>Ga0247734_1000083_pt1 | contig 83590 bp, 81 predicted proteins | sample UWRJL103311B2_FD_180933 | JGI IMG/M metagenome (GOLD analysis project Ga0247734, IMG submission 180933) | Plant litter microbial communities from Arlington Agricultural Research Station in Wisconsin, United States - UWRJ-L103-311B-2 | ecosystem: Environmental > Terrestrial > Plant litter >... | reverse complement strand
CAGGCCTGCAGTTTGTTCGGCGTTAAGCGGCTGGGGCACGATACCCTGGGCGGCACGCTCTTCGATGTGTTTACGGTAGGCTTCAAGCACAGTATTACCCTCATCAGTGGTCCCAAATGGGTGTCCGGGACGCTCATCCAGCAATTGCCCGAAAACCTGCACGACGAAACTTTTCGAGTTCCTTGGTCAGGGTTTCGGCAATTCCTTACAGAAGCTGTTTTCAAAGTTTTACGCCTGCAGGGCTGTGCTGATGAAGTGCTGACGAGGGCTTGAAACCTGCGTCAACACCGGCTGCGGGGTTACTTTGACTGTGCTCGTGACGCTTTGAAAACAGCTTCCAACGGACATTGGCGCCTTAAAAGGCTCGCTGATTCTACGGCAAATCTCGCGTAAAGGTAAGTTAGCCCTACACCTTCGGGGGTGATGGTTGTTAGACAAAGGGCTAATATGCGGGCTCGTTCTCGCCTGTCGTTGCCTTGCCTGCCATGCCCAATCAAATCATCAAAACGCCCTGCGTCGGCCTTTGCTCCACTGTTTACGGGGATCTGGTGTGCCGTGGCTGCAAGCGTTTCCACCATGAAGTGATTAACTGGAACGGCTACGACGAAGCCGAGAAAAGAGCGGTGTGGCTCAGGCTTGAACAGCTGCTGGTGCAGGTCATGACCGCCAAGCTGGAAGTGTTCGATGCGGGCAAGCTGCGTCAGCAACTGGAACTGCGCAAGATTCGCTTTGTGCCCAACCAGTCGGAATATTGCTGGGCGTATCAACTGATTGCCCGGGGCGCGCGGGTTATCAGCAATATAGAAGCTTACGGCCTGGCGCTGCTGCCGGAGTTTCGTGGCTGGCCTCTGCCGGATCTGCGCGACGCCATTGATCGGGAATTCTTCCTGCTGTCCGAGGCTCATTACGAGCGTTATATCGCGCCGGGTTTTCTTAAAGACGCTTTCGGCCGCTAGCGTGGCGCTTGGATGCGGGCCTTGATCAAGCGATAATGCCCGCCAGTTTGCGGAGCGCTTATGTCTGATTCCAATGAAATCCATCCCGTTGATGCCATTCTCGACGCCAGTGGCCTCAATTGCCCTGAGCCGGTGATGATGCTGCACCAGAAGGTTCGCGACCTTCAGGCCGGTGGTCTGCTCAAGGTCATTGCCACCGACCCGTCAACCCGCCGCGACATTCCCAAATTCTGCGTATTCCTGGGCCATGAATTGGTGGATCAGCAGGCTGCAGATGGCACCTTCCTGTACTGGATTCGCAAGAAGCTGGATTGATCTCGTAGGCCGACACGACACGCGTGGGAGATTCCCCGTCGTCCAGACGCCGCGCTGTCGCGCAGCAAACACAGGACCTGTGGGACGACCGGGGTGGCGCTCCACCTTGCTCGCGAAGGCAATGTTCCTGCTTTCAGAAATATATGCTGATGTCCCGAACCCTTCGCGAGCAAGCTCGCTCCCACGGGGGCGCGTTTCAGTCCAGAAAGCCTGTGCAGCTTTCTATCCCGCCCGATCAATGCCTACACTGCCGCCGACCTCAGGGAGTACACCATGCGAATTGTTGCTGACGAAAATATCCCACTGCTGGATGCTTTTTTTGCCCACTTCGGCGAGATCAGGCGTCTGCCGGGCCGCTCCATTGATCGCGCTGCGGTGGCCGATGCCGATGTGCTGTTAGTGCGTTCGGTAACGCCGGTCACCCATGAGCTACTGGAAGGCAGCGCTGTGCGATTCGTCGGCACGTGCACCATCGGCACCGATCACCTGGATCTGGATTACTTCCAGGAGGCGGGCATCATGTGGTCCAGTGCGCCGGGCTGCAATGCCCGGGGCGTGGTGGATTATGTGCTGGGCAGCCTGCTGACCCTGGCGGAAATCGAAGGCGCTGATCTGGCGCAGCGCACCTATGGTGTGATCGGTGCCGGGCAGGTAGGGGGGCGGCTGATCAACGTGCTCAAAGGATTGGGCTGGAACGTACTGGTCTGCGATCCGCCTCGGCAGGCTGCCGAAGGGGGCGATTTCGTCAGCCTTGACGAGATTCTGCAGCGTTGCGACGTGATCAGTCTGCACACTCCGCTGAGCAAAGCCGGCGAGCATCCCACTTGGCATCTTCTGGACGCCCGGCGGCTGCAGCAGCTCAAACACGGCACCTGGTTGATCAACGCCAGCCGTGGCCCGGTGGTCGACAACGCCGCCCTGCATGACACGCTGCTGGAGCGCGAGGACTTGCAGGCCGTGCTGGATGTCTGGGAAGGCGAACCCACGGTCAACGTGGCATTGGCTGATTTGTGCGTGATCGCGACCCCGCATATTGCCGGTTACAGCCTTGACGGTCGTCAGCGCGGGACGTCGCAGATTTACCAGGCGCTGTGCGCCCATCTTGGGCAGGACGCGCCGATCCATCTCGCTGATTTGTTGCCACGCCCGTGGCTGGCACAGGTCACCCTGGACGCCGGTACGGACCCCGACTGGGCCTTGAATATGCTGTGCCGTGGGGTGTATGACCCGCGCCGGGACGACGCGGATTTTCGTCGCAGTCTGGTGGGCAGCCTCAGCCAGCCGTTGGCGTTTGACCTGTTGCGCAAACACTATCCGCCACGTCGTGAAATCGAAGGGCTCAGCGTTCAGATCAATGGCCAGTCCGAGCGCCTGCAACAGCTCGTTTCAGCACTGGGTGCCGTTGTCGTCCCAGCCATCTGAGGTCCGTCAGGGTGCAACGTCTACAGGCAGAAAAAACCCGACACGGCGTCGGGTTTTGAATTCGGGGTAGTGCTCGGTCTTGTTGTTCGACCCTGCTCTGGCAGATCAGTCCTGCTTATCAGGGGTCACCCAGTTTTTGTCGCATTCCTGGCAGGCAGCCTGAACCATTTCTTCAGTAATCAGGATTTCCTGCCCATTTTCGTCGAGTACGGCGCCGCCTACGGGTAGCGTCGGCGTGGCTCGAACCACCGGGACGTGATTGCTGTTGTCTTGCAAGCTCATGGCCTGTCTCCTTCATCAGGTGTTGCGCGTTGTATTGCCAAGGATCGGTGAAGCCGCATCTAGAGGCTCCCAGCCCACCAATCGCCCTAACTCCACCAGAATCGATGGGAAACCGCCAGCCCGCGCTTAGATCATCGTATATGACGCGCAGCGGCTGTGGTCATAAGTGAGCAGACTGGCGTTGGGTGCCAGAGTTCATTAGGCCTGCCGGGTGGTCGTGGGGTTTTTAACTGCACAACCGCCTGCTTTACGGGTGTACGCTTTGCCGCTCAGCCTTACCCGCAGGTGTATTGTTAATGGCTTCGTTGCTTTCCAGTCGTCAACGTCAGGCGATTCGTCTGGCCGCCCGCTTCATGGCCCCTTATCGCTGGCAGGCGTTTGGCGCGCTGCTGGCGCTGATCGTCACCGCTGGCATTACCTTGTCCATGGGGCAGGGCATCAAATTGATGGTCGATCAGGGTTTCATGACCCGTTCGCCGCACCTGCTCAATCAGTCCATCGGCTTGTTCATGGTGCTGATCCTCGGCCTGGCGGTCGGCACCTTTGCGCGCTTTTATCTGGTGTCGTGGATTGGCGAGCGGGTGGTCGCCGACTTGCGCAAAAAAGTCTTCGATCATCTGATCAATCTGCATCCGGGCTTTTACGAAAACAACCGCAGCTCGGAAATCCAGTCGCGGCTGACCGCTGATACCACACTGCTTCAATCAGTGATCGGCTCATCGCTGTCGATGTTTCTGCGCAACGCGCTGATGGTGATTGGCGGGATCATTCTGCTGTTCATCACCAACCCCAAGCTGACCAGCATCGTGGTGGTCGCGCTGCCTCTGGTGCTGGCGCCGATCCTGATCTTCGGCCGCCGGGTGCGTAGCCTGTCCAGAGAAAGTCAGGACCGCGTCGCCAATGTTGGCAGTTACGTGTCCGAGGCGCTGGGGCAGATCAAGACGGTGCAGGCCTATAACCATCAGCAACAGGACAAGCAGCGTTTTGCCCGCACCGCTGAAGAGGCTTTTCAGACCGCGCGCAAGCGCATCTTGCAACGCTCCTGGCTGATTACCCTGGTCATCGTGCTGGTGTTGGGCGCTGTAGCAGTGATGTTGTGGGTTGGCGGCATGGACGTGATCGAAGGTACGATCTCCAGCGGCGAGCTGGCGGCATTCGTGTTTTATGCGCTGATCGTCGGCAGCGCCTTTGGCACCTTGAGCGAAGTCATTGGCGAGCTGCAAAGGGCGGCAGGCGCAGCGGAGCGTATTTCGGAATTGTTGCAGGCCAGAAGTGAAATCACCCCTCCGGTCAGCGATCTGCTGCGCTTGCCCGAGCGCGTCGCCGGGGAGCTTGAGCTGCAAGCGGTGTGCTTTGCCTACCCGTCGCGGCCCGAGCGCAATGCCCTCGACGACCTGACTCTGAACATCAAGCCCGGCGAAACCCTGGCGCTGGTCGGCCCTTCCGGGGCAGGCAAGTCGACCTTGTTTGATTTGCTGCTGCGCTTCTACGACCCGCAGCACGGCCGGATCCTGCTGGATGGAGTGCCCATCGCGCAGCTGGACCCTGCTGACCTGCGGCGTTGCTTTGCGCTGGTGTCCCAGAGCCCGGCGCTGTTTTTTGGCAGCGTCGAAGAAAACATTCGCTACGGCAATCCGGATGCCACTCCGGAGCAGGTCGAGGCCGCTGCGCGCATCGCCCATGCCCATGAGTTCATTCTGCAAATGGCGGACGGTTATCAGACGCATCTGGGTGATGGCGGTCTGGGGTTGTCGGGCGGGCAACGTCAACGGTTGGCCATTGCCCGGGCGTTGCTGGTGGACGCGCCGATTCTGCTATTGGACGAGGCCACCAGCGCGCTGGATGCGCAAAGTGAGCACTTGATTCAGGAGGCCTTGCCGAGCTTGATGAAGGGTCGCACGACGCTGGTCATCGCCCATCGGCTGGCCACGGTGCAGAACGCCGATCGCATCGCGGTGATCGATCAGGGACGTCTGGTGGCGATAGGCACGCATCAGCAGTTGATCGCCAGCAATCCGCTGTATGCGCGGTTGGCGGCGTTGCAGTTCAGTGTGCGGGGGGAAGAGGTGGTTTAAGGCGTGTTTACCGAACCTGTGGGAGCGAATTCATTCGCGAAGAGGCCAGTACATTCGAAGATGATTCATCGGATATACCGACGCTTTCGCCAATGAATTCGCTCCCACAGCATGCTACGTCAACCGTCTGTTCTGACTCAGCGGTACTCACACAGATAAGCAGTGTCCACAGCCACTTTCAGCTGGAACTTGCTGTTGGCCGGGACGTTGAACTGGCTGCCGGTGCTGAAGGTTTCCCAGTCCGTGCTGTCTGGCAGTTTGACGCTCAGGCTGCCGGAAATGACATGCATGATTTCCCGTTGCGCGGTGCCGAATTCGTATTCCCCGGCGGCCATGACGCCGATGGTGGCCTGGCCTTCAGCCTGGCTGAACGCGATGGATTTAACGGTTCCGTCGAAGTACTCGTTGACTTTGAACATGGCGATTCCTCGAAGTGGGATAAGAACGGACTAAAAATGAGTGGGCCAGTATGCCCAAGCTTCAAAACGCCGTCATCCGCTTTAGGGCAGGTGCCTCACTCGGCCGGGCAGCCATCAGTTGGGCAGAATCAGCGGCAGCAGGCGCGCGGTATTGCGCGCGTCCACCAGCGCACGGTGTTGTTGGCCGCTGAACTGCATCCCCGCCAGTTGCAGAGCGCCCTTGAGGCCTGGCGGGCGTTGCAGTTGGCGCGCCTGGGCAAAGCGTTGCTTGAGGTTGACGTAGGCCAGGGTGGTTAACGCGCTGCTCAATTGGTGCTGATGCCACTCATGCTCAAGCTGCTGGCGATCATAGTCACCCCAGCTTGCCCAGCCGACGATGCGCGCCCGGTGGTGCCCGAGCCAGCGTTCGAACATGGGCCAGACCTCTGTCAGCGGCGCCGCGCTATCGATACTGGCCTGGCTGATGTGCGTCAGTTCCCTGCAAAAATGGGTCAGCACCGGCCGACGTACCGGCCGCACGAAACGCTCGAAATGATCCAGCTCCCGTCCATCCTGATTGACCAGCGTGGCGCCAATTTCGATGATCTCCATCTCGGCCACCGGCCAGCCACCTTCCTCGGTCGTGGCTTCCAGATCAATCACCAACCAGTGCGGCATGTGAAGCTCCTATTGCAAAAGTTGTTGATCCGTTTGGGGCCTAGCGTAGCCACAATCCGCCAGGGCCGTCCAACGGCGCGAGGTGACCAACACCTGAAGCCCTTTGACCTGGTCGCCGCGCCCTGGCTGACGGTAGCACCTTCACTGACTCATACATCGACCATAGATCCGCCTATCGGTGCCCGGAGGTGGCCGGAACGTACGACGGTCGGCCCGGCGATCACATCATTGGGGGCGGTCGATGAACAGCAAGGCGCTAGTGTGGCTGCGCCGTTGAAAGCGAGGTCTGGTGATCTTTTTATCGGCCTAGCGCTTGCTTGGTTTTGTCGGTGGGCATAAATTGCCGAGCGCGGTAGCGTTGATTATCTGTGTGGAGATTCACCCGTGAACGAGCAACAAGCCCTGGCCGTGATGCGCGAACTGGTGGACGCCGGGCTGATCACCGACCCACAGAGCGCTCGCGGCAAGTTGCTACACGTGTCGGCGCATCTTTTTCGCAACAAGGGTTATGAACGCACCACGGTGCGGGACCTGGCGGCGGCGGTGGGGATTCAATCGGGGAGCATCTTTCATCACTTCAAAAGCAAGGACGAGATCCTGCGCTCGGTGATGGAGGAAACCATTGTCTACAACACGGCGCTGATGCGGGCCGCGCTGCTCGACGTCGATACAGTGCGTGAGCGGGTACTGGCGCTTATCCGCTGTGAATTGCAGTCGATCATGGGCGGCAGCGGCGAAGCCATGGCGGTGCTGGTTTACGAGTGGCGCTCCCTGTCTGCCGAAGGCCAGGCCAGGGTTCTCGCCTTGCGCGACATTTATGAACAGCTGTGGTTACAGGTGCTGGGGGAGGCCAAGGCGGCGGGTTATATCAAAGGTGATGTGTGTGTGACCCGGCGCTTCCTGACCGGGGCTCTGTCGTGGACGACCACCTGGTTTCGCACGCAGGGCAGCATGAGCTTGAATGAGTTGGCAGATGAGGCACTGATGATGACGCTTAAGTCAGATTAAGCTAGCTTCCTACTTTTGGTTAATTGTCTATTCGGTCAAATAAGCCTAGTTTGGTCATTTTCAGGGGTGCGCAGTCTTGAAGTCTTTGTCTGTGCAAGCGGCGTCGCGAGCCTTGTTGGCCGCAGGCGTTGCATTATTGGCCATGCAGGCCGGCGCCGCCCAAGTGGTGCGCATCGGTGCTGCACATTTTCCGCCTTATACCATTCGCCCTGAGCGCGGTGCTGACACCGGGCTATTGCCCGAGCTGGTGACAGCGCTGAACGGGCTGCAGAAAGAGTTTGAGTTTGTCATCGTGCCGACCTCGATCCCGCGTCGCTTCCGGGATTTCGAGCAGGGCCGCATTGACATGGCGATCTTTGAAAATCCTGACTGGGACTGGCAGCACATCCCCCACCAAACCGTGGACATGAAGCTTGAGGATGCGGAGATTTTTGTCGCGCGCAAGGTAGAAGGGCGCGATCAAGGCTATTTCGATCAGTTGGAAGGCAAACGGCTGGCGCTGTTCAGCGGCTATCACTATGCCTTTGCCCAGTTCAATGCAGACCCCAAATACCTGGCGGAGAACTTCAACGCGACGCTGACGTATTCCCACGACAGTAATCTGCTGATGATTTTGCGAAACCGGGCAGACATCGCGCTGGTCACTCGGTCGTACCTGAGTGACTACATGGGGCGCAATCAGGAGGAAGCGAGCAAGTTGCTGGTGTCTGAACGCATTGACCAGACCTACCGGCATTACGCGCTGTTGCGTCCGCAATCGCCCCTCAGCGGCGAACAATTCGATGCCATGCTGCAAGCGTTGCGTAACAACGGGACGATGCTGCAGATATTTCAGCCGTTCCGCATCGCGGTCATGTCCATGGCAAGCCATCGGGCGCTGGCGGCTGACAGAATTCAGGAGTCACGCTAGGCAGCCCCGTTGAAAAACAACCGCAAACAACAAAGGGCGGCGCATTACTTGCGTCGCCCTTTGTGTTTTCAGCGATCCTTGGCTTCTTTGGCATCCATCTCGGCATTGCGCTCATGGACGCGTTTGAGCTGTTCTTCGGTCAGGGGCAGCTTCTGTGCTGATTGACGCAGCACCATCAAACCGCCAACGATCGAGCCAATTGCAACCAGCAAAATCAACCAGGCATACCAGGGCATAGGGCTCTCCTTTTTATGTAACCCATTTGAGCTGTGACGCCGCTCAATGGTTCAAGTCTAGCCCCATGCCGCAACCTGCGCTGTATTACGAACCGGTCAACATCGCATCGGCCGGTGCATTGGCGCGTGATTGCGCCGTCAGGCTGAAGTAGATGAAGCCCACCGCCATGAAACCCAGGAAGATCAGGCCGATCAGCATGTTGAACCAGGCCATGGCGATCAGGCACACCACCGCCAGCGCCAGTGCGATGCCCGGTACCACCGGGTAGCCAGGGGCGCGGAAGGTACGCTCCAGCAGCGGTTCGGTTTTGCGCAGTTTGAACAGGCTGAGCATGCTCATGATGTACATGACGATGGCGCCGAACACAGCCATGGTGATCATGGCGGCGGTGAGGGTCATGCCACCCAGGTTGATCAGGCCGTCACTGTAGATGGCTGCGACGCCGATCACACCGCCCGTGATGATGGCGCGGTGGGGGGTCTGGAAGCGCGACAGTTTTGCCAGGCCGGAAGGCAGATAACCGGCGCGGGCCAGGGCGAAGAACTGACGGGAATAGCCCAGGATGATCCCGTGGAAGCTCGCCACCAGACCAAACAGGCCGATCCAGACCAGCATGTGCAGCCAGCCGGAGTTTTCGCCCACCACGGTTTTCATGGCTTGCGGCAGCGGGTCGTTGATGTTCGACAAGGTACGCCAGTCGCCCACGCCACCGGCAAAAAACATCACGCCAATGGCCAGGAAGACCAGAGTCAGAATGCCGCTGACGTAGGCTTTGGGAATGGTGCGTTTGGGGTCCTTGGCTTCTTCGGCGGCCATGGCGGCCCCTTCGATGGCCAGGAAGAACCAGATGGCGAACGGAATCGCGGCGAACATCCCGGCAATGGCGCCCGGCCCGAAGGTGCTCGAACCCGCCCAGCCGTTGAGGGCGAAGTTGCTGAAGCTGAAGGCCGGAGCGACCACACCCATGAACACCAGCAATTCAGCGACCGCCAGGATGCAGACCACCAGCTCGAAAGTCGCCGCCAGCTTGACGCCCAGAATGTTCAGGGTCATGAACACAATGTAGGCGCCCATCGCCGCATGTTTGGGGTCCAGCCCGGGAAACTGCACATTCAGGTAGGCCCCGATCGCCAGGGCGATGGCAGGCGGCGCGAAGACGAATTCGATCAATGTCGCCATACCGGCGATCAACCCGCCTTTTTCACCGAACGCCCGACGGCTGTAGGCAAACGGCCCGCCAGCGTGCGGGATTGCGGTGGTCAGCTCGGTAAAGCTGAAAATGAAGCAGGTGTACATCGCCGCAACCATCAGCGAAGTCACGAGGAAACCCAGAGTACCGGCGACGCCCCAGCCGTAGCTCCAGCCAAAATATTCCCCGGAGATCACCAGCCCGACCGCGATCCCCCACAAGTGCAGCGTGCCCAGCGTAGGTTTGAGTTGCGTTGTCATTTCAGTCTCCCTGAGTCGATCAAATCATCGAAACATCCTGTTGCAGTCACCGTGCCAGCCGCTGAACCACTGTCGTATTGGTCCGCAAGACGTCGTTTGCAGAACCGTTCTCCTTGATGGGCCAGCTCAAGGTGCAGCTTTGGTGCGCAAAACACGTTGAAGCGTCCGGTTTAGGGCGAATTCCTCTGGCTGGATCGGTTCAGCTCGGCGGATCGGTTACCGTCTGAGGATCGCTTGAGCTACAATGCGCGCCGATTTCGACCTACCAGAGAACCCGCTCATGTCCGTCTGCCAGACTCCTGTCATCGTCGCCCTGGATTTTCCGACCCGTGACGCCGCTTTGAAGCTGGCTGATCAACTCGATCCGAAGCTTTGCCGGGTCAAGGTTGGCAAGGAGCTGTTCACCAGTTGTGCATCGGACATCGTCGAGACCCTGCGCGACAAGGGCTTCGAAGTGTTTCTGGATCTGAAATTCCACGACATCCCCAACACCACGGCCATGGCCGTCAAGGCCGCTGCGGAGATGGGTGTGTGGATGGTCAACGTGCATTGTTCCGGTGGCCTGCGCATGATGGCCGCCTGCCGTGAGGTGCTGGACCAGCGCACTGGCCCGCAGCCATTGCTGATCGGCGTGACGGTGCTGACCAGCATGGAACGCGAAGACCTGGCCGGTATCGGTCTGGATGTCGACCCGCAGGTTCAGGTGTTGCGTCTGGCTGCGTTGGCCGAAAAAGCCGGTATGGACGGTCTGGTGTGTTCGGCGCTTGAAGCCCAGGCGCTCAAGGCTGCGCATCCTGCACTGCAATTGGTGACACCGGGCATTCGCCCCAGCGGCAGCGCGCAAGACGACCAACGCCGCATCCTGACCCCGCGTCAGGCGCTCGATGCCGGTTCCGACTATCTGGTTATCGGCCGCCCGATCAGCCAGGCCGCCGATCCAGCCCAGGCGCTGGCAGCGGTGGTGGCGGAGTTGGCGTTGTAAGGCCGCAGCGCATTTATCTGTGGGGGCATCGGGATCGGGTTTTGCGTACAGACCTGGATTCTGTAGAAGCTTCGGCAAATCAGAGTTATGAGCCTTGAATCGAGTAGCAACAACAGCATCCGGGTGCTGCTGATTCTGGTTCCGTCCTGACGGCCGGGTCACTTTTGTTTTGGCAAAAGTAACCAAAACCATTGCGCTGGCGTACGGCCCCCGCTTCGCGGCGGTTCGTTCGCTCCGGCACCGTGGGGCGGGCACGCGCCGACGGGCCATCCATGGCCCAACGGCGCTCGCTCGGCATCCATGCCGAGCGACCCACCCCACGGCACCTCCACTCAGCCTCCCGACGCGCATTTCGCGTCGTCTGGGAAATCGCGGCAGGAAAAGCAAAAGCAAATCTGCTTCGCAGATTTTTAGCATCACTTTCTTCCTGACCCACACCCTGCTTTTGATTCTGGAGACCTGCGCAAAATCTATAGGCGACACAAATTGCGACTTGTGGCCGGCCGAGCGCAGGTATTGCGGAGTGGGCAACCCGGCATGGATGCCGGGTTAGCCGCACCGGGCCATGGATGGCCCATTGCGGCGGCCCACGGAGCAATGCCGGAGCGAGGGAAGTCTGAGCCTTGGCGAAGACCCGGACAAAGGAGCGGGAGCGCTTTGGTTACTTTCGTCTGGGCCGGCATTCCGGCTTTTCGAAAGTGACGCGCCGTAAGGGCGCAAAGGTGAATCAGCAGCGCTGCCGCTGCTGGATATGCAGGGTTTAAGGGCTCCCCCAACAGGTTTTGCGCTCGCGCTTTTAAACCTTCAACACCAGCTTGCCGAAGTTCTCGCCCTTGAACAGCTTCTGCAGGGTTTCCGGGAAGGTTTCCAGGCCATCGACGATGTCTTCGCGGCTCTTGAGCTTGCCTTCGATCATCCAGCCTGCCATCTCCTTGCCTGCGTCGGCAAACTGGCTGGCGTAGTCCATGACCACGAAGCCTTCCATGCGCGCGCGGTTGACCAGCAGCGACAGATAATTGCTCGGGCCTTTGACGGCGGTGGTGTTGTTGTACTGGCTGATGGCGCCGCAAATCACCACCCGGGCTTTGGGTGCCAGTCGGCTGAGCACGGCGTCGAGGATGTCTCCCCCCACGTTATCGAAATAAACGTTCACCCCGTTCGGGCATTCGCGCTTGAGCCCGGCAACGACGTCCTCGTTCTTGTAATCAATGACGCCATCGAACCCCAGTTCATCAATCAGCGACTGGCACTTTTCCTTGCCGCCCGCGATGCCCACCACCCGGCAACCTTTGATTTTGGCGATTTGCCCGGCAACGCTGCCCACTGCACCGGCCGCGCCGGAGATGACAACCGTGTCGCCACTCTTGGGTGCGCCTACGTCCAGCAGGGCGAAATAGGCGGTCATGCCGGTCATGCCCAGTGCCGACAGGTAGCGAGGCAGCGGCGCGAGTTTGGGGTCCACGGTGTAAAAGCCTTTGGGTTCGCCCTGGAAGTAGTCCTGAACGCCCAAGGCACCCTGAACGAAATCGCCCACGGCAAACTGTTCGTTCTGTGACGCCACCACTTCACCCACGCCGAGTGCGCGCATCACGTCGCCAAGCCCGACTGGCGCGATGTATGACTTGCCTTCGTTCATCCAGCCACGCATGGCCGGGTCGAGGGACAGGTAATGGTTCTTGACCAGGATCTGCCCGGACGTGAGTTCGCCGACCGGGACTTCCTGATAGGTGAAATCCTCGCGGGTGGCTGCGCCGGTCGGTCTTTTGCTCAGCAGAAATTGGCGATTGGTCTGGGTCATGACAGCTCCTCAATGAAGGCGAAAGAGTGATTGAAGGTGCTAAGCGGCGCTCAGGCAAGTGAAGATTGATCAGCGAATGCGCCATGATCCAGTTCAATGATGGGCGCCATCTCGATGGTTTTGCCAAACGATAAGCCCGGTTAAACCGCAGACAATAATTATGTATGTAGATCAACACGACCTAGTGCTCTACATTGACTGCATTACTTGAAACACGAGTTCTCGCAATGTCTTCAAATGCCATGCAAACACTTTACCCCGGCGTGCTGCGCGCCGGTGACGCGGTGGCGCTGGTTTCCCCGGCGGGCCCGGTGCCTGCTGCCAAGGTGGAAAGCGCTGCCCAGCTCCTTGAAAGCTGGGGGCTCAAACCCCGTATCTACCCTCATGCGCTGGACACCCATTCCTTTTTCGCGGGTACCGACGAACATCGCCTGGCGGACTTCAACGCCGCGTTGGCTGACCCTGAAATCCGGGCCATCTTCTGTAATCGTGGTGGCTACGGCGCGCAACGGATCGTAGAGCAGCTGGATTTCGATGCCGTGCGACGCGACCCAAAACTGGTGATCGGTTTTTCCGACATCACCGCGATTCACGCAGCGCTTTGGAACCAGGCGCGCCTGGCGACCATTCATGGTCCGGTGGCTGCGCAATTTGAGCGTGGTGGTGTATTTACCAGCAGCGTCTGGCACGCGACCATGAGCACCGCGCCGATTCTGATCACCGCCAATGCCGCGGAGCCGACCTTTGATGTACGCGCCGGCGGCGCCGCAGAGGGCATTCTGCGGGGCGGCAACCTGAGTATCCTCAGCACCAGTATCGGCACCTCGTTCATGCCTGATCTGAAGGGTGCAATTCTGCTGATCGAAGACGTCGGCGAAGTGGCCTACCGCGTTGATCGCATGCTCACGCATCTGCTCAACAGCGGCATGCTTGATGGCGTGGCCGGGATTGCGGTGGGGCAGTTCAGTGAACCTCGCGGCGCGTCGGGCACTATTACGCCTTCCGGCGTTTTGATGGAGCGATTGGCGGGGTTGGGCGTACCACTGGTGGGTGGTTTGTCCATTGGTCACGGTGATATCAACTACGCAGTGCCGTTGGGTACCCAAGCTTCACTTGATGCGGATTCGGGCACTTTACTGGTCGCCGCTGCGGCGCGATGAATGCCCTTGTCATAAAGGCGGCTCTGAACATCCTGAAAGCGACGTCTACATAGCTTATTGCCATTATTTGGGCGTCAACATCTTGTATATCCCGTGACCCGTTGAGAATCTGCGTCTTCACGAATGACCTGCTAAAAGTTCATCGGGGCATTGCTACTCCAACGGGGACAGATCGCTATGATTTCGGTCGTGCAAGCACGCTTCGCCAACCTCGGGATGGCGAAGAAACTCGGTGTTGGTTTCGCTCTGGTTTTGCTGCTGACGGCTGTCGTCGCGGCGATCGGCGTCTGGTCGCTGAAAAACATCAGTGGTCACGTCGAGGGGCTCAAGCAGATGTCCTCTCTTAACAGTGACCTTCTTCAGGTGCGGTTGCTGGAGCAGGATTACGCGTTGCACGGCAACCCCAAGGTCGCAGAGCAACTCCGCGCGGGCGTCGACGCACTGAATGCCCAGGCTGAGGTACTCAAGGGGCAATCCGGGTCCAGCCAGGCGCTGATGAATCAGGTCCAGCAAGCTTTGGCGGATTATCGAAAGTCGTTCGATCAATTCGTTGATATCAGTCAGAGCAAGGATCTGGCGCTGGAAATGGCCAGTTGGTCAGTATCCAGTGCTGCCAACAACCTTGATGTCATGCAGGCAGGTCTGGCTGATGACGGTACTTATACGCTCAAGAAGTCCAAAGGCGAGGAGGGCGCGGAATTCGTCGAGCAGGCCAATCAGGTCAGCCAGGTTTCCAAACTGATGCTGCAGGCTCTGGATGAGGCCCGTGTGCGGCTGGACAAAAGCCGCAAGACCGGCTCTGGCGATGAGGCTAACACCGGCAGGATCGAACAGGCTGAGGAGGCTAGAGCGCTGGCTGAAACCCTCAAGGGGCTGATCAAGGATGAGGGTTACCTGACGGTGCTGGGCGACGTCAGCAACCATATTGGCAGCTTCAATGAAAAGCTCGACGAATACGTAGGATTGCTAGCCAGCGAGGCGAAGGTTTCGCAGCAACTGGCTGCCAACGCGCAGCAGGTGATGGAGCGAATGAAGCAAGCCTATGCGGCTGAAGATCAATCAATGCAGGCGCAGTTGCAGACCAACTCGATGCAGATCATTGGTTCTTCAATCGTGGCGTTGCTGGTCGGTCTGATTGCTTCGCTGTTCATCACGCGCCTCATCGTCAAGCCGCTACGCAGCGTCATCGGTATCGCGCAGCGCATTGCCGCAGGCGACTTGAGTGGCCATATCGAGGTTGCCCGGCGTGACGAAATCGGCCAGCTGATGCTTGCCATGCAGCAGATGGGCGCAGGCTTGAGTGGCATCGTCAGTGGTTTGCAGGCGGGCATCGAACAGCTGGCAACCTCTGCTCATTCTCTGTCGGCGGTCACTGAGCAAACCAACCGTGAGGTCAGTAGCCAGCAGGAGGAAACCGAGCAGGTTGCTACCGCGATGAACCAGATGACCGCCACCGTGCATGATGTTGCGCGTAACGCCGAAGAGGCGGCACTGGCGGCGCAGAGCGCGGATGAAAAGGTCGACAGTGGCCAGGCCGTGGTGCGCCAGAGCTTGCAGCGGATCGAGCAACTGGCGGGTTCGTCTGCATCGGCCAGCCACAGCATCGAAAACCTGAGTGCCGAAATCCAGAACATCGGTGTAGTGCTGGGCGTGATCAAGAGCGTGGCCGAGCAGACCAACCTGCTGGCGCTCAACGCCGCCATCGAAGCTGCGAGGGCCGGGGAGCAAGGGCGTGGTTTTGCGGTAGTGGCCGATGAAGTGCGGGCGCTGGCCAAACGCACCCAGCAATCGACCGAGGAAATCGAACGGCTGGTAGCAAGTTTGCGCAGCGGAGCGTCGGCTTCGGTGGCGCAGATTCAGAGCAGCGGTGAGTTGGTGAAGCTGGCGGTCAGTGATGTGCTGCAAACTGAAAGCGCGCTGGGCAGCATCGCTGCGGCGGTGTCGATGATTCAGCAGATGAACCAGCAGATCGCGGCGGCTGCCGAGCAACAGACCTCGGTGGCGGAAGAGATCAACCGTAGCGTCACGAACATTCGCGCCAGTGCCGATCAATCAGCCCTGGCCATGCGCGGCAACGCTGCGTCGAGCATCGAGCTTGCTTCGCTGGGCACCGAGCTGAAGGGCATGGTGGGGCATTTCAAATTGTAAATAGCTACCTCTTCGAGTGCTGAGCGTCTATCTGCGCCTCGAAGTCTGCGGGCTGGCATCAGGTGCCGAGCCCGCCATCATCCGCTCCCGCGCTTTGTCATACAGCAGGTTGAACACCAGCGTGTACGGCAGGAACAGCAACAGCAGGCCAATGTCGAGCCAGAATGCTTCCAGCAGGCTGATCGATAACCACCAGGCGGCCAGCGGGACGATCACCAGAATCAGGCCGCCTTCAAACAGCAGCGCATGACCGATGCGCGCGCCGATAGACAGGCTGAAGCCCAGCTTGCGGCGCAGGTTGTCGAACATCGCGTTGAATATCATGTTCCAGAGCATGGCGACGGTGGAGATCATCACGGTCATGGCGCCCATTTTCGCCAGCGAGTGGCCCATCAGCCAGGCGAGCAGGGGGGCGAACAGCAGGACGCCGATGATTTCGAAAAGCAGCGCGTGAAGGGCGCGTTCTTTGATGGATTTGCTTGGCATGGTTTGGACCTGTTGACGTAGTTCCTGTAGGAGCCAACTTGTTGGCGAGGCGGTATTGCTGGCTGAAGAATGTCTCGCCAACAAGTTGGCTCCTACACGGAGTGTGTGGTGCATGGCGTGCATTCTCATCGGCCTTTGCGTTAAAGTGAAAATCGTTTCCATCGGTAAAACCGATATGAGAATCCCATGAGTTATTCCCCGGAAGCCCTTGAGGCTTTTGCGCAGACGGTTGCGTCTGGATCCTTCAGTGCCGCCGCGCGGCGTCTGGGCAAGAGCCAGTCCACGGTTAGCGAGGCCATTTCACGCCTGGAGATTGACCTGGGCCTGGAGCTGTTTGATCGCTCCTCGAAACATCCGGTCCTGACCGAGGCGGGCAGGGCGATGCTGGGGCGTATCGAGGATGTGCTGGCGGCATCGGACAAACTGCGCCGTGCGGCCGGGCGTCTTGCCGAGGGGGTAGAGCCACGCCTGACGCTGGTGTTGTCCGATGCCAACCAGTTCGCGGATTTCGAGGCGCGGATGGCCGAGCTGGATGAGCGTTTTCCCGAGCTTGAGCTCGAATGCGTGTTTGCCGAGCACGGCGATGCCATCAGCCTGATTCAATCGGGCCGTGCGAGTCTGGGGCTGCTGTCGGCCCAGGCCAGCTACCCGCCCGAAATCGGTTTTGCAACGATTGTCGAGCGCGCCGACTTCGGCCTGTTCGTGGCCCACAAACATCCATTGGCGCAGCTGCCGAAGGTCGATTATCTGCAACTGGCAGCCTGGCGGGCGTTGCGTTTGAACACGCTGGTGGACCAGACCGTGCCCACCGATGACTTGCCCATCAGCGGCCACCGGCCATGGTCGGCGCCCAACTACCTGCTGTTGATGGACATGGCCGGGTTCGGGTTTGGCTGGGCTGCCTTGCCGCGCTGGCTGGTGTCCAACTATGCCGGCGGCAAGCTCAAAGAGCTGCAGGTCCCGGGCTGGCCGCGCAGTTCTGCAGTGGACGTAATCTGGTCACGGCAACGGAGTCTGGGGCCGGCCGGGGCCTGGTTGTTGGAAACCTTTACCGGCCATCGTGGGGAGTAACAGCGCAATGTCGGCAGTTGAAATCGTTCCGGTAGAAGCCGCACAGATCGCGGCCGTGGTGGAGTTTGTGCAGCGCGCCCGGGCGCAGATCTTTCCGATGCTCGACGCCACGAGCCTGCCTGCCGATCTGGCGCAGTTCGAGCAGGTCTACCTGGGTGAGGGCGGTGGTCGCTTTCTGATTGCCCTGCGCAAGGGCGAGATCGTCGCCGCCATTGGTTATCTACCCTATGACTTCCGCTTCCCTCAGCTGGGCTATATGCAAGGCGACGGGCACAGCAAGGTGGTTGAGATCGTTCGCCTGTTCGTCATTCCAGAATTTCGCCGGTCAGGTCTGGCGACCACGATCTATCTGGCGCTCAAGGAGCATGCCCAACGTCAGGGGGTGGACCTGCTTTACTTGCACACCCACCCGTTTCTGCCGGGCGCTATTGGCTTCTGGCAGCGTCAGGGTTTTCGGATCGTGGAGGTGGAAAGCGACCCGGTGTGGCAAACCACGCATATGGAGTGCGGGGTGCAATAGGCGTGTTGGTGTAGAGCTCCCACAGGAAGTCGTACTTCCGAGTGGTCCCGGTTCAAGACCTGAACCGCAATATTCGCGTCCCGTCATACGGGTCGGTCAGGTAATGGGCTTCAACACCAAAAGTTTCGCTCAGTCGCTCGCAGGTCAATACATCCGCCGGCTGGCCGATGGCGATCAGTTCGCCTTTGTCCATCACCGCCAGCCGATCACAGGCCAGCGCCTGGTTGAGGTCGTGCAGGGCGATCAGCGTGGTGACCGGCAAGGATCGCACCAGCCCCAGAATGCTCAGTTGGTGCTGAATATCCAGGTGGTTGGTCGGCTCATCCAGCAGCAGGATTTGCGGACGTTGCGCCAATGCCCGGGCAATGTGCACCCGCTGGCGTTCGCCCCCGGACAGGCTGTGCCAGGCGCGACGGGGTTTGTCGGCCATGTCCACGCCTAACAGCGCCTGCTGGACGATCTCGTCGTCGCTCCTGGACCACGGGGCCAGCGCCGACAGCCAGGGCGTACGGCCCAGCTCGACGGCATCGCGCACGCTGATCGCATCGGAAGTTTCCGCCTGCTGCTCAACCACCGCGATCATCTGTGCGATATCGCGACGCTTCATGTCAGACAACGCCTTGCCGTCCAGCAGCACTTGCCCGCTGTCGGGCCGCCTGACGCCCGACAACAGCTTGAGCAGGCTGGATTTGCCTGAACCGTTGGGGCCGATCAGCCCCAGGGTTTCACCGGGCAACACTTGCAGGCTGACGTTTTTGATGATCGGCGTGCCCTTGATTGACCAGCACAGCTGCGAGCAAACCAGATCGGCGGTGTGTGTGACGGGCATTGGCAGGCTGTTCATCGTCCCCCCTTGGCTTTGATCAGGATCACGGCGAATACCGGTGCGCCGATCAAGGCCGTGATCACCCCGACGGGCAGTACCTGGCCCTTGATTGCGGTGCGCGACAGCACATCGGCTGCAATCAGAAACAACGCACCGCTCAAGGCGCTCACCGGGATCAGGCGGCCGTGGCGTACGCCGACCAGCAGCCGTGCCGCGTGTGGTACTACCAGGCCGACGAAACCGATAGAGCCCACCAACGAAACCATTACCGCCGTGACCAGCGCCACGGTGGCGATCAGGACCATTTGCACCTGGCGCACCGGGATGCCGAGCGCCGCCGCCGAGTCGCTGCCAAACATGAAGGCATCCAGCGCGCGTCGATGCCACAGGCACACCGCCAGACCGATGAGCACCATGGGCACGGCCAGGCCGACCGATTGCCAGCGCACGCCGCTCAGATTTCCCAGCAACCAGAACATGATGCCGCGCGCCTGCTCCGAGCTGGCCGACTTGGTGATCAGGAACGAGGTCAGGGCATTGAACAGCTGCGAGCCGGCGATCCCGGCCAGAATGATCTGCCCGCTGCCACTGACTGCGCCCGTACTGCGCGCCAGCAACGCCACCAGAGCGAACGCTGCCACGGCGCCGAGAAACGCCCCCGCTGACAACGAGACCGCGCCGGCTCCCAGGCCCATGATCGCCACCAGCACTGCGCCAGTAGAAGCCCCTGCGGAAATCCCCAACAGGTAAGGGTCGGCCAGCGGGTTGCGCAGCAGCGATTGCAGGACCACGCCGGAGATCGCCAGCCCTGCGCCACAGGCCGCCGCCACCAGCGCTCGGGTCAGGCGGTAGTTCCAGACGATGCCTTCATCGATGGGGTCGAGCACAAAACCCGCACCCCAGAGTTTATTGGCCAGCACCTGGAACACCAGGGACAGGCTGATCGGCGTTTCGCCAATGGCGATCCCGGCGACAATCGCCGCGAGCAGCACGGCCAGCACCCAACTGCCGTGCAGGCACAGTTTGCCCGCGAGTCGGCCAAGCACCGCTGGCGTCATTTGCGCAGGTCGAACTGGTCGATGGCGCTGGCCAGTTGATCGATGCCGTCGAACATGCGAATGGAGGCCTGCATGGCGTCTGCGTCGATAATCACGATGCGGTTGTTTCTCACGGCGTCCATATTTCTGGTGACCGGGTCGCTCTTGAGAAACTGCAGTTTTTTCTCGAAGTCATCAGCCGGGAAGCGACGGCGGTCCATTTTGGCGATGACCAGCACAGTCGGGTTGGCTTTGGCGATGGTTTCCCAGCCCACGGTTGGCCACTCTTCGTCCGACGCCACCACGTTACGCAGGCCCAGGGTCTGCATCATGAAGTCCGGGATGCCTTTGTGTCCGGCAACGTAGGGATCGACTTTCAGGTCTGCGCTGGAAAACCAGAACAGCGCGGAGGCGTCCTTGGGCCGCTTGCCTTCGACACGGGCCTGGGCTTTGCTCAGGCGGGTCCGCAGGTCGGTGTTCAACTGTTCGCCACGGGCCTGGACGTCGAAAATCTGCGCCAGTTGGTCGATCGTCTTGTACACGCTGTCGACCGAAAAGGCGCGCAGGCGCGTGCCATCGGCGCCAACCAGGTTGTCCTTGCCTTCGCAATCGGACGGCATGATGTAGGCGGGGATGTTCACTTCAGCAAATTGCTCGCGGGTGCCGACCACACCTTGCGGGCCAACCATCCACTCAAATTGCACGGCCACCAGATCCGGGCGTTTACCGATGACCGACTCGAAGCTCGGCTCGTTTTTGGCCAGCACCGGGACGTTGGCGTTCAGCGCCTTGAACTGCGGCAACACTTCGCTGAACCACAACGAGGTGCCCACCACTTTGTCGCCCAGGCCCAGGGTGTAGAGAATTTCAGTACCGGACTGGCCGATGGTGACCGCTTTGCCAGGCGCCTGGTTGAACGTCAGTGGCACGCCGCAGTTATCGATCGTCAGCGGATAGGGGGTCGGGCTGGCGGCGAAGGTCAGGGTGGACAGGCTGAGGCTGGCGGCCATAACGGCAAAACGAGACAAAGGCATGTGAGACGATCTCCATTCGAACAGGTGTCCGGACGGCAGTGCACAGGCTGGAGCCTCATCGCCTGGCGCCATCGAGCTGGCAAGCGCCAGTCAGAAAGGGCAGGCAGCAACGGTGGGAAACCGTCCTGATGAATGTCCGCCCCGGACACCCCGCCGGTGGGTCAATGTTCAGTCTGTGGACGCAAATCGATGCGTCGGCGCTGATGTCGGCAGGTCTCCTGACTGACGCTTCATCGCCTGGCTCCAGCCTTCCCGGGCAACCCAGTGGCATAAATGGAGCAGGGCTCAGCGCCTACAGTTGCGGGGGCAGTTCCGATTGAGGGCCGTTGAACAGGCCATCACGGATTCCCTATTAATCCCGTTTGGAAACCGACGGGCGGCATGGTAAAGGATATTCTGTGCCGACGGAGAAATTTCCTACGTGGTTTTAGTTCTGCATCCTTCACATTCAGAGGATGATGGGCGCCAACCTTGTTGGTGAACCTTATTGCCCGATAGCCGGTCGATAGTGCGTTCAAACAGATGCACACTGGTCCGCTTTACTCTTTGGAGAAATACCCCTGTGATATCGACTCAACGCATGGCCTGGCTCAAAGCCTGGGGTGCCCACGGTTTTACCGCCACCGGCGTGGTCATTGCATTCCTGGCAACCATCGCCTTGTTCGACGACGCGCCAAAAGCCTGTCTGCTGTGGCTTGGGCTGGCACTCGCGGTGGATGGAGTCGACGGCTCGCTGGCGCGCAAATTCAATGTCCAGACCGTCCTGCCGGGTTTTGACGGCTCAGTGCTGGACCTGGTCATCGACTACCTGACATATGTGTTCATCCCGGCCCTGTTCATTTACAGCTACGTCGAATTGCCGCCGTATACCGTGCTGCTGAGTACCGCGATCATCCTGATTTCGTCGCTGTTCTGCTTCTGCAACCTTGAGATGAAGAGCAAGGACAACTATTTCCAGGGCTTCCCCGCAGCCTGGAACGTGGTCGCGCTGTGCCTTTACATCATTCAGCCTTCGCCTTGGCTGACGCTTCTGACCATCATCGGTCTGGCGCTGCTGACCCTGACACGGATGAAGTTTCTGCATCCGTTCCGCGTGCGTCGTTTCATGCCGATCAACATTGCGGTGACCACGGTCTGGCTGATCTGCAGTGCCTTGCTGATCATCAACCACCCCAACAATGGGCCGTTCGTCATGGGCCTCTGGCTGGCGATGTCGGCTTACTTTCTGGGGATCTGCCTGTGGCGTACGTCTCTGGAATATTGGGGCAAATGGCGGGCGTGAGGGTGTCGCGAGGCGTGGTGCTCTGATTTTCATTAGCTGTCCAAGGACCTCTCATGCCTGATCGACAGATTATCGTCCCCGCTTCAATGACTAACATTGTCGAGCGCGCCGGTTACGTCCCTGCCGTGAAAGTGGGCAGCATACTTTACTGTGCAGGGCAGGTCGGGCGTACGCCGCAGCTTGAGGTCATCAACGACCCCGAGCAGCAATTCATCGCCTGTTGGGAAAATCTGCGCACCGTGCTTGCCGAAGGCGGGTGCACGTTTGACGACGTGGTGGAGATGACCACCTTCCATGTCGCGATGAGCCAGCACATGGACACCTTCCGTGACGTCAAAGACCGTCTTTTCCCTCGCGGAAAGTGCGCCTGGACAGCGATTGGTGTGTCCGAGCTGGCGGTGCCAGGGCTGCTGCTGGAAATCAAGTGCGTGGCCGTTGCGCCTGACTGACCGGGGCGCCGCACCACCCATCCAGATAAACCGAACTCCCGGCTTCATGCCGCTTCCAAACAGGGTCACTTCATTCCATGACCCTGTGAGGCAACCATGAGCACACGTCCCGTCGACAGCCAGGCAGCACAATCTCCCGGCCCTAATCCGAACCCCTCTGAGTCCGACGGCAAGTCCACGTCCGACAATGATGTGCGCGAGGCTGATATTAATGAGGTGGAGCCGGATGACCCCGATGTCGCCGGTGATGACGCTTCGGATAAGCCCAGCTGAGATCAGTGCGGATGGGCACATTGATCACCGCCGATGACCTCGCCATTGAGCTGCCCAAGGGCGGCGAGGTGGCGTTGTTCAAATGGTTTCTGGCCAGCTTTCTGATGGGCAAACGCATTCAGGCCACTGTCTCCGCCGAGACTTATCGGGTGATTGTCGAGAAGCACGGCATTGACTCACCTGAAAAGCTCGTGCGTCTCTCCCATCGGCAGTTGGTGTCGATGCTCGGTGAAGGGGGGTATGCCAGGTATGACGAAAGCACCGCCACTCGCCTGTCGGCGTTGGGTAAAAAGTTGCTAGATGAGTACTCGGGCAGGATCGGGACGATCCGCCAGCGCAGCGAAAATCGCCAGTCATTCGAAAAGCGTCTGCAGGCATTCGACGGAGTAGGGCCCAAGACCGTCGAGATATTCATGCGCGACGCAGCCGTGGTGCTCTTTTGAGTACGCACGTTTTTAGCCGTGTCGGTTGTGCGGGTTGGAGCCTGCCCAGAGAACACCGTTCAGCATTCTCAGAGCAGGGCAGCCACCTGCAGCGTTACGCAGAGCGCTTTAACGCGGTTGAAATCAACAGTTCTTTTTATCGACCGCATCGGCCGCAGACCTGGCAGCGCTGGGCACAGAGCGTGCCTGCCGATTTTCGTTTTTCAGTGAAAATGCCCAAGGCCATTACCCATGAGTGCCGCTTGAAAGACGCTGAAGGGTTGCTTGAGCCATTTCTGTTTCAGTGCGGGCACCTCGAGGAAAAACTCGGTTGCCTACTCGTTCAGTTGCCGCCGTCATTGGTGTACGAGCCTAATCCGGCAGATGATTTTTTTGCGGGTTTGCGTCAGCGCTATCAAGGCTTGTTGGTGCTGGAACCGCGTCACTCGAGCTGGCGGGAAGCCCAGGGCATGCTGACTGATCTGCACATCGCCCAAGTCGCCGCGGATCCTTCGCCCATGGTCGGCGGCGACCAGCCTGCTGGCTGGCCCGGTGCTCAATACTGGCGCCTGCACGGTTCGCCACGTATTTATCACAGCGCCTATGAGCCTGCAGCCCTGCAGTTGCTGGCGACAAAGCTTCAGGCGGCCAGCCAGTCTGGCATCGAGACATGGTGCATCTTCGACAATACCGCCAGTGGCCATGCGGTGAGCGATGCGTTGCTGCTGGACGCCGCGTTGGGCGAAACCCGGCTGCAGCGATAAATAGCCGATTAGACGAATCGACCGATGGCGAATTCTTTCAGTGCATCAGCCGGACGATGCCATGGCAGGTGGATGGGCTGTGGGTGTTTTGCCGGTCATCGCGTGACTTGCAGGAGCGCTGGATTTAAGCAGTGCATCGATGGCCTGGCTGTAGGCCTGTTTACCCAGGCTCATGCTGTTGTTGTGATTGCCGCCCGGCACCAGCAAGAGGTTTTTCGGTTCTTGTGCAGCAGCGAACAGTTCTTCGCTGAAACGCGGGGGGACGAAGCCGTCGGCGGTGCCGTGGACGATCAGGACCGGCATGTGGATGTCGGCAATCTTGTCGATGGAGTCGAATTTCTGCGACAGCAACCAGCGCACGGGGAGCGAGGTGTAGCGGTCGGCGACGGCGGTGGCGACATCGGCCAGGGTCGTGAACGTCGACTCGATAATCAGCCCGCGAGCCTGCGCGGGTTCGCCGCTGCTCTGGCTGTCCCGGCCCAGCTCTGCGGCCAGATCGATCGCCACGGCGCCGCCCAATGAATGGCCATAGAGCAGGCGTCGGGTAGGGTCCGGTTGCAGGACTTTGAGGCGTTCCCACGCCACTCGAGCGTCTTCATAGACCGTCGCTTCCGAAGGCAGGGCGCCTTTGCTCTGGCCGAAGCCGCGATAGTCGATGGCCAGCACCGAGAAACCCAGTGCGCGCAGTTGCTCGATGCGAAACAGCTGGCCGGTCAGGTTCCAGCGCGAACCGTGCAGATAGAGAATGGCCGGGGCGTCCTTGCGGTTGGCGGGCCACCACCAGGCGTGAATATTTTGTGCCATGCCGAAATCGGCGGCCTTGAGTTCAAGTTCTTGCAAGTCCGCAGGCAGGCCGCTGTACCAACTGGCGGTGCCGGGCTCGATCCGAAATACCAGCTCGCGCTCCTTGTGCTCCAGCACGGCATACCCCACCGGCAAGCCGATAATCAGGGCGAGCATAAAGGTCCAGGTCAACCAGCGTGCTTTGATGCGTGCCAGAGAAAAAACGCCCATGTATTGATTTCCCCCAACTGGTAAGCGAAAGGCTGACTGTAACGGCGTTGTCATGATACCGATTGATGGATCGGTTACAGAGTATTGCGGACGTTGAGGGTCGTAAAAGCTTCAACGTGCTGCCGCAGAGCCTTGATGGGGGATCAGAGTTGAGTGAAATGATCGCCAATCAGCTCCACCAGCACCTTGCACGCCGCGCTGGACTCGCCGGGCGCCTTGACCAGTTGCAGTTCATGCAATGGGAGTGCGGGCAGGCCTTCGTCGGTGCCGAGAATACGCATCTGCCCGCTGACCCTGGCGCGATCCATGATGCCGATGGCCATGCCTGCGCAAATCGTCGTCTCCAGCGCGCTGACCCCGGCGGTCATGACCACCGTGCGCCAGTTGCGGCCCAAGGCGTTCAGGGCGTCGATGGCCACGGCACGGTAAGGGCAACCCTTGCCATGCAGCGCCAGAGGGATCGGCTTCTCTGGTTGCGGCTGGTAATCCACTGCCGCGACCCAGACCGGCTCGGTGGTGCCAAACGTGCGCAGCAGCAGGTCCGAGCGTTCTGGGTTGACCGGCGCATTGACCGCCTCGACCACAAAGGCAATGTCCAGCCGACCACGCTGCAGCCGCTCGTTGAGGCGCCCGCTGGAGCCGGTTTCGATTTCCAGCTCGATGCCCGGATAAGCCGAGTTCAGTGGCGGCAATACACGTTGCAGCAAGGCGCCGGCGTACTCCTCGGAAATCCCCAGGCGGACCCGACCGCTGACGGCGGGCGAAATGAACCCGGCCAATACGCTGTCGTGTAGACGCAGCAACTCGGCACTCTGCAGCGCGAAGCGGCGCCCGAGCGGAGTCAGGGCCACGGTCTGGTTGTCACGTTCCAGCAGACGCCCCCCGGCGATGGTTTCCAGACGCCGGATATGCAGGCTCACCGCAGAGGGGCTGCGATTTAGGTAGGTCGATGCCGCGAGAAACTGCTCAAAGCGCACTACCGCTTGAAAGGTGCGCAGCAGGTCGATGTCCAGCGTGTCTTGCATAGGTGAGAAATCCTGCATGAGTGGTGCTGATCTTTTCGTTTGATTGAACGACCTGGGCATTCATACCATCAAGCTCTTGCCAGGTAACAGGGGTGTCTGATGAACGGGGAACAGCTGGATACATTCGTGCAGGACAAGCAGGCCGATCATTCGAGTCTTTGGCTTAGTGGCCTACTGTTGGGTTTGATGGTGCTGAGCTGGAGCTCAGGCTTTATCGGTTATCGCTACGCGTCCGAGCACAGCGGGGTGATGGTGATCACGTTCTGGCGTTTTGTCGCGGCGCTGTTGCTGCTGTTACCCGTGGTGGCGCGCACGCTGATGCTGGTCAATAGGGCTGAACTGCGTCGGCACGTGCTGGTAGGGTTGTTCGGCATTGCGGGTTACATCGCAGCCATTGCAGGTTCAATCGGGCTGGGTGTTGCGCCGGGCACCAGCGCATTGATCGCCAACTTGCTGCCGGTCACGATTGTGCTGTCAGCCGGATTGGTCCCTGGGCAACGCACCCAGGGCAAACAGTGGTGGGGCGTGGGTTTGTGTGTGGTGGGCATGCTGATCGCCAGTATGGCCAGCGTTGAATTCTCCAAGGCATCTGTCTGGGCTTATAGCTTGCCGGTGCTGGCTGTCGCGTCGTTGACGGCGGCCAGCCTTTATCAGAAGCGCTGCGGGTCCAGCGCCTTGCCGCCTTTGACGGCCTTGTTTATTCAGATCTGCGCTGCGGTCCCGGTGTTCGCAGTGCTTGCGGTGCTCGAAGGCAGCATCAGGCCGGTCATGTCTGCCGGGTTTGGCCTGGGCATCGTGTGGCTGGTAGTGTTTTCGACGCTGGGCGGGTACGGCTTCTACTGGCTGTGCCTGCAACGCTTCAATGTGCAGAGCACCAGTGGCGCGCTATTTCTGATCCCGCCGGTGACCATGATCTGGGCATCCCTGCAGTTTGGCGATCCACTGAGCATCCTGGCGTTGGTGGGCGTAGCGTTGACGCTGATCGGGCTGCCTTTCCTGCGCAGGCCGGTGCAGGCATGAAAAAGGCCGCCTTCCCGTGAGGGAAGGCGGCCTGGATTCCAGCACTAACTATCAGTGCATGAACAGCGCGATCAGGATGATGATCGGGATCGGTACACCGAGGAACAGCAGAAGTAATGAGCGCATTGTAGGTCTCCTTGGCTTAACGAGCCGTTGTTGTAGTAGTGGTGTAAGGGCGTGCTTCAAGGTAGGTCACGGCGTCACGACGACGACCACCCCAGATGGCAGCGAGGCTGGCGAAGAAAGCACCGCACAGCAGGGAAACGAATGTCCAGAGCGCGGTCATCGAAGCCACTTTGGCAGCGGTTTCTGCAGCATTCTTGGCGGCCAGCTTGGCATCTTCATAAGACTTCAAAGCTTGAGCGTAAACCTGGTCAACACGACGTTCTGCGTCGGCCTGGCTCAGGTTGGTGCGCTGGGCGATCAATTGCGCCAGGTAGCTGCGATCTTCTGCACTGAGCTGACCACCGTTGTTGATGGTTTTGGCGAAGATACGCACCACGACAGCGTGGGCAGCGTCATCGCTGACAGCTGCAGGGCGGTCATCGCGGAACAGGCTGTCAATGAAGTAGCCATAGTCGTCGCTGCTGGCGTTGCTGTTGCTGGCGGCGCTGCCTGCCACTTGAGTGACGGCACCGGCTGCACCGGAAGCCATGCTTGCACCCGCCTTGACGCCACCGCCGACGATGCTGCTCACGGAGCCTACGATCAGCATTGCAGCAACCAGCGTAGCGATTGCCCAGGACAGGAAGCCGTGAGCGGTATCGCGGAAGTACACCTCGTCACCATGGAGGTTGGCCCACTTAACACGCAGGCGACCGGCAATGTAACCGCCCAGGCCCGATGCGACGATCTGGGTGAATGCCAGCCAGACCACTGTGGAAATGCCGATTCCTTTTGCGCTCATTCCGCTGTCTGCCCACGGCGACATCGCGGAAAAGCCCAGGCCGACGCCCAGAAGTAGAAGGATCATGGCCAAGGCTGCAGAGCCTGCGGCACCGGCGAAGATCGCGCCCCAGGAAACCCCTGAGTGATTAGTCGATTCTTGCGCGGCAGTTGGGTAAGTGTCAGGGGATGAAATCATTATTTTTTTACTCCGTGAATAAAGTTGTTACATCTCACGGAAGGTAATTGCAGCGGCTGTGCCAAATGGCCTTATTTAAAAAGTACTTAAATATCATGGGCTTGTAAAAAAGTTCTGAAATGTTTTCATGCAATTTGCAAGGAAACCACTGAAGTTACAGGCGTTATGCATGAAGCTGGCGAGGGGCGACCGCCAAGGCGTGCAGGTTCGCAAAGGCGAGGTGTCAGCGTGCTGTTACAGCTCGACTGACACTGAGGTGAACCCACGCGCCTGTCCGGACGAGTAGCGGTTTATTTTGATGGCGAGCTGTCGGCAGGCTTGTCCATCTGTACCGATGATTTGGAGCCGTCAGTGTTCTCCTTGGTGCTTTGTTTATCCGGGCTGTCGAAGCAACCATGCAGCAGTGCGATGCAGCAGAACAGGCCGAGGTAGCGGGGGATGTTCATGTCATTCTCCAGGCTGATAAATAGACGAGTGCAGCCCTTGATTCGACCTGCGGGGCATACGATTGTTTATCCCGGATGACGGATTTCCGCCGTGCGTTCGGCAAGAGTTCGCATATAGTGTCTAAGCGCTTGTTATCCCTTTCTTCAAGAGGTTACTGACCCATGTTCCTGAATCGCCCCCTGGAAGAAAAAGACATCCCCGTCGTGTGCTCACTGCCCCAGAATGTCGACGAGCTGTTTTATATGTTCCCCAGAGCGACCTGGCCCCTGACCCCGCCACAGCTCGTAGACGCGCTGCACAACCATTCCGATTCGACGGTGATCGAGATGGATGGCGAAGTGGTGGGGTATGCCAATTTTTCGCGCAGCGATTTTCGCGGTCGCTGTTCGCTGGGTAATGTGATCATCGCGCCGAAGGCAAGATCACGGGGCGTGGGCCGTTACCTGATCGGTTGCATGATGGACCTGGCGTTTGACAAGCATGAAGCCAGCGAAATGACCGCCTCGTGCTACAACCACAACGTACCGGGGCTGCTTTTTTACCCCAAGCTCGGTTTTCGCCCCTACGCCATCGATGAGCGTCGCGACAAACAGGGCGGTCGGGTAGCGCTGATCCATCTGCGTCTGCCGCGCAGCGTCGAGTAATGGCCCTATGACCGTCAGTCGGCTGCATCGGCTGGCGGTCATCCTTCGGGGGTTTACGGTATGCACTGTTTTGATCCTAATCAATTAAACATCCCCAGAATAAGTGTTAAGTGAATCGTTTCTTCTAATTGTTTGTATAACACTTTCGTGTGAAGGCCGTTTAACGGGGCACTAAATGGATATTGCTTCATGGCAGGGCGTGGCGTATAACCAAACATGCCTCCAATTAAATGGCGACATTTATCCGGCTGGCAAAGGAACTCGATGAGTTGTACCTATAACAAGCGCAGTCCGCTGTAGTGGGGTTGTGGGCGCGCAATTCGCGCATATTAAGGAGAAGCACATGATTGCGTACCGACTGTCCACCCTCGAGTTAAGGAGTATTATCGAGGGCGCTTTTCTGCCTTTACGCTGTACCTGTAGCGTGTCGCCTGACTCTTCGATGACGGTGCAAATCACTGACCCGGACTCCGACCGTGTCGAGCTGTTCGTTACCGGTATCTCGCTGGACCGACTGAACACTACCCGGGAAATTTCCGAGCTGGTGGCGGAACTGCGCTATGACCTGACCCATACCCGCCATATTCAGGGCAGGCAGGGTGCGAGTCGTGGCATGAGCAGCGTTGGCTGAGTGGGATTGGGTAGAAGCCTCAAGAGCTAGACCCGAAGCAAATGAAACACCTGGTAAGCAGCCGCTGTGCTTGATTGCATCGCGGCTTTCGTTTGTCTGGGCCCTGGTCGGGTGTGGGGCAGGATGAGTTCGTGAACGACGACTAACGCATTACTCACCCAAGAGTAAAGGGATGTTCACAGGTTGATATAAGTCGTGATGTTTCTATCTTGAGGTGCGCCAAGGCCGAGGCGGGAAGATAACCCGTCGTACAACTTTGACATATGACGTTACGTTAGCTTTACCGCTAATCAGGTTATATAGCCATTGGCACTCTTGTCGGTATGCCAGCATCGCCAAACGGCCTGTTTCCATACAGGCCGTTGTACGATGTTTTAGTGCATTGATCGTCGACGTTCGTTTTCGAACAGCAACTTGAATGCCTCCTCATTCGCCTCTGCCGCCGTGTAATGGTCACGTATGGGGCCTGCTTCAATCTGCCCCTCTAGCGCAACGCGGATCACCGTCGACTTGAGCAGATAGTCCGGTACTTCGCCGAGGATGGTCAATTCGCGCAACTGCTGTCCATCCTGCTCAACGGTGGCCAGTCTCACCCGGCAAGTGGCTTGCATCGGGATGGGGCCGAACAGGGTGTCACGGGAGTAGTCGATCTCGGCAATCCCCGAGCGGTAGTCTTTTACGGTATTCATGGCTGCGACCTCTGCATCCCTTCAGGTTTTCAATGCGTCTGCAGACATTGATGATCGCGGCACTCAATAGTTCGACTGTTCGCGGCGAACGGTGGATACCATTCATCGGCGCGCGGCGGGCATCGCCACTGCCACTGACTTTCCGCATATTGCGGCGGTCTACTCCTTACCCCGGATTGAGGCCTGAATGTTCAGAACTCAATCATGAGCCGGCATGAGGAGCCAAGCATGAAATCAGCCAGGAATATCCTCGCTCTGTCCGCTGCACTGGCAGTTGGCAGCGCCTGCGCCAGCGAGCCGAACAATCCATTGCTCGCAGAGCGGTGGCAGACTCGCCCGCTGGTGGTCATTGCCTCGAATGCCGAGGATCCGACCTTGGTGAACCTCAGGCAGGCCCTTCAGGAACCCGCCAACCGCGAGGCTTTTATCGAGCGTGAGATGGTGTTGTACACAGTGATTGGTGGTGTGGGCAGTCGCAATGACCAGCCTCTCGCCGAGCCCGCTACCGCAGGGTTGCTCAAGGCCCTCGGCGCTGAACCATCAGGGCCCGGCCGAGTGATCCTGGTGGGCAAGGATGGCGGCAAGAAAATGGAGCAGGCCGGGCAGGTGACGCCCGGCGAGTTATTCGCCCTGATCGATAAAATGCCAATGCGTCAAAATCCATGAAAGCCGTTTGACGTGGCGTCGGTCGTTTGACTTGAAGCAGCCAGGTTGTTGGCGGACCGATGCAATTGCTCCAGCGACAGATGAAACATGCGCTAAGCGAGGGTGGGTCAAGTTGCTGGCGCTGGGATTCGGGGCACGTTCAAATCCCCGATTAATATATACATTCATTTAAAAAAAGATTTTTGCGCTGAGAATCGCTGGATTCTCGGCGTCAATTTTAATTCTTCATTTATATCAATAACCTAAGGTTGAGCTAGTTCGATAAACAGAAATTTTCAATAAATTGACACCCTGACCAATATTTGAAATTATTCCCATAACTTTTCTCTCGCGGGTTCCTGATCAATTCAGTGCCTGGCTAAAAGCACCGTGCCAGGGCTCTTCAGCGCAGCGCGTGAGGGGTTCAGGCGGTAGCGTGGTTGATCCGTTACATCGCCCGTGCCCTTGCCCACTTTTCCCGGAACACACAACTTCGCCCTCACTTTGCTAGTTGCCGACTTCAAGGCAGGCCTGCCCCTGCGCGCTGGTTAATGGAAACCAACGTTAATGTTTTGCCTTGATCCATCCCTGGATTCGTCCCTGAAGTGACTCGCCGTTACATAGCGCAACACCGTCTGGAATATTCAAGAAAGGAGATCTGACTATGTTTGGAGATAATCTGGAAACCCTCTGTGGGTGCGTAGTCGCCGGAGCAGGACCCTCCGGCATGGGTTTGCTGTTCAATGCGTTGAAGAGCGGCACGCTGCCTGACCTCGCGCGCGACGGGCTGATCATCGTCGATGCCAGCCCGACGCCGGGTGTAGGTTGCCTGGGGGACTACCGGATTACCGCCAATTCGGTGGGGGACGTGTTTCTCGATTGCCTGCGCGACCCCGCACTGCGTGATGTTTTCGAGCCTCTTGAGCAATCGCCCGCCTATTGGCGTATTCGCCGTCAGGCCCAGAGCGCGCCACAACTGTCGGACGTGGGCGAGTTGCTGGCCGAGGCCTCCAGACTGGTGCTGGATTTCATTGTTCAGTACTACGGCGTCAAGCTCTGGCACAGCACGACAGTCACGGAGGTGGTCAAGGACGGGGACGAATATTGCGTCTGGGTAGAGCACGAAGGGCGAACCCGGCGTATTCGCAGCCGGGTGGTAGTGCTCAACCTGGGTGGTCAGCAGGATCCAAAATATTTGCACGAAAGCCTCGCCGAGCATGGCCTGATGGTGCCAGCCTCCGCCACGATCAAATCAGCCGACCAGTTGCTGCGCATGAACGCGGTCCAGCTGCGAGAAACCTTTGCGCCGACGCTGGCCTCAGCCGGGCGGATCACTGTCGTGGGCGGTTCGCACAGCGCATTCTCGATGCTGGAAAACCTGGCCGATGCCCTGGAGTTCGCGGGCTTGCAGGAAGTCACCCTGGTGCATCGCTCCGCGATCCGCTTGTTCTATGAAAGTGCCGAACTGGCTCACGCCGCCGGGTATGCCTTCGACCCGGTCAAGGATGTGTGTCCCGTCTCGGGGCGGATCAACCGTTCTGGCGGGTTGCGCTACCGGGCGCTGGAGGTCGGGCGGGAGGTGCTGCGTCGTGGCTGGATCGGCAAGACCGGAGTGCGGGCGCGGGCGTTCCGCATTCAAGGGGGGGCGCCGCAGGATTACGATCAGGCGGCACAGGCGCTGATCGAATCAAGCGTGGTGATTCAATGCACCGGTTATCAACCCCGCTTGCCCACCCTCAGCCATCGAGATGGCAGCCCGATTGTGCTGCGAGCCACCAAGGGCGGACTGGATTCGGACCCCAGCGGATGCCCACTGGATGACACAGGCAACCGTCTGCAGGGCCTGCACTTGTTCGGCATCGGTGCAGGATTGGCCGCGGACTCAAGCCTGGGCAGCGAACCTTCGTTTGAAGGGCGCATTTACGGCATCTGGCAATTTCACAACGACGCCAGCCGTACGGTCATTGATGCCGTGGTGGCGCGCCTGCAACAGCCGGTTGCGGACGTTGCCGTGCCCAGTCGCAGCCTGGTCCAGCGGCTTGAAGAGGGCATTCCGTTCATCTTCCCGGGCCTGGCAGGCGTCGAGAGCTGACACCCACCGCAGCACCTCTCATCCTGCCACCTCGCGAAACACTGAACCTGCGCCAGCGTCTATCCTCATAGATCTACGAACCATCGCAGCCACAAGAGAGGTGTCCCATGCCGGTCAAGCACGATTTATTCAAGGATCTGGGTCTGACGAAAGAGCAGGTGAGCGAGCGCAGCAGTGCCGACAAGAAGCTCAATCAGTTGCTCAACGATTACGGGCAGATCGATGCGGACGTGCTGGAGGCGGAATCCGGGGCAGCAGGTAACGTCAGCGATGACGAACTGAAAAAACTCAAGGAAAAACGATTACTGATCAAGGACAAGATCGTTCAGCGGCTGGGTGCCGCGTAAAGTTGTCATCTACGACCCGCAAAAGCTGTTGTGAATAAATCCACTCAAGAATCGGGCCTGTCACGGCCCGATTTTTTTTTGGCTTCTGTTTAGCCCAGGCCTGGCGACAGGTCCGGGTTCAGTGCAGGATCGCTGCGGGAAGGTTGGGCAGTGGCTTTGCCTTCTTCGGCGATCTCTTTGTCCAGCTCTTTGCCCACATGAGCGACCTTCTCGTAGCCCTCGCTGGCCAGGTGTTTGGCCTTGGAGGTCAATTCATCGCTGGCCTGGCCCATCAGGCGATTTTCCCGTTCGGTGACAGGCAGTGCCGCACCCAGCGCCGCGCCCAGCGCAACCCCGATGGCGGCCAAGGCCAGCGGTTGCTCGCGCAGCATGTACTCAAACCCGGACGTCGCTTTGCGGGCCTGTTGATGCAGGGTGTCATTGAGGTCATGGCTGCCCCGGTTCAATTGCTGCCCGGTGGCCGAGGCTTTCTCAGAGACCTTGTCGGTGAGTTCGCCGGCCTTGTCACTCATATGCCCGGCCTTGTCTTTCATGCGCCGGGCAGTGTCTTCGAGCCGGCTTTTGGCGTCGCTGAAGCTGTCAGTCACGCTGTGCGCCATGTCGCTGACCCGTTCCCCGAGATGGCCGACACTGGAAGCACCCGAGCGTGTTGAAGGGCCGCGATTCTGTCCCATCATCAGCCACAGCAAACCGACCGATGTCAGCACGGTCGGCACCGGATTGCTCTTGATCGTGTTGCCCAGGTTGTTGAAAAACTCTCCGCCATTGCCTCGGGTGTAGCTCAGCGCCTGATCCAGTAGCTGGCCGGCGGAGAACTTGCTCTCAAGCGCATCGACAATGTTGCCGATGCTGGAGCGTTGCGCGTCGATCTCGCGCTCCAGGGTTTCCGGACTTTTCTGCGAGTCACTGGCAAAGCTCTCTTCGCTTTCAAATGTGCTGTCAATGCTCATGAGACTTTCCTCTGAATGGCATCCTTGTCTTTTTGCAAGGAGTTGACCGTGCGTTCCGGTTTCAGGCTGGACGCTTCGAATTGCTTTTTGCCTGACTGGACCATGATGAACCCGACGACCATCGCGACCACGCCGACAATCAGCGCGGCCAGCCAGGGCTGCATGACCATCGCCAGCGCATACACCGCCGCCAGCAGGACAATTATCAGCCCGGCCAACATCACGACGGCGCCCATGCCAACGGCTGTCGCACCGGCTTTGGCGGTTTCCAGGGTCTGCCTGATTTCGGCCTTGGCCAGCGCCAGCTCCTTGCTCAGCAGGGCAGGGACTTCATGGGCCAACTGGCGGATCAAGCCCACTGCAGAGGTTTCATTTTCCGGTGTGGGGCTAAAGGGGGTGGCCATCACTGATCTCCTTTCGTAAGGCTGTCTTGCGCTTGCCTGTCCAATTGGGACTGCCCAGGGTTGCCCGGCTGGCCACTGCCATCCTTGCTGTCGGGATAGGTAGCTCCGGGGTCAGGCGGGTTAGCTGGGGTGTGGGCGCCTGGCTCGAGGGACGTATCCACGACCCCCGGTCTGCCACTGTGACGAACATCACCCATGTGCGGATGGCTGACGGGAAATTCCTGATCAGCCTCCACAACCGAGCTCATTCCTGTCGTAGGTCGCGTCGCGTCTTGGCTGGCCGGGATGTCATCGAAAGGGGCCGCGCCAGGCGTTGAAGTCGGGTCTGCAGGGGGGGCAGTTGAGTCCGAGCTTTGCAGTGCGCTCGAAGCCCGCAGAAAACGTGATAAACCAAACCCCAATGCGACGCTACCGGTGATAAACAGTGCCGGGTTGTCTCTGGCCAGTTTTCCGGCTTGTTGAAGTAGTTCGTCGACGCTCTTGCCGCGCAGACTGCCCGCCAGTGTAGTCATGTTCTGCGCGATATCCGTGACGTAGTGGGAGAGGCCAAACGTGTCGTCTTCCTGCAGTTGCTCGGCGGCAGACTGCGCGCTGTGTGCCAGGGTTTCGATCTGCTGGGCGGCGGTGTCCCGGTACTGCTCGAATTGCGCGGTGCCATGTTCCCTGGCGCTGGCAAGTGCTGCCTGTGCGTCATCTTGCAGAGTACTGAGGTGATCTTCCGGCGTTGCAGAGTTCCTGTTTTGCGCATTGCTGCCAGGACTTTGGGAGGGTGTGTTCATTGTCATTCACCATCATTGCCATTCATAAAATGAAGAGCGTGCTTGGCTCACAACTGACTACGGGCTTCGCATCGGTCCATGTGCTCACATTGAGATGGAGTAATGGTTCTCAGGCGGAGTTCGAGGTGGCAGACAAGTGGTCTTTCGGCCCGATCTGGGGGCTGATTATCGTAGCAGGGGGGCAGCGCGGGACAGAGGAGGGCAAACGGCAAGCATAAAAAACGGCGTCATGCAGGACGCCGTACGCGCGGGTTGCCGGGTTTTGCGGCAGCCTGGCTTGAATAAGGGGTTGCCGCTATTTCATTGTGGGTCTTGGTTGGGAGCCAGCTCCGCCTGGATACGTTTGTAGATTTCTTCACGGTGCACGGAAACATTTTTCGGTGCGTTGATGCCCAGGCGAACCTGAAGACCCTGAACGCCCAGAATCGTGACGGTGATTTCGTCACCGATGTTTATGCTTTCGCCAACTTTACGGGTGAGTATCAACATAATCTTTTCCTTGATGGCCTCTTGAAGCGCCTCTAGCAGGAGGCTGGCATTTGCCTTTGCGTGGTGATTGTTGCCGAGTACATCCAAATGCGTCCATCAATATGACGTTACAGGAGTGAATTTAATTCCCTCGGTACATTTTTCTGTCATCAAGCGGCGGTTGCCAGCTGGACGAGCGCGCCAATTCTGCCTGTTTTTACCAGTAAAAGCCCGTATTTAGCGGAGTAGCCACCCAGCTTTGTCTCCTGAGCGTTACGCAATCGCTGTCTGGCGATGCATTTATGTACGCCGACGTTACGTCCTGTCGGTGTGCACGAACGAATATCAGCGTAGGCGCAACTTTGAATGTGTGCCGGACGATTCCGCAAATATTAATGGCAGGTGCGAGTTAGTCCGTAGGAAATCGGTTCAATGGCTTGCATGAACGGGCTGGCGACGAGCTGAATCAGTCGTAACCCTATAGATGTGCAGGCATCTCGGCACGGCGGGTCTGGCGAAAGTGTCTGCTCAGGCATGAGCGCCTTCATGTTTATCTCCATCCTGCCGATAGCGTCTCAATAACAGCTCATAGAGTAGATCGATCATGACATTGCGTAATCTTGGTATCGCCCCTCGGGCAGCGATTTGTTTCACGGTCATGGCGCTGCTGGTGCTGTTTCTGGGTGTGATGAGTCTGAATAAGATGGCCGATCTCAATGGGATGACCAATTCTCTGGCGAGTGATGAGTTGGCCTCGACTCGGCTGCTCGGTGAGCTGGCAGATACCACCACTCGATTGCGTACCGTGTCTTACCTGATTCTTGTAAATCGTACGCCGGCAGATTTTGCCAAAGGAGAGGCAAGGCTTGATGTACTCGCCAAGAAAGCCAATCGGATCGTCGAGGCTTATGCGCCTCTGGTCGGGAGCGAAGAGGAAGCGGGCAAGTTCAAGCAGTTCAAGGAAGCACTGGCCAGTTATCTGGGTGTCCAGGACAAGCTGGTCGAGATAGCTCGGGCCGGGCGCGACGCCGAGATCCTGCCGTTGATCAATGGAGACCTCAAGCGCTATTCGGATCAAATGGCGCCGTTGGTCGAATGGCTGACGGAGCTCAATCGCAAGGACTCAGAGGCCGCGGTTGCTGACTCTACCAGCGGCTACCACGAGGCGCGTAACGTCATCATCGTCATATTGGTGCTCGCAGCGATCATGACGGGCCTGCTGGCGGTCATCCTTACACGCAGCATTGTTCGTCCGCTGGTTGACGCCGTGCGCGCGGCCGAAGATGTCGCGCGAGGCGACCTGACCCAGCCCGTGCTGATCCAGGGCCGTGATGAAGTCACACGTTTGCAGCAGGCGCTGCAGACCATGCAGACCAACCTTCGCGAGACGCTGCAGCAGATTTCCGGTTCGGCGACCCAGGTTGCCTCGGCAGCCGAAGAGCTCAACGCGGTCACCGAGGAGGGGTCGCGCTCCCTTCAACAGCAGAATGACGAAATTGAACAGGCAGCCACGGCCGTCAACCAGATGACCGCCGCTGTCGAGGAAGTCGCCAGCAATGCCGTCAGTACCTCGACGGCTTCGCAGCAATCGAGCTCTTCGGCCATCAAGGGCAGTCAGCGGGTTCAGGAAACAGTGACCGCCATCGTGCAGATGACCAACGATGTCGAGACCACTTCCGAGCAGGTTCGCAACCTCGCTGGCCAGACACGGGACATCGGCAAGGTGCTGGATGTGATTCGCGCCATCGCCGAGCAAACCAACCTGCTGGCCCTCAACGCGGCCATTGAAGCAGCCCGTGCCGGAGAGGCCGGTCGCGGCTTTGCCGTGGTAGCCGATGAGGTTCGCGCCCTGGCGCATCGCACTCAGCAATCGACTCAGGAAATCGAGGTGATGGTCAGCGGTATCCAGCAGGGCAGCAGCCAGGCTGTGGAGTCGATGCAGAACAGCGGCGCACGCGCCCAGGCGACGCTGGAAGTCGCCCGCAGTGCCGGTGTTGCACTGGAGGAAATCACCCGCAGCGTCGGTGAGATTTCCGATCGTAATCTGGTGATCGCCAGCGCTGCCGAAGAACAGGCGCAAGTGTCCCGGGAAGTTGACCGCAACCTGGTGAATATTCGGGATCTGTCGCTGCAATCATCGGCGGGCGCCAACCAGACCAACTCGGCCAGCCATGAGCTGTCGCGTCTGGCGGTGGAGTTGAATCAGATGGTTGGGCGTTTCAAGATCTAGTTGTTCAAGCGCGGCGTTTCTGTAGGAGCTGCCGAAGGCTGCGAACAGCGGTGTCTGACAAACCGCAATTCGCAGTCTTCTGCGGCTCTTTGTATGTCTGATGCTTCAAAAAATCCCAGCACTGTGCCTTGAATCGGGTTTCAACACAGCATCCAGGCGCTGTTGAGTCAGGTTCCGTCCTGACGGCCGGGTCACTTTTGTTTTGGCAAAAGTAACCAAAACCATTGCGCTGGCGTACGGCCCCCGCTTCGCGGCGGTTCCTTCGCTCCGGCACCGTGGGGCGGGCACGCGCCGACGGGCCATCCATGGCCCAACTGCGCTCGCTCGACATCCATGCCGAGCGACCCACCCCACGGCACCTCCACTCAGCCTCCCGACGCGCATTTTGCGTCGCCTGTGAAATCGTGGCAGGAAAAGCAAAAGCAAATCTGCTTTGCAGATTTTTCCAGAATGATTTCCTTCCTGACTCGCACTCTGCTTTTGATTCTGTAGGCGTGCGCAAAACGTATGGGCGACACAAATTGCGACTTGTGGCCGGCCGAGCGCAGGTATTGCGCAGTGGGTCTCTTTGTTTAAAAGGCAGCGGCAAGGATGCCGGTTTAGCCGCACTGGGCCAGGGATGGCCCTTTGCGGCGACCCACGGAGCAATGCCGGAGTGAGGGAATCCCGCGAAGCGGGACCGAATAAAGGAGCGGGACGGTTTTGGTTACTTTTGGCACCAAAAAGTGACCCGGCCGTCAGGACGGAACCTGACTCAGCAGCGCCCGGATGCTGTTGTTGCTACTCGATTTCAGGCGCAGTGCTTTGATTGGTTGAGGCTGCGAATTGCGGTGTGTCTGGCACACGGCAATTCGCAGCCTTCGGCAGCTCCTACAGTTTCGGTGTTTCTGCAGCCCAACCGCGATCTTCAGCAGGCTTGCAGTGCTGTCAGACCACCATCGACAACAGCAGGATAAAGATCAGGCCAACCACCGAAAGGATGGTTTCCATCACGGTCCAGGTCTTGAAGGTTTCGGCCACGGTCATGTTGAAGTACTGCTTGACCAGCCAGAAACCGGCGTCGTTCACGTGGGACAGGATCAGCGAGCCAGCACCGGTGGCCAGCACCAGCAGCTCACGGTTTACACCCGGAATCAGGCCGATCACGGGGGCCACGATGCCTGCGCCGGTGATGGTCGCCACGGTGGCAGAACCCGTCGCGATACGAATCACCGCCGCCACCAGCCAGGCCAGCATGATCGGGTTGAGCTGTGCCTGGACGGCCATGTTACCGATCAGGTCGCCCACGCCGCTGGCAACCAGCATTTGCTTGAAGCCACCACCAGCACCGACGATCAGCACGATGGCCGCTACCGGCGTGAGGCTCTGGTCCAGCAGTTTCATGATTTTGTTGCGATCAAAACCACGGGCCGAACCAAAGGTGTAGAAGGCCAGCAGCAGGGCCGCGAGCAACGCGGTGATCGGGTGGCCGATGAAGTCCATCCAGATGCGGAACGTGTTGCCGTCGGGCAAGGTGATGTCGGCGAAGGTCTTGAGCAGCATCAGGAACACGGGCAGCAGGATGGTCACCAGGGTGATGCCAAAGCCAGGCAGGTTGGTCGCGCTGGACTCCTTGCCGATCTGCTCCATCAATTCCTGGGACGGCGTGCCCGGTACGTATTTGGAAATCCACTTGCCGTAGATCGGGCCAGCAATGATGGCGGTCGGCAGGGCGATCAACAGGCCGTAGAAAATGGTTTTGCCGATGTCGGCACCGAAGATGCCAATGGCCAGCAACGGGCCCGGGTGTGGCGGAACCAGGCCATGCACAGCAGACAGGCCAGCCAGCAAGGGGATGCCGATCTTGACGATGGAGACGCCAGTACGACGCGCCACGATGTACACCAACGGGATCAGTAATACAAAGCCGATCTCGAAGAACAACGGTATGCCCACCAGAAACGCCGCAAACATCATGGCCCAGTGCACGCGTTGCTTGCCGAAGCTGCGGATCAGGGTCTGGGCGATTTGATCGGCACCCCCGGAGTCAGCCATCAGTTTGCCGAGCATGGTGCCAAGGCCGAGGATGATGCCGACGAAACCCAGTACGCCGCCAAAGCCATCCTGGAAAGCCTTCATGACTTTTTCCACCGGCATGCCGGACGTCAGGCCCAGGAAGCCTGCGGCAATGGTCAGTGCGACGAAGGGGTGAACCTTGAATTTGGTAATCAGCAGTATCAGGCCGACGATGGTGACCACCGCATCAAGCAACAGATACGTTTCATGGGTAAGACCGAACATTGGGTGTCTCTCCAGTTGTCTTTGTTGTTAAAGGAGCACTGCGTTGTGCCGTCGCCGCAAAGGCGAACGGATCAGGTGAATTTCAGCAGATCCAGGCGCAAGACAGCGCTGTCTTTCGCGCTCACGCCTTTATCGGGCTCAGGACGCTTTCCACCAGTCGGCTGCTTGCTTGCCGATTTCCGCCACCGGTTGGGTGGCGTCCACCACCAGGGTCAATGGCTCGCCATAAGGCGGCTCAAGGGTCGCGAACTGGCTTTCAACCAGGCTGGCAGGCATGAAGTGGCCGGGCCGATGGGCACAGCGTTCGGTTGCAACTTCTGGAGTCAACTCGAGAAACACGAAGCCCAGGCCAGGCACGGCCTGACGCAGGCGTTCACGATAGATCAGCTTGAGGGAGGAGCAGGTCAGGATGGGGTGTTCGCCATTGCGCAACGCCTGGGCCATTTCTTCACCCAGACGGGTCAGCCAACCGGCGCGGTCTTCGTCGTTGAGGGGGTGGCCGGCGCTCATCTTGTCGATGTTGGCCTGGGGATGGAAGGCGTCGCCTTCGATCAGGCGGCCGCCGCTGTTCATGGCGATTTCAGCGCCGACGACACTTTTGCCGCAACCGGAAACACCCATGACCACAAGGGCAGAAATAGCAGAATTCGCAATTGTCACAGTAGACCACCTTGGCTGGAGACAGCGCTGTCTTTGTCGACCTCGTTAGAGGGACGGCAACAGGTGCTTCCAGGTATTGTCATTGTTTTAATTAATCCATTTGTTCATCACGCGCTCTCTGAGCCAGTGGCGACAGAAGAAAGCATTGTCAGGGTCCGTGAGACAGCGCTACCTTAGAGCCCATTCGCCGTCTTTGGCAACCCCTCTGCTAATCCTCATGTAGTTGGCAACGAATGACTCGCATTGGTTCCCGCTCCACCGGCCGTCCGACCCTTAATGAAGTCGCGCGTCTGGCTGCTGTTTCGCCTATCACCGCATCCCGGGCATTGCGCGGGGTTATCACCGTCGCACCGGAGCTGGTAGAAAAGGTCCGCGCCGCAGCCCAGAGCCTGGGTTATGTCGCCAACCCGGCCGCGCGCGCGCTGGCGTCTTCGCAAAGCCAGACCGTGGTGGTGCTGGTGCCATCGTTATCCAACCAGTTATTCATCGAAACCCTGGAAGCCATTCAGAACGTACTGCGCCCGCGTAACCTGGAAGTGGTGATCGGCAACTATCACTACTCCCCGGTAGAAGAAGAAAACCTGTTGCGCAGCCACCTGGCCAACCGGCCTCGCGGCCTGTTGCTGACCGGGTTCGACCACACACCGGCGCTGCGGCAACTGTTGGCGGCCAGCGGCGTGCCTTGTGTCCACATGATGGAACTGGACCAGACCCGCGGCGCCTATTGCGTGGGTTTCTCGCAGGTTCAAGCCGGGGCAGCGGCGGCGCGGCATCTGCTGGGGCGGGGGCGCAAGCGTCTGGCCTATGTTGCGGCACAGCTTGATCCACGGGTGTTGCAGCGCGGTGAGGGTTTTCGTCAGGTTTTGCAGGAGCAGGGCCTGTACGATCCGGCGCTGGAGTTGCAGCGGCCACAGCCATCTTCCATCGGGCTGGGCGGCGAATTGTTCATGCAGCTCATGACCGAGCACCCGGATGTGGACGGGGTGTTTTTCTGTAATGACGACCTGGCTCAGGGGGCAGCGCTGGAGGCCTTGCGCCACGGCATTGCGATCCCGGAGCGGGTGTCATTGGTGGGCTTCAACGATTTGCCGGGTTCGGCGTACATGGTCCCGCGCCTGACTTCCATCCGCACGCCCCGTGAACAAGTGGGGCAGCGCGCTGCGCAACTGCTGCTGGGGCTCATTGATGGCGTGACACAAAAACCCCAGGTCGACCTGGGGTTTGAGTTGGTGATACGGGAAAGCTCGTGACCGCTTCGATCAATAGCCGTTGCGCTTGAGGATGGCGTCCATGCTTTCTTTGGCCGGCCGGCCGTAGAACTTCAGCAGCTCAGCGGTGCGGTTGGTGAAGAAACCGTCGGCGCCGTCAGCGGCGATCTGCTTGAAGTCCACCGCGTCATCCACGGTGTAGGGGTGCACCACCATGCCTTTTTCATGAGTGGCGTTGTTCATCCACTTCTTGACCAGGTCCATGTAGCTCTGGTCCCCGCCGTGGGTCAGCTTCGCGGACGGCCCGGTGCCAATGGCGCCATGGGCCTTGGCCCAATCGATCCAGGCGATAAACTCTTCCTGGCTTTTGGCCTCCTGGGCCCCGTAGTACTCGGCCTTGTCCTTGAAGCCCGAATCCTTGAACGCGACGTTGGACTTGGGCTCGATGGAACCCTCGCCAATCCATAGCAGCAGCACCTTGGGTACTATGGGCATCTCTTTTTGCAGCAACACCAGGCTTGGTTTTTCGAAGGTCTGCAGTACAACGCGTCCCGGCATGTGCGCGACGCTCACCTGGCCCGGCTTGGCGGCTGGTCGTGAGGTCAGCCAACCGCGTTTTTCCAGGGCTTTCTTGAGGTCGGCTTCAATGCCCGGAAACTGATTGGGGGCTTTGGTTTCGATGTAGAGCCCGGGCTTGTTGTCGCCGCCTTCAGCGATGTTGATGACTTCATCCAGGGTCAGAATCTGTAGACCGGCATAGCTGGGGCGTGCCCGGTCCGGGTGGGCCTTGTTGAACCAGCTGCCTGCGTCCAGTTGCTTGATTTCCGCCAGCGTGAAGGTGTTCAGCGGATCCTTGACGCGCTTGGGAAAGACCTCGGCGATATTGGTGGTGCGCTCCAGGGTGTCATCGTGCAGCGCAATCAACACGCCATCTTTGGTGCGCTGAATATCCATTTCCAGGTAGTCAGCCCCCAAGTCCCTGGCGACGGTGTAGGCCGGGATTGTTTCCTCAGGGGCGTCGAACGAAGCGCCACGGTGTGCAATCACGGCAGGCCAGGGCAGGCCGATTTTCGCACTCAGCACCTTGCCTGGCGGTTCTGCCGCAAGGGTGGGAGCCGACGCCAGTAACAGGCCGGTCAGCACGCTGCCCGCCAGAACGCTGGCCAGTGGAGTTTTGAGAAACAGCGCTTTAGACATTCCTTTCAGCATGGTCTCGATATTCCTTGTTTCGTGGTCATGACGATCGACGTCGATCATTGCAAATGAATCCCGGGCCAACCTTTAGCAGCATCGCACGGGACCGGCAAGCGGTGTGCCGCTGCAGGGCTGACGATGTCGCATCCAGGTGGGGCGGTTTTCAGGTGTTTGTGGCTGTTTGCCATCCGTTTAGGCAGTATGAGGGGCGTCGCCATTGCGTTCAGTGTGAACGGCTAATGATACGGACGCGTGAATGCTCAATTTTCGGGTCGTCCTGATATGCAAACAGATACTTACGCGGCGCTGGCAGGCATCGTCGATATGCTGCTCGATGCCATCTGCGTAGTAGACACGCAAGGACGTTATGTCTATGTCAGCGCTGCCTGCGAGCGCGTTTTTGGCTACACCCCGCAGGAGCTGATCGGCACGCAAATGCTTGATCTGGTCCATCCGCTAGACCGGGAACGAACCCTGGCGGCTGCGCGGGATGTCATGGACGACCAACCCAAGCTGCATTTCGAGAACCGCTACATCCACAAGGATGGGCGCGTGGTGCATATCATGTGGTCAGCGCGCTGGTCGCAGGTCGATCAGCTCAGGATTGCCGTGGCCCGGGACGTCACTGAGCGCAAACGCTCGGACTTGATGCGCACGGCGCTGTTCGAGATTTCCGAAGCGGCCAATAACTCGGAAAATCTTCCGGGATTGTTCCGCCGGCTGCACCCGATCATCGACACCTTGTTACCCGCACAGAATTTCTCGGTCGCATTGTTTGCTCCGGAGCTTGCGCAGTTGAGCTTCGCCTGGCACGTGGACGAGCAGTACCCGACTCACGAAAACCCGGTTGCCCAAGCCCTGGCCTGGGAAATCGTGCGGACCGGCAAGGCGGTGCTGCTGGCGGCCAGGAATCAACTGCAACTGCCTGAGCATCTGCAGCAGTGGCTGGGAGAAGACCAGGCCAGCTGGCTCGGCGTACCGCTTCAGGCTCAAGGCCAGACGATCGGCGCCATGCTGGTCAAGTCGCCTGCCAGTGGCATGCATTACGGCGAGAGTGATCAGGAGCTGCTGCAATTTGCTGCGATCCAGGCGTCTGCGGCCATCAGTCGCCAGCAACTGCATGAGCGGTTGCAGTATATGGCGCAGTTCGATCAATTGACCCGCCTGCCCAACCGCCTGTTGTTGCACGAACGGTTATTGAATGCCCTGGAACAGGCGCGCGTGGGTCAGGGACGTCTGGCGGTGCTGTATCTGGATCTGGACAAGTTCAAGCACGTCAACGATACGTTCGGGCACGCCGCCGGTGACCAATTGCTTCAGGAAGTCGCCCGTCGCCTGACTCAGTGCGTGCGCGAATCCGATACGGTGGCCAGAATTGGCGGTGACGAGTTCATCGTGCTGCTGGAGCGAATCAGCAAGGACGAAGACGCTGCGGCGGTTGCGACGAAAATTCTGACCTCGCTCAACGAACCGATGCCGCTGGGTGACGTTAAATGGCCCATCAGGCCGAGCATTGGCATTGCTCACTACCCCGAAGACGCGACAGACCTGGCGCAGCTATTCCGGCGGGCGGATGATGCGATGTACCAGGCGAAGAAACAGGGCGGCAATCGTTATTCACAGTGAGGCATGCCGCTCATGGGGTGCCGGGTGTTTTGCGCGGGCGGCCGCCTTTGGCCCCGTTGGCGCGTGCGGCCCGAGCCTTTGCCGTGGTGCTGCGGCTGCCGTTGCGAGCCGCAATGACTGAGGCCGCCATGTCCATCAAGGGCACGCTGGCCGCCACCAGGCCTGCGATTGACACATGCAGGTCCTGCGCAGGCAGGCATAGCGCGCTGCCCGCAAAGCCAAGCTCCAGCGACTCCAGTTCAGCCCGGCTCAACCTCGCCAGCTCAGGGTAGTTTTGAGTGGGCAGTGCGATGGCGCAGTTGTCGGCAAAACGGATCAACAGTGAATCCTGCTCGGGCAGGTAAATCAGCGCCTTGGCATGCAGTCCGGCACTGGCCCGCGCGCCGCCTTGTGCTCGCGCGGTTTCCAGAACCTGCTCCGTGACGGCTTCATCGAAGTGCTCCACGGCCTTTACGGTTTTCATAGTTCAATCTCCAAAGGGGCAATTTCGCCCGCTAGATACAATCGTGTGCGGTACGTTCCGGGGTCGAAGTGGGCTGACAGGATCGACAGCGCTTCGAAATGCCCGGCCTCGGGTCTGACGACTTCAGATGTGCTCATGTCCCAGCGGCGGTTCTCCAGGCACAGGGTCTGGCGACTCCGCCACCAGCATTCCCGCGCCTTGCGCAGGTTGTCCCGGCGCCGGATCACGCGGCGCAGCTGTTCGAGCAGGGCTGCGCAAGGCTCGTTCCTGGCGGGCACCACATCCCACAGCCGCACACCGTTGTGCCAGAAGCTGAATTGAAATCGCGCGTCCCACTCGTCATTACCCACATGAACATGGGGCGGGCAGTGTTCGTTACGCGTCAGCACAGCAATCGTCAGTCCCTTGTGGTTACATACACGCATGCTAAACCCATCCGTTAGGTTTAAAGTCTACGCCAGCTGTTCAAGGCTGGCGAGACGCAATTTCAGTGGTCTGATCCAGGATCAATAGGTGGCATCGCCGATAGGGCTGATGCCAACTTCAGCGCAAACCCGCTATAGAAGCCAGCCCACAGGCGATACAGGATTTGACGACGATTGCCTCCAAGGCCGGGCTGGCGGCATTTGTTGAAGCTTCCTACTTAAAGCGCTTTCGATGCCTACAGCCAAGAAACCTTCGAGCCTACCTGCACAAGCGGCTCAACTCGCGTTACTGTCGTTTCCTTTGCATGTTCTGGAGCCCTGCATGACAACCACCGTTCTGGTGCTGGTCGAGAGTGTCAATGAGTACTTGCCCATCCTCGAAAACAGCGGTTATCGGCTGATTCTGGCGCCCACTCCGGCGATGCGTGCCGAAGCGGTGGCCACTCGCGGTGAGGAGATCACCGCGGTATTGACGCGCGGGCCGCTGGGTTTTTTCGCCGAGGAGATGGCTGCGCTGCCGCACCTGCGGATCATTTGCGTGATCGGTGCCGGTTATGAACATGTGGACCTGAAGGCCGCCGAGGCTCGTGGCATCACCGTTACCAATGGTGCCGGGGTCAACGCGCCGACGGTTGCCGACCATGCCATGTCGCTGTTGCTGTCCATCGTGCGCGATATCCCGCAAGCCGATGCTGCAGTGCGTCGCGGTGAGTGGCGCAAGCTGACCCGGCCGTCGTTCGCTGGCAAACGCCTGGGCATCCTGGGGCTCGGCGCTGTCGGCATGGCCATTGCCCGGCGTGCGGCGGGCTTCGACATGGCCGTGAGTTATCACAGCCGCACACCGCGTACCGACGTGACCTTCGACTACTGCGCGAGCGCCCTGGAGTTGGCCACTGTTTCGGACTTTCTGATCATTGCCACACCGGGCGGTGCCGGAACCCGCCACTTGATCGACCGCCAGGCACTGGATGCCCTGGGGCCAGAAGGTTTTGTGATCAACATTGCGCGGGCCAGCGTGATCGATACCGATGCCTTGATCGAGGCACTCCAGCAGCAACGCATTGCCGGTGCCGCACTGGATGTGTTCGATGATGAACCGCAAGTCCCGGATGCGCTCAAGGCCCTGAACAATGTAGTGCTCACGGCCCATGTGGCAGGCTTGTCGCCGGAAGCGTCCGAAGCCACGGTGCAAAAGGTGGCGGACAACATGCTGGCGTTCTTTGCCGGTAAACCGGTGCTGACGCCGGTGCACAGTTGAGCTGAATTGCACGCGGTCTTGTAGGCGCTGCTGCGGCTGCGAATCGCGGTGTGCCGGACATACAGCGTTCGCAGCCTGCGGCAGCGCCTACAGGGGTTTCCATTTCAAGCCCGTGCGCGAGGGCTGGATCAATCGAGGATCGTCGGAATGTTGAGCCGTCTGTTGGGGCGTGTGCTGCGAGGTCGCAGTGCCACCGAGAACAAGTTGATCTGGAATCACAAGAGCATCGCTTTTGCGCCGGTGGTGATCGAGCTGCGCAGCCCGGCGTTTGCCTCCATGCAGCAGATCCCGGCTTCACACCTGGGCTCGGCAACCGGCGGCAATCTTTCGCCCGCGCTGGAGTGGACGGGGTTGCCCGAGCAGACCCAGGAGTTGGTGCTGATTGTCGAGGACGCCGACGCGCCGCTGCCATTCGCGTTCGTCCATGCCATCGCGGTGGGCATCAGCCCGCAGCGCAGCGGTTTGCCCGTCGGCGCATTAAGCAGCGCGTCTCAAGGCCTGCTGTCCCTGGGTCGCAATACCTTCGGGGGCGTTACCTACATCGGGCCGCAGCCTCTGACCGGGCATGGCCCCCATCGCTACAGTTTTCAGTTGCTGGCGGTGGACCGGCCGTTGCACTTCGATAGCCCGCCCAATCGTGGTCAGTTGCTCAAGGCATTGGACGGCGCCGTCATCGGACGTGGCAGGCTGGACGGCATTCACGAAAGACCGTGATTGATAAAAGGCGCAATCCGTGGCTGTCACAAACTACGGGGATATGCCAGCATTGCCCGGTTGATTCAATCCGGCAGGACACCTTATGAGCCACAGCCTGACGCCCACGGCGCAATTGCACACCCGATTGCAGATTCCCGACAGCTTGCAGATCGCGCCGAAAGTGCTGTGCCATGCCACCAGCCTGCGCAAGGCTACCCGGCGTATTTCCCAGCTATACGACGCGGTGCTGGCGCCGTGCGGGCTGCGCTCGACGCAGCGCTCGATCCTGATGCAAGTCGCCCGTAACCAGGCCCCGGCATTAACCGAACTGGCGGCGAGTCTGGTCATCGATCGGTCGGCCCTGGCGCAGAACCTCAAGCCGCTGGAGCGTGAAGGTCTGATTGCCGTGTCAGTAGACCCCGACGACAAGCGCAGTCGTCGGGTCAATCTCACTCAGGCGGGTCTGGACAAGCTGCTGCAATCCCAGGTGCTGTGGGAACAGGCACAGCAGTGTTTTGAAACGTCACTAGGCCCGCAGCAGGCTTGGGAACTACGCGAATTGCTGGCCAGAATCGCTATGCTGGATTATGGCGACAAGTGCTCTGTCCAGATGGCGCAGAACCTGTAGGAGCCAACTTGTTGGCGAGACGATATATCTGATTACCGAGATGAAAAGCCTCGCCAACAAGTTGGCTCCTTGTATGTCTATAGCTTCGGCGAATCAAAGCACTGCGCCTTGAATCGAGTAGTAACAACAGCATCCAGGCGCTGTTGAGTCAGGTTCCGTCCTGACGGCCGGGTCACTTTTGGTGCCAAAAGTAACCAAAACCTCTGCGCTGGCGTCCGGCCCCCGCTTCGCGGCGGTACGTTCGCTCCGGTGCCGTGGGGCGGGCACGCGCCGACGGGCCATCCATGGCCCAGCGGCGCTCGCTCGGCATCCATGCCGAGCGACCCACCCCACGACACCTGCGCTCACCCTCCCGACGCGCATTTTGCGTCGCCTGTGAAATCGTGGCAGGAAAAGCAAAAGCAAATCTGCTCTGCAGATTTTTCCAGGATGATTTCCTTCCTGACTCGCACCCTGCTTTTGATTCTGGTGGCTTGCGCAAAACGTATGGCCGACACAAATTGCGACTTGTGGCCGGCCGAGCGCAGGTATTGCGCAGTGGGTGAACCGGCAAGGATGCCGGTTTAGCCGCACTGGGCCAGGGATGGCCCTTTGCGGCGACCCACGGAGCAATGCCGGAGCGAGGGAAGTCTGAGCCTTGGCGAAGACCCGGACAAAGGAGCGGGAGCGCTTTGGTTACTTTCGTCTGGGCCGGCATTCCGGCTTTTCGAAAGTGACGCGCCGTAAGGGCGCAAAGGTGAATAAGCGTCGCCGCCGCTGCTGGATATACATGTTATTAGGGCTCCCCCAACAGAGTATCTACAGGGATAGGCTATGGATGCAGCGGCGGTATGTACGAAAGTGTCGTGCCCAGCGCCCACAGCAGGAACAGCACCAGCGGCGTATGCACCAACAACTGCACGAACGAGAAGCCGATCAGGTCCCGCGCCTTCAAACCCAGAACGCCCAGCAGCGGCAGCATGTAGAACGGGTTGATCAGGTTCGGCAGGGCTTCTGCGGCGTTGTAGATCTGCACCGCCCAGCCCAGGTGATATTGCAGGTCGTTGGCGACTTGCATCACATAAGGCGCCTCGATAATCCACTTGCCACCACCTGAAGGAATGAAGAAGCCCAGCACGGCCGAGTAAATGCCCATCAGCAGGGCATAGGTGTCATGGGACGCGATGCTGGTGAAGAAGGTCGAGATGTGATGCGCCAGGGTTTGGGCGTCGGTGCCTTTGACCGTGGTCATTAATGCGGCAATCGAGCCATACAGCGGAAATTGAATCAGCACCCCGGTGGTGGTCGGCACGGCGCGCGTCACGGCATCCAGAAAGCTGCGCGGCCGCCAGTGGAGCAGGGCGCCGACCATGATGAACAGGAAGTTATAAGTGTTGAGCCCGGAAATCGCGGTGATCGCAGGTTTGGTCGAGAACTCGTTGAAGATCCAGCCGGACGCGAGGATCACCATCAGGATGATCAGCAGCGGGCTGTATTCCAGCCATTCTCCGGGCCGGGTGCGTGGCGGCAGGGCGGGCATGCTGAACGCAGGGTCGACGCCGCAGGCATTGGCGTCCTTGGCGCTGTTCGGGCCGGGCGCGGTGGCATAGGCGACGATGATCGAAATCACCATCAGCACCCCGAGCATGACGCCGGACTGCCAGAGGAAGATGGTTTCGGTAAAAGGAATCACCCCGGTGATCGCCAGAATCGACGGCGGCAGGCTGCCAGGGTTGGCCTGCAATTGCGCAGCTGAGGATGAAAGCCCCAGTGCCCAGACGGCGCCGAGGCCCAGATAAGCAGCAGCACCGGCGGCACGGTAATCCATGCGCAAGTCGGTGCGGCGGGCGAGGGCGCGCACCAGCAAACCGCCGAACACCAGCGAAAGGCCCCAGTTGAGCAGCGACGCCACCATGGAAATCAACGCGACCCAGGCCACGGCGGAGCGGCCGTTTTTCGGAATGCGGGCCAGGCGGTCGATCAGTTTGACGGCGGGCGGCGAGCTGGCCACCACGTAGCCGCCGATCACCACGAAGGCCATCTGCATGGTGAACGGGATCAGGCTCCAGAAGCCGTCGCCGAAGGCTTTTGCGGCGTCATTGGGTTTGGCACCCATGGCGAGGGTCGCGACGGTGACAATCACCACCGCCAGTGCGGCGAATACCCAGGAGTCAGGGAACCAGCGCTCTGCCCATTTGGCGCAGCGCAGGGCAAAGCGGGCGGAGCGGCTTTCTTCGATGGTGTCAACGGCCACGGGGTGAACCTCTTGTATTTATTATTTGGGGTTTTCAGATTTCACATAACCCGTGGGAGCGACCGGGGTGGCGCTCCACCTTGCTCGCGAAGGGGCCAGTACATCCGATAAATATCCGGAGCCTGGAAAATAGTCTTCGCGAGCAAGGTGGAGCGCCACCCCGGTCGCTCCCACGGGTTGTGAGGGGGGCCAACAGTCGTCAGAAACTCATCTCGATCACATCATCCGGCACGATCAATTTACCGGCGGTCTTGGCGACGATCTCTTCGATGCTGACCCCAGGCGCCCGCTCGCGCAGGATGAACGCGCCGTCTTCGATTTCCAGGTAGGCCAGATCGGTGAGCACCTTGCGGATACACCCCGCGCCGGTCAGCGGCAGGCTGCAGCGGGGCAGCAGTTTGGATTCGCCATCCTTGGAGGCGTGGGTCATGGTCACGATGATGTTGTCGGCACCGGCCACCAGGTCCATCGCGCCGCCCATGCCCTTGACCAGCTTGCCGGGGATCATCCACGAGGCAATGTTGCCGTCGACATCGACTTCGAACGCCCCCAGCACGGTCAGGTCCACATGCCCGCCACGGATCATGGCGAAGGATTGCGATGAATCGAAAATCGATGCACCGATGCGGGCCGTCACGGTTTGCTTGCCGGCGTTGATCATGTCGGCATCGATAGTGTCTTCGGTGGGAAATTCGCCCATGCCCAGCAAGCCGTTCTCGGATTGCAGCATGACGTCGATATCCTCAGGCACGTAGTTGGCGACCAGGGTTGGAATGCCAATACCCAGGTTCACGTAATAACCGTCTTTGAGTTCCCGTGCGACACGCTGAGCCATTTGTTCGCGTGAAAGTGCCATGTTTTGAGCCTCTTATTGTTTTTGCCGCTTCCTGCATCAGGAAGCACCCACTAGCCGTGGAACCGATCAGGACTTCTTCAGCGTGCGCTGTTCGATACGCTTCTCGAATGTGCCTTGTATGACTCGATCCACATAGATGCCGGGGGTGTGAATCTGCGAAGGCAGCAGCACGCCGGGCTCGACGATTTCCTCGACTTCCACCACGGTGATTTTCCCGGCAGTGGCCACCACGGGGTTGAAGTTCTGTGCGGTATGACGATAGATCACGTTGCCGAAATGGTCGGCTTTCCAGCCTTTGATAAGGGCGAAGTCGCCGGTGATCGCTTCTTCGAGGATCACATTGCGGCCGTTGAACTGGCGGGTTTCCTTGCCTTCTGCCACGGGCGTGCCGTAGCCGGTAGCGGTATAGAACGCCGGGATGCCTGCACCGCCTGCGCGCAGTTTTTCGGCGAGGGTGCCCTGGGGGGTGAGTTCGACTTCCAGTTCACCGCTGAGCAACTGACGTTCGAACAGGGCGTTTTCGCCCACGTAGGAGGAAATCATCTTCCGGATCTGCCGGTCTTCGAGCAGGATGCCCAGACCAAACCCGTCGACACCGCAGTTGTTGGAAACAACCGTCAGGCCCTTGACCCCCATGCGCTTGAGTTCAGCAATCAGGTTTTCGGGGATGCCGCACAGGCCGAAGCCGCCGCACAGCACAGTCATGTTGTCGGTCAGCCCGGCAAGGGCTTCCTGGTAAGTTGCTACTCGTTTGTCGAGTCCAGCCATGATGGGTCCGCCTTTTTTACTTTTATAGTTGTTGCCGACAGTGTTCCTGTCGGCGGAGCGTTGGCGCATCTTCTCTCGGAGGCAGTGATTTGTTAATTTTGTTTTTCTGATGGATTAATAAAGAAACCAAATATATGAACGTCAAACAGTTGCGGGCGTTTCTGGCTGTGGCGCAGCATCTGAGCTTCGCCCAGGCAGGGGAGCGGCTGCATTTATCGCAGCCGGCCCTGAGCCTGACCATCAAGAGTCTAGAAGAGGATCTGGGCGGGCAATTGCTCAGCCGCACCACCCGGGCAGTGAGCCTGACACCCGAAGGCGAAACCCTGCTGCCTCTGGCGCGCCAACTGCTGGCTGACTGGGATAACGCTGAAGAGCTGCTGCGTCAGCGCTTCACGCTGCAATTGGGCAAGGTGTCAGTGGCGGCCATGCCTTCCTTTGCGGGCAACATGCTGCCCGGGGCGCTCAAGGTGTTTCGCGGTCGTTACCCCCGGGTGAATGTGGCGGTTCACGACCTGATCAACGAAGAAGTGCTGGAAATGGTGCGCCATCGGCGGGTGGAGCTGGGTATCGGCTTCGAGCCTGAGTCGAACAGCTCGCTGGTGTTCACGCCGTTTTATACCGATCGATTCGTGGCCGTGGTGCCGCAGGACTCATCCTTGGCGCAACGTCAGCAGGTGAGTTGGCAAGAGCTGCTTAAAGAAGACTTCATCGCTCTGCAACGCCCATCCGCCGTGCGTTTACTGCTGGAGCACCACCTGCAGGCGCAGCACGGCAAGTTGTCCGTGGCGTTTGAAAGTCATCAGTTGGCCACCGTCGGGCGCATGGTGGCCAGTGGGTTGGGTGTCAGCGCGGTACCGTCGCTGTGCATCGAGCAAATGCGCGAACTCGGCGCGCATTGCATCGCCCTGGTCGAGCCCGTTATCGAGCGGCCTATTGGGCTGATGATGCTCGCCGACCATAAGTTGTCAGCGGCGGCACAGGCTCTTCGTGACGTGCTGATCGAGCACGCGCAGTCCCAGCATCCAAGGTTGTCGAGCCTCTAGCTCGGGTGTCCGCAGGGCGAAACTGTCACAAATTTCACATTCACTGGCTTGCTCCTCCCGTATCGTGTTGCAGAATTACAACTAAATGTTTCTGCTAGCGATCAGCTGCGGGAACCGACGATAAGGAAGAGTGCCTTGGATGTTTCTTCTGCCGCCTGGCTTGTGCATGACACCCGTTTGATCATCTGTTGCCTGATCGCCATTGCCACCATCATCCTGCTGATCAGCGCGACCAAACTTCCCCCTTTTCTATCGATCCTGATCGGGACTTTCATCGCCGGTATCGGCGCCGGTCTGCCCGCTGAAGACGTGGCAAAGGCGTTCAGCAAAGGGGCAGGCGGGATTCTCGGCGAGGCCGGGTTGATCATCGCCCTGGGTGCGATGCTGGGGGCGCTGATGGCCGAATCCGGCGCGGCTGACCGGATTGCCACTACGTTGCTGGGCTTCGGAAAAGGGCGCTCGTTGCCGTGGGTCATGGCACTGGTGGCGATGGTTATTGGCCTGCCGCTGTTTTTCGAGGTGGGGCTGGTGCTGATGGTGCCGATCATTTTCGTCATGGCCAGACGCTCCGATCAGCCGTTGCTGAAAATCGCCATCCCGGCGCTCGCGGGCATGACCACGCTGCACGCGCTGATGCCACCGCATCCCGGGCCTTTGATTGCGGTCAGTGCATTTCACGCGGACCTGGGCCTGACGATGCTGCTGGGCTTTTGCATCTCGGTACCGGCGGTGATTCTAGCCGGGCCGCTGTATGGCAACTGGCTGTCCAGACGCATGGTGATTGAGCAGCCCGCTGAACTGGGCGAATTGTTTTCGGCCAAGCCAGGCGTCACCCGCCAGCCCGGCTTCGGGGTTTCACTGCTGATCATTTTGTTGCCGGTGATCCTGATGCTCGGCAGCACCCTGGCCAAAGTGCTCATGGACCCGCACAACAGCGTGGCGCTGACCCTGAAATTTCTCGGCGAGCCCTTGGTGGCCCTGAGCATTGCAGTGATCGCGGCGGTGATCTGCCTGGGCTGGGCGAACGGTCTGAGCCGCGAGCATGTGAATGGCACGCTGCGAAAAAGCATCGCCCCGATTGCGGTGTTGCTGCTGACCATCGGCGCGGGCGGCGGGCTCAAACAGACCCTGCTGGATGCCGGGGTCAGCCAGACCATCAGCAAGGTGGCGGAGGGCGCGCACATGCCGTACCTGCTGCTGGCCTGGTTGATCGCCGTGGCGCTGCGTCAGGCAACCGGTTCGGCGACGGTTGCGACCACCACCACAGCGGGCATTCTGGCGCCGATGATGGCGGGGCTGGCGGCAACCCAGAGTTCACTGGTTGCACTGGCGATTGGCGCGGGCTCGGTATTCTTCTGCCACGTCAACGACGCGGGTTTCTGGATGGTCCGCGAATACTTCGGCCTGCAGCTCAAGCAAACGCTGTGGGTCTGGTCGGTGTTGCAGACCATCGTTTCGGTGGTCGGGCTGGTGGGGACCTTGCTGTTGTGGCATTGGTTGACGTGATGGGCTAAACCCCGTCCGTCCTGTAGGAGCCAACTGTTGGCGAGGCATTGGACCTGCGTCGCAAGGGATATCGCCTCGCGAACAAGTTCGCTCCTACAGAGACTGTGTGAAAACGTAGCGAGCGAAGGCCAGACAAGGCGCAACGAGCGGAGCGAGTAACAGCCGGTGCCCAGCCTGCAGTAGTTTTCACACAGTCTGTACAGGTTATGTGTTTGTTTCGAGACATCCCCACCCACCAATACCGACTATCAAGAGCAGTGATTTCTGCGCAAAGCGCTCCAGGCGTAGCCTTGCTTCATTCCCGAAATGAAGCCGAATCTGGAGGCCATCATGAATCGCATTGTTGCCGTTGCCCTGTTACTCACCGTTGCTGTTGTGTCCGGTTGCTCGACTCACTACGCCGTTGAACTGCGCCCTTACAGCGCTGAAGAGACCCATCAGCTGGCAATGGAAGACTTGAACCGCCGCGGTCTGTCCTTTGATGAATACCAGATTGCCAAGGCGAAACTGATGGCTGAACCGCAAATGCAGGCGGTGCGTGCTTTCGACAATCGCGGCGAGATCAGCGTCGACAATGGCGTCGTCAGCCGGGATCGTCAGGGTTAAGTCAAAGATACAATCCGCAAGAAGTTAGCTTTTCGTCTGAACTGTACTGCTGGTATTCGCGTGTAACTGTCAGTGTGTTTTTCGACCCCGGTTGGATAGGGTGAACGCCTGCCTTTTACTGCACGGAACGCTCCCGATGTCGCTCTCTTTCGATTTACTGCTGGCCTTCGCCCTGTTTGCTTTCGTGACGTCGGTCACCCCTGGCCCCAACAACATGATGTTGCTGGCCTCCGGCGTGAACTTCGGCTTCAACCGGACCGTGCCGCACATTCTGGGTATCAGCATTGGCTTTTTCAGCCTGGTGCTGGCCGTAGGGCTGGGATTGGGCGCCGCGTTCAAGGCTTATCCGCTGCTCTATACGGTTCTGCGTTACGCAGGCGCGACGTACCTGTTGTACCTGGCGTGGAAGATCGCAACCTCAGGCCCGGCTTCCGATGCCTCGGGGCAGGAAGGCAAACCGCAAACCTTTTTGCAGGCCGCGCTCTTTCAGTGGGTCAACCCCAAGGCGTGGGTCATGGCGGTGGGCGCCATCAGTACCTACACACCGTTGCAGGGTTACTTCACCAACGTGTTTATCATCTCGGCCGTCTTCGCCCTGATCAACGCGCCCAGCGTGTGCGTCTGGGCCGGGTTCGGCAGCCTGCTGCGCAACGCACTGCGCGATCCCTTCTGGTTGCGGGTATTCAACGGGGTGATGGCGGCGCTGTTGGTGGTGTCGTTGTATCCGATGCTTAAAGGCTGATGGGTGACAACACCTGTAGATACTCTGTTGGGGAGCCCTGCAACCAAACATATCCAGCAGCGGCGGCGACGCTGATTCACCTTTGCGCCCTTACGGCGCGTCACTTTCGAAAAGCCGGAATGCCGGCCCAGACGAAAGTAACCAAAGCGCTCCCGCTCCTTTGTCCGGGTCTTCGCCAAGGCTCAGACTTCCCTCGCTCCGGCATTGCTCCGTGGGCCGCCGAAATGGGCCATCCATGGCCCGGTGCGGCTAACCCGGCATCCTTGCCGGGTTGCCCACTGCGCAATACCTGCGCTCGGCCGGCCACAAGTCGCAATTTATGTCGCCCATACGTTTCGCGCCCGCCTCCAGAATCAAAAAGCAGGGTGAGCCAGGAAGACGTCATGCTGGAGAAATCTGCAAAGCAGATTTGCTTTGGCTTTTCCTGCCACGATTTCACAGACGACACAAAATGCGCGTCGGGAGGCTGAGCGTAGGTGCCGTGGGGCGGGTCGCTCGGCATGGATGCCGAGCGAGCGCCGCTGGGCCATGGATGGCCCGTCGGCGCGTGCCCGCCCCACGGTGCCGGAGCGAAGGAACCGCCGCGAAGCGGGGGCCGTACGCCAGCGCAGAGGTTTTGGTTACTTTTGGCACCAAAAGTGACCCGGCCGTCAGGACGGAACCTGACTCATCAGCACCCGGATGCTGTGTTGAATCTCGATTCCAGGCGCAATGCTTTGATTCGCCGAACTACAGACATACAAGGAGCTGCCGAAGGCTGCGAAAACGGTATGTCTGACGCACCGCTGTTCGCAGCCTTCGGCAGCTCCTACAACAGGCTATAGCGCCAGCCGCAAATGCCCCCCCGCCAGTTTCTGCCGCGCCTGCACTCGATGTTGCAGGCCCAGGTAGAAATGCTCCAGACCTTCCTGCAGGCGCTCGGTCAGAATCTCGTCCAGATCGCCGCCCTGTTCGTTGTCGCCATAGCTGATCTGGCTGTCGATGGCGAAAATCCCGTGCAGCACTTCCTGGCATTTGAGCGCTGACAACACCGGTTTCAGGGCGTAGTCCACGGCCAGCATGTGGGCAATGCTGCCGCCGGTGGCCAGTGGCAACACCACCTTGCCGTGCAGCGAGCGTTCCGGCAGCAGATCGAGCAGGGTTTTCAAGGCGCCTGAGAACGACGCCTTGTACACCGGGGTGCCGATCAACAAGCCATCGGCCTGCTTCACGGTCTCGATGAAGTCCAGCACTTGCGGACTGTCGAAGCGCGCGAAGATCAGGTCCTCGGCATCAAAATCGCGAATCCGCAGGGCTTTCACATCAACCCCCTTGGCTCGCAACCAACGGCCGGCGTGTTCCAGTACAACACCGGAGCGGGATTTGAGAGCAGGGCTGCCCGACAGTGAAACTACCAACATGCGAAATTCCTTAAAAAAGCGGTAACACCACAAAGCAGCATGCATGCCAGCCACTGATTTATTTTCAAGGTACTGATGTGAAAGGGTATTTAAGTAAATGCCCGATCGGCTGCGTGGATGGCGCTGTACAGACAGCTGATAACTGTTGAATCGCTGTTGCTCAGGCAACACTTGGTCGGCAAATCCCGGACAAAAAAAATCCCCGCAGTCGGCAACTGCGGAGACGTTTTCAAGCAGGTGAATTGTTGAACGATCAGCTTGCTTGCAGCTTCCAGGCGATCAATTTCTAAACATGGCACCTGTGGAAACCACGTTGGCCGAGCCCAACAGCTGGCTGACGAAGCGGCTCCAGCGGGTGATATTGGCCGGGCCGACAAAAATCACATCCTGGGCCTGGAGTTCGAACTCCTTGGCCAGCAGGTAGGCAGTCGGTTTCTTGGCTTTGAGGTTGTAGACAGTCGCAGGCGCATTGGCGAAATTTTCGGCGCCGCGGATCACGTACACCGCATCGCCGTCTGCACTTTCCGGGCTCAGGCCACCGGAAGTACCCAGGGCTTCGAGCAGCGTGACGCTGGTAGTGCCGAAGGAAATCACCTGCGGACGCTGAACTTCGCCCAGTACGTAGATCTTGTTTTTCGAGTTGCTGTTCAGGTGCAGATAGTCGCCGTTCTTGAGAAACACCTTACTCAGCTGCGAATCCTTGCGGTTGAGGGCGTCGACATCGATCACGTAATCCCGACCGTCGCGGCGCAAGGTCAGCCCTGCGAGGTTGGCGTCGGAGAGGTCGAGGCCGGCGACGCTGATCGCCTGCACCAGACTCAGCGGGATATTGGTGATCGGTTGCGGACCGGGGCTTTTGAACGAGCCGGACAGCAGGATGCGCTGGCTGTTGTAGCGCAGTACTTTGACGTCAACCTTGACCTCGGTGTACTGCGGCGACAGGCCCATGCGCAGTTGTTCGCGGATCTGGCCGACGGTCTTGCCACCTGCCTGGATCCTGCCCACGTAGGGGAAGTAGAGCGTGCCGTCGCTCAGCACTTCCCGGCTGTTGGCATCGAGTTGGTCCTGTGAACCCGGCGCGGTCAACTCCGGGTGTTCGAAGACGATCACCAGCAAGGTGTCGCCGGGGCCGACGACGTATTCCGGGGTTTTGTAGTTCATCAGTTCAGGCGGCAAGGGTTTTGCCGACTCTGATGCTTTCTGTTTTTGCAGTTTCAGGGTTTGCGGGGTGATATCGACCAAGCGAACATCCGGCCCATCCTGGTCCTTTGCTTCGATATCACCAGGGGTCATGTGCTGCCCGGGTGCAAATACACAGCCTTGCAAAATCAGACTGGAGAGCAGCACAACAGCTAGGGTTAGCTTCATATATTCTTCCTTCCTAAAGGTGCGCTGGGCACCACAGTGATTTCATTGCATCCCTTACCAACACCGAGCGTTACGTCGTTTGTTTTTGATGGCCGCACACACCTCCTCCAGCGCCGGAAGGCCTGGGTTGTCAGGTTTGAAAGGGGGTTGGTTTAAAACGCGTTCTTGTTCAGAAAGCCTTTGAACAAGGTCAGCAGAATGATTTTCAGGTCCAGCCACAGCGACCAGTGTTCGATGTATTCCAGGTCGTATTCGACGCGTTTCTGCATTTTGTCCAGGGTGTCGGTCTCACCGCGCCAGCCATTGATCTGCGCCCAGCCGGTGATGCCGGGTTTGACCTTGTGGCGCAGCATGTAGCCGCTGACTTGCTTGCGGTATTGCTCGTTGTGCGCCACCGCATGAGGGCGCGGGCCAACGATGGACATATCGCCGCGCAATACATTGAAAAACTGCGGCAGCTCATCCAGCGACGTGCGCCGCAGGAATGCCCCCAGTGGCGTGACCCGCGCGTCATTGCGGGTGGCCTGGTTAATCACGTCGCCGTTTTCCTGCACGCTCATGCTGCGAAACTTCCAGACCATGATGGGCCGGCCATCGAGCCCGTAACGGCGCTGGCGAAACAGCACCGGGCCGGGGGAGGTGAGCTTGATGGCGATGGCGATCAACAGCAGCGGCAGGGCGATCATGGCCAGAATCACACTGGACAGCAGAATGTCCTCGGTGCGTTTGACCAGGCTCCAGGCGCCATCCATGGGTGAGTCGAAGATGCTGATGCTCGCCAGCCCGTTGATGCTCTCGCTGCGTGCATGCAGCAGTTCGAACATGAACACATCCGGGATCAGGTACACCGAGGCGGTGGTATCACTCAAGCCTTTGACCAGGTCCTGCAAATGCGGCTGGGCGGTCAGGGCCAGGGTGATGTAGACCTTGTCGATCTTGCCTTGTCGGGCGTCTTCGGTCAGTTGTTTCAGGTCCCCCAGCAGCGGCATCGGCTGCGCCAGGCTCGCAGACTGTGACGCCACATCGTAAAAGCCCAGCAAGCGCAAACCCATCCACGGCGCGCTGGAAATCGACCCCGCCAGGCGCTGAGCCACCTGACCGGTGCCGACAATCGCCACCCGCCGGGTGTTGAACCCATGGCTACGCAGGCCATGCAGAACGCTGCGAATCAGCAGGCGATAACCGCACAACACCACCAGCACCGAGGCGAACCAGGTCATCTGGGTGTCGTTGGGCAAGTTGGCGTGGTTGAGCAGCAGGTAGTCCACGGACAACAGAATGACAAAGGTCAGCGCCCAGTAATTGAAGACCTTGACCAGCTCGCGCAGGATGCGCTCTCCGCGCCACGAGCCATACATCTGATGAAACTCACTGAGCCAGTGGAAGACCAGCACCGCCAGCAGGATCTGAATCCACGCTTCGGCGCCGGAGGTCGTCGGGTCCAGCCGGGTCTGCCAGTAACCGCCCAGTACGATGACGGCAAGGTCAAGCAGGCGGTGAGCCACGGAAAGCACTGATTGATGCGCATGAAGAATGCCGCGAACGGGAGTACGCATGGAGAGTGCTCACTCAAACGGATTTGATCGGGACAACACGGGCGGCCAGGTCGTTGCTGACCAGAATGGGCGTTGCCTGAGGCATCTTGTATTGCGAAGGCTGCCGGGCCAGGCGTGCGGCCGCCAGGCGGCTCTCGACGAAATTTTTCATCTCCTGCTCGAAGCGCTCGGCGCTGAACCGTTCAGCGTTGGCCCGGCAGGCGTGGGGCGTGATGCGATGCTGCGACGCTTCGAACTCGCCCACGGCCGCCACCAGTGACGACACGGTCTGGGCGTCATAGAACACCCCGGTCGGCTGCGGATGGTCCAGGCCGCAGACGGTTTCCAGCACGCCACCCTTGCCGAACGCGATGACCGGCGTGCCGCACGCCTGGGCTTCCACCGGGCTGATGCCGAAGTCCTCTTCGGCGGCGAAGACAAACGCTTTGGCGTTGCGCATGTGCTCCAGCAACACCGCAAAAGGCTGAAAGCCCAGCAGCGTGACATTCGGCGCATTGATCGCTTTCGCCTTGGCCATTTCCGGGCCGTCGCCGATCACGATCAGACGCTTGTCCGGCATGGCGGCGAAGGCTTCGATGATCATCGGCATGCGCTTGTAGGGCACCATTCTGGACGCGGTGAAGTAGTAATCCTGTTTGCTGTCCAGCTGGGTGAAGTTGAAGGTGTCCACGGGCGGGTAGATGACGGTGGATTCGCGGCGATAGGCCTTGGAGATACGCCCGCCGATGAAGTACGAATTGGCGATGAAGTCGTCCACACCTGCCGAGGTGCGCTGATCCCACATGCGGATGTAATGCAGGATCATGCGTGCGACTTTGCTTTTGAAACCGGTGCTCATGCCCGATTCCAGCAAGTACTGATGCTGCAGGTCCCAGGCGTAGCGAATGGGCGAGTGCACGTAGCTGACGTGCAGTTGGTCCGGGCCGCTGAGCACACCTTTGGCCACCGCATGGCTGCTGCTGATAATCAGGTCATAGCCGGACAGATCCAGTTGTTCGATGGCCAGCGGCATCAGGGGCAGGTAGCGCTGGTAGTGAGTCTTGGCTTTGGGCAGGCGCTGGATAAACGTGGTCTTGGCCACCTTGCCGTGAAAGTGCGACCTATCCTGGTCGCTGAGAAAGTCGATCACTGAGAACAGGTCGGCCTGCGGCCAGATATTGATCAGCGAAGCCAGCACACGTTCGGCACCGGCATACGTCACCAGCCAGTCGTGGACAATTGCGATTCTCATTGGAGTTCCCTTCTATATTGCTCAGGCTCTACATCAGGCGCGGGCAGGCTGCGTCTTGGCATGGCGATTGTTGAGGCGTTTGCCTAATTGGATAAAAGGCGTTTCGATGACGCGAAAACACAGCTGGGCGATGGTCAGTGTCAGCACGCTCGCCAGCAGTGCGTGGTAAAGCGGCGCGACCTGCAGACCGCCGAGGAGCAGGTTGCTGAGCAGCAGCATCGACGGGTGGAGCAGATACAACGAGTAGCTGACGCCACCGAGCCACACCAACGCGGGATGCTTGAGTTGTACGACATGGGTCAGCAGCACGAAGCTGGAAATTGCCGCCGCGTAGGTGAACAGGTAACGCGTGCCGGTTTCGCCGTTGCCCATGTCCAGGCGGTAGCCCAGCATCAGGATGGGTGGCAGCAACACGCCATAGGCGCCGACCACCAGGACCAGGCTGCGCGTCAATGCGCGGCTGTACTCGCCCAGAAGCCACTGGCGCCAGATCGAACCGAAAAACATCAGCGACAGCGCCAGGGGCAAGGCCACCGGCAACTTGCGCTCGGTCATGTCGCGCAGCACCGCCAGCGCCAGGCCCAACACCAGCGATCCCAGGGCGCAGCGGGTGCGCGTGCCCAGGTCGTACAGCTTGCCGGTCAGAAACAGCAACAGGCACAGCCCGTAGAAAACCAGCTCGATGAACAGCGTCCAGTACAAGCCGATGACATCATCGAAACCCAGCAACGTCTGCAGCATCGTCACGTTGGCAATCACCTGCGCGCCGGATGGCAACCGTCCGCCGCTCAGGTGCAGCAGCGTCAGGTACAACAGCAGTGACAACCAGTAAGCGGGGTACAGACGCAGGAGTCGCGAGACCATAAACCGTCGTGCGCCGTCCGGCTCCGGGCGCAGGCTGAACGGGATGACCACGCCGCTGATGATGAAAAACCAGATGACGCCAAGCTTGCCAACGTCCAGTAACTCGCGAAACAACCAGACATCGCCGAGCAGCGGTACGAACAGATGGGTGAAGACCACCATCAAGGCTGCGATGCCGCGCAGGGCGTCCAGGTACTCCAGGCGTTTCATGACCAAGCCTCACACCTTGTCCGTGGACGATCCGGCGACCGAACGTCGTCGTTCCTGAATGCCTTTGGGGCTGCCCAGCGCATCAATACGCTGCGAGATCCGCAGTGCGGAATCGTCCCAGCTATAGCGCTCGACGTTGTTCAAGCCTCGACGGCGCAAGGCCTTGCGCAGGGGCATATCGGTCAGGATGCGCTCCATGGCGGCGGCGATATGGGCCACATCCATAGGGTCGAAATACAGCGCGCTGGCTTGCAGCACTTCTGGAATCGACGCCGCATTGGCCGCCAGCACCGGGCATCCGCAGGCTTGGGCTTCCAGTGGCGGGATGCCGAAACCTTCGTAGAGCGAAGGGAAGACAAACGCCGTCGCGCCCTGGTATTGCTCGATCAGCTCGGCATCGGTCAGACGCCCGAGGAAACGAATGCGTGGGTCTCGGCAGGCCAGATGCTGCAGCTGCGGGTCGGCAAAGATTTCACTGGCTGCGCCGACGATGTGCAGTTGCAGGTCCTCATGATTACGCAGGGTCAGGAATGCCTGGATCATGCGATTGAAGTTCTTGTGCGCGCTGGGCGATGACACGGCCAGCAGATAGGGCGTGGTGACCTCAGTGGGCGCGGGTTTGAAAGCCTCACTCACGGCGTTGGGCACGACAAAGATGCGGTTGGCCGGGAACCCATAGAACGACGAAATCTCGCCTTTGGAGAAACTGCTGACGGTCAACAGCGCCTTGACCCGTCGCAAAAGAATGGGTGTGAGGGTCCGATACGCGGCACGAAAGCCCAGCGAATAACTTTGTGGATAGCGCACGTAGTTGATGTCGTGATGGGTTGCGATCTGATTGCCGTAGAGCACTGGCGCGGTGCTGCACAGCGACACCAGCAGCGGGCTGCCTTGACGCAGCAGGTACAGGGGCAAGTCAATCTGCTCCCAGAGATGACCGGTGTTGCGGCCGATGATGTGGACGTCCAGGTCCTTGGCGCTTTCGTGCAGCTTGATGTCATGCGGGGCGACGAACACGACGTCACTGCGCAGGCGCTTGAGCGCCAGGCAGATCTGTTGCGCAAAACGCTGCACTCCGCGTATTTCCTGGGTAAGAAAACGGGCGTTGATCACGATCATGGGACGGCGTCCTTGCGCTGGGTTTGGGTGGAAGTTCAGGTTCAACACTATCTGTGGCAGCGAGCTTGCTCGCGAATCAGGCGCCTCGGTTCAGCAGGCATACCGCGTTATCGTTCTTCGCGAGCAAGCACCGCTCTAAAGGCGATCACCGAACCCTGTGGGAGCGAGGCTTGCCCGCGATATAGGCGCCTCGGTTCAGCAGGCATACCGCGTCATTTCTCTTCGCGAGCAAGCTCGCTCCCACAAGTCCTGTGTTTGCGACGCGACAGCGCGTCGTCTGGACGACGGGGGATCTCCCACGGAGTTCAGTGATCCAGTCCGGCAAGTCACTGGGCAAACAGCGGCGGCTTGGTGCCCAGGCGGATGATCCTCGGGAACTCATTGACCGACACCTGTGCCGAACAACGGCTGTCGTTGCAGTTCCAGGCAATCCCGGTGTCGATCTCGCCGCGCTGCGGCTGGCCGCTGTCGATCATCAAAACATTGCCGGGCTGTACGCTGCTGGCATCCACTTGTATCGAGCGCGGCAGGCCGGTGGTCCAGGCCACCAGGATCTGTTCCGAACCCTTGGCGAAGCGCAGCAGATACGTGGTGTCCAGCTCGCGGCTTTTTTCGGCGTCATAACGGTAGTCATGCAGGATCGGGCTGATGGCTTTGAGGGTCAGATAAGCCGGTTTCACTGACAGGTCCTGATTGAGCAAGCCAAAATTCTGTTCCGGGTCCTGGGTATCGCTGCCATCGTTGAGCAAGTCGTACCACCACAGGCCTTTGATGTCGGGCAGGGTCTGGGCCAGAAAATAACTGCGCGCCAGGTAAGCCGCCTGAGTCTGTTCACTGACGCCGCATTTGCCATGGTTGCTGGGCCAGCCCATCTCGGTCAGATAAAGCGGAACCGGCTTTGCCGCCAGCGCCCTGAGGTCCGCGTCGACCCAGCGCAACCACGAAATCCAGCGTTCGGGCGTGTGCCGTTCTTCATGGCGGCAATGCACGTACGGGTGCAATGACAAGCCATCCACATGGTTGAGCAGGCCTGCCTCGATCAAGCGGTCCGCGAAGCCCAAGTCCATGCCCTGACTGGTCACGGCGCCGGCAAGAATCGTCGGTGGCTTTTTCTGTTGGCGCAGGGTCAGGGCGGTGTCTTCAACCAGGCTGCTGTAGTCGCTGACGAGCAGCGGATCCACCGGGTTTTCCTTGTCCCACTCATTCCAGATTTCGTAAAAATCCACGCTGTCTGCCAGCGCTTTGCTGACGAAATCGGCGTAGTCACCGAACGCCTGTTTGACCGGCGGGTAGCGCGGTTTGGCGTAGTTGCCGTAGTTCGGATTGCCATAGCCCAATACCAGCAAAGGCCGCAGGCGATGTTCACGAGCCTTGCTCAGGTACGCCTGCCACGCGGGGTCGATGCGCAGTTGCCCGCGTCGCTGTTCGGCGGTTGACCAGTAGGCGTCGTCACGGACTGAATCCACCCCGGCTTCTTCAAGCAATTGCAGGGCCTTGGCCGAGGAACTGCTTTTGTTCATCAAGTGGGTGTCGACGCCGATGATGAAGCGTTCATCGGCCATCGCCATGCAGCTCAACAGCAGGTTTAACAACAATAAGCTCAGCGAATTTCGCAGCAGGGTCTGGGGCGGCTTTGACATGTCTGGTCTCAATGAAGAGGCTCGGTCCGGAATGCCAAGGGATTCCCCTTAGGCGGGTCGTGACAGTGAAAGCTCGTTCTGGGGCACAACCCGGTCCAGTAAGGTCTGTACAAAAATGACTTCGTAGCTGTCGAGCATCAGGTCCAGGTCCGTCAACGACGCGACACTGACTCGCGCCTGTGCGCTCAGCCGTGCCAGCAACGCGGGCTGCTGATGCAACTTGAGCATCGCCACGCCCAGCGAGTCCGGGTCGTCGGGGCAGCACAGCAAACCATTGAGTTGATCCTGAATGATCTCGGGAAGCCCGCCCATGCGGCTGGCGATCACCGGTTTCGAATAGGCACAGGCTTCAACGGCAACCATGCCGAACGGCTCGCTCCAGATTGACGGCACGATGGCCACATCAATCTGCCTGTAGAACTGCTCCGGTGAGCGGTAACCGACAAAACTCACCCGTGGCGAGGTGACCATGGCCCTGAAGCGCGCTTCATCATCGCGTTGTCCGCGCCCGGCAATCTGCAGCGTGGCGTCGATGGGCAGCCGCTGAAACTGCTCGATCAGCCAGCGCAGGCCCTTGGGCTCCGACAGGGTGCCCATGTAACCGAAACGCAGCGGTGCTGGCTTGGCTGTCGAGGCCGCGGGTTTGATGGCTATCGGTTGCACCTGCCCGATGCTCGGGGCCGGGCTGGCGTTATGCACCACGTAGCTGCGCGCGCCCTTGAAGTAACCCTGGGCCTGCAACGTGTCGAGCATGAAGCGACTGACGCCCACCACGGTCTTGACCTGTGCCGAGCGCTGATCATGACCACGGCGAAAGCGCTCGCAGCGACCACATTGCTGCTGGCAACTTTGCCCTTTGCTGAACATGGTGCTGCTGGGGCACAGCAGGTAAAGGTCATGCAGCACCTGAACAATCGGCAGCCCCGCAGCGGTGATTTCGTCCCAGGCCGAGACCGACCAGCCACTGAGGTTGTGACACACCACCAGGTCCGGTTTTTCCAGCTCGATCACGCGTTTCACGTGGGCGCGCATCGCGGCGTTGTAGCGGTCACGCAGATGCCAGCCCAGTCGCGCCAGCCGCCCCGGACGCTGTGCAGTGAAGTGCCAATAGAAGTTGTGCAACCCGGCGCGATACACCTTGACCTGATTGACGCATTCGACGTGCAGGCCCGGTTCGGCTCCAGTGGCCAGCACCGCCACCTGGTAGCCGCGATTCTGCAGGCCTTCGACGGTGCGCTGCAGGATGATTTCCGCGCCGCCGCCGATGTTTGGTGCGTACAGGCTATTGATGAACAGGGCTCTCATAGCGGATACGACTTGTGCAGGCCCAACACACCGGATTCGCCGTCCGCGATGGCTTGCTCGATCAGCCCCAGGCGTTGTTCGGCGCCCCGGCGTTTGGCGATCAGGCGCAGCAGGCGGAAGAACACCCAGCGGTTGAAACTGTAGAGCAGGGTCGACGAAGCCCAGACATTCTTGTCGAACCAGGCCTGATTACGGGCGCCGTAGTAGGCCCTGAGGTCCGAGCCGCCCAGCAGGAAGCTTTCGTAGATGTTGCTGGTGCGCGCCTTGATGTTCCAGGAGTCTTCCAGGTCGTCGAGCAAGGCGTCCGGGATCAGGAAAATCCGCCCGCCGCCCGCAGTGATGCGCCAGGTGTATTCGCTGTCATCGGCATACAGCATCAAAGCGTCCAGGGGCAGGCCGATCCGTTGATACAGGCTGCGATGGGCCAGCAGACCGCCATACGTGGCGAATGGCAGTTGCACGCTGGCAATGGTTTTGTACTTGCCCTGGGGTTGGCCCCACGGCAATCGGCGCCAGATTTTGTAAGGCAACTGCGCCACGTGGAAGCCGAAAAAACTCGAGCGGCGCTGGATGGCGAAACGCTTGGGAACACCGGCGGCGATGTCTGCCTGGTGAGTCGGGCGGAAACCCAGGACGGCGGCTTTGTCCAGACCGTCGATGGCCTGGCGTTCGCGCAGATTCTTGTGCAGCGTGGCGATGGCGTTGATGGTCGGGGCGTTGTCGTCGTCCATCAGCCAGATGTATTCGGCGCCGGCATCGAGCGCGGCCTTGATCCCTACTGAATAGCCTTTTGCCGACCCGGTGTTGCTGTCCAGGTAGACGACCTGAACCTGACCTGGCCAGGTTGTGCACAAGGTTTCCAGGGGAGCGGTGGAGGCGTTGCTGACGATGATGACCCGGTCGATCAGTGGGCTTTCCAGCGAGCGGCTGACCAGTGTGTGCAGGTAGTTGAAACGGTCACCATAGGTGAGCGTCACCAGCGTTGTGAGTTGCGTCATGGTGAGGTTCCGGTTTTGAAACAAGAATGTTTGGAGGGGCTGGATTCTGTGGGGGGCGGTTGCCCGTGATAAGCATGGGTGCACTTTTTCTTCGTACATATCCATTGCTGCGGTAACGGCTACTTAGGGTTCCGCTCTTACAGCGGGTCACTTTTTTCAGACGCCAAAAAAGTAACCAAAAAGGCTGTGCCCCACCACTCGGTCCCTCGCTGGCGCTCGGCATACCCGTAATCCGACATTGATTCGGCGAGCCCGCCGCGAAGGGCCATCCATGGCCCAGCGCGGCTAAACCGGCATCCATGCCGGTTTGCCCGCCGAATCAATATCGGCTTCCGGCCAGCGTGGTTTAACGGGGCGCCCAGATCAAAATCAAAAGCGTGCGAGGCGGCCTGATAGCCGACCTGCTTTGGTGTCGTCGATACCGCGCCGTGCCATTCCCTTCGCGAATGAATTCGCTCCCACGGAATCAACGGCATGCGCAATTCTCTGTAGGAGCTGCCGAAGGCTGCGAATCGGTAGCCGCCTTCGCAGCCTTCGGCAGCTCCTACAGAGATCGACGTCGCACCCACCATCGGCGCGTTTGCTCTTGATCTGCTGTTGATCTGGCCGTTGATCTTGCTGTTGATCTGGCTTTTGATCTTGGGCGCCCCGTTAAACCACGCTGGCCGTAATCCGATTTTGATTCGGCGGGCAAACCGACAAGGATGTCGGTTTAGCCGCACTGGGCCAGGGATGGCCCTTTGCGGCGACCCTGCGAATCAATGTCGGATTACGGGCATGCCGAGCACTAGCGAGGGACCGAGTGGTGGGGCAAGGACCTTTTGGTTACTTTTGGGGCTGTTTGCCAAAAGTGACCCGCCGTAAGGGCGGAACCTTAATTAGCCGTTACCGCAGCAACGGATATGTACACAAAAAATGTGTAGATCCCGATGCCTATCGCGGGCAAAAGCAGAACCCCCCACACAAACCCAGAAGCCTAATCAAACCCTGGCCTCCATCCGCAAAAGACTGCTGATCGGCAGCACCACTTTCTGCTCCCGCTGCAGCAGGTTAAGCAAAATCACAGCGCGCTCGGTACCATCCGGCGACAGGAAAATCGCCTCGATGTCGCACAACCCCCCAGCCTTGACCAGCACATGCTCGCCCTGCTTGAACGGCATCACCGCGGGCGCCGCGTGTAGCCGCTGGCGAATCTGCTCGATCAAAGAATCCTGCACCGGCACAGGCGTCCCGCCGAACGTCACAATCCTGGCCACGCCCCGGGTTGAACGAATCGGGTACCAGTTGTCATGCACCTGATCCATGCGGATAAACAGGTAGCCGGGAAACAACTCCTCTTCAATGGCCGCCCGTGAACTGCGTTTTTTAGCTTCATTGGCTTTCAGGGGCCGGTAGCACTCGAAGTGCTGACGCTGCAAATGTTCTTGAGCGCGGGCTTCCTGACGCGGTTTGGTCTGGATCAGGTACCAGCGGGCAGGGCTGTCGGTCATGTGCATGGTCTCACTCCGCCGCAAGGCTGGTGGGAAGGGTGGAAACAACCTCGGCCTGACGGGTCAGTGTCGCCAGCAGGCAGGCCTCGGTGGAAGGCGTGCCATCGGACAGGCTGTAGCAGTCGAGCATCGCCTGCACCTGTTCGACGCAGTTGAACATCAGCACGTCAATGATCGACAGCTGGGGCACGAACGGCTGGCCAAACTGGCGGTACACCACTTCTTCCATCTTGAAGAAACGCACCATCAAGCCGTTGCGCGCAAAATGCTCGCGGTCGTACAGCTCCATGCCGCCAATCGGGTTGAGGAACGTGGTGGCGGCAAAGGTATGAGAGACGTTGATCACCCGGTCCTGTTTGTCGAGGCAGGATTTAAGCTTCAGGTCAGAGCCGCGCAGGATCGGCGTGACGATATGCAAATAGGCGCACAACTCACGGATCGCGTGCTCGGTGTACATCGCCAGGTTCTGCTGCGGGAAGCGAATCAGGCGCTCCAGCAACGGCATCACCTGGGCGTAGTAAGGGGCCTTGCGATAGCTCTGACAGATCAGGTTCACCAGCCGGTCCGCTTCTTCTTCGAAGGTGTCGGACAACTGCCGCTGGTTGATCGGCAGCTCGAAGTGATCGCGCTTGAGGGGGAAGGTGATCAGCTTGGCGTCACCGTTTTGCAGGATCCGGTTGCGATTGACCCACCCGGACCGGATGTATTGCAGGTCGTCGCCGAGGACGAAGACATCTGCTGCCGCGATGAGTTGGAAGTACCCCAGGTAGGGAAAGAGATAGGGCTGCATCATTGCAATGGTCCTGGCCATGTGTAACTCCTTGAGGGCGTGGGTAAAGATTGCTGTGTCAGGTGTCCGGTTATTTACGGGTCGGGCTGTAGTTGTAGCCATACGCCGCGCAGTCGTAATCGGCGGTCGAGGCCTTGCGCAGCACGCCGTTGAAGATCGCGCCCTTGATGACCACGCCGTTCTGGCCGAGCCGGCGTTTGCAGGCTTCGATCTCCTTCACGGTGGTCAGGCCGAACCGCGTCACCAACAGGCAGGTGCCTGCCTGGCGCCCCACCAGCGTGGCGTCGGTGACGGCCAGGATCGGTGGGGTGTCGACCAGGATCAGGTCATAGAGCGGCGACAGTTCGGTGAGCATTTTGTTGAAGTTGTCATGCATCAACAGTTCTGACGGATTGGGCGCGGCGAAACCGCAGGACATCATGTCCAGGTTGCGCACTTCAGTGTGGTTGATCACTTCGGCGCTGGTCAGGCGCGCGGCGAGGGTGTCGGAAAGCCCGTGCTTGGGCTGCAGGCCGAAAATCTTGTGCAGGTAACCCTTGCGCATGTCGGCATCGATCAGCAGCACGCGTTTGCCGGTCTGGGCGATGATCACTGCCAGGTTGCTGGACACGAAAGACTTGCCGGCACCCGGTGACGGGCTGGAAATCATCAGCACGTTGTTGCGCGCTTCAAGCATGGCGAAGTGCAGGCTGGTGCGCAGGCTGCGCAAGGACTCCACCGCCAGTTCGGTCGGTGCCGATACGCTGAGCAGCTTCGACTCCTTGGCGCGGCCCTGGCTGGTTTTTTCCAGTCGCTCCTGTTGGCGCGAGTAGGGCAGGGAGGCGTAGACCGGCATGCCGATGTTCTCGATCACTTCAGGGTTGTCGACACCGCGGTAGAACGCCTGGCGGACGAACACGATGGCCACCGCCACCAGCGTACCGAGCAGCACGGCGATCAAGACGATCAGTTTTTTCATTGGCTTGACCGGCGCTTCAACGTTGGCGTCGGCGTTGTCGATGATCCGCACGTTACCGATGCTGCCAGCCCGGAGGATGTCCTGCTCCTGGCTTTTGTTGAGCATCAGGGTGTAGGTCTGGCTGGTGACCTGCATGTCACGCGTCAGGCGCAACAGCTCTTGCTGGGTCACCGGCAGCCCTTCGATTTTTTTCAGCAGGCCTTGTTTCTGGGCTTCCAGCTGGCTCATCTGGTTCATCAGCCCGCGGTAGGTCGGGTGCTCGCGAGTGTAAAGACGCTCGAGCTCCACACGCTTGAGCTTGAGCTCCGAGAGCATTGAATCCAGCGTGACGACCTGATCCAGGATGCCTTTGGTTTCGATGCTCAGGTCCACGGATTTGGCGCTGGTCTGGAATTTGTTCAGCGCGATTTCCGAGTCTTCCAGTTGCTTGCGCACAGTCGGCAGTTGCGAGCGCAGAAACTCCAGGCGCTGGGCGGCTTCGGCGGAGCTGCGCTCCACGTTCTGACGCACATACAGACGGCTGACTTCATTGAGGATCAGGTTGGCCTTGGCCGGGTCCGGGTCCTGGATAGACAGGTAGATGATCCCCGAATCCTTGCCTGCTTCAGTGATCTTCAGGCGGTTTTGATAGATCAGGGCGCCGGTCAGGGTGCGCAGTTTGCTCACGTTGAATTCGGTGCCGGGGCGGGCATTGAGGGTCGCGACCTGGATTTTCGCGCCATGGCCTTCGACCGTCTGGTTGATTGCACCGCTGAGCAACAGGTTGCGGTCCTTGTCATACAGCGAGAAAAAGCCAGGCTTGCCCGCCACCAGAATCAGATTCTCGCCCAGCAGGCTGTCAGGAACTTCCAGCTGGAAGACGTCGAGTTTTTCACCGCCCCAGGCGTAGCTGGTCAGCCCGAACATGGGCTCGGCCAAGGCATTTTCACGCTCCGGTTCGAAGGTGCGGTACAGGTAAGGGCCGATCACGGGGAAGTATTTGGGCCCCTGGACGATGTTCAGCTTGAGGTCTTCGACTACTTTGCCCAGCACGGCGCGGGACTTGATCAGTTCGATTTCGGTGGTTGCCTGGGAGACCGACATCGGCTTGCTCGAAACTTCCGGCGTGCCTTCGATACCGACTTTTTTCGGCTCGATCTGGATCATCGCGTTGGCCTGGTAGATCGGCGTAGACAGCACCGCGTACGCCACGCCCACCAGCGCAAAGAGCCCGACGACGACAATGATCAGGCGTTTGTGATCAAACAATGTGCGCAAGATAGTTGCCAAATCGATCCGGGAGTCCTGGTAGTAATCCAGGGAAGAACGGTTCATAGCGGTCATTTATCTTGTTTCTCCTGACTGAAGATAAGGTAGCCAGTCGTCGACGCATCTCGAGAGCTGCTCGTAGGTCTGTTCAAAGGCTAATTGTGGTTGCCGATAGGGGTCGGCTATTTCCATATGGTGTTGCCATTTGCCAATCAGAAACGTCTTGCCGCGTACTTCCGGAGCGAGTTTGAGCACGCTGTCGAGTTGGCTCTGCTCCATCAGCAGAATCAGCTCTGCGCGATGCAACATGGTCCGGTCTACTTGCCTTGCCAGGTGGTGGATGCCCGGCACTCGATTGATCCGCAATACCGCCTGGGCGGTGGGGTCCATGGGATGCCCCGTCACGGCGTGGGTGCCCGCCGAGGAAATGTGTACCTGCGCCGCGACTGACCGCTGGCGCAACATCGCTTCAGCCATGGGGCTGCGGCAGATGTTGCCGACGCAGATCACCAGGACCTTACTGAACATGGCCTTTGCTGGTCGTGGGCATCAGCCGTTTGCCAAGGTTGAGGCTCATGTTGCGCGCGGCCATCAACATGGCGCGCGCCTTGTGAGGCGGGCCAAGCGCTGAGAGCGACAGGCAGAACACCTGCTCGATGAAATGCTCGTAGAGCTCCTGATTGCCCAGGCGGTGGTAGTAATTGGCCAGGCTGCTGTTGGTCTGCAGGCTCATGTGCAGCTTGCGTTTGTGACTGCGCATGGAAAAGATCCCGCCCGGATGCATGCGATAGCCCGCCGGTTTGATGTCGGCCATGAACTTGCCCTTGCCGAACGCTCCCAGCAACGACCACCAGCACAGGTCATTGAGGGGCGCGACCGGCATCAACAACTCGGGCGGCAGGCTGGTCAGTACGTTGCGGAAACACACCGTGAGGGTCGAAATCGGTCGGGCTTTCTGCAACTCCAGCGCAGTGGCATCGGCGCGCAGCTTGCCTTGCAGCTGAATGCCTTTTTCACCTTCGCTGTCGAAAGCCATGGCGTCGTGATAGGTGATCACGTAGTCCGGATGGCTTTCGAGAAAATCCACCTGGATCTGCAGCTTGCGCGGGTCGGTCCAGTAGTCGTCGGCTTCGCAGTAAGCGATGTAGCGGCCCCGGGCCTTGGCAAACAGGCCGGGCACGCAGGGGCGTCCGTGCTGGTACTGATTTAATGATTCATAGAACGGCCGGATGATCGACGGATAACGCCGCGTGTAATCAGCGATGATTCGCGCCGTGCCGTCGGTGGAGGCGTCATCGTTGATCAGTATTTCGAAACTGAAGCTGGTCTGCTGCGCCAGGAAACTGTCCAGGGTCTGGGCAATGAATGCCTCCTGGTTGTAAGCCGGGCAAACGATGCTCACCAGTGGCGGGCGTGCCGTTTCGGGCATTGCGGTGTTCATGATTTCATCCATGTTTCATGTACTCGGTTTACTGAACAGAACAAAGATTTTCACTGCCAGGGGTTTGTAGCTCGCCGCGACCACCGCCAGGGTGATCAGGCCGCTTACCGCCAGGCCGAGAAGAATACTGAGCCGGTCTTCACCGGCAATCAGCAGGAATAGCGGCTCGCTGATGGCCAGGCCCACTGCGCTCATCAGGCTGATGCGAAGGATGTCGCGCAACCATTGGCCATGAATGCCGGGGGCCAGACGCTGGTGGACAATCAACGGCCAGATGGCCAGTGAAACGGCGCGCAGGGAGAACCACGCCAGCGCGGCGCCATACGCACCTTGATAGTGGATGGCGATGAACATCACCGGCACCGTGATCAACGCTGAAACCACGCTGTACCAGACGTGCAGGCGCATCCGGCCGTGGGCGTATTGCAGGTAGAACTGAAAGGCGCTGATGGCCATGATCGCGCTGCCCAATGCGTACCAGCCGAGGATCTGCTGACTCCAGAGCGCCGCAGTCCAGTCACCGGTCCAGGCGTAAATCAGAAATTTGCCGTGCAGGGCAATCAGCGCTGCCAGTGGAAATAGAAACGTGCAGACAAACCGGTTGGCGCTCAGAAACAGCGCGTGCATGTCGGCCTCGCGACCCTCGGCCATCAACACGGTCAGGCGGGGCAACAGGGTTTGCGCCAGCGGATTGCTGAGCATCAGGATTCCGGTGGTCACCAGCGCGACCAGCGAGAAGTAGCCGTACTGGTCCAGCGGCAGTTGTTCCGATAGCAGCACCTTGTCGATCTGCGTCAGCACAATCCACAACACCGCCGTGAGCGACATGCTCGCGGCGAAGGGCAGGATCGGCTTGATCAGCGCCCAGTTGAAACCGGTCAACCAGTGGGGCGTTGGCATCTGCTGCCAGGCCCGACCGGCGAAGATCAGGGTTTCCATCAGGCCGACCAACGCCTGGAAGGCGAAGAAATCCACCGGGTCCTGGGAGTACGCACTGACCAGCAACAGGCCGCCGAAATAACGCAGGGTCGCAATGATGATGTTGGCGACGTTCAGCCAGGCGTGTTGCTCAAGGCCCTGAATACCGCTTTTGTACAACGTCGAATACAAACGCAGTGCGATCACCACTCCCATCAGGCTGATGCAGTGGATCAGGGTCTGCGGTTGCAGTTCGTTGGCGTTGAGCCACTGGACTGCGATCCAGGGGCTGCTCAGGTAAATAGCCACACAGCACAACACCGCCAGAGGCAGGAAGATAAGCTCGAACGAGCGCAGCAACTGCCCCGTGTTGCGCTCGCTGGCAGGCGTTCCCTGTTGATGGGCCACCGCACGCACCAGGCTGGGTGACATGCCCGCGTCGAGCAACTGCAGCCAGGCCTGCATCACCGCAAAGAAACCGATCAGCCCGTAGGCCTCGGCACCCAGATGGCCGAGGTAAAAAGGCATGATCAGAATCCCCACCAGCAGCACATACGCCTGACCGGCATAGCTCAAGGCTGTGTTGCGGATGACGGAACGTTGGGCGCGCATGGGCTTAGACGGCCTGAGCGACGGCGGAGCTGACGTAGTGCACATCGCTGACGCTGCATTCTTCGATCAGCGTATTGATCACTTTGTCCTGGTCGTGGCGCTGCAGGCCAGGGTAGATGGGCAGGCACAGCACCCGCTCGCTCAACGACCGGGACTGGGCTTGTGCAACCTGCGGCTGCAGGTACTCCAGGGTGTCCAGGGACGGATAGAAGTAACGGCGCGGGTTGATGTCCCGATGATTGAGGGCGGTGCGTGCACGAAGCAAATGTTGCTCGTCGCGCAGGGCAATCGGGTAGTAGCTGTTGTTGAGCTGGCTGTCTGGCTCGGGTTGCTGCAGGTCGAGATAGTTTTCCAGCCGTGAGGTGTAGCGGTAGGCGATTTCGGCGCGCTCTTCGAGGATGTTCTCGATGTCGTCGAGAATGCACAGGCCCATGGCGGCGGAGAACTCGTTGAGCTTGGCGTTGATGCCAATGCCGTCGATTTTGTCGATGTCGGCGATGCCGAAGTTGCACAGCAGAAAGGCGCGCTTGGCGATCTCCTCGTCATTGGTGATGATCGCGCCGCCTTCAATGGTGTGAAACAGCTTGGTGGCATGGAAACTCAGGGTGCTGACGTCGCCCCAGTTGAGGACCGACTGACCTGCATGGCGCACGGCAAACGCATGAGCGCCGTCGTAGACCACCTTGAGTTTGTGCTGCAGCGCGATCTGCTCGATGCGTTCGACTGCACACGGATTGCCGAATACATGGGTGCCGACGATAGCCGTGGTATCGGCCTGAATGCAGCGCTCGATCTGCTCTGGCGCAATGTTCCAGGTGTTCGGATCGATGTCGGCAAACAGCGGGCGGATGCCTTCCCACTGCAGGGTGCTGCTGGTGGCGACAAAGCTGAACGGCGTCGTGACCGCGCTGCCGCTCAGGTTCAGTGCCCGATAAGCGACCTGCAGCGCCAGGGTGCCGTTATTGGTCAGAATGATGTGTTTGACGCCCAGGTAATCTTTGAGACGCTCTTCGAGCTCAGTCACCAAGGGCCCGTGATTGGTCAGCCAGCCACGGGCATAAATACCCTCGACATACTTTTTGAACCTGTCGATATCACCCAGGTAGGATTTGGTTACGTTGATCATCGAAGCCTCCATGTTTGACGTTGAACGTGTTGCGCTGGGGTGGAGCGTCTGGGTTTAAAGCGCGGTTGGCAGGGTCGGCCCGGGTCCTGGGCCGGCCCTGCGGCTGGCGCGCCTGGCCCGGCGCTGGTTCAGGCGCAGGATCAGTCGGGTGCTCAGGCTGCCCGCATGGGGGTCGCCGAAATGAAAGATCGCCGTGGCCCGCGTGATATTCGGGCTGCAGGCCTGATTGGCATGCAAGGTGCGGTAGCCCCAGAACAGGTAGATATCACCCGGTACCAACGGCAATGTCCGAGGCTTGAGCCAGCCGCGGTTGATGCCGATTACAATGAGTCTGCGAATCAGGCGGTTCTGTACGAAGGCCTTTTGCGCCACGTTGACCAGCACATTGCGGTGCGCCTTGCGCAGGTTCGGGAACAACATCAGGTCGCCGCGTTGTTCGGCTTCACCCGGAATGAAAATCGGCACCAGCACCGTCACCAGGCTGGCATCAAAGTGGAAGCTGTTGGATTCCCGTTGTCCCTGATTGCCCTGGACACAGCGCAGCACCGGGAAAATCTGCTGGCTGGTCGGTTCTGCGCCAAAACCATGGTGGTAAAGACGCGCGAGCAGTGTCTTGAATTCCGGGTCTTCCCAGATGCTCGACAGCGGGCAGCCGGTGAGTGATTGCTCGCCGTGATGGGCGAAGTATTCACCCTGGTGCAGGTGCGCCTGACCCTGGGTGTAGTCACGCAGGTGTTGCAGTTCTGCCGGGCTGAGCGCGCCAGGCAGTCGAGCAAACCCAGACGCATCAATGTCGTCAGCCAGGCGCTTGATCTGCTGAGGTGTCATGTTGAACGAGGCGGGCATCGATACACATCCTTGATGACGTTGAAGACAAGACGCTAGGTAAGGCTTTGGGCCCTGGTTCCCATGGGCTCATCACGCTTTGCACCACGCTACCGCCCGAATCCACCGATCCAGATGCGCAGACCACCGCAGTTAACAATTCAACCTTCGAAAGTCATCCCCTGAGCCGTTGGCCGATTCGTGGGCAAAGCTACCGCCACACCGAGCACGCTCAGTAATCCTTCGGGTTATATTGATCAAAAGACGTACACCGACGTAAATAACACGCCGTACAGATAACTAACGTCTTGGCAGAACAAGGAGTATTGGCTCAACAGTTCCAGCGCATTGCTCTATGGCAGTGCTGCACAGGCTTGGAAATGTTTGACACGCCTATATATCGTTGGGGGCGGGCTTTCTGTCAAATTATTTCGTCAAGTTTCTGTTAAATTTTTGATAAGTGGTTTAGCTTTTACGCTAAGTTATTGAATTCAAAGGGAGTCAAAAAAACATCACTCGCACCGCTTCGGTGCGGCGACGGTTTTTCGGCGTTTTTTCATGCCGCGAGGATCGACGTGATAAAAGGACGGAGTCGTTTTTTTAACGCCAGAAGTTAGTCGCCATTTGAAAATAACTAGTTGTCTTTTTTGAGCGTAATTCAAGGGCGAATCCCCGAAGTGCTTCGATCATTAGTTCGTCATTAGTTTCTGAATCGAAACATCGGTGAGGGCCCGCACTTGCAAGGCAAACGCTGAACGGTACTTTAATAAAAGCACTGTTGTGTGCTGGATGCGCAGTGAGTGAGGTGAGAAAGTCGTCGAAGAGGATCTTTATATTTCCTTATGGAATATATAAATAATAATTAATAATTTTTTGATCTATGCGGTTTCGTGCATGATGCGGTACATGGCTTCACTATTCATGTCGCAACAATTGCGACTCGCATTACGCAAACAGCCCGGTAGACCGTGCTGTGCATTTCGGGGTGACGTTAATGGAAAATCTTGCGCTGTATTTTGACTACGCGGCTACGACACCCGTTGATGAGCGTGTCATTGAAGTCATGGTGCAATGCCTGGGCCGCACCGGTACGTTTGGCAATCCGGCGTCCAGTTCCCATGGCTATGGCCGTCAGGCCCGGTCCGCAGTAGACATCGCGCGGCAGCAGGTTGCCGACCTCATAGGGGCTCAGCCCCAGCAGATCATCTGGACTTCCGGGGCTACGGAATCCAACAACCTGGCGCTCAAAGGCGTGGCCCACAGCTATGCCCAGCGTCATCAAGGTGCAAAGGGCCACATCATCACCAGCCAGATCGAACACAAGGCCATCCTCGATACCGCAGCGCAGCTGCAAGAGGAAGGCGTCGACGTGACGTATCTGGCGCCTGACGCCAACGGCCTGATCGGCGTCGAAGCGGTGCTCGGGGCGTTGCGCGACGATACGTTTCTGGTGTCGCTGATGGTCGTCAATAACGAGCTGGGCACACTCAACGACATCGGCCTGATCGGCCAGCGGGTTCGTGAACACGGCGCGCTGTTCCACGTCGACGCCGCTCAAGGCGCAGGCAAGGTCGGCATTGACCTGTCTGAGCTGGCGGTGGATCTGATGTCGTTCTCCGCGCATAAAATCTACGGGCCCAAAGGCATTGGTGCTTTATATGTCGGGCCAAGGGCCGATCAGCGAATCGCAGCGCAGATTCACGGCGGCGGGCATGAGAACGGACTGCGCTCCGGAACGCTCGCCACGCACCAAATTGCCGGCATGGGTGCGGCGTTTGCCCTGGCTCAACAGCTGTTCGAGGAGGAGGGCGAGCAGATCCGCCGTCTGAATCAGCGGCTGTGTAGCCTGTTGGCCGATGTACCGGGATTGCGTATCAATGGTGATGCCCATCAGCGTATCCCTCATACCTTGAGCCTGACATTTGGCAGCAATGATCTGGATTTCAACGTGCTGGGTCACGGCATCGCCTTCTCCTCCACATCCGCCTGCAACTCGGCCAAAAACACGCCCTCGCATGTGCTGCTGGCGCTGGGGCACGACGCCAAGGCTGCGAGCCAGACCATTCGTTTGAGCCTCGGGCGCTTCACCAGTGAGGACGATATTGATCGCGCCGCCCGCTTGATCAAGGCCGCGCGAGTGCAGCCAGCGTTCTGGGCGGTTGCTCAGCCCTGACGGGTGCTCCATTATCTGCCCCGTCACAGGTCACTTTTCGGGTCAGCAGGAGAACCAATGAGCAAGCAATCGCAAACCAGCGCTGCAGTCGCGCAACGCCTCGTCCAGACGCGGGCCTTGATGAGTCGGGAGGGGATCGATGCTTACCTGGTGCCCTCGGCTGACCCGCATCTCTCCGAGTACCTGCCCGGGTATTGGCAAGGGCGGCAGTGGCTGTCTGGTTTCCATGGCTCGGTTGGAACGCTGATCATCACCCAGGATTTTGCAGGGGTTTGGGCCGACAGCCGCTATTGGGAGCAGGCCACCAAAGAACTGGCTGGCAGCGGAATCGAACTGGTCAAGCTGATGCCGGGTCAGCAAGGGCCGCTTGAGTGGCTGGCCGAGCAGGCCAAGGCCGATACGGTTGTGGCGGTCGATGGTGCGGTTCTGGCAGTGGCCTCGGCGCGCACGCTGGCCAGCAAGCTTTACGAGTGCGGTGCCCGACTGCGCACCGACATGGATTTGCTCACCGAGCTTTGGCAGGATCGTCCGGCGCTGCCGACCAACCTTATTTATGAGCATCTGCCTCCGCAGGCTTCTGTAGGACGAGTTGAAAAGCTCGCACGCCTGCGTGATGTGATCGCCGAACGTGGGGCGGACTGGCATTTCATTGCGACGCTCGATGACATCGCCTGGTTATTCAACCTGCGCGGCGCCGATGTTTCATTCAACCCGGTGTTCATCTCGTTCGCCCTGATCGGCCCTGCGAGCATCAGCCTGTTTGTCGACTCGAAAAAAATCGATGCGCGGGTGCGTCAAAGCCTGGAGCAGGATGGCATCACGCTGGTGGAATACACCCAGATTGGTGTCGCTCTGCGGGCAGTGCCCAAGGATGCGCGCCTGTTGATCGACCCGGCACGTGTCACCTGCGGGCTGCTTGATTACCTGGATGCGGAAGTCTCGCTGGTTGAAGGGCTCAATCCGACCACCTTGTTCAAATCACAGAAAAGTGAAGCCGACACCGCGCACATCCGTCAGGCCATGGAGCAGGATGGTGCGGCGCTTTGTGAATTCTTCTGCTGGCTGGATTCGGCATTGGGCAACGAGCCGGTGAGCGAACTGACCATCGACGAAAAACTGGGTCAGGCGCGCCAGCGGCGTCCGGGCTACATCTCGCCCAGTTTCGCAACCATTGCCGGTTTTAACGGCAATGGCGCGATGCCGCACTACCGTGCTACCGAACAAGAGTATGCGCAGATTGAAGGCGATGGCTTGCTGCTGATCGATTCAGGTGGCCAGTACCTTGGCGGTACGACCGATATCACGCGGATGGTCCCGATCGGTCAACCCAGCGAAGAGCAGAAGGCCGACTGCACCCGAGTGCTCAAGGGCGTGATCGCGCTGTCTCGTGCACGTTTCCCCAAAGGCATCCTGTCACCGCTGCTTGATGCGATAGCACGTGCGCCCATCTGGGCTGACAGCGTCAACTACGGGCACGGGACCGGGCATGGGGTCGGGTATTTTCTGAATGTGCATGAAGGTCCGCAGGTCATCGCTTACCAGGCGCCGGCCACACCCCAGACTGCGATGCAGCCGGGCATGATCACTTCCATTGAACCTGGCACCTATCGGCCGGGGCGTTGGGGGGTGCGGATCGAGAACCTGGTGATCAATCGTGAGGCGGGTCAGAGCGAGTTCGGAGAGTTTCTGGAATTCGAAACCCTCACGCTGTGCCCGATCGACACCCGCTGCCTGAACCTTGACGCGTTGACTGCTGATGAGCGGGAGTGGCTGAATCAGTATCATGCCCAGGTCAATCAGCGCCTCAGCCCGTTGCTGCAGGGCGCTGCCTTGCTGTGGCTGCGTACCCGTACGGTCGCCATCTGATAGCGTGCGTTCGGCGGTCGGGCTCTAACGCCCGGCTCGCCGGGACTGGTATCAGGGATTAGCCGGTTTCTTGCAGATGATGATCATGCTGCGGCTGGTGTAGCCTGCGGGGTTCAATCCAAATGGATAGTCTCCCGGGTCTTCTACCGCATCACCCGACTTGGCAATCACCCGGTAGTTTTTCGATATACAGGAGTCGGTTGCCATCTGGTAGCACCTGTCCCAGGACGAGGACAAGCCGGAGCAGTTGATGTGTATGCCACGCTTTCCCTGCTTGATGGACTTTGCGTTGGCTGCACAGCCTGCAACGACCAAGGCCATCAGCGCTATAAAAATGTACTTCATTCCCTTCCTTACCCTGGCAATTATCCAAAGCCAGAGGCTTGCCTGAATCTATCGCACAGCCAACTGACCCGACACCCTCGCCAGATTCGAGAATCCGTTTCGAGCGTCGCCAAGCCCTAAACATGGCTCAACGACGTTACAAATGCTAGTGACATCTCACATCTGAATGAATGAGTGCTCAATCCGCAGGTATTAATTGCGTATCGTCGCGCCGTGCTGTAAGGGTCGCGCCCGCCGACGCCATGATGATTGCACTGATCGCCAGCCATTGCAGAAGGCTCAGGTGTTCGCTGAGAAACAGTATCCCCGACAGTGCGCCAAATGCAGGTTCGATGCTGGCCAGGGTGCCAAACGTGCGGGCAGGCATGCGCGTCAGCGCGACCATTTCCAGGCTGTAGGGCAGGGCGGTGGACAGCACGGCGACGGCGATGGCAGTGGGGATCAAGCTAATGTCCCAAAGTGCGGGGCCCGCATGAACGACGCCAATCGGGGCAATGAAGATCGCCGCTATCAGAACGCCCAGGGCTGCCGTCTGGACACCGTTGTCTTCCCCCGCCTTCTGGCCGAACAGAATATAGGCCGCCCAGCAGACGCCAGCGCCTAGTGCGTAAGCGACGCCGGTCATGTCCAGGTTGGCATTCTCCTGGCCGATGGGGATCAACAGCAGCAAGCCGATAGCCGCGAGCGCAATCCACACGAAGTCCAGCGGCTTGCGCGAAGAGAACAGAGCTACAGCGAGCGGACCAGTAAATTCCAGTGCGACCGCAATCCCGAGTGGCACGCTGCGCAGTGACATATAGAAGAGGAAGTTCATCCCTCCCAGTGCGATGCCATAGATGAAGACGGTGCGCAGCGACTTCGCCGTGAACCGAGCCCGCCAAGGCCTGAGTACTAAAAGCAGAATGATGCTGGCGAAGATCAGCCTCAATGAGGTGGTGCCTTGAGCGCCAACAAGGGGAAACAGGCTTTTGGCGAGGGACGCACCGGTTTGTATGGACGCCATGGCAATCAGCAGCAACCCGATAGGGAACAGCAACGTGGTAAGGGCGCGCGGGTTGTGGGTCATTGGGTTTCAGTCCAGGTTCGACGGCTAATGTGCAAAGGTCGCTATGATGCGCAAGAATCGGGCGTTGGGCAATATATTGCTCAGTGATGTCCTCTCTTCTATATAGGAAGAGATGGATAGGGGGTGCTGGGTACTGATTTCGCAGAAAGTTCAAATTAATGGTTGACGCGGTTCTCAATCTCTCTATAATTCGCACCTCTTCTGGCGCAGACAGAACGAAAAACTCCTTGTTAATCAATGAGTTGGACGATTCGGTCAGCGAAGAAGAGGCTTCGATGAAGTTGATCGAAAGCGGTGAAAAAAGGTAGTTGACAGCAGGTTGTAACGCTGTAGAATTCGCCTCCCGCTAACGAGCAACGTGATGTTGATCGAAGCGCAAGTGGTTGAAGTTGCAAAGG
>Ga0247734_1000082_pt1 | contig 83840 bp, 67 predicted proteins | sample UWRJL103311B2_FD_180933 | JGI IMG/M metagenome (GOLD analysis project Ga0247734, IMG submission 180933) | Plant litter microbial communities from Arlington Agricultural Research Station in Wisconsin, United States - UWRJ-L103-311B-2 | ecosystem: Environmental > Terrestrial > Plant litter >... | reverse complement strand
ACCTTGAGTTCCCTGAAGGGCCGTCGAAGACTACGACGTTGATAGGTTGGGTGTGTAAGCGCTGTGAGGCGTTGAGCTAACCAATACTAATTGCCCGTGAGGCTTGACCATATAACACCCAAGCAATTTGCGACTCCGAAAGGAAGCCAAATTGCGGTGACTGTGAAGACGACACGAACCGAAAGTTTGTTCGCACACGATACCGATCTATCACATACCCATTCGCTGAGGCGTACCCGCAAGGGCACGAACCGGCTACCGAATTTCTTGACGACCATAGAGCATTGGAACCACCTGATCCCATCCCGAACTCAGCAGTGAAACGATGCATCGCCGATGGTAGTGTGGGGTTTCCCCATGTGAGAGTAGGTCATCGTCAAGATTAAATTCCAGAACCCCTGATCGCTTACGCGTTCAGGGGTTTTGTTTGTCTGCTCGAAAAACATCAATCCCTGTAGGAGCTGCCGAAGGCTGCGAACGGCGGTGTATCAAGCACACTGCTATCGCAGCCTTCGGCAGCTCCTACAGGGATGGGTGTTTCAGCACCCCCTCCCTGCATAGCCCACACAAATCCAGCCCAACTCCCAGCCATCAAACCCCACACAATAAAAAAGGCCGCATTCTCATGCGGCCTTCTGTACACATCAACTCAACTTATTCAGCAGCTTCTTCAACCGCTTCGACCACAGCAGCCTTCACATCATCACGTCGGCGGATGTACTTCCAGTCCGCTTCATCGATGTAGATGCCGTTAGGCCCGCTGCCGCCTTCAAGATCGATCGCTACGTGAGCCGACACCTGAGGCTTCACGCTTGCCAGGATAGGCACGAAGCCCAGCTGCAGGCTCGTCTCCAGAAGCGCAGCCTGGTTCTTCTCGTCGATGTCGGCGGCTTCGTCCAGGTAGTACGGCAAGCGCACACGACCGGCTTGATCCCGATCCATCAAGTGCAGCAACAAGTACATGTTGGTCAGGGCTTTGATGGTCATGGTGGTACCGTTTGAAGCGGCGCCATCGATATCGGTGTGAATCACTGGCTGGCCATTGACCTTGGTGATCTCGAACGCCAATTCAAACAAGTCCTTCAAGCCCAGCTGGTTATGGTTTGCCGCAACCAAGCGCGCCAGGTACTCCTTGGCTTCCTCGTTCTTATTGTCCTGCTCCGCGCTTTGGCTCAGGTCGAACACCGACAGGGTTTCGCCTTCCTCATACTGCCCAGCGCTGTGGATAATCTGATCGATGTGCTTGAGCGCTTCTTTGTTTGGCGCGAGCACAATGCGGAAGCTGGCCAGGTTGGATACCTGACGCTTGTTGATCTCACGGTTGAACAGCGCCAGTTGGTGCTCAAGGCTGTCGTAGTCGCTGCGGATATTGCGCAAGGTACGTGCGATATCGGTCACCGCTGCGCGACGTGCCTTGCCCAGGGTCAGCGCTTCGTCAGTACGGTGTGCATAGGCGTTGATCAGCAGATGCAGGCGACGCTCGACATCTTCTTCACTGTCGAACTTGGCCACGCCTTTGAGGCGTACCTGCGCATACAGCGCTTCAATCTGCCCATCGCTGCGCAGCAAGCCTTGCCAGCTGTCCTGATAGTCGTTGAGCAGTGGCAGCAGGTTTTCCAGCGAGTCGTCGACCGGATCCATGAACGGCGTACCAAATGGCAGGTCCGCAGGCAGCAACTGGCGGCGACGCAAAGCGTCATCCAGGGTGCGCTGCTTGGATTCCAGATCGCCGATCTGCCGTGCAACCAGTTGCAGCTTGGCCGACAGTTGCTGAACGCGCTCGGTAAAGGCATCGCTGGAGCGTTTGAGTTCGTCCTGTGCGGCTTCCATCTGGGCAAGCTGCTCATGTTTGTCGGACTCTTCAGCGCTGAGGGTCTGGCAACGACGGAAGTCCTCCAAAGCTTTTTGCGCATCCAGCACTTGCTGGTAAAGCGCCTCAGTCTGGGTCTTGCTCGCCGAACGGTCTGCGGCCACCGCCTGTTGCGTCTTGAGTTGTTTGAGCTCTTTCTCAAGACGCTCTTTCTGATCACGCAGTGCCGCACGATCAGCCAGTGCTTGCAGGGCAGGCGGCTCGATGTTGGTCAGGTTGATCGACAGCCCCGGCACCTGGAATTGATCGCCTTTGAAGCTATCAAGGATGGCCTCAAGGGATTTGACCCAGGCATCGCCGTCATCCAGCGCGATGCCTTGCTCGCCCAACGGCAGGCTGAACAGCGCACTGTTAAACAGACGCATCAAGCGTTCAACATCCGGCTGGGAGAACTCCTCGCGCAGGCGGGCATAACTGTTGTTGTCAGCGTGATCGAGTTGCTGCTTTACCGACTTCAGGCGTTTTTCCAGATCCCGCAGACGTTCGTCCAGGTCTTCGGCGCTGAACTGCCGGGACTGCGCCAGGGCGCCCGCCAATTCATCGTGGGCATCCTTGGCCGCCAGCAGTTGCTGTTCCAGCACCTTGGGGTCGTCGATCAGGGCGAAGCGATTCTTGAGTACCGCAAGTTCACCGATCCAGCGCTGAATGCTGCTGATTTCCCGCTCCAGACGCATCAGCTCTTGAGTGCCGCCGCGCTGGTCGTTCTGCAATTCATCCTGCTGGCTGCGATAGTGTTCGGCCTGGATGACCAGCTCTTCCTTGCGCGCCGAGGAGTAATCCAGCCAGGTGCCGAGCAATGAGTCCAGCAGCGGCGACAAACGATGCAGTTTGCCGCGTAACAGATCACGTTGCGCCACGCCCGCCGCCAAGGCTTCCACCAGCGGACCGGCTTTGACCAGCGAGTTGTAGTCCTGCTCCATGCGTCGCACATCGCGGAAGGCTTCTTCGCACGCGGCGATGTAATCGACACTGCCCGAGCGCAAGCTGTGCTCGAACGCATCGAGGAACAGTTGCTTGAGTTTGGCGGCAGTGATTTCCCGCATGTGCAGCAGGTTGATGAACAGTGCGCGGAAGGTCTTGAGGCTTTGCTCACTGGTGGAGCGCAGCGGGATAAGCGTCAGGTCCAGCGGAATAGACGTATGCCCGCCGACCAGCAAGCGACGCAGCTCATCGGGTTTCAATTCATAGGCTTTCAGGCCCTGGCTTTCCAGGTTGCTGAACAGCTCTTTCTGACGCAGGCAGGTGTCGTTCTTCTGGTAGTGCCCCAGGTCCAGTTCGCCCGCGTAGGCAAAGAACTGGTGACCGAAACCACCACCGGGGCCGCGACCCACTACACCGATGACGTGCGGACCGTGCGGCAACGAAACTTCCACCAGGATGTAGCTGGTGTCGGAGGCGAAGTAGAACTTTCGGGACTGCTCAAGGCTGTACTTGCCAAAGCTCATGTCCGACATGCGCGCCAGAATCGGGAACTGCAGGGCGTTGATCGAAGCGCTCTTGCCCAGGTTGTTCGCGCCATAGACCGACAGCGGGTGTTCCAGCGGGAAGAGCCCGAGGCTGTAACCGGCTGTATTCAGCAGGGCAAAGCGGCGGATGCCGTAGCGTTCCTGGCTCATGCATCCATCTCCTGTTGCTCATCGGCAATCGCGCGGGCCAAGGCCTGCTCTTCGGTTTCGTGCACGTTGTCGAATTCGGCCAGATCCAGTGGATCATCGGTCTGCAGCAGTTTTTCATCGCTGTCGTCGTCGATCAGCACCGGAACAGGCAACGGCAGCACGCTGTGCAAACTGGCGGCCAGATCGCGGTCTTGCTGGACCGAGAGACACACGTCGAGGAAGCGATGCATGGGCGGCAGGAAACGGAACACGCCGGTTTCTTCTGCGGCAAAACCCAATTGGGTCATGCGGCGCATGATTTTTTCTTCCAGCTCGTCCTGGGTCTGGACTTCGGCCTGTAGGAACAGGTCGCGATATTTCTCCAGCATCGAGGGCAGTTCATCACGGCCAAGGCTGCCGCCATCCAGCACGGCAACCGGGTCACGGCCCTGATCGGCCAGGTGCTCGACCAGAATGAAGGTGAACAGCGCCAGGCGTTGCGCCGTCTTGTTGACCTGCGCGGCCGCCAGTTCTGGAACGAAGTAGTAGAAGCCACGCGTATCGCAGACCAGCTCGAAGCCGAGGGCTTTGAACAGCGTGCGGTATTGATCCTGGGCGTTGGACAGTTGCGCATACAACTCGGGGTCGCGACGGCTGATGTGGAAGCCTTTGAACAACTCGCGAAAGATCGGCGCGAGCTGGGACATTTCGGATAGATCAAGATGCATTGACGGGATTCCCTGATTGCTCGTCGCGGCTGGAGAGCAGGGCGAAGGAGCGCAGGCTGACCTGATGCTCCTGAGTGAAGTAGTCACGACGCTCCAGGCGTTCGCGGGCAAAGCGTTTCTCACGGGACAGGCGCGAGAACCAGTACAGCAACTCGTCGGTTGCGCCGTTCGGCTCTTGCTCCAGCAGCCAGACCATCAAGTCCGGTAGCGGCAGGGCGTCTTCGCACCGCTCGAGCATTTCCTTGACGGTACGCGGCGCCTGCGGTGGTTCGCCTTTGCGCTTGCCGCCGGCCTTGGGAAACTTCGCCGGTTTGGGTTCGAAGCGTGCCAGGGCGTAGACATAAGCCTCGACCTGATTCGCGCTCCCCAGAAAGGTGCTTTGCGGACGGGTGAACATCGGCATGGCCGCTTGCGGCACCGCATCCAGACCTTTGCGACGAATCGCCGACAACGCCAGCGCGGCGCCACGGGTCACGGCGTTATGTCGACGCGCCTCTTCACGCAGCGGCAGCAGCAGCTCCCGGGCGTGGCGCAGGGTCAGCTGAGCGCTGGTCTGCATCTCAAGGATGCGCGCGTGGGTACGCAGCAACATGTCGTCATCAACCAACTGGCCAAGACGCTGCTGTTCGGTGAGCAAGCGCAACAGCACGTTCTCGACCTTGCGCACGCCTTGCTCGAAAGCACCATCGGCATTGACCAGCTGGATCATCGGTTCGACGTATTCGTCCCAGGTGGCCAACACCTCGGCATAGCGCTGACGCAGCGGAATCTGCCGATCACTGGTCTTGGCCCGATCCGCCACGCCCACCAGCGCCTGCTCGTCGTTGGCGAGCTTTTTCAGGACGTCGCGCACGCGCATGTCCAGCAGGCGCAATTGCCGAGCCAGGTCGTTGGCGTCGCGGATGTCGAAGGCATCCTGGATATAGCCTGCCAGTCGCTCCAGATGGCGCAGGTAAGCTTCGATTTCCAGGCACAGGCCCAATCGGTGCTCGCGGCGCAGGTACGACAGGAAGTCGTGTATCTGCGCATTAAGCTCGAAACGGTTAGGGCTTTTTGCCACCGGGACCAGTATGTCCAGGCGGATCCACACGTCCAACAGGTTGGTGATGTCCTGTGGGGTGCTGTCCAGTTGTTGGGCGGCCAGCTGCAAGCGCAATTCGCTCAGGCTCAAGGTGCCCTGGTCGAAGTGTTCGCACAGCGGCTCCAGAAGCGCCCAGTGCTCGGCAAGGGCGCGCAAGACGCGCTTTGGTTCGATCATGGTCAGGCCGACTGTTGGCAAATAAAAACGGCGATTGTACTGCATCACGCGCTGCAGATTTCACCTCTGGGCGATCAACTGCGGCGAGAATCGGCGAAGGGCTGTAGAATCGCGCTCCTAACTTATCCACAGGTGGCCGACCTTTGCTAAACGAGTCCCGCCGCCGCGCCTATATGACTGCCATGCAGGTGGTCAATTGGCTGCCGCGCACTGAATTGCCCTTCGCTGCACCGTCTCGCCCTGAGCTGTTGGCGCCGCTTGCGCCGCAGGTTGAAGAGAGCGTCGCTGTGCCCGAGGTGCAGGTCCATGCCGAGCCTGTCAGCCAAGTGGCCGCCGCGGCGCCGCGTCCTGTCGAGCGCCCGAAAATCGAAGTGCCACGGCCATCACTGGCCAGCACCCGCAACCCGCCAACCGTCGAAGAAGCGCCGCCTGCGCCGGTAAAAGCGCCGGTCATCCCACCGCCGCGTTTCTCTCTACAGTTGTTGCGCGCCGGGCGTTGCCTGCTGCTCGTGGAGTTACCCACAGGCCAGGCATTCCAGAGCCGTGATCCGGCGTATCTGCTGCTCAAAGACATGCTCCGGGCTGCCGGGCTGCCGGACGCCCCGCAAATCATCGGCGAGCCAGTGCGCTGGCCGTTATTGGTACGCGGGCAGATGGATCAAGGGCCTGAGGCGGCGCGGGATTTCGTGCAAGGTTTTGTGTCGGCTCGTCTTGAAGATGAGCCCTGTGCGTGCCTCTGGCTGATTGGTTTGCCATCGGTGCGTTTTGCCGGTGAGGCTGACGCCGAGTCCTATAACAGTGAACTGCAGGTCGATGGCCTGGGTTCTGCCTGGGCGTTGCCGGGTCTGGAATTACTGATGGACGAGCCGCAACGCAAGGCCGATGTCTGGAAAGCCATGCGTCGGCTGATGACGCGCTGGAAATCGATAGATGAGTGACGCAATAACTTTCCGCCTCATGACCGAGGCGGATCTGGATGCCGTGCTGAAGATCGAATACGCCGCCTTCAGCCACCCCTGGACCCGCGGCATTTTTCTCGACGGGCTCAAGTCGTATGAAATCTGGTTGATGTTCGAGGGCAGTCAGCAAGTCGGCCATGGCGTCATTCAGATCATCATCGATGAAGCGCATTTGCTGAACATTACCGTCAAGCCGGAAAGCCAGGGCCGTGGCCTGGGCCTGCGGCTTCTGGAACATCTGATGTCGCGGGCTTATCAGCTCAATGGACGCGAGTGTTTCCTTGAACTGCGCGATAGCAACCGCGCGGCTTATCGGTTGTACGAGCGGTTTGGCTTCAACGAAATCGGCCGGCGTCGTGATTACTACCCGGTAGCGGGTGGACGTGAGGATGCCGTGGTGATGGCGTGTACGTTGTTTGAGTAGAGCCATACCGCGAAGTATCAGACACAACTTGACTCTGTAGGAGCCAACTTGTTGGCGAGGCGTTGGGCCTGTGGACGCAGGAATATGGCCTCGCGAACAAGTTCGCTCCTACAGGTTAGGCTGAATTGCCGTCAGTCACGCTTCTCAGGCTTGCCATCCAGCGGGTCAAGTCGACCAAGCTCGGCCTCATCCAGCCCATCGCCGCCGCCGATGTCATCTTCGTCGACAACCGTCAGATCAAAGTCAGCAGGGCGGTCATCGCCTTCTTCATGAGCCGAGCGGGCGCCGTCTTCGCGGATCAGGATTTCCGGGTCCAGGTCGTCATCCGTTGGGTGATGATCCGGCGTCGACGCTCCCGTCATGCCTGCTTCACGTACGCGTTGGTCCGGAATTTCATGGGCCAACTCGTCTTCGGGGATAGTGTCACCAATACGGGCAGTAGGTTCGTCTTCATCGAAGTCCAGCTCTTCCATCGAGCCCATGCGGTCTTCGTTGTCATCGATGGGTTCAGGTTGAGTGGCACCAAACGGGCGGCGTGAATCATTCATGGCGAATCCTCGATTTTCTGGGTCTTGTAAGGTGGACCGGTCGCGTTCCCGAAGATTCCGTCTGAGTGCCGGGAGGCCGGTTGGAAAATACCCGTGACCTGAACCGGCGAGGCCCAGTCAAACGCAGGCATATCCCTAGAGGTGTCACGCATGAACGAGCTACAAGACCTGATCGACAACAACGAACGTTGGGCAGACGCGATCACCAAGGAAGATCCTGAATTTTTTGCCAAGCTGGCACGGCAGCAGACTCCGGAGTTTCTATGGATAGGTTGCTCGGACGCTCGCGTACCCGCTAACGAAATCGTCGGCATGCTGCCCGGCGACCTGTTTGTGCACCGCAACGTGGCCAACGTGGTGCTGCACACTGACCTCAACTGCCTGTCAGTGATCCAGTACGCCGTGGACGTATTGAAGGTCAAACACATCCTGGTGACCGGCCACTACGGTTGCGGCGGCGTGCGTGCATCGATGCAGGATCGCCAGCTTGGGCTGATCGATGGCTGGCTGCGCTCGATTCGTGATCTGTATTACGAGCACCGCGAAACCCTCGCCGAGTTGCCGACCGAGGAAGAGCGGGTCGACCGCATGTGCGAACTCAACGTCATCCAGCAAGTGGCGAACGTCGGTCACACCAGCATTGTGCAGAACGCCTGGCACCGCGGGCAGAGCCTGTCTATCCACGGTTGCATCTATGGCATCAAGGATGGTCGCTGGAAGAGTTTGAACACGACCATCAGCGGCTTTGAGCAACTGCCGCCGCAGTATCGGTTGCGGCCGTTGGGGCAGTAACTGGCTAACGCGATTCCTGTAGGCGCTGCCGCAGGCTGCGAAAGCTATGTGCCTGACACACCGCCTTCGCAGCCTGCGGCAGCTCCTACTGGTTCTCGCGTTTACATATACGGATGCACCGCCGGCACCGTCAGCGGTTTCTGCAACTGTTTCAACGAGCGCGACACTGTGCTGGTGGCGCACTTGGCGTCAGCGTCTGCCGGGCTCAGCTTGCGCACATCGGTGTAGAACAGCACGCAGGTCTTGGTTTTGTTGGTCACCTGCCAGTTCTGCGTGCAGCTGCTCAAGGTCGCTTTCGGGTCGGCGCCCGGTTTCTCGCCCATGCCCGCCTGCCAGCAGGCCGCACTCAAATCCTGACCCATGACCGCCAACCCCGCAGCGTCGGCCTTGGCTTCATCGCCCCCATAGTTGGACTTGTCCGCCGCATACCAGATGTAGCTCGGATGGTTCGAGCCCAGCACCGACACAGTCTGCCCAGCATTCGGGCTGATGGTTGCCAGGCCCAGCACCGGCACGCTCGCGGAATACTGCTGCTTGATCCAGTTACGCACCGGCGCCCCGAAGGCAACCATCGGCAGCGATGCACCGCTGGCGTTCAGGCTCAATTGCTTGACCATCGTGGTCTGGTAGTCCTGGAAATACCCATACACCCCCTCCAGCGAACTGCCCGCCGAGGCCGGCGCGGCAATCGGGGCGATATCGATGATGGTCTGATAGCCCGGCGTCTGCGCAGTCGGGATGCCGTTATACGTCAGCAGCTGCGCCCAACGATCTGTAGTGCTCGAACGCAGGTAATCCTGAGCCTGGGTCAGCGAATAGTCCGGTGGAAAGTGCAGCAGCTCGACACTCTTGCGATTCTCCAGCGCCATGCCCAACGGCAGGAACAAATACCAGTTGTACTGCCACTTGTCGGGGCCTGAGGCGAGGAGTTTTTGTGCGCCGCTGTAGGCCAGATCGCCCGCGTCCAGCAGTTGGGTCAGGGGCTTGGCGTAGCTGTCGGGCACGCCGCTGATCTGGGCGTAGAGCTCATCGCCGTCGCGGTTCACACTGACCTTGCCGGTATAGCCATCGCGCTGCACGCTTTGCGTCAGGTAATGCTCGACGGTCTGTTCCAGTGTCCAGTTGCGGTAGCAGATCACGTTGCAATTGTTGGGGTAGGCGAACAGTTGGGTCACGCGTTCGGCGCTACCCATCTTGACGTTGACGTCGGCCTGCACGGTGGCACCGAACGTCAACGTGGCGAGTGTTGCAGTCCATACAGCGGCTTTGAGCATGCTCATATCCTTTTTGGCAATCTGCCCGAGGGTTCGGGCAGCTCCAATACTGCAGCAATGTGCCATTACGGATAAGCGGGGGATCGTAAATTATTTTCCTCCCCGTGCTTGCGCCTTGGGGCGCTTAAAGCACGAAGCGCTGGACCATGACGTTCAGATCGGTCGCCAGTACCGACAACGCGTTGCTGGCCGTAGTGGTCTGCTGTGCGCCTGAAGCGCTTTGCGTGGACAGGTCACGAATACTGCTCAGGTTGCGATCCACCTCACCGGCCACCTGCGCCTGTTGTTCGGCAGCGCTGGCAATCAGCAAGTTGCGGTCGTTAATGGTGGAGGTCGAACTGATGATCACCGTCAGCGCTTCGCCAGTGGCCGCTGCCTGTTCAAGGGTCACGTTGGCTTGGCGTGCGGTCATGCGCAGCGCTTCGGCAGTTTCCTGAGTGCTTTGCTGAACGTTGTTGATCAGCCCCTCGATTTCCGTGGTCGAGGCGCTGGTGCGCTGTGCCAGGGAACGAACTTCGTCGGCGACCACGGCAAACCCGCGTCCCGCTTCGCCAGCGCGTGCGGCTTCGATCGCCGCATTGAGTGCCAGCAAGTTGGTCTGGTTGGCAATGGCGCGGATCACATCGAGGATCTTGCTGATGCTCAACGTACGCTCGGCAAGGCCTTCGGCCTGGTGTGAAGTGTCCAGCACATTACCGGTCAGCTCCTTGATCGAGCCAATGGTCTCGGCCAGACGCAGCTGACCCTTGGCCGCCGCGGCGTTGGACGCCTGGGACTCGGTCGCGGTGTTGCTGGCATTGCTGGCAACCTCCATCGCCGCCTGGCTCATCTGATTCACCGCGACGGCCGCCTGCTCGATTTCGGTGTTTTGCAGCCTCAGGTTTTCCGCGCCGGATTCAGTAATGCTGCTCATCTCCTGCACAGACTGCGAAAGCTGGTTGGCAGCGGCGTAGATTTGCTCAATGGTGCCGTGCAGATTACTGCGCATCCGGCCCAGCATCTGCAGCAGCTGCGCGGTTTCGTCCTTACCCTCCGGGATGGCCTGAGGGCTCAGATTGCCCTCGGCGATGGTGCTGGCGATCTGCAACGCCTGACGCACCGGACGGATGATGCTGACGCTCAAGCGCCAGCCCAGCAGCAGGGTCAGGGCGAGCACCGCGGCGATGACGCTCAGGGCGATGATGCGGGTCTGGGCATAGCTGGCGCCCGCTTGTTCCACGGCCGTGGCGGCGCTTTGCTTATTGAGTTCGCGCAGCAGCTGCACCTGCATGTCCATCAAGTCGCCCTGCAAGGACAGCATGGTATTGGCCAGCATGCGCGCGTCTTCGATCTTGCGTTGCTCGATCAAGCCGATTTCGTCGTAAAGCCCCGGAATAAAGGCTTTGTAAGCATCCTGTAGCGCAACCAGTGAGTCGCGCTCGGTGCTGTCCTTGACGTGGGCGAGGTAGTCGGCAAAGCCTTTTTCGGCATCGTTCTTGAGGGTTTCGACGTTGATCTTGCTGGTCACCACTGCGCCCGGATCATCTGCGTTGGCAATCAGGCGGATGCTTTCGCTGCGCAGTTTCACCAGCGTGATCGCCAGCGCGTCGGCCATGGCGATGCTGGGCAGTGAGCCACTTTCGACAGCTTCGCCCTGATTGCGGATTTCCTGCATTTGCAGCAGGCAGAACGCCCCGAGTGCGACCGTGAGCAGCGAGGTGATGCCCAAACACAGCACCAGACGCTGAGTGATCCTGAAGCGTCGCAGGACCGTGGTCCCGGAAGACTGGCGACGCAAAAAACCCGGCAATAATTTTTTCACAGAGACCCAGACCCAATCGATCGATCAATACATCGGAGACTGGGTTATAGGGCAGTTGTGTGATGTCTTTGTGACATCGCTTAAATTTGACGTCAAATTCCCGAGGGTGCATCTGGGCCCGGTGTTGGCGCGCCGACTTCGTCCATGAGCTCATCCAGAAAGCGCTTCATGCTGGCGTGCCGGGCCTGCGCCAGATGCCCGCCCGTCTCGGTCTGAAAGCCCTGCGCCAGCTTGAAAAGCTTGGTGTGAAAGTGATCCACCGCAAAGCGTTTATCGTCGTAGTCGCGATCAGTGGCATGGGGATCCTGCGGATCGTAAAGGCCGCCACCCATTCGTCCACTGACGTAGAACAGCCGCGCGACGCCAATCATCCCCAATGCGTCGAGGCGATCGGCGTCTTGCAGGATCTTCGCTTCCAGGGTCAGGGGCGTAATCGCGGCGGAAAAGCTGTGGGCCTCGACAGCATGGGCAACGGCACTGATGCGTTCCTCGCCCCAACCCATCTCCGTCAGCAGTTCGGTCGCCTTGGCAGCCGCCAGTCTTGAAGCGCTGGATCTGAACGGGGAGTTTTTCTCGACGGACACACAGTCATGCAGCAAGGTCGCCGCGATCAGGATTTCGGGGTCGCCGCCTTCCTGATTGCGGATGGCGCAGACGTTATTCCAGACGCGCAGCAAGTGGGACGCGTCGTGAGAGCCATCCGCTTTTTCCGCCACGGTATGCGGGATCAGCAGGGCGGCGAGGTCCTGAAAGGGGGCGAAGGCTGAGGTCATGGCTGTCCATCGGCTAGAAGGGCGATGAAGGGAGGATAGAGCAAATTGCAATACGACCTGGTAGGAGCTGCCGAAGGCTGCGAACCAAGTGTGTCAGAAATACCGCTTTCGCAGCCTTCGGCAGCTCCTACAGAGGCTCAGAAAACCAGCTTGTACCCAATGAACGCCAGCATGATTGCCAGACAAGGGCGCAGCACTTCATCCGAAACCCGGCCGGACAAGTGGCTGCCCAGGTAAATACCCGGCAGCGAACCCAGCAGCAGAAAGCCAAGAATGCCCCAGTCCATATTGCCCATGCTGGCGTGGCCCAGGCCTGCAACCAGAGTCAGCGGCACCGCGTGGGCGATTTCTGTACCCACCAGTCGGCGAGTGGCGAGAAACGGATAAAGGATGAACAGCGCCACCGTACCCAACGCGCCCGCACCGATGGAGGTCAGCGCAACCATGGTGCCCAGGATCAGGCCGGTCACGACGGTCATGGCATTCAGGCTCGGGCCGCTGGGGTTGTAGTTGCCGCCGGCCCGGTTGTGGGCGAATTGCAGCAGGCGCTTCTTGAAGAACACCGCCAGGGCCGTCAGCAGCAGGACCACGCCCAAGGCCTGTTTGATCACCGCGTTCATCGCATCTGGCGCGGCGTGCAGGGTGCTGAGGAACCACAAGGTCAGCAATACGGCCGGGACGCTGCCCAAGGTGAGCCAACCGGTGATTTTCCAGTCGATGTTGTCGTTTCGTTTATGGACCCAGACGCCGCCGGATTTGGTGATCGCGGCATACAGCAGATCAGTGCCCACCGCCGTGGCCGGGTTCACGCCAAACCACAGCAGGATCGGCGTCATCAATGAACCGCCACCCACGCCCGTCATGCCGACGATAAAGCCCACCACCAGCCCTGCGACAACCAACCCCACACCACCAAAATCCATTACTGCTTCCCACAACGAAAAGGGCGACTGTCAGAAAAAACTGGCGGCAGCATAACGACGTTTTTAGTGAGGCTTTATATCGATAGGATCTAAGGTTATAGCTGTATTAATTTTTGGTAGGCGCGTGCGTCAGGGCCCATTACAGGTCTGTAGGAGCCAACTTGTTGGCGAGGGCGGTATGTCAGACGACGGGTATGTCGCGGTACCGAAGCTCTCGCGAACAAGTTCGCTCCTACAAAAAACATTCCAATTCTTATCGACCGAAATGCGCAAACCGCCCGGTAAAACCTTTGGCCAGCGGATAGGCCAGGTCCCCGTGTTTGCTGGTGCTCAGCCCCAGTTCACCCAAGACCTCGGCGAGTTTGACGGCAGCCGCCACGCCATCGACCACTGGCAAACCAGTCATTTCGCTCACCAGCCCAGGCAAGTCAGCCATGCCACCGCAGCCCAGAATGATCGCCCCCGCGCCTTCATTATCGCGAGCCTCTATGGCCTGCTCGGCAATACGCTCGGCCAATGCCTGCTCGCCCATGCTTTCCAGCTCCAGCACTGGCACATCGACGCAACGCACCGATGTGCAGTGTTCGGTCATGCCGTAGTTACGCAATAAATGCTCGGCAATGATTCGCGTACGGGTGAGGGTGGTGACCACCGCGAACCGCGTGCAGATCAGGCTGGCCACATGGAAAGCAGCCTCGGCAATACCGATCACCGGCCCGCGTGCCAGTTCTCGCGCCGCCAACAAGCCGGGGTCGCCAAAGCAGGCAATGATGTGCGCGTCATAGCCCGCAGCAACACCCTTGCGCACTTCCTCCAGCACGCCGACCGCGGCAATGGCTTCATCGAAATGGCCTTCGATGGATTCCGGCCCCGCATCCGGGCAACAGGCGATGATTTCAGTCCCTGGCCGCGCCACTGCTTGTGCGGCGCGACCGATACTGGCAGTCATGCTCTGGCTGGTGTTGGGGTTGATGACCTGGATTTTCATGTAAGGCTCGGCTCGCGAATCAGCGCTTGAAAATGGTTTTGAAGTCCGGCTCGGCCGGGGTGACCTGATCGACCTGCAAGCTGGTACGAATGCTCGCCAGGTGCTTGCCCATCCATTGCGTCGCTGCAGCGCCTTTGCCTTGTTCGAGCAAACCGAGCAGCTCTTCATGGTCGCCGCAGTCGCAACCCACACTGTGTCGCGAGCCATAAACCGCGATGATCAGCGACGAGCGAGTGGTCAACTGCGCGACCTGCTCAGTCAGGACCTGGTTATCGGCCAATGCGATCAACTGCACATGAAACCGCGCGGACAGCTGAATGGCCCGGCTGTGCAACCCGTCGTGTTGCGCCTGATGCTCCTGATCAACCAGCGAGCGCAGGGTTTTGAGGTGCGCGGCGTCGATCCGCTCGGCCACGGCGGGCATCAGTGCGGGCTCGATCAATTGCCGAGCGGCGAACACATCCTGAGCTTCTTTAGCGGTTGGCTGCGCGACTTCTGCGCCCCGATTGGTACGCAGCGTGACGAGGCGCTCCAGTGCCAGCCGCTGCAACACCTTGCGAATCCCGGTGCGGCTGATGGCGAACACCTCGGCCAGGGAGTCTTCAGGCAAGCGAGTGCCTGGCAACAGTCGATGCTCGACGATGGCTTCAAGAATGTCCTGATAGATCTGTTCATCACGGCTCAGGGGCAAGTCGGTCAGGGCAGGGCTGGCAAGGAAGAGAGGATTCATAAGGCCGCTTTAACCGGTGAATGTGAGGCTGATCGTATACAAACTTGCTGCGCTTTGCCATCACCGCTTCAGGATCCCTGGCAACCGATTGTATGCACCGGGACCGCGCATTTATGCACCCACATCGGGCATTTACCGATCGTCAGGTGGGTCGGTTGTCGTTGCTGAAGCCTTCTAACCTCTACTCTTCAGGACGGTTTTCATCCTTTGGCATGCATCCTGCCTTTCAGATCGTATACAAATAACGCCACCCTCCGTATGCATTCTGCGGAGCGGCATTGATCAAGGAGAGTGCGAGCGATGAATCCTGACATTCCAAAGGGCTACAGCCCCCGCCTTTACAACGAAGACCTGGGCCCGGTGAAGCAGAAATGGACCTGGTACAACATCTTCGCGTTCTGGATGAGCGATGTGCACAGCGTCGGCGGTTATGTGTTCGCCGCCAGCCTGTTTGCGCTGGGCCTGGCCAGTTGGCAGGTCTTGATCGCCTTGCTGGTGGGGATCTGCATCATTCAGGTCATCGCCAACCTGCTGGCCAAGCCCAGCCAGCAAGCTGCAGTGCCGTATCCTGTGGTTTGCCGGCTGGCGTTCGGTGTGTTCGGGGCGAATATCCCGGCAGTGATTCGCGGCCTGATCGCGGTGGCCTGGTATGGGGTGCAAACCTACCTGGCGTCCAGCGCGCTGGTGATCGTGGTGCTGCGCTTCTTCCCGTCCATGGAAAGCCTCGCGCAGGTGCAGTTCGCCGGCCTGTCGTACCTCGGCTGGATGGGCTTTCTGACCTTGTGGGTGTTGCAGGCCATTGTGTTCTGGCGAGGCATGGATTCGATTCGGCGCTTTATCGATTGGGCCGGCCCCATCGTTTATGCGGTGATGTTCGGGCTGGCAGGCTGGATTGTCTGGAAAGCGGGCTGGAGCAACATCAGCTTTACCCTGTCGGAAAAATCCCTGAGCGGCTGGGAAGCCTTCGGTCAGGTGGTCATGGCGACGGCGCTGGTGGTGTCTTACTTCTCCGGTCCTACGCTTAACTTCGGTGATTTCAGCCGTTATTGCCGGAGCATGGCCGACGTCAAGCGTGGCAATTTCTGGGGGCTGCCGGTGAATTTTCTGGCGTTCTCGCTGGTAACGGTGGTGATCGTTTCCGGCACCTTGCCGGTGTTTGGCGAAATGATCCACGACCCGATCGCCACTGTGGCGCGCATCGACAATACCGTCGCGGTGTTGCTGGGTGCCTTTGCCTTCGTGACGGCCACCATCGGCATCAACATTGTGGCCAACTTCGTGTCCCCGGCGTTTGACTTCGCCAACTGCGCACCCAGCAAAATCAGCTGGCGCGCAGGGGGCATGATCGCGGCCGTGGCGTCGATCTTCATTACGCCCTGGAACCTGTTCAACAACCCGGAAGTGATCCACTACACCCTGGATGTGCTGGCGGCGTTCATCGGGCCATTGTTCGGCATCCTGCTGGTGGATTACTACCTGATCAAAAAGCAGCAGATTGATGTCGATGCCTTGTTCGATGACACACCGGCGGGTCGTTACTGGTACACCAACGGCTTCAACCCGGTCGCCATCAAAGCCCTGCTGGCCGCGACCTTGATTGGCCTGCTGTTTACCTTCGTGCCGTGGTTCAAACCCATCGCCAACTTCGCGTGGTTCACCGGTTGCTTCCTGGGTGGGATGTTCTATTGGGTGTTGGCGCGTCGGGATGTGCGGATGGCTGCGCCCGCGATGGCGTGATTTGGAGCGTTGATTTGTTGTAGGAGCCAACTTGTTGGCGAGGGCTTTAGATCTGGATAAACAGATACATCGCCTCGCCAACAAGTTGGCTCCTACAGGTAATCGCATTCCATAGCGCCAAATGCGTCGCTTAATCCAAAAAAAGCCCGACACAGGGGGTGTGTCGGGCCAAAGGTATGTTCGTTGAATTCGCGTGGATCAGAAGCGCGGTTTGACCGCCTTCCAGTCCGGCTTATACCGCTGCATCTGCTTAACATCATCGCGCTGGCGGATGCCGCAGGTCAGGTATTGGTCATGCAGCTTGCCCAGTTGGTCCTGATCCAGCTCAAGCCCCAGCCCTGGGGCGCGGGTGATTTTCACGCAGCCATTGACGATCGGCAGTTTGCCGCCCTTGATGACTTCCTCGTCGGGCTCCTGCCACGGGTAGTGGGTGTCGCAGGCGTAATCCAGATTCGGCACCGACGCGGCAACGTGGGCCATGGCCATCAGGCTGATGCCTAGGTGCGAGTTGGAGTGCATCGAGACGCCCAGGCCGAAGGTGTCGCACATCTTCGCCAGCGCCTGGGTGTCACGCAGACCGCCCCAGTAATGGTGGTCGGCGAGCACGATCTGCACGCTGTTCAGCGCGACGTTGCGGCGGAACTCATCAAAGTCAGTGACAACCATGTTGGTCGCCAGTGGCAGGCCGGTGCGTTTGTGCAACTCGGACATGCCGTCCAGGCCTGGCGTCGGGTCCTCGTAATACTGCAAGTCGTCGCCCAGCAGTTCAGCCATGCGGATCGAGGTTTCCAGCGACCAGTTGCCGTTCGGGTCGATGCGCAGCGGGTAACCGGGGAACGCCTTTTTCAGGGCCTTGATGCACGACACTTCATGCTCCGGCGGCAAGGTGCCGGCCTTGAGCTTGATGCTCTTGAAACCGTACTCCTCGATCATCCGCCGCGCCTGGGCAACGATCTGTTCTTCGCTCAGGGCCTCGCCCCAGCTATCAGGCTTGTAAGGTGAATCCACGTGCTGCGCGTACTTGAAGAACAGGTAGGCGCTGAACGGAATCTCATCGCGAATCGCGCCGCCGAGCAGGTCCACCAGCGGCACATTCAGGTAATGCGCCTGCAAGTCCAGAAACGCCACTTCGAAGGCTGAGTAAGCGTTGCTCACCGCTTTGCTGGCGTGGGAGCCGGGGGCCAGTTCAGCACCGGCAATACTCGCCGGTTTGTTGGCCGCCACGGTCGCCTGCACGATGGTGCGCAGTTGATTGAGGTTGAACGGATCAAGGCCGATCAGTTGGCTTTGCAGTTGCTGCTGGATCGCCAGCGCAGGAGCATCACCATAACTTTCCCCCAGGCCGATGTAGCCGTTGTCGCTTTCGATTTCGATGATCGAGCGCAGGGCGAACGGCTCATGGATACCGCTGGCGTTGAGCAGGGGCGGATCGCGAAAGGCGATAGGCGTCACAGTTACACGTTTGATTTTCAAGAGGCTGCTCCCTTCAAGGCTTGGGGCTTAGTCGTGTTTTTTTTTGCGTCGGCAGGCGCGCCAGTCAGGACGCTGGGCGTGTCGCCGCGAGGTGTGGTGCGGGCGAAGAAGATCACCACCGCAGCCACCAGTGAAGTAATGGCCAGGCCGTACAAGCCGCCTTCGATGGAGCCAGTGGTTTGCTCAAGGAAGCCGAACGCGGTGGGCGCTACGAAGCCGCCGAGGTTGCCGATGGAATTGATCAGCGCAATGACCGCCGCTGCAATGCGAGCATCCAGATAGCCCTGCGGGATAGGCCAGAACAGTGCCGAGGCCGCTTTGAAGCCAATCGCCGCGAAGCAGATGGCGACGAACGCGAACACCGGACCACCGGTGGTGGACATGAACATGCCGAACGAAGCGATTACCAGCGTCACCGCGACCCACGCCTGCTGGAATTTCCACTTACCGGCCATGGCTGCAAAGCCGTACATGGCGATGATCGAGATGATCCACGGGATCGAATTGAACAGCCCGACCTGGAAGTCACCCAGGTTGCCCATCTTCTTGATCATGCTTGGCAGCCAGAAGGTAGCGCCGTAAATGGTCAGGGCGATGGAGAAGTAGATGAAGCAGAACAGCGCGATCTGTTTGTCGGCCAACAGCTTGAACATCGAAGGCTTCACGGTCTGCGTGGCTTCACGGACGCGTTGCTCTTCGGCGATGGCGCCAATCAGGGCGTCTTTTTCTTCGGCACTCAGCCACTTCGCTTCGCTGGGGTGCGATTGCAGCCAGAACCAGACAAATGCGCAGAGCACCACCGAGGCGAAGCCTTCGATCAGGAACATCCACTGCCAGCCGTGCATGCCCAGCCCGCTGATATGCAGCAGAGCACCCGATACCGGCCCGGAAATCACCGAGGCAATGGCTGAGCCGCTGAGGAAAATCGCCATGGCCTTGCCGCGATCAGCGCCTGGCAGCCATTGGGTGAAGTAATAAATGATGCCGGGGAAGAAGCCCGCTTCGGCCGCGCCAAGGATGAAACGCAGCACGTAGAAGCTGGTTTCGCCTTGCACAAAGGCCATGGCCATTGCCGCCAGGCCCCAGGTGAACATGATGCGAGTCAACCAGGCCCGAGCGCCGTAGCGTTGCAGCAACATATTGGAAGGCACTTCGAAGATCGCGTAGCCGACAAAGAACAGGCCCGCGCCCAGGCCATAAGCGGCGGCGCCTATGCCCAGGTCGGTTTCCAGATGGCTACGCACGAAGCCGATGTTCACTCGGTCAATGTAATTGACGATGAACATGATGACGAAGAGAGGTAATACGTGGCGCTTGACCTTGGCAGCTGCCCGGTCAAGCACAGAGATGTCCGTCGGACTTTGGACTTTGTTCACTGGGCGACTCCCGATCATTATTTTTTTGGGGACGGGCCGATCATGGACTCAGTCTTTGTTCCGGTCTAATCTAGATTGGCACTTGATTGATACCTGGAATGAATCAATGTTTGAGCTTGCCCAACTGCGTTGTTTTACCACCGTCGCCACTGAACTCAACTTTCGTCGAGCGGCTGAGCGACTTAACATGACCCAGCCGCCACTGAGTCGGCAGATTCAATTGCTCGAACATCACCTGGGTGTGGCGCTGTTCACCCGCAGCACTCGCAGTGTCGCGCTGACGGCGGCAGGACGGGCGTTTTTCATTGAAGCGCAGAACCTGCTGGAACGCGCGCAGCAGGCGGCGGCATTGGCCAAACGCTTTGCCGAGGGCGATATTGGCTCGGTGACCATCAGTTTTGTGGGCAGCGCGGTGTATGAGTTTTTGCCCAAGGTCATCGCTGAAGCACGGCTCAAACAGCCCCAAGTGAAAATCTCTCTGGAAGAGATGAACACCTATCAACAGCACGAAGCCATGCGCGCGCGTCGGATTGACCTGGGTATCGTCCGCTCGCCGTTGCTGCAATCGGGCTTCGACACAGAATGCCTGGTGCGTGAGCCGTTCGTACTCGCGGTCCCCAGCCATCACCGGCTGGCGACGGCCGACAGCGTGGCGGTGAGCGATCTGGATGGCGAGCCGTTCCTGATGTATTCCCACGCGGCGTATCCGCCGTTCAACGAATTGCTGACGGGTATGTTTCGCTCAGCCCGGGTGGCGCCGCAGTACGTGCAATGGTTGGGTTCGTCGCTGACGATTCTGGCCTTGGTCAACGCAGGCATGGGCCTGGCACTGGTGCCGCGCTGTGCGGCCAGTGTGGTGTTCAAAGGCGTGACCTTTCGCGACATCGATCTGGGGGAGGGTGTGCAGAGTGAGCTGCACCTGATCTGGCGCTCGGACAACGATAATCCGGCATTCAGCATGTTGCTGGATGCGATACGTGGGGCGGTGGCGGTGTCGATGCAGTGATTACCGTGGGACCTGTAGGAGCTGACCGAGGTTACGAGGGCTGCGAACGGGGGTGTCAGACAAATCGCTTTCGCAGCCTTCGGCAGCTCCTACAGAAGTTGTGTGATCAATTCGAAGCAACTTGCCCCGAAACCACCAATGCCTTGAGCGACGCATCAAACTGTTTCAGCGCATCCACCTGCAGCTCGCGTTGCTGATCGATCTGCGCGGCGATCTCGGCAGCAGTCTTGTCGTGCACCCATATCGCCGAAAGCTGCTTACCGCCATTGCCCTCGGCCTTGCCGATGTATTGCAGGTTCGAATCGTAGAACTTGGCAACGAAGCGCGCTTCAACCTGGGTATTGCGCTGGGTCAGCAAGCGGTTGTAGGTGTCGAGCATCACCACCACATCGGGCCCGGCTTGCATCAGCGCATCGAGGTTGTCGTAAACGGTCACCGAAGCGAACTGTTGCTGTAGAGAGCCTTTGAGCCAGTCGATCGCCAGTTTCGGATCAGAGCTGTTGACGAACGCCGCACGGATTCGCGCATCCAGACCTTCGTTTTTCGCGCCGTTCAAGGCCATCGAATGGTACTGCTCAAGGTATTGCAGCGTGCTGACAGTGTTCTCGCTATACAACACGCCGACCGACTGGCCGTGCTGCAAACCGGCGGTGCTGTTGGCGACCGGTTGAAAGTGGCAAGTCGCTTGCTCGGCTGCAAAAGCGGGCGCGATGGCGCTACCAGTCAGTACGGCAACCAGTGTCAGCAGGGTAGACATTCTCATCGCGCGTTCCTCGCAAGCGGTTTCGGTATGTGGCTATCCTCCTCCTTTGCCGAAAAAACAGAACTTGCGAATTTTGATGGTGACTATCGATTGAACGAATGATGGCGCAAAACCTGTAGGAGCGAACTTGTTCGCGAGGCACTTGGCCTGCGTATCCAGGAACATCGCCTCGCCAACAAGTTGGCTCCTACCGGGTCTTCATTCCAATTCAGGCTTTATAAGATGTCCGCATTTTTCCCACCAACAACACCACAATCGCCATCCCCTGAATCACCATCGCCAAGGTGAAAAGCGCAATCCCGGCACCGCCGCTGAGCGACTTCACCACGCCAAAAATAGCCGGAGCAAAGGCGTAGCAGCCCTGCGCCGTGGCAACGATCAGCGCCACCACGCGCTGGCTTTGCTGGCGCGTGAACTCCGCCTGGGCAATCAGCGGAGGCAGCGACGTCGCGTTGCCAATCCCTGCGCCGAACAACATCACGCCCAACCACACCAGCGCGGGCCACTGGCCGATGCCCAGCATCACCAGGCAACCCAGCAACTGCACGCCATAGCTCAGGCACGCCACGTCGCGGCGGTTCGCGTTGACCGGCATCAACCCGCCCACCAGGGTCCGGCCGACGATGGCGCTGGCCGTCGCAAGCCCCATCGCCAGGCCCGCTTGTGACTCAGTAAGGTGCTGCACCAGCAACAGGAACAGATGGGTAATCAGCCCGATCTGGGCAAACAGACCCAGCGACATTCCGGCCGCCAGCGTGACGAATTGACGATTGCGCCATAGCGAGATGGAAGGCGATGCGCTCGGGCTGACAGTGTCGGCGGGAGGGTGATCTGTTCCATCCGGGTATTGCCCGAGGTGCTCGGGGCGCAGCGCAAAGACGTTGACCGCCAGCACCGCGATCACGCCGACCGACACGCCCCCCACCCACAGCGCCGCCTGGCCAAAGCCGAACTGGCTGATCAGGTAAACCCAGGCCGAAGAGAACACCACCCCGCCAATGCTCGCTCCGTTATAGGCCATGGCCAGCGCGGCAGGGCGTTTGCTGACAAACCACGGCGCAATGGCCGCATTGACTGCCGCGGCCCCCAGCGTCACCCAACCCAAACCACTGAGCACGGCGGCCATGAACAGCTGATAAGGCTGCTCAGCCACCGCCCAGCCATACACGCCGACGGCGAGCACGCTGGCCCCGATCACGCTGACACGGGCCAGCCCGAAGTGTTTATAGAGGCGCGGCAAGTTGACGATCACCAGAGTGCCCGCCAGAAAGTGAACCGTCACGGCTGCCGAGCCCAGGGACAGCGACAAGCCAGTGCGCTGCAGCACCGCATAGAGAAAAATCGGCGGGCCGTAAAAGCCGATCCCCCACCCGAACACCGCCATGACAAACGTCGCCGCGACGACCCTGCTGCCAAAGAAACCCGCTTGCTTCATGACTCACTTCCTTACTGTGCTGTGAACCCCAGTATGATGAGCGGCCAAAACGACGCTTCAGGGATGGCTGAACTATGGATGTCGACTGTGCCGAGGTTTCCCTCGCAGAGGTGGCGGGTGCGATTGCCGACCCGGCGCGCTCACGCATGTTGTGCAGCTTGCTCGATGGTCGCGCACGCACCGCCACTGAGCTGGCAGCGGTCGCCGATGTGACCGCGTCCATGGCCAGTAATCACTTTTCGCGGCTGCGTGAGCACGGGCTGGTCGAGCAGATCGTGCAAGGACGGCACCGCTACTATCGGCTGGCGAATACCCGAGTGGCGCGGGCGCTGGAGTCATTGCTGTCGATCACCGAACAGCGCGTCAGCCCGTTCCAGCCCAGTACCCCGGCTGCGCTGCGTCACGCCCGGACCTGCTACGACCATTGCGCAGGCGAGGTCGCGGTCAGGCTTCACGATGTGCTGCTGCAAGCGGGCTGGATCGAGTTGCAGGGCAGGGACTACATGATCACCGATCACGGCGTGCAATCGCTGATTGAGCGGGGGATAGATGTGCAGGCCATCAAAGGCCAGCGCAGACGCCTGGCTTACCCGTGCATGGACTGGAGCGAACGCGCGCCGCACATCGGCGGCGCGCTGGGAGCGGCCCTGCTCGAACTGATGCTCAAGCGAGGTTGGGTCACCCGGCAGCTCGACTCCCGGGCCTTGAACGTGACGGCCAAAGGTCGCGCTGCGTTGGCCAAGGCATTCAGCCCGTAGCGCTGGGAAATGGGTTGCATGACCGTTGGCCCCTGTAGGAGCGAACTTGTTCGCGAGACAATAGGCCTGCGTAACCAGGAACATCGCCTCGCCAACAAGTTGGCTCCTACAGAGTACCGGGTTCCAATTCAGGCGATGGACGCTAGGTCATTCAGCCTTTGAGCGCCGGATCCGGCTCAATGAACCGCGTCGGCTCGCGCCCGCTGGCATTGAGTTGATAAATCTCGGTCGGCCGTCCCTGGTCATCGAAAAACACCTGGCCGACTCCCGCCGAGTTCCACAGCCGTTCACCGGCCTTGCTGTGCTCGGGGATGCGGGGCACCACGCGCATCAGGCGGCGTTTGGTAAACCAGTTCAATGGCGAGCGCGGCGAGTAGAGCCAGCGGTTCAGGCGATCGAACCAGTCCAGCAGGCGCTGGGGAAATTCATTTTTCAGGCCGCTGCTGGTGATCTGCCAGATGTGCGGAATGGCCGTGCGATGGCGAATCAGGATCTTGTAGACAAACGAGTAGTGCACGTCACCCGACAAGATCACGTAATTCCCCGGCGTACGCGAATGGCGAAAGATATTGAGGATCACCTGCGCCGCACCCCGATGCGCCATCCAGTTCTCGGCGTCCACCAACAACGGATGCCCGCACCAACTGAAAATCTTCTGCACGGTTTCGATCAGCTTCACGCCGAACACCGGCGCAGGCGAGACGATGATCGCCGATGGATGATCGAGCAGGTCCTGTTGCAACTCGCTCAGCGCTTCCCAATCGAGCAGGCCCGAAGGCTGATGCAGGTTGAACTCGCTGCGCCAGCGGCGGGTGCGGGTGTCGAGCACCACCAGCGCCGGGGTAGTCGGCAGCACGTAATGCCATTGCTGGAATTTGAGCAGGCGATCAATCAGGCCATCCAGCGCTTCGCTCTGCAGGTGGCCGTCGGGGGTGTGTTGCGTCAGTTGCCGGGTTTGCTCCAGCAATTCGGGGAAAGCGTCAGGGTTATTGCCCCAACCCTGACACAGCAAATAAGCCACCAGCGCATTGCCGATGATGCGCTTGGAGAACGGATGGCCATAGGCGGTCTCCTCCCACTTGGCCGACAGGTTCCAGTCATCGGTCACGTCGTGATCGTCAAAGATCATCAGACACGGCAGATGGGCAAAGACCCGCGCAACGCCGCCCAGCCCCGTCACGAATGCATCAATGCAGCGCTGTTCCTCTTCATAACGCGGCTGTTCGCCCGCTTCGAAGGCCGGGGGAGTTGGCGCGATCAGCGTCCACGGCACTGGCGACCAGACCAGCAAGTACATGGCGATCACTTCCGCCAGGGTCACCAGGTGGTTGTCCGCGCTGTTGCTGGTGAAGATCGGTTTGCGCGTGCCGCCGAAAAAACGCTCGCGAAGGGTATCGTTGCTTTTCAGCGCCGGTAACAGGTCCGCGCGGTTGTAATAGCTGGCGGGGTGGCCGTAAAGCGCCGCGCTGTCATCGACGATGGCGCCGTCCAGGTATTCATGAAACAGGCCCAGACGTTCGATCAGCGCGTGAATGGCGCGCAGCATCGGCCCGGCCACATCATCGGCGTAGACCTGATCGCCACTCATCATCAACAGCGCCGGACGCTGCAGGGCGTCCGGGTTGCTGGCCAGCAGCCGGTCAGCGCACAGCAAGCCGTCTTCGGCTGGGTGATGAGGCTTGCGACACGAGCCGTGAAGCAGTTGGTCAATGCTGCTGCGCAGGACGAAATCAGGCAGTTGCCGATCGGCGTAGAGCAAATGCGGCGCCCAGTCAGCAATGCCCTGCTGGCCGTCGATCAGCACATCGTAGGCAAGCCGGGTGTCGCAGGGCAGGGGAGTCTCCAGCGAGACGTCGATCAAGTGAATGAAGGCTTCACGGCCAACGGCAATCACCTGGCATTGCTGCTCGTTGAGCTGCACATCCGACGAGTCTGCTTCGCCGCTGACCTGCAGCCGTAACGTCATCGCCAACGGCCGCGAGCCCACCAGCCACATCACCAGACGGCCGGGCTCAAGGCGCCGCAGTATAGGGCCGGCAAGGACAGGGGGCAGGTTTTCGACTGAAGACAAGGCGGGCACAGACATCCGGCAAGTTAACTCTCACGACAAAACAGCCGCCGATAGTAGCGCAAATAACTGACGGGGGGCTTTCAACGCAATCGGTCGCGGACGGCGTATCTCCACACATCTATCGATGTGGCACGCGATCTTTGTAGGAGCGAACTTGTTCGCGAGGCGGTATAGCTGAGTGCGCAGGCCTATTGCTCTCGCCAACAAGTTGGCTCCTACAGGACGTGGCATCTGAAAAAGCCTGACAAATATCCAGAAAACAGAGCGGCGATCTAAGGCTATCGTCAAAGCTGCACCGCTAATTGGAACCGCCATGGATGGCTACCGGGAACACGCTCGTCACCTTCGCTCAGGCCGCTACTCCGAATCGGGGCGAATCTACAGCGTCACGTCAATTACGGATCAACGCCGGGTCATCTTTGATGATTACAGAATCGGGCGCCTGGTCGTAGGTGAATTTAGGCGTGCGCAAGAGCAAGGCCTGGCGTCAACCTTGGCGTGGGTGGTAATGCCCGATCATTTCCATTGGTTGCTGGAACTGCATGAAAGCTCATTAGCGACAGTGCTGAAGCAGGTGAAGGCGCGGAGCGCAATCGAGATAAACAAGGCTCTGAATGGGGAAGGACGCATCTGGCAGAAAGGATTTCATGACAGAGCTGTTCGCCAAGAAGATGACCTTCAAAAGCTGGCGCGCTATATCGTCGTCAATCCGCTGAGGGCAGGGCTGGTCAAGCGTGTAGGGGATTACCCGCTTTGGGATGCAATATGGGTCCGTTAGCAACCTGAGTACGCAGGCCCATTGCTCTCGCCAACAAGTTGGCTCCTACAGATGAGCGGTTTCCATCAGATCTGCGCCTGCTGTGTAGGAGCGAACTTGTTCGCGAGGTGGTGTTTCTGTGTCCGCAGGCCAATCGCTCTCGCCAACAAGTTGGCTCCTACAGATGAACGGTTTCCATCAGATCTGCGCCTGCTGTGTAGGAGCGAACTTGTTCGGGAGGTGGTATAGCTGAGTGCGCAGGCCTATTGCTCTCGCCAACAAGTTGGCTCCTACAGGTCAAGCGTTCTCATTGCCAGGCCGGGTAAACGAGTACCGGTCAATATCATCCCTGAGTTTCCAGCCCTGGCTTTGCCAATACTGCGCGGCGGTGACGTTGGTCTTGAACACATCCAGGTGGGCTTTATGAATGCCCTGGGCTTCAAGGCTGGAAACACAGCGCTCCACCAGCGCATTGGCGATGCCCTGGCGCCGATACTCGGGGAGCACCAGCAAATGCTGCAAATAGCCGCGTCGACCGTCGTGCCCGGCCATGATGCAGCCGCACACCATGGCGTCGGCTTCAGCGACAAAACTCAAGCCAGGGTTGCGTTGCAGGTAGCGCTCGGTAGATTCCCGAGAGTCGGCATCACGCAGGGAAATACCCGGCGTGTCGCGCATCATCTGCAGGACGGCGTCGTAATCGGCCAGTGTCATGACCCGGAGGGTGAACATGATATTGCCACTCGTATCGGCTGGGTTGGGTTGGCAGGCTAGCAGGATCACAGCAGCTTAGGCAGTCGGTTCACGTCCCGTGCGGTGCTGAAAAGCTGCCCAAACACCTCATCTTCACTGCCGCTGTGAAAGTGTTGGGCCATTTGAGGGGTTTTTCTTTTTGGCAGAGAAGGTGAGGATAGGCGCCTGTTTTTGATCCCAGCGCTTTGCTGACCACTTTTCGAGGACCCGACATGAAAGCCATCGTCTTTACCCAGAACGGCTTGCCTATTGAAAACCCTGACTCCCTGATCGATATGGACTTGCCTAAACCCGCCCCCGGTCCGCGCGATTTACTAGTGGAGGTGCGAGCGGTTTCAGTCAACCCGGTGGATACCAAAATCCGCGCCGGCACGGTGGTCACCGAACCCAAGGTCGTGGGTTGGGACGCGGTGGGGGTGGTTCGTGAAGTCGGGACCGAGGTGACGCTATTTCAGCCGGGTGATGAAGTGTTCTACGCAGGCTCCATCGTGCGTCCGGGCAGCTACAGCGAATTTCATCTGGTGGACGAACGCATCGTCGGCCACAAGCCCAAGTCTCTGGACAACGCCCACGCAGCGGCTTTGCCACTGACGTCGATTACCGCATGGGAGCTGCTGTTCGACCGCCTCGGCGTGCCGGAAGGTGGTGGCGAGGGTGAGAGCCTGTTGATCGTCGGAGCTGCCGGTGGCGTCGGTTCGATCCTTGTCCAACTTGCGCGCCAGTTGACCAAAATGACCGTGATTGGCACCGCCTCGCGCCCGCAAACTCAGGAGTGGGTCAAGCAACTGGGCGCTCATCATGTGATTGATCACAGCCAGCCACTGGTGGCGCAACTGGAGCAGATCGGCGTAGGCCAAGTGACTCACGTTGCCAGCCTGACCCACACCGACAGCCACTTCACTCAACTGATCGAAGCACTGCGCCCGCAAGGTCGCCTGGCGCTGATCGATGATCCGGCAACACTCGACGTCATGCCCATGAAGCGCAAGGCGCTGTCTTTGCACTGGGAGCTGATGTTCACCCGCTCACTGTTCGAAACCCCGGACATGATCAAGCAGCACGAACTGCTCAACCGGGTTGCTTCGCTGATTGATGAAGGTGTGCTGAAAACCACCCTGGGCGAACATTTTGGCACCATCAACGCCGAAAACATGCGCCGCGCCCATGCCGTGATCGAGAGCGGAAAAGCACAGGGCAAGATTGTGCTTGAGGGGTTTTGAACGCTTTCCTGTAGGAGCCAACTTGTTGGCGAGGCGGTGTGTCAGGTGTATTGCCTCGCCAACAAGTTGGCTCCTACAAGGATTGGGTCCTGCCAGTTACAGCTGCGCCTCAATCGCCGCCTTGTCGATCACCGACCACACCTGCTCGACCTTGCCCTCCTTGAACCGGTAGAAAACGTTCTCGCTGAACCGGACCTTTCTACCGTTCACCGGCAAGCCAAGAAAAATCCCCGTGGGCGTGCAATCAAAATCCAGCCGACTGGCGACGTGATTCGAATCAGCGAGCAGCAGGTGGATATGGAATTGCAAATCCGGTATTTGCCGGTAATCGTTTTCCAGCATCTCGCGATAGCCTGAAAGCCCGATACGCCGGTCGTTGTAATGCACCTCCTTGTGAACAAACTCGCCCAGCTGCGCCCAGTCTTGTGCGTTCAGGCAGGCGATGTAGCCTCTGTACAGAGTAGGAAGGTCAGTGCTATTCATGATCTTTGCCTCCGGGTTTCAGTTGCAGGGAAGAACACCGTGATCGACTTCAACAACAAGGGCTTTTTCAAACTCAAGCAGAACGACGAGTACGCCGAGCGTGTGAAGGCGCTGCTGCTGGAAGGCGAGCAGGTGATCGACTCCTATAAGTCCATGCGCGACGGTGTGGTGTTCACCAATAAAAGGATCATCGCGGTCAACGTGCAAGGCATCACGGGCAGCAAAAAAGACTTCACCTCGCTGCCTTATAAAAACATCGTTGCCTACTCAGTGGAAACGTCTGGCACTTTTGACCTGGACTCCGAACTGGAAATCTATTTTTCGTCACTGGGCAGGGTGAAATTCGAGTTCACCGGGAAGACATCAATGATCGAGATTTCCAGGCTTATCTCCCGGCATCTGCTGGCCTGACTTCAAGGCCAATGTTTTTTGGACTTGGCACTTGCCGATTCAAGCCTGAAACTTGCCCCATCAATCTCCACTGCAAGGCTGCCCCATGATCACTATCCGCCCAATGATCGCTGAAGACTTCGAGCGCTTCTGGCCCACGTTTCAGGCGGTGGTCAGTGCGCGGGAAACCTATGCGTATGATCCGCTGATGACTCAGGAACAGGCCCTGCATCTGTGGCTGGAGTACCCGGCACACACCCTGATCGCTGAAGAAGACGGCGTTTTGCTGGGCAGCTATTACCTCAAGGCCAACGCGGCCGGGCCGGGCAGTCATGTGTGCAACTGCGGGTACATGGTCAGCGAAGCCGCGCGCGGTCGTGGCGTGGCGCGCTTGATGTGCGAGCATTCTCAGCAGCTGGCGCGGGAAAATGGTTTTCTGGCCATGCAGTTCAACTCGGTGGTGTCGACCAACGAAGCGGCGGTAGCGCTCTGGCAGAAATTGGGGTTTGAAGTGGTGGGTCGTCTGCCGCGTGCCTATCAGCATGCGCGCCTGGGGTTGGTGGATTGTCTGGTGATGTACAAGTGGCTCGTTCCTGAGCAAGGCGCACCGGCCAAGCTCATCGGGCGCAAGAATATCGAGTCGGTGGTGTCCCGACCGCGCCGGCCGAAGCCGTGATATCGGTGTTTTTGTAGGCGTTGTCGGAGGTTACGACGGCGACGAATGCGGTCTGTCTGATAAGCCGCTGTTCGCAGCCTTCGGCAGCTCCTACAGAAAATATCGCAGTGATTATGCGAGCGCCTAAACCTCAGAACACGCCAGCATCCCGATATCCTTGGCAACCGAGCGGCTCATCACGGTGTTTTCCGGCCACCTGTCGCGCTGGTTTTCTAGCACTTCCAGGGTGTGGCCAGTGCCGATCATTTGCACGGTCTGTTTTTCGCAGTTGTAGCGGCGCTTGGTGTACAGCTCGCCGCTCAGCCCCGTGCGCTTGGTGACGACCACGCGGTGGGTAGCGTTGCCGCTTTTGTGCACCAGCTCATGTTTGCCGTAGGGGTCGTTAGGGACTTCAATGGTGATCCCCTCCAGCGCGAAAGCCGGTAGTGTCCCCATTGCCAACAGCAGCATTGCCCACTTCATAGGCTCTCCTTGCCGACTGCCTGACCCTTGCCAGGCTTGTCATCCGATGATTGTTCGGCGCGATGCCGATCTATTCGCTATCGGCGGGCGGGCAGGGAGCTGCAATGCGGGCTATGAGAATCCGGCGAACGGTCGTCTGGCGGGCGCAGGGGAAGGCGGCCTCGCGACCGCCTTGGGTCTTGCCCGTCAGAACTGATATTTGGCCGTGACCATGAGATTGCGCGGATCACCGTAGTAACCGCCGAGGAAGGTTTCATCCAGTGAGCTCAGGTACTTCTTGTCGAACAGGTTGTTGATGTTGACCAGCGTGGACAAGTTGTCAGTGAACTCGTAACGAGCCATCAGATTGAACACTGCGTAGTCGTCCTGCTCGGCCTTGACGGTCTGGCCCAACTGCCAGGGCGTGGTGCTGAAGTGAATGCCGCTCTGCCAGTTCACCCCACCGCCGACGGTCAGCCGATCCAGTTCGCCGGGCATGCGATAGGTGGTCCAGAATTTGGCAAGCTCTGCTGGCGCCACAGTGTTGATGCGGTCGCCGTCGGCGTTTTTTGTGACAGCGTGGGTGTAGCTGGCCGCGACTTTCCAGCCCGGCAGGATTTCGCCGTTGACCTCTGCATCAAAGCCACGAGTTTTGGCGCCATTGACCGGACGATAAGCCCGCTCGCTTTGCGTGCCGCTGACGATCTGGCCCGGATCCAGCTCGGCCAGGTTGTCCTGCTTGGTCGTGAACACATCGAAGCTGGTGTTGATGCGGCCGTCGAGAAACTCGCTTTTCAGGCCGACCTCGAAAGCATCGCCCGTGCGCGGCTCCAGAGACTTGCCGTCACGATCATGCACGCTCTGCGGCTTGAAGATGCTGGTGTAACTGGCATACACCGAATGCTCATCAGTCAGGTCATACACGATGCCGGCGTAAGGCGTGAACTCGCCGTGTTCCTGGTATTGAGTGTCGCTGCTGCTGGCGACATCCTCCGACGCCCGGTAATGGTAGTAGCTGTCGTATTTGTAATTGCTGGCCCGGCCGCCGAGGATCACTGACAGGTCGTCGGTGGGCTTCAAGCGCACGGCGGCGTAGGTGCCCAGCTGGCGAATCGTGGTGTCGTTGTCGAACAGGATCTGCCCGTTGCCCTGGGGCTGGGCGGTGTTGTTGTTCCAGGTGTAGTAATTGATGTTACGGCCTTCCACATCCTCGCCCGCAGCAGGGTCGTTGTGGTCTTCGAACTTGGTGTACGTCATGCCGACTACCAGCTCGTGCTCGCGTCCGAACAGCTGGAACGGGCCCTTGGCATTGACGTCGATCCCGGTCTGCTTTTGCCAGCCGCTTGAAGAGCCGCCGTAGAGCTGCACGCCATCACCGGTCGCTTCATCGAGAAACCCCCAGCTGGCGGAAGCCAGTTTCGAGTCACGCTTGCTGTACATCTGATTGACCGAAGCCTTCAGCGACCAGTTATTGGCCAACTGCTGTTCCAGAGAATAGAAAACGTTGAGCGTGTCCTGCTGGCGGCTGCTCCAGCGTGAAGCCGGGTTGGTCGAGCGGGAAAAATCAGTCTGGCCACCCTGACTGTTGAACAGCGGGAAGCTGGCAAACGACACGCCACGCGGGTCTTGCTTCTGGTAGTCATAACCGGCGGTCAGCAGCAGGCTGTCGGTGAGGTCGGCTTCGAGGATGCCGTAGTAGACCTGCTTTTCGGTCTGGTAATGATCAACGAAGCTATTGCCCTGCTGGTAGGCATTGACCATGCGACCGCGAATATTGCCAGTGGGTGTCAATGGCCCGGAAACGTCCATCTCGGTGCGGTACTGATCCCACGAACCCAGGCCCGCGCTGACATAACCCTGCAAGTGATCGCTAGGGCGTTTGCGCACCAGATTGATGGTGCCGGACGGGTCGCCAGCACCGGTCAGCAAACCGGAAGCGCCGCGCAATACTTCGATGCGGTCGTAGATCGCCATGTCTGACAGGCTTTGTGGCGTGGCGCTGGTGGAAACCACCAAAGTAGTGGGCACGCCGTCGTATTGATAGCTGTCGATGCCATAGCCACGGGAGTAGATGTTCACCCGCTCGGAGTCCAGGGGCTGCAGGGAAATGCCCGGCGTTTGCTCCAGCACTTTCGCAAGGCTGTTGAGGTTCTGGTCATCCAGACGCTGACGAGTGATCACGCTGACGGTCTGCGGTGTTTCGCGCAACGACAGGTTCAGACGCGTCGCGGTGTTGGTCGCGCCGGTGGTGTACGACCCCGTGCCTTCGGTAGTGAGGCCCAGGGAGCGGCCGTCGATACTGGTGGCTCCCAACTCCACAGCGCCTTGTTTGTCGGCGGCCGGGGTCAGCAGGTAGTTGCCTTGCGGGGTCTTCACCATGGCGAGGCCGGTGCCCGTCAGCAAGCGGGCAAGGCCCTGATCGACGCTGAAAGAACCCTGCAAGCCCGGACTCGATTTACCCGCTGTGAGACGCGCATCAGTGGACAGCGCAATCGCCGCCTGACGCCCGAACTGGCTGAGGGCCTGGTCCAGCGGCCCGGCAGCGACCGAGAAACTGACCACCGCGTTTGCCGGGCCTGCCGGGTCCTGAGCGAACACCTCCGGGGCCGCGAGCGCTGCGCCTAACGAAAGACTGCTGGCAAGCATCACCTGCAAAGCCGAGACACGGGTTTCCTGGATGGCTCGGGCAAGGGGCTGGCGACGGGGAGGGCTACGGTGCTTCATGCAGGGCTTCCGAAAGGTCTGAAAGGGCCGCTTCAGCAGCGGGGAATATCCCTAAGCCAATCGAGAATCGAAAAACTGCCCGTGATGGAAAAATTTATGCCGAGCGTCGTGCTGTCACCGTCACCCAATACCGGGTGCGCCGCACAATGCTGACCGGCAGGCTGTCTTCGAGCAAAGAAAAAATCCGTTCGCTGTCGTCCAACGGGTAGGAACCGGTGAGCAGCAAGTCGGCAACTTGTGGGTCGCAACGCAGAACGCCGCTGCGATAGCGTGCCAGTTGCGTCACGAAATCCCCCAGGCGCATACGCTCGGCCACGATGAAACCGTCGATCCAGGCAACGCTGGCCGGGTTGGCCGGTTGGCTGCGGGAAACACCGTCGGCACCGATATAGGCCTGGTAGCCCGTCTCGACGATCTGCTCCGCCGAGTTGCCGGGCACCGACGCCGCCACTCGACCGCTGCTGACCGACAATAGCGTGCCGGAACCTGCCTGGTCGCAACGCACGGTAAAGCGCGTGCCCAGCGGGCGGAGCACGGCATCGTGGGTTTGCACTAGCATCATTCGCTGCGCCGGGTCGCTGCCGGTCAGGATATCCACCTCGCCGTAGCGCAACACGATGCGTCGCTCCGTGGTGCTGAAGCGGATGTCCGCCGCGCTGTCGGTGTTGAGCCATAGCTGCGTGCCGTCGGCCAGCTCGTGATGACGACGTTCGCCGGTTGCAGTGCTCAAGTCGGCCAGGCCGCTTTGCAACCAGTGACTGTCCTTGCTCTGCCAGCCGATGGCACCCAGCAGCCCCGCGCTGACTAATACCTTCAACGCCTGACGACGATCGCCACTGACGTAGCGGGTGTGCTGCAAGGCGCTGCGGGCTGCAGGATTTTCCAGCAAGTGAGCGCGGGTTTTCAGCACGCCGGGCAGGCCTGTCATGCGCTGCCAGGCGCGCTCATGCTCGCTGTCGCTTTGTCGCCAGCGTTGCAGGTGTTGCAACTCGGTTTCGCTGATGTCGCCGGACTGGCTCAGGGTGAACCAGGCAATCGCCTGATCCCGCACATCGGCACGGATCGGCAATTCTCTGGCGCGGTTGGCGGGCACGGGACTCACTCGAACAGGCTGGCGTAGCAGCGGCTGAACGCCTTGAGCATGGACTTCTGCACCTGATTCACACTCAAGCCCAACTGCGCGGCGATTTGTTTGTAGGTCAGGCCATCGAGTTGCGAGAGCAGGAAAATCTCCCGAATGCGTGGGGACAGACCGTGCAGCAGTTCATCGATTTCGGTCAGGGTTTCGATCAGCAGGTAGCGTTCTTCCGGAGACAGCTCGAAGTGCTCCGGCTGGGTGGCCAGCGCTTCGGCATAGGCTCGCTCCACGGCCAGCCGCCGCCAGCGATTGACCAGCAAGCTGTTGGCGATGGTCGCCAGGTATGCCAGCGGTTGCTTGAGTTCGCTGACCGGGCTGCGCGAGCGGATGATCCGCACAAAGGTGTCCTGAGCCAGATCATCGGCATCCGCCACCTGACCCAAACGGCGCAGCAGCCAGCTTTTGAGCCAGCTGTGATGCTGCAGGTAAAGGACTTCGACATCCTGTTCGAACGAATTGCGCGTGCCCATCAGCCAGTACGCCTATACGTAGATGATAATTATTCGCAATATTAGCGACATGGCTGAACGGGGCGCAACTTGAAACTTCAATCCACTTTAGAAGCTCACGATCAGCGTGAGGCTAGTGGTGTATCAGAAGACCCCTTCGCAGCCTTCGTAACTTCGGTCAGCTCCAAGACCGCGATTGACCTGAAAGAACGCATTACCTGTAGGAGCTGCCGAAGGCTGCGAACAGCGGCATAGCTGACACCGTGCCGGTGATTGTCTGTAGGAGCAAACTTGTTCGCGAGGCGATATTTCTATTTACGCCAGCCCAAAGCTTCGCCAACACGTTGGCTCCTACAGGCTTCGTTAGGCATTGTCCTTTTCTGGTTGACAGTCAAACCCCTCCCAGCCGATTTATCCCTTTCAAGTGGATCGTTAATCTAGCCCCAAGTTGAACGACAGCTTCTAAACCCACTTCGAAAAAGGATTCCACCATGACTAACGCCACTTACAACCGCCTGAACAAAGACGACGCCGTAGTCCTGATGATCGACCACCAGACCGGCCTGATTTCCCTGGTGCAGGACTTCAGCCCCAACGAGTTCAAGAACAACGTGCTGGCCCTGGCTGACGTGGCTAAGTTCTTCGAGTTGCCGACCATCCTCACCACCAGCTTCGAACAAGGCCCGAATGGCCCGCTGGTGCCAGAACTGAAAGAGATGTTCCCGGACGCGCCGTACATCGCCCGCCCTGGTCAGATCAACGCCTGGGACAACGAAGATTTCGTCAAAGCGATCAAGGCCACCGGCCGCAAGCAACTGATCATTGCCGGTGTGGTAACCGATGTGTGCGTCACCTTCCCGACCTTGTCAGCGCTGGCTGAAGGCTTTGATGTGTTTGTGGTGACGGACTCGTCGGGCACCTTCAACACCACGGTGCAACAGGCGGCGTGGAACCGCATGACCCAGGCGGGCGCGCAGATGATGAACTGGTTCTCGGTGGCCTGTGAGCTGCAAGGCGACTGGCGCAACGACATCGAAGGCCTGGGCAACCTGCTGTCCCAGCGCATCCCGAACTACCGCAACCTGATGAACAGCTACTCGGCCATGGCTGCCCGCCAAGGCTGATCAGCCTGACTGCTCAAAGCCCGCCTGCGAAGGCGGGCTTTTGTTGTTTCGCTTGTTTAGAACTGGTACTCGACGCCCGCACCTGCATACCAGGAAGCGCCGGGCGCGGCTTCGTAATAGCGGCCGTTGCTGTCGCCGACGATCACCGAGCCGACGTACTGGCGATCAAAAATGTTGTCCAGGCGCACCAGTTGGTGGGTGGTCCATGCGCCGTAATGCTGCTCGAAACGGGTTCGCCAGTTGAACACCGCGTAGCTCGGTGCTGCCTTTTCGCCGTTGGTGTCTTCGACATACACCTCGCTGCGGTATTGCCCCTCAAAACCCATGCTGATGCCCGGCAGCGGCTTCCAGACCAGTTCGCCATACAGGTTGCTGGTGGGCACGCCGGGCAAGTGATTACCCTTTTCGATCACGTTGCTGCCTTGGGCGAAGTCGTCGTCATAGGTGGCTTCAAGCCGGGTGTAGGCCAGGGTCGCGTCCCAGTATTGATTGAGTTCGCTTTGCACACTCAGCTCGAAACCCTGGCGCAACGTCTTGCCTGCGTTGGCGTAGCTGGTGCGGCCATCGGTGGCGGCGGCGACCACGATTTCGTCTTCGGTCCGGATCTGGAAGATCGCTGCGTTCACCCGCACGTTGTCGCTGATTCTGGCTTTCAGGCCCATTTCGTATTGGGTGCTGGTGGCCGGGCTCAAACCGAAGTTGAAACTTTCTGCCAGGCCCGGCGCGTAGGCCATCTCGGCCTGGGTCGGGGTTTCGAAGCCTTTGCCTGCGCTGATGTAGCCATGCAGGTCCGGCGTGAAGGCATACATGACCGACAGCGACGGGGTATTTTGCTGATACTTCTTCGCGCCGCTGGAATCGCCGTTGAGCAAATACTCGTCGTCGACCTCCATCTTCATGGTGCTGTGGCGAACCCCGGCATCCACGGTCCAGCGGTCCAGCTCCCAGTGCGCCTGCACGTACGGGTCCAGGCTGGTGGCGGTGTCTTGCTCTTTGCGTCGCAGCTCGCCTTTGACGCCCAGTTGGCTGCCGCTGAAGTTCTGGTAGCCACGGCGGTCGTCACGGCTCTGATCGTAATCGGCGCCGAAGGTGATTTTCAGGTCGCCGGGGGCGGCTTGAATGGGCTGGATCCAGCGCAGGGTGCCGCCGTGGAATTCACGATCAAAGTCCACCACGCCACCGCCGCGCTGGCTGTTGGAGATCACGGTGCGCGGAATCGACAGGTACTGAATAACGCTGCGCTGACCGGCATACAGATTGAATTGCAGCGTGGCATCGCCGAAGTAGCGCTCGTAGTTCATGCCCACTTGCTGATGGTCGATGCTCTTGCGGGTGTCGTAGGTTTCGGCCACGGCAGCGGTTGAGCGTGGGTCGCGCTTGTAGGCGTCCCAGGTCTGGCCCAGCGGGTCCTGCGTGTTGTTCTGCTCCAGGCTGCTGAAGATCAGCGCCATTTTGCTGTCTTCGTCAGGATGCAGGGTCAGCTTGCCGAAGGTCTGATCCCGACGTGCGGCGCTGTGATCACGATAGCCATCGGTGTCCAGGCGTGAGGCGTCGAGAACGAACCCGGCCTTGTCGTTGCCACCTTCGGCATACAGATGATTCTTGTTGAAGCCGTCGCTGCCGAACGTGGTTTCCGCGCCGACTTTGGCGGGCCCTTCACCGTCCCGGGAAAACATCTGAATGATCCCGCCCGCGTTGCTGCCGTAGATACTGGACGTCGGGCCGCGCAGCACTTCGATCCGGTCGGCGACATCCAGGTTGAGCGACGCCGCCTGGCCCTGGCCGTCCGGCGTACTGGCGGGGATGCCATCGCTGAGCAGCTTCAGGCCGCGTATGCCAAACGCCGAGCGGGCGCCGTAGCCGCGGGAAGAAATCTGCAAATCCTGGGCGTAGTTCTGGCGGTTCTGCACGACGAGACCGGGCACCCGTGACAAGGCTTCGGACAGATTGACGCCAAGCTGGCCGTCGTTGATTTGCGCGTGGGTCACGGTGTCGATGGAGAAGGGCAGGTCGAAGCTGGACACCGGGGCGTAGGTGCCGGTGACCACCAGCGGGTCGAGAATATTCACTGCCGCAGGTGGCGGTTCCGCGCAGACGAGCGCACTGCCGCCAATTCCCCAGAACAGTAGTGGCAAGCGGAATGAGTGCAGCGTTCCGGGGTTTTTCGAGCAGCGGGGCATGTGGAGCATCCTGCTAAGGGAAAATGATTTGAACGATATGGGTGAGTCTGGCTTATCAACGCGTTGCTGCGTTAGGGATTTACGCGTGGAGGCGTGCCCCCCGCGCATGACGGTGGCCCGCCCATCCGTCGTAGGAGCGGCTTCAGCCGCGAAGCACTGTTGCAGGCGATACAGATGCTGCGGATGTATCGCCCTTCGCGGCTAAAGCCGCTCCTACGGAACAACAAAGCCCGCACTAGGCGGGCTTTGCTGGTGTTGCTTGAAGCTTGAAGCTTGAAGCTTGAAGCTTGCAGCTCAAAACCTACTGCTTATTACCCGCCTCAAGGGTGGTCTTGTCCATCGGGTGACCTTTTGCCAGTGTCGCGCGAACTTCTTGTACCAGCCTGGCCGAAACAGCAGGCGCCTGGTTGGACCAGCCCTGACGCAGGAAGGTAGCCAGTTCAGCCACTTCAGCGTCGTTCATGCGCTGGGCAAAGCCCGGCATCGGCAGGATCGACGGTGCACGTTCCGTGGAAGGCGTTTTCGCGCCTGCCAGAATCACGTGGACCAGCGCTGTCGGGTCCTGGGCATTGATGATCGAAGCACCGTCCAGACGCGGGAAGATCCGCGAGGCGCCTTCACCTTTGACAAAGTGGCACGCGCCACAGTTGTCCAGGTAGAGGCGCTCACCCAGGGTCAGGTCCTTGGCAGCGGTCAGCTTGTTCGTCGTGGCATCGCTGCGCTTGGCGTCATGCTGATAAACAGCCTTGGCGTCAGAACCCAGGGACTTCAGATAAGCCGCCATCGCATGCAGGTCTTCATCGGTCATGTGTGACGTGCTGTTGGCCACGACGTCGGTCATTTCGCCAGCCACCGAAGCCTTGTCGTTACGACCCGAGCCCAGGTAATCGACGATTTCGTCCTGTGACCAATGTGCAACGCCGCGCAACGCAGGCACTGCCCAGCCGTTGAGCAGAGCGCCGCTCAGGTAGTCAGGATTTTTCTCGTCCAGACCCTTTTCCTGCATGGTCAGCGCGCGCGGGGTGTGGCATGAACCGCAGTGGCCCAGGCCTTGTACCAGATACGCGCCACGAACCAGCTGTGGATCGGTGCCAGCAACCGGTGCCGGAGTCGACTCAGGCGTTGGCGAGAAGAACGTGCGCCAGTAAGCCAGCGGCCAGCGAATCGACAGCGGCCATGGGATGTCATTGGCCTTGTTCGCTTGCTTGACTGGCTCAACGCCCTTCATGAAGTACGCGTACAGCGCTTGCGTGTCTTCATCCGAAACCTTGGCATACGACGGGAACGGCATCGCCGGGTACAGCGCGCTGCCATCGTGGTTGATGCCGCGGCGTACAGCACGCTCGAAGTCACCGTAAGTCCAGTTACCGATACCGGTTTCTTTGTCCGGGGTGATGTTGGTGGCGTAGATCGTGCCGATGGGCGACTCGATGCCAAGCCCGCCCGCGAAGGTTTTGCCGCCGTCGTGAGCGGTGTGGCACGCCACGCAGTCGCCAGCGCGCGCCAGGTAGGCGCCTTTGCTGATGAGTTCAGGCGTGATTTCCTGAGTCATCTTTGCAGCGGCATCACCGGAGCGATTGAGGAACACGCTGACCAGCCAGGCCAGCAGTGCCAGCACAACGCAGACCGCCAGCAATACCAGCAGTGGGGAGCGGGATTTTGATGTCATGTTCGCGCTCCTCATGCCTGCACCAGCGGGCCAGGGTTTTTAATGTATTGCTCGACGATGGCCTTGGCCGAGAACAGGGTCAACGCGCCGATCAGCGACGTAGGGTTGGCCTGGAAGTTCTGCGGGAAAGCGTTGCCGCCCGGCACGAACACGTTGTGCACGTCCCAGCTCTGCAGATAACGGTTAAGCGCCGTAGTCTTCGGATCGTCGCCCATCACCGCGCCGCCCACGTTGTGGGTGGACACGTACTTGGTGATATCCCAGTGGGAATCCATCGACAGGAAGCTCTCGCTGAAGCTGTCCGGACCCAATTCCTTGGTGATGTCCAGCACGATCTTGCGCAGGTGCTGCTGCAGTTTCAGTTCGTTCTGTTTCCAGTCGAACGTGATGCGCAGCAGTGGCAGGCCCCATGGATCTTTGTAGGTCGGGTCCAGGTCCACGTAGTGCCCGCGATAAGACTGGCAGCTAGTGGTGATGCTGACTTTCATGGAGTGGCCATACCAGTCGACCATGCCTTCTTTCCAGCCCTGACCCCAATCCGGCGTACCGCTTGGCAGCGCGGTGCCGATCGGCGCACCGGTGGCTTGCGAGCTGTGGATCTTGGCGCCGCCGATGAAGCCCAGCGCCGCGCCATCGTAGTTGCCTGGGGAGATGTCGTTGAACATCTGCCCGGTCGCACCGGCCGTGGCGAACGGGTTGAATTCCTTGTCCTTGAAGAACAGGGTCGAGCCGCCGTTGCTGAGGAATGCGTAGTTGCGACCCACAGTGCCGGTTTCGGTGATCGGGTCGTAAGGCTTGCCGATGCCGGACAACAGCATCAACCGCACGTTGACGAACTGGAAGCCAGCCAGGATCACGATGCCAGCAGGCTGGAAAACCAGGTTGCCGTCGGCGTCGGCGTAGGTCACGCCTTTGGCGGTTTTGCCGTCCGGGTGCAGCTCGACCTTCAAGACGTTGGCGTTGACCCGGTAGGAAAAGTTTTCCATGCGCTTGAGCGAATCCAGCACCGCCGTTTGCGGCGAAGCCTTGGAGTAGTTCAGGCACGGGTACTTGCTGCAATAACCGCAGTAGTTGCACGGCGCGATCTGGTTGCCGTAAGGGTTGGTCCACGCCTGGGACACGTTCGCCGACGGGTTCGGGAACGGGTGGTAGCCCATGCGGGTGGCCACTTCGGCAAACATCTTGGTGTTCAGCGTGTCTTGCAGAGGCGGCAGCGGGAAGGGCTCCGAGCGCGGGCCTTCGAACGGGTCGCCACCGGCCATGATCTGGCCACGCAGGTTGCCGGTGTTGCCGGACAGGCCACAGATCTTGTCGAACTTGTCCAGGAACGGCTCGATTTCTTCCCAGGTGAACGGGTAGTCGCCGATGCGCATGTCTTCTTGCAGGATGCCCGGCTTGTAGGCCTGGTCTGCATAAGTCTTGAGCTTGATGTCTGTTGGGGTAGGACGAATCAGTACGCCAGTCCAGTGCAGGCCCGAACCGCCGACGCCTGTGCCGGGTTCGAACGCGCCCCACTTGCGAGTCGGCAGCGCGACGTCGTTAGCGGTGTGACGCACGGTCATGGCGGCCGCTTTCGGGGTGGCCATGATCTTGTTGCGAATGCCGTATGCGTATTGATCGGCAGGTTTGGGGTAGGCGAAGTCGGTGTTGTTGCGATCTTCACCGCGCTCCAGGGCGCGAACTTTCAAACCTGCCTGAGCCAGTTCAATGCTCATCAACGAGCCGGCCCAGCCGAGGCCGACGACCACTACGTCGACTTCGTCATTAGTAATATTTGCCATAAAAATCAGATTCTCTAGACGAAGTGTATCAACCGCGCTGGCCGCTGATGCTGACCGGACCGAGGGGGTACTTGACGTTGTGCTGTGTCACCCATTCCACGTAACTGGCGCGGGCTCCGGGGAAACCGATGGCGATCCAGGCCTTCATGCCCTTGTTGCCGCCATAGATCGGGTCGGAGAGATAACCCTGCTTGGTGTGGTTGAGCAGTTCGCCAAAGAACTGCTTGGACTTGAGCACGTCTTCGCCAAAGGCCTTGAAGGCCACTTCGCCTTTTTGCAGTTGCTTCAAGACGTCGTCTTTTTTGGCAGTGTCCAGCGCGGCGAAATTCTTGCCGTGCTTGTCCTGGCAGAAGGCGTCAACGCACTTGATGCCCTTCTGATAGATCTCTTGCGGGCGATACGGAATCTGGTAACCCATTTCCGCTGGCGCATCGAGCTTGAAAGGACCTTCCAGATAGATCTCGCTGCCCAGATCGCTGGCCAGTTGCTGATCGACGAAAATCGGTACGTTGGTTTCCAGCGCACCAGGGCCACGGCCCCCGGCTGGAATGATGCGGTCGCAGGCGGCCATGATGAAGGCCCACTCAGCGGCGCTGAAAAAGGTCGGGCGATATTCTTCCAGCTTCGGCGCAACCATCTCCGCTGCTTCAGCAGCGCTCAGGCCTTTGATCGCCACGCCTATCGCCGGTAACGCAATCAGAGAAGAAAGCAGAAACTTCCTTCGTGACGTTGGTTTGTTCAACAACATGTAAAGGCCCCTTGAATGCTCACAAGAAACCCGGACGGTGCTTTCGGAAATCGAAAACCTCGACCTGCTGTGCAACCCCTTGGCGAACGCGAATAGCGCGCAACCGAATGCGCCTTCGATTGAAGGACAGTCACGGCGGCGTTTTCAGGTTCCGGATCGTTTCAACGAAAAGCGATGGTTGGTGGTTCTTCCAACCGGCGACCGGCTACGTAAAAGGCATACGTTGACAGTCGACAGACAACTCGCAGTCGTTTCAGGCGCGGGGGCGCAATCTGGAACAGGGCTGGCAGACCTCTGGGGTTGCTCTAATTGTGATTCGTTTGCATAGGGCCGGCTGTATGGTGCAGCTCATTCAGCACAGCATTGAGGCGCGACACTTGAGTGCCGTCTGCTCATCACGGGTAGCAGGATGCTATCAGGTTTGAAAAAGTTGAGACAAATTATTTCTTGTTTGTTGTCAAGGTGTTGTGGTGTCGCAGATTGTACGTGGGGCTATTTTCGTGCGTCACATGCAATGCACGCGTGTCGGCGAGGTTACCCGCGAAGGCCATGAGATTCCCGTACATCCATATTTTGGGTTTGCAATCGACTATTCGGATAGTTATATTTAAATATAACTTTTAACCTGTCGATGGAGGTGCATGGTGCACACAACCAATCTTCGTAAAGTAGGCGGATCGGTCATGTTGGCCGTTCCGCCGGCGTTTCTTGATCAATTGCATCTTGATGCTGGTGCTACGGTCAGCTTGGCCATTGATGATGGTCGTCTTGTAGTTAATCCCAAACCAAAGCCACGCTACACAATGGCTGAGTTGTTGGCCGCCTCGGATTATTCGCAGCCGCAATCGACAGAAGATCGTGAATGGATTGACGGTCCTGCCGTTGGAGGCGAGTTGATATGAGGCGTGGTGATATCTACCTCGTTTCGCTCGATCCCACCGAAGGGCGCGAGCAGCGCGGCAGCCGACCCGTCTTGATCGTATCGCCAGCTGAATTCAACGAAGCAACTAGATTGCCCGTGGTTTGCCCTATTACTACCGGCGGCGATTTTGCTCGACGCCTCGGTTTTGCGGTCCCTATCGCTGGTATCAAAACGACGGGCGTTGTTCGTTGCGACCAGCCCCGCGTACTGGACCTCAGTGCTCGCAATGGGCGCAAGGTTGATACATTGCCGCCGGACATCATGGAGGAGGTACTGGCGAGGCTTGTTCCCATTTTTGAGTGACGAGCGCAATGAATGGGGCGCCGCCTTCACTTTGAGCCTTGCCGACGTCAGATGCATGAGGTGATCGGCGCAGATTCGCTCAAGTCATGGATAAATCGAGTGTCTGTGAGTGCTATCAGGATCTGCAGCTACCAATCCCTTTATGCCGAATTCCAGGCAAAGAAAAGCCCGCGATGGGGATCAACGGGCTTAATGTCTGATAGAGCTTGAATGTACGGTGCAGGACGTGAAAAAAGCGTGAAGGGCAAACGAGAAAGTCGGCGCTTTGCCGGCCCGCACGACGACCGGCAACAAATCGGCTTGGGATTGTCATACTCTTGAGGAAACGGTCGGCCCAACAGAGGACGCACGATGTATTCAAAAACAGATATCCAGAGAATTCTTGAAACCGCGTTTTTGCCTTCTAAGTGCGAATGCGTTATCGGTGCAAACGACAGCTTCTCGGTGAAACTCCTCAATCCCAAATCAGGCGATATCGAACTGTATGTTACAGCGATGCCCTTTGCCGAGCTGTCTACCAGCCGATCCATCGCCAGTCTGGTGCTCTCGCTTAAAGAACAGAGAGACCTCATGGCAAAGATGGAGCTGTCCATGAAGCGACTGGCGTAGCGCAGATACGAAACGCCGGAGGGCGGGGTACGTGGAGAGACAGCCAGAAACAAGAAAGCCCGCACTAGGCGGGCTTCTTGTTGCTTCACGCACATCGATGATGTCATGAAGCAGGTACTTGGTGGCTACACAGGGACTTGAACCCCGGACCCCAGCATTATGAATGCTATGCTCTAACCAACTGAGCTATGTAGCCAAGTGGCGCGCATTATTCGCGGATAACGGAAATGTGTCAACCCTTGTTCTGAAAAATTTATGCGTGTGATCAAGCGGTTAGGGTTTGATCCCGGCCAGAAAGGGCCCGAGGCCTGTGACTGCTAGCGAAAAAGATCATCCAGAAGGCCTGTATCCAGCAATTCGTCACTCTGATCACGCTGCGCGCGGAGCCAGAGTTTGATGTTTTTCGGCGTCTCTTGCAGGAAGGCGACTTCCTGTTCGATATCAAACAGTTCGGCATCCAGCTCATTGAGGGCCTTGTTGCATTTGCGCAGGACCTGAGCGGGCTTTGTCGTCTCATAGGGCGGCAACGAGAACCGGCCGTTGAAGATCATGTTCTGCACGTCGATCTCATCCTCGAGTTCCTTGACCTGTTCGGCCAGCACCCGGTTGTAATGCTTGATGCGCTCCTGAGGGAGGTTGCTGATGTGGTCGGTATTGATCTGTTCGATCTCAAGCTGAAGTTGCAGAAGGCTCAGCAAGTCTTTCTCGGCATAGGCGTTGTTTACGCGTTGCATGAGGTCGGTTTTACGCGCTCGCTCTTGTTCGTCTGTTTCACGGTCGGGGTGCAGGGCGCTGGCGAGTTTGCGATAGACCTCACGTACCGACTGGCTGCTTTTGGCCAGATCCTCTTCTTTGCGTCTTTCATGCGCTGACTTTTTCGGTTGCTCTGTTGAGCCCTCGGCGGCGTCGGCAGCAGTGGCATGGTTCGCCAGTTTCTCTTGCAGGAATTCAGCGAATTCATACTCAGAGGTGATGTGCTCGCCACCCGAGAGATCAATATCAAGCTTTTCCTCCAGGTGCGCCTTGAATTGGGCAAGCCCCTCTTGCTGAACTTCGTCAAAGTCGTCGCCGAAGTGCCGAGAGAAAATTTCTTTGAGTTCTGCATTGTCCGGGTGCGAGTCGTCGATGAGACCCTCGGCCAGGTCGCAGATGATGTCACTCAGCTTTAGTCGGTCATGCTTGCTGAGTTTGATTTGGGTGCTGCTGGTGTCGAGCACACGCAGCAAGTCCAATTGTGCTCTGAAGATCTGCTCAATGGCAGGCCTGAACTCTTCAGCCCACAGCTTCGTATAAGCCTGTTCTGCTGCGGCCCAGCCTTCAAGCGTGCGGCGATGGGTTTCGATCTTTTTCAGCAAGGTATTGAAGCGTTTCTGCTGCGGGCTCGGTTTTGGTCCGTCGGGTTGTGAAGCCACACTTAATTGGGGTTGTTTGCCGGTCATTTCGTGGGGGCACTCCTGCAGGAAGTGCACAAGCGTAACCATTGGTGACGTACTTTTGTAGTGCGTGTCTGCCGAGCGGGAAGTGTCCTACTGATAGTACAGCCGTAACCTACACGGCCTGAATATTGCTTGAAGCTTGCACAGCTGACTGGTTTTGACCGGGCGCCCTCGAGAAGCGCTCGGCGGCTATCGTAATCCAATCAATAACATGGCATTTTGCCGGTAATTGTTTTTCGACGACATTCGGAGTGGCTTCTGCCATTCCCGCTAGGTGTTCTGGGGAGTAGGACGGACATGTTCAGTATTTTGTCGCCGGGTATGCGCATGCTTAGCCGTTTTGGCTTTGCGCGTAAGTTTCAGATGCTGTTTCTGTTGTTCATGCTGCCGCTGGTAGCCAGCCTGTGGGTGATCGGCCAGGATTACCGTGGCAAGATCGCCACCATCACGGGTGAGCGGTCGGGCGTCAGCCAGTTGCTGGCACTGGATCAGGTCGATGGCGAGCTTTCCCATCAGCGGGACAACGCTGCCCGTTGGAAAGCCTCCGACATTCTCAAAGAGCCGACCCCGGCCGCCAAGGCAGCGATGAGCGCCATGGAGGCAGCAGGTCCGCGTATCGCTCAGGCACTTGATTCGCTGGGCGCCACGCTCAATCGCGAGCAGGCCAGCGCCGATACCCTCAAGCGTTTCGACACCTTGAAAGCCTCGGTTACCGGGATGGACATCGCATCACTGCGCACCGTGGGCTGGTGGCCGGACGGTTACGATCGCTTCACCAATGCCCTGGGCAACCTTCAGGCCCTGCGCGAGCAGATCGCCACCGACAGCGGCCTGATTCTCGATCCGTGGCTTGAAACCTACCTGTTGATGCAGATTTCGACCCAGCAAGTACCCGAGTTGGTCGAACGCGTAGGCCGCATGGCCAGCGTCGGCCAGACCTCTGTGGTCACCGGGCAATTCAGCTTGCAGAGCCGTCTGCAGATGCGCGAATTGCGCGGGCGCATCACTGATGCACAGGATCAACTGGTCAAGACCGGTGATTTCCTGAAATCCAGATTACCTGCCGAGATGACGCCATGGGCCGATAAGTACACGGCCACTCTGGAGCGCCTCAAGACCGAATTGAAGGTGCTGGACGATGGCGTGTTCGGCGCCACCATCAAACTCGACGCGCCGGGGTTCGAGCGCAGTGTCGATGGTTTGCTCAATGATCTGGCCAGTTTGCGTATCCAGTCCCTGCAGTCGCTAGACGCGCGGCTGGATTACTACCACGACAAATCCAACATGCAGTTCATCCCGATGGGCATCTGCTTTGGCGTGTTGCTGCTCGCCGCGCTCTATCTGTTTGCCTGCCTGCAGGCCTCGATCCGGCGCAGCGCCAGTGGCATCACGACCCTGGCCGAGTCATTGCGTGACGGCAATCTCTGCGTACAGGTCGCGGTGCATGGTCGCGATGAACTGGCGATCATCAGCGCCGCGCTGAACGCGGCCGTGGTGCAGTTGCGCACCAGCCTGCTGGGGGTCAATCACGAGACCAAGCAGTTGGGCAGTGCGGTGCTGACGCTCAACACCCAGTCCAGCGGCACCTTGAATGAAGTGGAAGAGCAGCAATACCAGATCAGCCAGATTGCGGCCGCCGCCACCGAATTGGCCGCCACCTCGCAAGGCGTTGCCAGAAGTTGTGAGCAGGCATCGGACAGCGCCCGGCAGACCCGCAAGATTGCCGAAGAAAGCAGCCGCGACAGTGAGCGCACCACCACCAGCATTCAGCAGCTCAATCAGCGGCTGACCGATACTGCTGCGGCGCTGGGACGTGTCAGTGAGCAGGGCCAGCAGATTCAGTCGGTGGTCGATGCGATTCGCGGCATCGCCGAACAGACCAACCTGCTGGCGCTCAACGCGGCGATCGAAGCGGCGCGGGCGGGCGAGCAGGGGCGTGGTTTTGCCGTCGTGGCCGATGAGGTGCGCAGCCTGTCGCAACGTACCCAGGCTTCAACTGCAGAAATTGCCGGTACGGTCGACAGCTTGCGCTCCACCGTGAGCCAGGCGGTGGGCCTGATGGAAACGGCCTGTGGCCAGGCGGTCAACGATGCGCAGTCGGTGACTGATCTGGGCCTGCGTCTGGTGGAAATCGCCAGCGCTGTGCAGGGCGTGACCGATACCCTGGCGCAGATATCCACAGCCGTGGAGGAGCAAGCCAGTACTGCCGATGAGGTCAGTGGCAATATCCAGCAGGTCGATCAGGCCGCAGGCCGTCTGCTTGATGGCGCGCGGGCCGTGAACCAGGCTGCCGATACCCTGAGCAAAGGCAGCCGCGCGCTGAGCGATAACACGGCGCGTTTTCGGCTGGATTGATTTGGCGTCAAGTACGCGGGCCTCTGTGTGCGAATTCATTCGCGAAGAGGCCAGTACATTCGGCTCATCTTTATGGGGCTTGATCTCGCCTTCGCGAGCAAGCTCGCTCCCACCGGGCCGGGGTGAAGGCAGGGCTTTTATACGGTTTCGAAAAGCCGTGCAGCAGACAAAGAATCTACTGCGGGTGTCGCGGCGTGATCCCCAGCATGAATGCTCACATTCGCGCCTTTTGGTGTTCTCTTTAAGGCAACAATAAACTCAATCTGTAATATTGGTGCGTGCCCTGTCCCTACCCATACTCGGGCTGCACCACGGGCGATTGGTCCGGGGTCGCAAAGGCCGGATCTGCTGGCGGAGCAACCCTGAAAAGGGGCGCCATAAAGCAGGCGAGAGCATTGAGCGTCATGACCCGCAGAGCGCGCGGGTTTCCATGCCCAGGCATGGATTTGAAACTGCCCTGGGTGCCGTCGGCACCTCCTGAAAAACAACAACTATTGATCGGCCGTATGACGGCTTTTCAACAGGTGAGGGGACAACCATGCAACATTCTCACGCCGTACCACTGGGCGAAAACCGTGCTGTTTCATCCACTGTAAAGCTGTACATCTGGGCGGCGATTATCCTGGTCATTGCCGAACTCATCGGCGCGATCAATATTCCCCTTGGCCCTGGCAAGGTGGTGCTGCTGCCGATGGTCTGGGCACTGTTGATCGGTGCCAGCATCGGTATTTTCAGCAAGCGCATGCCTGGCAGCATCGGTCTCGGCCTGGGCGACCAAGTGCGTTCTGCCTCCATCCTGCAACCGGCATTGCTGGTGTTCATCGCCAAGCTGGGGATGGTCGTCGGCGGCTCGCTGCCGCTGGTATTCGCTTCCGGTTGGGCGCTGTTGTTCCAGGAGTTCGGCCACTTTGTCGGCACCGTGATCCTCGGTTTGCCGGTGGCATTGATGCTGGGTATCAAGCGTGAAGCCATTGGTGCGACGTTCTCTGTTGGTCGTGAGCCAAGCCTGGCGATCATCGGCGAACGCTACGGCATGGACTCCCCGGAAGGTCGCGGCGTACTCGCCGAATACCTGACCGGCACCCTGTTCGGCGCGCTGTTCATCGCCATCGTTGCAGGCTTTATTGCCAGCCTCGGTATCTTCCACCCCAACTCGCTGGCGATGGGATCGGGCATTGGTTCGGGCAGCATGATGGCCGCTGCGGCAGGCGCAATCGCTGCCCAGCAGACGCCTGAAGTAGCCAAGGAAGTCATGGCGCTGGCGGCGGCTTCCAACCTCATCACCACCACTATCGGTACCTACTTCACGCTGTTCATCTCCCTGCCGCTGGCGGTCTGGGGTTATCGCGTGCTGGAGCCGATCATTGGCCGTACCACCAAAGCTTCGGTCATGACCGAAGGCCCAAGCCATGATCAGGTGTCGCTGGAAGTCAAAGAACTGGGCTGGGGCGGCAAAGTCAGCGCCTGGCTGGCAGCCGGTGCCTTGGCACTGATCGCCAACTACGTGGGCTACAAGACGCTGTCTCCTTCGGCCTTTGGCGGTATCGCGGTGATGATCCTGGCTGTGTTCATCGGTGAGCTGATCTGCATCGCCCTGCGCCGCAAGATCCCGGCGGTGTGCACCGTCTCAATCGTCGCCATGTTCATGACCTCACCAGCCTGCCCTTGGGCACCGCAAATCGCGCAGATGGTCGGCTCGATCAACATGCTCGCGGTGATCACACCGATGCTGGCCTTCGCCGGTCTGTCGGTCGCCAAAGACCTGCCAGCGTTCCGCATGCTGGGCTGGCGCATTGTGCTGGTGTCGTTCCTGGCAAACTTCGGGACCTTTATTGGTGCTGTGTTGATTGCTGAGTTCTTTCACTGAGACGTGAGCGGTAGGCAATAAAAAAACGCCGGGCAGATCCAATCTGCCGGGCGTTTTTGTTTGTCTGGGTCCCACACCCAATCCATCGGCGATGCAGGTTCAATCCACATACCGCACATGCAGGGCCATAAGGTTCGGGCGTCTGACGGTGTTGATGTTGTAGATATCTTTATGCAGTTGGTTCAGCTGCTTTTTATAGGCCTCGTCATCCATGTCGATCCAGAAGCGCGGGTTGCGGCCGGTTTTCAAATCGTAGGCGGCAGTGGTCGGGTCCAGTTGGCGGAATTCTTCGTAGCGGGGTAGCTCCGGTAGCGGGCGACTGGTGTCCATGTAGTTCTGCAGGAAATCCCATAAAGCGCAGGGCATTTGCAAGCGATCATCGAGGTTCATCAAACAGGAGAAGTCGATCACGATGTCTCGATAACGATGAGCAAGGCACAGCACATGATTCATCGTGCCTTGGCGATCGGGGGCGGAGACGATATACGCATCGAACTCGTAAAACGGCGCAGTGAGCTCGCCGATGGTGCCGTTCTTTTTGTATTCGCCGTTATTTTTATAATCGAAGACCGTGACCAGACCGGTACGGCGGTTGAGTTCCCACATGGGGCCTCGGGAAGGTTTCACCCAGAGTTTGGGGAATTTGTGGATGACGAGCGCCCCCAGTGCCCACGCTGAATACAGCGGAAGTAGGGTTGCATAGAACGTTTCATCTACTAGATCAAAAAGTGCACTCAGATAGGGATCACGTGACTTCGCTGCTATCGCTAGCGCAGTCAGGATGTAGATAGGCGTGAAAATTAATGACCACCCCTTCCCGAATATGTACACGTAACTCCAGAGCTGTGAGCGCTTGGACCAAAGTGCGAATCTGAAGCGCTCATGGTCATGTCTATCGTGGAAATCAACATGTTCATACGGCGCAGGCACATACATCCCAGCAGCTAAATCATCCTCTCGCTGCTTGCGCATTTCCTCGCGAAACCGAAGGTTATTGGGTCCACGCCGCTCCATGAACTCATCAGGGGCTACTTCCGTCGTACCGCCCCACGGTAATCTTTTATTGCCAAACCGCTTCAGCCATGAGCGTTCTGCGGAGGGCGGTTGATTGGGAATGCGGTCTGGGCGATAGGCCGTCGGGGCATAGTAAGGCAGGTTGTCACGGTTTGAATTGTTCATGGTCAATCCACATACCGCACATGCCGGGCCATAAGGTTCGGGCGTCTGAAGGTGTTGATGTTGTGGATATCTTTATGCAGCTGGTTCAGCTGCTGTTTATAGGCTTCGTCATCCATGTCGATCCAGAAGCGCGGGTTGCGGCCGGTTTTCAAGTCGTAGGCGGCAGTGGTCGGGTCCAGGTGGCGGAATTCTTCGTAGCGGGGTAGCTCCGGTAGCGGGCGACTGGTGTCCATGTAGTTCTGCAGGAAATCCCATAAAGCGCAGGGCATTTGCAAGCGATCATCGAGGTTCATCAAACAGGAGAAGTCGATCACGATGTCTCGATAACGATGAGCAAGGCACAGCACATGATTCATCGTGCCTTGGCGATCGGGGGCGGAGACGATATACGCATCGAACTCGTAAAACGGCGCAGTGAGCTCGCCGATGGTGCCGTTCTTTTTGTATTCGCCGTTATTTTTATAATCGAAGACCGTGACCAGACCGGTACGGCGGTTGAGTTCCCACATGGGGCCTCGGGAGGGTTTTACCCAGAGCTTGGGGAATTTGTGGATGACGAGCGCCCCCAGTGCCCAAGCGGCCAAACATGGAAATGAGATAATGCATGCCATTCCCCACAAACTGCTTAGAAAAGCAGTAAGAAATGGAGAAAACGATTTGTAGGCTGAATATAAGCAAACAATCAGTATCAATGGCGAAGACAGCAAGAACCACCACTTACCAAACATGTATATATGCATCCAGAACTGAGCCCGCATGGCCCATAGCGAAAACCTGAAACGCTCGTGATCGTGCCTATCGTGAAAGTCCACATGCTCATAGGGCGCAGGCACATACGTCCCTGCTGACAGTTTTTCTTGCCGTTCTTTATGCATTCGCTCTTGAAAACGCAGCTTTTCGGGAGAACGCTCGCGCAGGAAATCATCAGGCGCTACTTCTGTCGTGCTGCCCCACGGCAATCTTGTTTTACCGAAACGCTTTAGCCATGAACGCTCAGCGGAGGGCGGTTGGTTGGGAATGCGGTCTGGGCGATAGGCCGTTACAGCGTAGTGAGGCATCTTCTCGGCGCTCATTTAACCTCCTTGGCGCGGTGCTCGGTTTCGTCGGCCCAGAACAGGCTATTGCGAGACTCAAAATCATGTTTGCCATAGGCAGGGCTGTAAGGTGTTGGATCTTTGGGCGGAGGGGTTGGAAAGACCCAGGTGCGTTGCTCATCTTTCAACGTTAATTGAGCACGTACCTGCCATACGTGATAAACCTCGGGCAGGTTTTCAGCAGGTACTGCCTCGTACGAAAATGGGGTTTTTACGAACAGCTCCAGCGATTCGGGCCAGAGCCTGTGGGCAATGGGTGTTACATCGACTTGAGTGCTGGTTGTTCTGCTTCTTTCACTGCTTGTCTCATAGAACACTTCAAAGCTTTTCAGGTTGAGAAACGCTTTGGTCTCTAGATAGTCCAGGCCACTAAAGAGCCCACTCAGATTGCTTTTAATCCGAATACAGGTATCGGCGGTTCGAACCCGGAAGGGCACAGGATCGCGGTAATCAATCTTTGCATCAGGTATATAGTCAGGATTGCGATAGATACCGATTCGAACATTGGCGAACAGGCCCACCAGATAATAAAAAGCCAGCTCGGGGTTTTGCAGATGACTCGCCACCCCATCTGGGTCTTCTCCAAACGGCCCTTTACGCAACCAATCGTCGATAGGTTTGCTGCTTAATGCGTAGGCCATTCCAGCGCCTATTACGATCAAAATCAGGCTCACCCAGCCCAGACGAGATAGCCCTAGAAATAGGCTGCCAGCGATGATCACATTGCCAGCAGATGCCACGAGGCCTCCAGCGGCCATAATCAAGTGGCCGATATAAGCGTCGTCATTCCATTTATAGGAATACCAGGCATCGTGAAGGCTAATGCCTGTAAATATCAGTCCTGTGCCAACCAATGCCAGGAGGCGAGAACTTAGTTTCTTGACCACGCGATTACTAAGCGCACCGAGAGCTTTTTTCGCCATTTCATCTGGGATGGTGAACACGGTTTTTCTCCCTGCCGCCAGTAGAGAATTGCTTGCTACTACTTTCACAGTGACCGCTTCCATCGCGATGACTATATCCAACCCAGCTCCAATAAGGCCTGCGTTCGCTCGACCCTCACTTTTCTCTCTGGTGGTCTGGGAATATGAACCTAACTCATTCGTCAGATTAAAAATCTCCAGCCCCACAATCAGCCCAGCCACCGGCATTGAATTCAGCATCCAGGCTAGCGAACTGTCCCGAGCAACATCACGCAGGATTTTCGCTTGTTCAAAAGCAGTGACCTTTGCGCCCTTTTCAGCAGCACGTGTCGCAATTTCGTTTTGCCAAGCCTCATTGAAACGCTGGTTAACGCGGCTGACTGCCAGTGCCGTACGGTGATTACGAGGCATGCCAAGCACGACTCGGTCCGAGCGCAACCCTTGGGGATGGCTGTACCCGTGTTCGTCCGAAGGAGGGTTCAGCACGCCGTACTCGTTGCGATAAACACCGTAAGGCTGGGCGGAGCGGGGTATTTTCGTCGGAGCGTCGTCAAGGCCGAAAACGTAGTAGTCCTTGCTCAACGCCTCATTGCGAGGAAGAAAGTGCAGATCCCCGAGAGATTGCGGCAGCATGCTGCGCATTTGAGCAATGCTGCGGCGATGCAGTGCCTCACTCAGGCGCCATGGCTTAGTGTGAGCCTCGTCGAGCCCTGCAACTTTTGCTGCCTCCACGGCACGCTCGGCGGCCTCGATGGCGCCCTGCATATTCTCCGCAATACTTACGAGTGCCCCAGCGCCGGCTTTTGTTATAAGGGTGAGGGTGTTTTTCAGGTCGCCCTTCTTCAACACACTCGCCAGAAACAGGCTGTCGATCGTGTGATAGTGCTCGACCGGCCATAGGTCTTCCTGCTCGACTTTCGCAAGCTCCGTAGCCCGAAAGCTGCCATCGCCAAGATCGAGATCAGGCGCACTTGGCGGCTGGTAAGGGGCGTTCAGGTTCTGTGCGTCAGTGTCAGGCCAGAGCATTCTGTGCAGCGGGTGCGCAGTATCATTGACGACCTTGTGAATCCATTGTTGCCCCGCACTGGCATTGGCGCTGTAGAGGCTCAGGCCGGTTGTGGCGTCGGTGATGTCGGCGCTGGCCGCCAAAGGGTCCGATTGCGCCGGGCGCATGGCAAGAGTGGCAAACAGTTGGCTGACGAAATATAAAGCTGCCGCGTAATAGAAAGTGTTCTGGCTGAAATGATCCGCAAGGCTGTGTTCCGTGGCGGGGAGTTGCAGACATTCGCACAACAGCGCCTGGCACATTTCCAACTGACGCCACAGCTGGGCGCGTTCGCTACTGGCAGTGAAGCGATTGATATCCCGCAAGCCCTGCTCTTTGAGACTGTCGAGCCTTTTATACAGCGGGTTGGCCTTGCCCTTGATGCGCTGAGGGACAAGCAGTTGCTGGAGCAGCAATGCACTTCCATGGTGGGGGTATTGTTGCGCTCGCTCCGCGCACAGTTGCAGCAAATAGCGCTGATCCTGAATCCTCATGTTCAGATGCCGCAGCCGATATTGCGTATCTACCACCATCACGCCGTGCAGTTCTCGGGCACGGGCAGCGGATAACACATCTTCTGCAGCCGGTTGAGCTTCCCACAACCCATCGTTGTTTCCGTCCTCCGGCGCCACGATTTGCTCCAGACGCTGCGCCCAGGCTCCGGTTTCCAGCAATAGCGGGCGATAGGGAGCGTCCCCTTTCTCACAGGCTCGGACATGCTGCCGTGCATCGTTGAACGAGGTGGCGAGAAACTCCCCGCTCAAATCACACAAATACTGCGCAGGCTGATCCAGCATCCATTCAAAGCCGACCTGCCGTGCACGTTGCGGGGCTGGAACGGTGAGGGGAAATGCGTGCTGTTTGAGGTTCAACCAGGCGGCGTGGGTAGCGGCGGTCTGGGACTGGTTGATCTCGTCAAAGGCGTCAAAGCTGCGGAACGTCTCAAGCATCGCCGCACCATCGGGCTTGCCGGTAAAGCGCCGTTTGGAGTCCTCTTTTGACACCCTGAGGTCTGGGCTTTGGCAGCGCTGTCTGCGCAGTGCCGGGTCTTGCTCAAGGCGTTTGAGCCGCGCATGGCTGAGCTGAACTTCGCTGAAGCACAGCTGGATATCGACGCGCCGATCATTCCAGTTGGCGGGCAGCCAGATATCGTCGAGTGCCTTGCCGGTGGCGAGCCGGGCGTCGTCGGCGAAGCCGTCTTCAATGCGAAACTTGTCCAGTTCGATGTCGTGGTAAGTGGTGCGCTCATCGGCGATGCGGATTTCCAGTTCGCGCCACGCCCGCCCTTCCATAAACACATACAGATAGCCGGGGCGGCAGAGCACGGGGGTGCCGTGGTCCTGCGCGCTGCTGATACCGGGCAAGGCGACGAAGGGCAGAACCGGGACGATCTGATTCCACTGTTTGTCCAGTTGCCGGATGGTGATGTGCACGTCTGGCAGCGGCAGTTTAATGATCCCGCCGCGTTCGTCCTCGACCTCCAGCACCATGCGATGGCCGGGTTCGCCGGTCCAGTCCCAGACATGCAGCGAGCTTGGTTTGCACATCCAGGCCGAAACGGTTTCCGGGTTGTCGCGCGCGGTCAATTCATCCAGAGGCTTGTCGGCATCCTTTTCATAAAAGGCCAGACGCTGGGTTGCAGGATGATCCTTGCCGACCACCTGAACGATGAGTTTATTGATTTCACAGCAAGGGCCACGGCTCAAGTCGCCGGCGTTATAAGACATCTCAGCATTCCTCGCCAGTAGCGAGGCTGATGAGGGGCTTGCTCTCCCTCAACGTCACAAACACAACGTAATGGCGAGTGGTTTTTGCCTTGAATGAGGTGCTGCGCGCGAAGATGAGCATGGGCGGATCCTGAGCCGTAGAAGCGCAGGACTTTGCATTTTTCGACTTTGATAGTCTGCCGGAGCTGGCGACAAAAGTTGTGGGATGTTTCTGATGGGTTAAGTTTTTTCTCGGTGATCAATGCCAGGCATGCGCCGGACAGTTAATCTGCCCGGCGTTTTTGTTTGTGGCGGATAAATGCAGTGCGAACTGTAGAAGCTGCCGAAGGCTGCGAAGGCGGTGTGTCAGCAATGATGCTTTCGCAGCCTTCGGCAGCTCCTACAGGTCCAGCGTCGTCTACAGGTTATCCGCGTCTCGGCTCAAGACTTCAACGCCTGCTCCACCAACCAGTCATGCACCGCCCTGCGTGCCGGGGTTTGCAGGGCGCCTTCGCGGTAGACGAGTACGTACTTTTTGCGGGCTGCAATCGGGTGGCCGAAGGGGATGATCAGTGAACCTTCTTCCAGTTCGTTGGTGATCAGCGCTTTACGGGCAATGGCCACGCCCATGCCCATGATTGCCGCTTCGATGGTCAGGTGGTTGCGGTTGAAGGTGTGGCCGCGACGCACGTCGATACCCGCCGCGCCGATGGCGTTCAGGTAGAACTCCCACTCGGCATATTCATAGCTGCCGCGCCAGGCGGTGATGTCGTGCAGCAGCGGGTAATGCACCAGCTGGCTCGGCGTATCCAGCGGCGGCTTGCCAGTTTGCAGGGCGGGGGAGCAGACCGGGAACAACTCTTCCTCCAGCAGCGAGGTGGTCATCAGCCCCGGATAGCTGCCGTCATTAAGGTCAATCGCCAGATCGAAATCGTCATCGCGCAGCGAGCCGCTGCTGTCTTCGGCAATGATCCGTAGCTGGATGTCCGGGAAGGCGCGCTCCAGCTCCGGCAAACGGGGCATCAGCCACTTGCTCAGAAACGACGGAATGCAACGCAGCTTGAACACACCGCCGATGCGGCCTGAGTGCAGCAGGCGCAGCTCATCGTCAATGCGGCTGTGCACTTCATTGGCGACGATGGCCAGGCGTTGACCCTCTGCCGTCAGCTCAAGCCCCCGCGCGACCCGGTGGAACAGCGCGAAGCCCAGGCGCTCTTCCAGTTGGCGCATCTGCTGGCTGATGGCGCCGGGGGTGACGTGCAGTTCTTCAGCGCAGCGGGTAAACGACAGATGCCGTGCCGCACAGGCGAAGACCTGAAGCCAGGCGTGCATTTGCGCAGTGAGGATTTTGCTCATAGATCAGTTCTGCTTAACCGTGGCTTAGGAAGTTTCGTTTGTCGATCGTTCGGCCGGGGCCTAAAAATACCAACACATAATAAGTGTCTATCGGGGCGACAGCCTCTCACGAATCGAGCAAACCGTATGGCTATCAGCGTCTTCGACATGTTCAAAATCGGCATCGGCCCTTCCAGTTCCCACACGGTAGGCCCGATGCGTGCCGCCGCGATCTTTTCTACCCAACTGCGTGAGTCGGGGTTGCTGCACAAAGTCGAGCGTGTCGAAGTGCAGTTGTACGGTTCGCTGTCGGCCACTGGCATCGGTCACGGCAGCGACCGGGCCACGGTGATCGGCTTGATGGGCGAGTGGCCCGATCAGGTTGACCCGGCGCAGGTCGCGCCGCGGGTTGAGGCAGTGCTCAAGGATCAGGTGCTGATGCTCGGTGGCGAGCACCGCATCACGTTCGATTGGCAGCGAGACATGCGTCTGCTGGAAGAAAGCCTGCCGTATCACCCCAACGGCATGACGCTCATCGCCTACGGTGGCACCGGTGAAGTCTGCGAGCAGACCTACTATTCGGTGGGTGGCGGTTTTGTAGTGGACGCCGAGCAAGCCGCCAGCGGTGTGCTGGATAACGACAGCACCGAGTTGCCTTACGATTTCTCCAGCGGCGCGCAACTGTTGCGGCTGTGCAAAAAGCACGGCTTGAGCATTTCCGCGTTGATGATGGAAAACGAAAAGGCCTGGCGCACTGAAGCGGAAATTCGCTCGAAAATCATCCACATCTGGGGCGCCATGCAGGCGTGCGTGAACAAAGGTTTGAGCGAAGAGGGTATTCTGCCGGGTGGTTTGAACGTGCGCCGCCGCGCGTTTCGTCTGCATCGCAGTTTGCAGGAGCTGGGCAAGCCCAATGTGATCAGCTCGACCCTCAGCGCCATGGAATGGGTCAACCTGTTCGCTCTGGCGGTCAACGAAGAGAACGCGGCGGGCGGGCGTATGGTGACGGCGCCGACCAATGGCGCGGCGGGGATCATCCCGGCGGTGCTGCATTACTTCATGAAATTCAATCCGGATGCCAACGAAGACGACGTCGTGCGGTTCTTTTTGAGCGCGGCAGCGGTGGGTATTCTGTGCAAGAAAAACGCGTCGATTTCCGGTGCGGAAGTGGGTTGCCAGGGTGAAGTCGGTTCGGCGTGCGCCATGGCGGCGGCTGGCTTGGCAGAGATTCTTGGCGCGACCCCGGAACAGGTCGAGAACGCTGCAGAAATTGGCCTGGAACATAATCTGGGGCTGACCTGTGATCCGGTCGGCGGCCTGGTGCAAGTGCCGTGCATTGAACGCAACGCCATCGCTGCGGTGAAGTCCATCAACGCCGCTCAGATGTCCATGCGTGGCGATGGCGAGCATTTGATTTCCCTCGACCAGGCGATCCGCACCATGCGCGATACCGGCGCGGACATGCTCGACAAATACAAGGAAACCTCGCGCGGTGGTCTGGCGGTGAAGTGGGTAGAGTGTTAGTAGCTGACTGCTAAAGCGATTCCCGTGGGAGCGAGCTTGCTCGCGAAGGCAATGTTCCTGCTCACAGAGATATATCGGATGTCCCGGCCTCTTCGCGAGCAAGCTCGCTCCCACGGATTCGGGTACACCACAGACCTGTGGACCGGCCCTGTAGGAGCGAACTTGTTCGCGAGGCGTTCAACCTGACACACCGCCTTGCCAACAAGTTGGCTCCTACAGATGTTGCGTTCAAGCCACAGGCAATTCCTGCTCCACCAACTTGGTCCACACCGCCACGCCTGCACCGATCACTTGATCGTTGAAGTCGTAATACGGGTTGTGCAGCGCCGCTGAAGGTTTTTCGCCGTCCACGCCCAACCAGATGTAGGCACCAGGGCGGGCGTTGAGCATGTAGGCGAAATCCTCGGACGCCATGGACGGATTGCAGCCCCATTGCACGTTGGCTTCACCCACCGCACTGATCGCGGCACGGCGAATAGTCGCTGCTGCGTCAGGGTTGTTCTCGGTCACCGGGTAGCCGACTTTGTACGCCAGCTTGCCCGTCACACCGTAGGCCAGTGGCAGTTGCTCGACGAACTCGCTAATCAACTTCTCGACCTTGTCCCGCACCGGCGACTGCAAGCAGCGCACGGTACCGCGCAGTACGGCGGTCTCCGGGATGACGTTGATCGCTTCACCAGCATTGAACTGAGTGATGCTGACTACCGCCGAATCCAGTGGCGACAAGCGTCGGGAAACGATGGTCTGCAAACCCAGCACCAGCTGTGCAGCGGCCACAATCGGATCGGCGCCTTTGTCCGGCATGGCGGCGTGGCTGCCTTTGCCGGTGAGGGTGATTTCGAAGGTATCCAGCGACGCCATCATCGGCCCAGGATTGATGATCACCTGACCCGCCGGTGCGCCAGGCCAGTTATGCAGGCCGTAAATCTCTTGCATCGGGAAGCGTTCGAACAGCCCGTCGTCGATCATCTTGCCGGCGCCACCGAGGTTTTCCTCGGCAGGCTGGAACACGAAATTCACCGTGCCTTTGAAGTTGCGGGTCTCGCTCAAATGCCGAGCGGTGGCCAGCAGAATCGCTGTGTGGCCGTCGTGACCACAGGCGTGCATGCAGCCTTTGTGCGTCGAGGAGTGGGCATGCGCGCCCAGTTCCTGAATCGGCAGGGCGTCCATGTCGGCACGAATGCCGATGCTCGGGCCGTCGCCAGTGCGCAAAACACCGACCACGCCGGTGCCACCCAGGCCGCGATGCACTTCGATACCGAAGCTTTCGAGCAACTGCGCAACCCGCTCGGAGGTGCGCAGTTCTTCGAAGCCCAGCTCAGGCGCCGAGTGGAAATCCCGACGCCACAGGGTGGCGTCCTCAATCAAATTTTTAGAGATGTTCATCAGGGTTACTCCAGGCTCGCGCCGTAACCAAAGCTGGCGGCAGGGACCGCCGAGGTTTCGACCCAGACGCTTTTGACTTCGCTGTACTCGCGCAGTGCGTCGAGGCCCGACGAGCGACCGTAGCCGCTGTCACCATAGCCGCCAAACGGCGAGCTGACGTGGATGGTCTTGTAACCGTTGACCCAGAACGTCCCGGCGCGCACTTGCTTGGCGACGCGATGAGCGCGGCCTACATCACGAGTCCAGACACCACCGGCCAGACCAAAACGGCTGTCGTTGGCAATGCGAATGGCATCGGCTTCATCCTTGAAAGGAATCGCTACCACCACTGGGCCGAAGATTTCTTCCTGCGCACAGTAAAGCCCATTGTGGCCCGCCAGCACGGTCGGATTGACGTAATAACCCGGGCCTTTCGGCAGCGGATCGGCGTCGACGCCCACCAGCTTGGCGCCATCTTTCAACGCGCCTTCGACCATGAACTTCACATGGGAGTATTGCTTGGCGTTGTTGATCGGGCCGATCTGGGTTTCCGGGTCGCTCGGGTCACCGACTTTGAACTGCTTGCCCGCAGCCGCCAGGGCTTTGGTGAAGCGCTCGAAGATCGACTCTTGCACCAGCAAACGCGAGCCGGATACACAGCTTTGACCGGCACCGGAGAAAATCGCCGCCTGAGCGCCGCGCAGGGCGGTTTCCAGGTCTGCGTCTTCGAACACGATGTTGGCCGACTTGCCCCCCAGTTCCAGCACACAGGGGATGCAGCGCTGTGCAGCAGCCGTGGCGATGTGGCGACCGGTAGCGGGGGAGCCGACGAACACCACTTTGCGGATGTCAGCCTTGGCGATCAGTGCCTGGCCGATGGTGTGGCCGAAACCAGCCACGACGTTGACCAGACCTTTGGGCACGCCAGCGCGCTCGATCAGCACCGCAACCACCAGGGACGACAATGCCGTCAGTTCCGATGGCTTGAGGATCACCGCGTTACCGGCGGTGATGGCCGGTGCGATCTGCCAGCCGCAGGTGAAAATCGGCGCGTTCCACGGGGTGATTTGCAGCACGGTGCCCAGTGGTTCGTAGGTGACGTAATTGAGGTGCGAGGTCGGCACTGGGATCACTTCGCCGTGCAGCTTGTCAGCCCAGCCTGCGTAGTACTCGAACATCTCGGCGACTTTCGCCACTTCGACGTTGGCATCGCGGATTGGCTTGTTGGCGGTGATGGATTCGATCTGCGCCAGGCTGGCGGCTTCCTGGCGAATCAGTGCGCCGACCTGATACATCAGGCGACCACGCGCCTGCGCAGTCAGGCCAGCCCACTGCGCCTGCGCGGTTTTGGCGGCGGCGTCGATGGCTTCCACCAGCGAATCGTCAGCATCCGGGAAGCTCAGCATCAGGCTGTCATCGTGAGCGTTGCGCACTTCGACCGGGTCGCCGTGGCCTTCAATGAACTCGCCGCCGACATAGCTGGCGACCGTGTTGCGGTCGCCCCAGTACGGGCGCATCAGGTCCAGCAGTTTTTGCGTGCTCATCGGTTATTCCCCTTTGCCGAACAGCTGGGCATCGGTCCGCTGAACGATGCAGTTGAAGTCTTCACCATCGGGCAGCGTTTCGCTGCTGGCGGCCCACAATTGCGCGACGATACGCGCCAGTGGCAGGTCCAGATCCAGGCTTGCGGCCAGGTCTTGGGCCAGGCCGACGTCTTTGCGCATCAGGCCCATGGTGAAACCGGAGTTGTAGGTTTTGTTCAGCACCCAGGTCGGGAACATGACTTGGGTCGCGCCGCTGCGGCCGGAGCCAGCGTTGAGGCCCAGCATTAGTTTTTCCGGGTCGACGCCCGCTTTCGCAGCCATGCTCACGGCTTCTGCGGTGCTGATCAGGTGGCAGGCGGCAAGCATGTTGTTGGCGATCTTCGCCACGTTGCCCGCGCCGCATTTACCGACGTGAACACGGGTGCCGCTCATGCCTTCCAGCACCGGCAGGACTTTTTCCAGGTCGGCGTCTTCTGCGCCGATGACCATCGACATAGTGCCGGTGGCGGCGCCTTTCGGGCCGCCGGAAACCGGGGCGTCGATGAAGCCGATGTTTTTCTGCAGCAGGGCAGCGGCCACTTTGCGGCTGGCTTCCGGGGTGGACGTGGTGGTGTCGACGACGATCAGGCCTGCATTGCCGTGTTGCAGCACGCCTTCAGCGCCCAGGCAGACCGACTCGACGTGTTCAGCTTTTGGCAGCGACAGGATCAGCACGTCAACCTGCTTGATCAGGGCGGTGCGATCGGTGACCGGTTTCACGCCTTTGCTCTCGGCCATTTCCAGCGCGGCCTGGGACAGGTCGAAACCGCTGACGTCGAAGCCCTTGCTGGCCAGGGTCGCGGCCATGCCGCCGCCCATGTTGCCCAGTCCAATTACGCCTACTCTTATAGTCATTTGAAATGCTCGCTCAGCTGTTGACAGGCTACGTCGCACCGTCAGTGGTTATCGGCAGATGATCCGAGTATGGACATCGCTCTGCGCACACAGCAATAATCATCAAATTCATTTTTGTTGCGTTAAACGCAACGCAGGTGGGCTATGAGTCTGGTTCAGGATCGACGCATTCTTTACTTCTTCGAAGCGGTTCGCCTGGGCAGCGTGCGGGCAGCTGCGGACTTTCTCGATGTCGCGCCTTCGGCGGTCAGTCGGCAGATTGCCCAACTGGAACACGAGCTGGGTGCGCCGTTGCTGGAGCGCCATCGTCGCGGGGTCAAACCGACCGAGGCAGGGGATCGGGTGCTGGCCTATTACCGCCAGCGCTTGTCTCAGCAAGAAGTGTTGCTCGAATCCCTGCAGGCCTTGCGCGGCCTGCAAAGTGGCTCGGTGGTGCTGGCGATTGGTGAAGGTTTTATCGATGGGCTGGCTGAACCGCTGGCCAGGTTCTCGACGCTTTACCCCAAGGTCGAGCTGCAAGTGAGTGTGTGCGGCACCAACGAAGTGATTCGCCAAGTGGCCGAAGATGAGGCGCACATAGGTCTGGTGTTCAACCCGCCCGCTGACCCGAAGATTCGTTCCCACGCCCACCGCAAGCAGCCGGTTTGCGTGATGGTCAGTCCTGATCATCCTTTGGCGTCGTATGCGGGGCCGATTCCTTTGCGTGAACTAGAGAGCTATCGGCTCGGGCTGCTGGGGGTTTCTTACGGTATCCGGCAGATATTGACCCAGGCCGAGCACCAGTCGGGCGTGTCACTGGTGCCGACCCTGACCTGCAACACCTTCGCCATGCTCAAACGCTTCGCCATGAACGGCGGCGTCACCTTGCTGCCGACCTTCGTGGTGGTCGATGAACTGGCAAGCGGCAAGCTGGTGGCGCTGCCGCTGGAGTCGCCAGTGTTCAGCGAATCCCAAGTGCACATCATCAGCCGCCTGGGCCGCCAGTTGAGCGTGGGTTCCAGCCGGCTACTGGGCCAGTTGCAGCATGAGATGACGGCGTTTAATGGGAAATAATATGCGCCGCACGATCCTGTAGGAGCTGCCGAAGGCTGCGAATCGTGGTGTGACAGGTGTATCGCTTTCGCAGCCTTCGGCAGCTCCTACGATAATCACGGAACCTGTGGGAGCGAGCTTGCTCGCGAAGAGGCCGGGACATTGGGACATATTTCTAAAGGCAGGAACATAGCCTTCGCGAGCAAGCTCGCTCCCACAAAAAATCATTACAATTCAGATAGTTATTTTATTTTTGATGAGAGCGAGCTTGCTCGCGAATGAGGCGCTGCGGTGCATCAGGCGCACCGCGTTATCGTTCTTCGCAGCCTTCGGCGGCTCCTACAGGAACACACCGCTCACGCCGAAATCGCCTCACCCGCAGCAGCCGCCTGAATGTAGGCCTGAGCCACCACTTCACCAATCACCATCACCGCCGGTGCCTTGAGCTCGAAGGCCAGGGCCGCCTGATGCATGTGGGTCAAGTCGCTGAAGCATTCCCGTTGCTGGGGCAAGGACGCGTTCTCGATCATTGCCACCGGGGTGTCAGCTGCCAGGCCGCCTGCGAGCAGTTCCCGGCGCACTTCTTCCAGTTTGGCGACGCCCATGTAGATCACCAGCGTAGTGCCGGTCTGGGCCAGGGCGCGCCAGTTCAGCTGGCTGTCGTCCTGAGTGTGGGCGGTGACCAGCGTCACGCCACGAGCCACACCGCGCAGGGTCAAAGGAATCCCGCACTGAGTCGCCCCCGCCAGGCCCGCGGTGATGCCGTTGACCAGCTCCACTTCAATGCCATAGGTGCTGAGCCATTCGGCCTCTTCGCTGCCACGGCCAAAAATACATGGGTCGCCACCCTTGAGGCGCACCACGCATTTGCCTTGACGGGCGTAGCGCAGCATCAGGCGATGGATAAACGCCTGAGGGGTTGAGCGACAGCCGCCGCGCTTGCCGACGCTGATGATCTTGGCATCAGGGCAGTGCTCCAGCACCGCCGGATTGACCAGATCATCGATCATCACCACCTCGGCGCCGCGCAGGGCGCGCACGGCTTTGAGGGTCAGAAGTTCAGGATCACCGGGACCTGCGCCGACCAACCAGACTTTTGCGTTCATGGAGTTACCTCATCAGGGGGCGTCGGATCGTCGGGCGCGATCCTGGGTGGTTTGAATTCATCCGTGCAACATCCAGATCAACAACAGGCCATTCAGCAGCAACGAGCCCAGTGCCAGGGTGCGCCAGACTTTCAGTGGTTCGCGCTCCAGCAACGGGCGGGAGCGGGCGCTGGGTTGTTGCTCGCCGTTCTGCAGTGCCAAAAGCCATTGCTCGGCGGTTTCGAAGCGTTGTGCGGGATCACTCGCCAAGGCCTGATCCAGGTTGTGCACCAGCCATTCGGGCAGGTCGGGGCGGTAGCGGCTGGCGGGCACCGGTGTACCGAAGCGCGGGCGCTGAAACGCCTCGATTTCGCCGTGGGGATAATGGCCTGTCAGCAGGAAATACAAGGTCACTCCGGCGCTATAAAGATCCTGCGCCGCCGTCGGTGCCGCTCCGGCGTAAGCTTCCGGCGCGATGTAACTCGGTGTGCCCGGCAGCTCGCCAGGCGCCTGCGTCGACAAGCCAGGGCAATACGCCAGACCGAAATCCAACACCCGCAAATCGCCGTCTTCATTGAGCAGCAAGTTTTCGGGCTTGATGTCGCGGTGCAGGATGTTGCGCCGATGCAGCATGCCCAGGGCGCGCAATAGATGCGTGGCGACTTCCAGGCCCTGAGTCAGGCTCAGGTTGCCATGCTGGCGATGATGCTCGGCCAGGGTGATGCCCGGATGCTCGCGCATCAGGTAGTACAAATGCTGCCGCTCGCTGGCGGGATGAACTTCGGGGAAAAATCGCCCGGCCACCCGACGCAGAAACCACTCTTCCTGCAACAGGCTCTGACCGGCTTCGGTGTCACCTTCGCGATGGTTTGGCAGGGTTTTCAGCAGCCAGGTTTGCTGCTGCGCATCGCTGACTCGATACAGCAGGGATTGACGGGTTTGGCCCAAAAGCGCCTCGACCTGCCAGCCCTCGAAGCGTTGCCCCGGTTTCAGGACCGGTGGCAGCGGCCATTGCTCAACCTGTTCAAGGGCATCGCTCAGGCTGGCTTCGCCGAGTTTTTCAATACGCACTAAAACGGCGCTGGCGTTGTCCTGGCTGCCCGCCAGATGCGCGGCGGTGACCAATGCGTTTGTGGCGTTTTGCAGATCGCTTTCATCACGCAAAACTCCGGCAATCGACGCTTCGCTGAGGGTCGCCCAGATGCCATCGCTGACCAGCAGAAAACTCTCGCCGGTGCGTAGCTCGCCTTCCAGGTAATCCACCACCAGATGCTGTTCCAGGCCCATGGCGCGCTTGAGCACATGTTGCATGCCCGGTTGGGTCCAGACGTGATCTTCGCTGATGCGCTGCAATTGCCCTTCGCACCAGCGATAGACCCGGCAATCACCAATATGCGCCAGGGTGAAACGCTGACCGCGTAGCACCAGAGCGCTGATGGTGGTCAGTAACGGCTGGCCACCGCCGTTGGCGTGCAGCCAGCGGTTCTGGGCCAGCAGCAAGCGATCCAATGCCTGAGCCACGCCCCAGGTTTGTGGCGTGGCGTAATAGTCATGGGCCAATGCCTGCAAGGTCGAGCGCGCCGCCAGCCCGCCATCTGCGCACTGGCTGACGCCGTCGGCCAGTGCGAACAGGTAGCCTTTGCTGGCCGCCAGCGAGAGTGCCGGGCTGACCATGCGCGTGGCGTCCTGATTCTCCTCGCGCGGGCCGCTGGCGCTGCTGTCGGCGTAGCTCAACTGCAAGGGCATGACGCTGACTCAGACCCGTGCAGCGGTGAAAGCAGCCGAACCCCAGGTGGTTCTCCAGCGACGCTTGACGCTGTACAGACCGAACCACGCCACAACACCGAGGCTCGCGAACAACCACAGGCCCAGCTGGTAATCACCGGTGCTCTGCTTGATGGCGCCCAGGCCAGCAGCCAGGAAGAAACCACCGATACCACCGGCCATGCCGATCAACCCGGTCATCACGCCGATTTCCTTGTTGAAGCGCTGTGGCACCAGCTGGAACACCGCGCCATTACCGGCACCCAGGCCGAGCATGGCGCTGACGAACAGTGCCAAGGCTGCAACCGAGCTGGACAGATGGAAACCCACCGCCGCGATGCAGATGGCAGCGACGGCGTACATGCCCAACAAAGTGCGAATGCCGCCAAAGCGGTCGGCGAGTGCGCCACCCAGCGGACGCATCAGGCTGCCACCGAACACACAGGCGGCGGTGTAGTAACCGGCGGTCACCGGGTTCAGGCCGTACTGGTCATGGAAGTAACCCGGCAAGGCGCTGGCCAGGCCGATGAAGCCGCCGAAGGTCACGCTGTAGAAGAACATGAACCACCAGCTGTCACGGTCTGCCAAGGCCTTAAAGTAATCGGCCATGGATTTGGGTTTGCTGCGGTTCGGCGCGTTTTTGGCCATCAGGCTGAAGGCGATCAGCGTCAGAATCAGCGGGATCAGCGCCAGGCCGAACACGTTGGTCCAGCCGAATGCGGCAGCCAGTACCGGCGCAGCCAATGCAGCCAATACCGTGCCGGAGTTACCCGCGCCAGCGATGCCCATGGCCTTGCCCTGGTGTTCGGCTGGATACCACTGGGAAGCCAGCGGCAATGCGACGGCGAAAGAAGCGCCCGCCATACCCAGACCGATACCGAGCAACAGCGCCTGTTCGTAGGTGTGGATGCCTAACTGCCAGGCCGCCAGCAACGAGGTGATGACGATCACCTGGCCGATGATGCCGGCGGTTTTTGGCGACAGTTGATCGGCCAGCATGCCCATGATGAAGCGCAGAATCGCCCCGGCCAGAATCGGTGTGGCAACCATGAAACCGCGCTGTTGGGTGGTCAATTGCAGGTCGGTAGCAATCTGCACCGCCATCGGGCCCAGCAGGTACCAGACCATGAAGCTCAGGTCGAAATACAGGAACGCGGCAAATAATGTGGGGGTGTGTCCGGCTTTCCAGAAACTGTTGTTCATTCCAGCACCTCATCTGCAAAAAGGGTCAACGAAGGTCATGTGTTTGCAGGTGGGCGACCTGTCACGGCCACTCCACCGCCTCGTTTCCGAGGCCAAAAACGCAAAAAACGTCGCAATCCCGGTTCCGCTTTCGCGAAGGGAAGTGCGACGTCTTTGTCGTGGTGGGGCAACCGCCGTTGGCTACCTGTGGAGAGAGCACAGCAGGTTGTGTGCCAAGTGTGCCTGAAGGCTTTAGCGCAGCGGTTTACAACGGGTGGGCGAGGCGGGTAGGTGAGCCGTTAGTGCTGCGCCGCCGCATTGTGGTGCGAAAACACGTCGAGAAAAGTGTGCGGTCCCCAAGTGGGAGCGAATTCATTCGCGAAGGGGCCAGTACATCCGATGAATATCTGTCGGATGTACTTACGCTTTCGCGAATGAATTCGCTCCCACAGGATTAGTGAACAGCCGTGATATACAGGGGCAACGCGGTCTTTGTAGGAGCTGCCGAAGGCTGCGAATAGCGGTGTCGGACATGCCGCTTTCGCAGCCTTCGGCAGCTCCTACAGGTTTGTTGGCGTATCAAGTCAACAACTCATTCATCGCAATGATCTGCTCTGCCACCTGTATCAGCTTCTGTTGCTTGCTCATGGCCTGGCGGCGCATGAGGGTGTAGGCCTCTTCTTCGTTGCAGTTTTTCATTTTCATCAGCATGCCCTTGGCCAGTTCCACGCGTTTGCGTTCGGCCAGTTGCTGGTCCCGGGCCTGCAATTGCGAGCGCAGCACCTGATCGCTTTCGAAGCGGGCCATGGCCACGTCCATGATCGGTTGCAGGCGCTGGGCGTGGATGCCTTCGACGATGTAGGCGCTGACGCCGGATTTGATCGCCTGACGCATCACCGCCGGGTCGTGCTCGTCGGTGAACATCACGATGGGCCGTGGCTGGTCGCGGGTCATCATGACCACGTGCTCCATCACGTCGCGGCCAGGGGATTCGGTGTCGATCAGGACGACGTCCGGGCGCACCGCCTCAACCCGTGCGGGCAGGTCGATGGTCAGGCCGGACTCGTCGATCACTTCAAAGCCAGCCTCACTCAGCGCAGTGCGCAGGCGGCCGACTTTTTTCGAGGTGTCGTTGATCAGCAGGATGCGCAACATGTGAGCCTCCGGTTACTGGTCATGACGAGCATGCAGGGTAAAGCTGCGCGCATAGCCCGCCGGATCGGAGCCATCCCAGATGCTGCCATCGATCAATTGCGAGCGGCGCATGGGGTCAGCGGGCACGGCGATTTCCAGGCTGCTGGCGGCGCGGCGGTACAGATCCAGTTGTTGCACCTGACGGGTCACGGCCAGGTAATCCGGGTCTTCGCGCAGCAGGCCCCAGCGGCGGAACTGGGTCATGAACCACATGCCATCGGACAGGTACGGAAAGTTCGCCGCGCCATGGTTGTGAAAGCGCAGCGGGTGCGGGTCGTGCCATTGATTGCCGAGGCCATCGTCGTAGTCGCCCATGAAGCGTGGCTCGATAGTGGCGAGCGGCACGTCCAGGTAGTCGCGGCTGCTCAGCAACTGAGCGGTGCTGCGGCGGTTCTCCTGGCTGGCCTCGATGAAGCGACTGGCCTCCAGCACCGCCATCACCAGCGCTCGGGCTGTATTTGGGTATTGCTCTACGAACTCGCGGGTGCAGGCCAGGACCTTTTCCGGGTGGTCGGGCCAGATGGATTGGCTGGTGGCGACCGTAAAACCCTGGCCCTGGGCCACGGCGTTGGCGCACCAGGGTTCGCCCACGCAGAAGCCATCAATGCGTTCGGCCTGTAAATGCGCGAGCATCTGCGGTGGCGGCACCACCACGCTGTTGACGTCCCACAATGGGTGGATGCCCTGGCTGGCGAGCCAGTAATAGAGCCACATGGCATGGGTGCCGGTGGGGAAGGTCTGGGCAAAATTGAGCTTGTCACCGGGCTGCCGCACGCGATGTTCAAGGGCGCTGGCGCTGGTGATACCTGTGCTCTTGAGCGGTTGCGACAGGTTGATGCTCTGGCCGTTCTGATTCAGCCCCATCAGCACCGCCATGTCCGTGGCAGGCGCACCGCTGATGCCCAGCTGGATGGCGTAGATCATGCTGTACAGCGAGTGTGCGGCGTCCAGTTCGCCGCTCAACAGTTTGTCGTTGATGCCGGCCCAGGACGTCTGTCGACGAAGGTTCAGGGTCAGCCCGTAAGGTTGGGCAAACCCCTGGGTCGCGGCGACCAGCACCGAGGCGGAGTCGCTCAGGGGCATGAAGCCGATATTCAGCTCGTTCTTTTCCGGGCCGTCGCTGCCTGCCACCCAGGCCAGTGCATGCAGTGCTGCGAGGTCGTTGCTGTTATCGCTCATGCCGTTATTCCTGAATCGTGTTGCTTGAAAATGACTGCCTGAAAAGCACGCTACCGGTTTGGCTCAATAGACATCGCGCAGGTAGCGACGCTCTTTGCTCATGTCGCTCACGTACAGCGTCGCCGCGCCGCTGCTCATCTTGCCATGCATCTGCACAATCTTCTTCAGCGCGGCATCGACATCCTTGGCCATGCGGCTGGCATCGCCGCACACGCAGACGTGCGCGCCCTGTTCCAGCCATTTCCACAGCTCGGCACCTTCTTCGAGCATGCGTTGCTGGACATAGATCTTCTCGCTCTGGTCCCTTGAGAACGCGGTGTCCAGACGCTGCAGCAAACCGCTGCGCAGCCAGTCGCGCAGTTCGTCGCGGTAATAGAAGTCGGTACGGGCCCGCTGTTCACCAAAGAACAGCCAGTTTTTGCCGTTGCCGCCCTGGGCCTGACGCTCTTGCAGAAAGGCGCGAAACGGCGCGATGCCAGTGCCGGGGCCGATCATTATCAGCGGGGTCTCGGGGTTCTTCGGCGGGCGAAAGTGGGCCGAGCGCTGCAGATAAATACGCACGCCTTGTTCGTCAGCGCGATCAGCCAGAAAGGTCGAACAGACGCCGCCCCGCGCTTGATCCTGATGCTGATAGCGCACGGTGGCGACGGTCAGATGCACCTCGTTGGGGGTGAGGTTCGGGCTGGAGCTGATGGAATACAGTCGGGGTTGCAGGGGTTTGAGCAACTGCACCCACTGATCGGCTTCCAGCGTCATGGGGAATTCGCGCAACAGCGTGGGCAACTGCCGACCCCAGAGCCAGTCCTGCAAGGCCGCGTGGTTGTCCTCTTCCAGCAATGTTCGAAGCTGCGGGCTGTTCGTGTGCTCCGCCACCCGACGCAAGAGATCCGGGCTGATGCGGGCAATCTCCAGATGCTCGCTCAACGCGGTGCGCAAGGTCATGGGCGGTTGGTTGTTGAGTTCGACTTGAATGTCACCGTCAAGGCCGATGGTGCTCAGCAGCTCATCGACCAGTTCGGGCGCATTGATGGGCCAGACGCCCAGCGCGTCGCCTGCCTGATAGGGGAAGTCGTGGCCCTTCAGGTCGAACGCCAAGTGGCGGGTTTCTTTCTCGGCGCCTTCGCCGTTGAGCAGCCGATTGCTCAGCAGCGTGGTGCGCAACGGGTGGGCACGCGTGTAAGCGTTGCTGTCGACGGCGGGAGCGCTGGCGGGCGCTGAGGGGGCGTTGCTCGCCTCAGGCGCTGTAACGCCCGCCATCACGGCCAGTTTGGCGCACAACTCCGTCAGCCACTGTTCGGCCAGTTCCTGATAATCCGGCTCGCACTCCAGGCGCGGCTGGATACGCTCGGCACCTAGGGCGGCGAGGCGCTCGTCGAGCTTGCGGCCAAAGCCACAGAATTGCTGGTAGTTGGAGTCGCCCAAAGCCAGCACGCCAAAACGGCTGTCGCTGAGGGTCTGGGGCTCGGCGCCCAGCAGGGTTTGCCAGAAGTCGTTGGCATTGTCCGGCGGGTCACCGTCGCCGAAGGTGCTGGTCACCAGCAACACACCCGCAGCACTGCGCAGTTGCTCGAGGTTGGCGCTGTCCATCGCCTGTACCCGAGCGCGTTGCCCGGCGTTGGCCAAGCGCTCGGCACAGGTGGCCGCCAGGCTTTCGCAGTTGCCGGTCTGCGAGGCCCAGAGCACCAGCCACTCGGGGCCTGTGGGGAGGGCCGGAATCGACTCGTTGCCTCGGGAAAACAGTCCGGCGAGCAGGCCATTGAGCAGCAAGCGCTGGTCCGTACCGAACGGGGCGCTGGCGGGCAGTTTGGGCACCCCGCTCTGGGCACCTTCTGCGCTGCGCAGCCCCAGCAGATAACCGCGCATGTACAGTTGCTCTTGGGTGTTCAACCTCAGCGGAATGCGGGTATCGATGTTGAGTGCGCGGGCGAAGGCATCGACGTGCGCCGGGGCAAACGCTCTGGCATCGGGCGCGACTTCATGGCTGTCCTCCTGCTCAGAGGAGGGCAGGGCTTGCAGCGCCACGGCGCAGTATTTGAACGCGGGTTGCAGGGAGATCGCGTCCACGGCATCGCTGGTCACGGCATTGATGGCCAGTGCTTCGCCGAACACATCGTTCCAGTGAAACGGCGCAAAACAATTGCCAGGGCGTACCCGGTCGCTGATGACCGCAGGCAATGTCGCCAGGCCGCGCCGGGAGCGGATCTGCACGCGGTTGCCGGGTTTGATGTTCAGCCGCTCGGCGTCATCAGGATGCACCTCGATGAACGGGCCGGGGTTGAGCTTGTTCAGCGCGGGCACTTTGCCGGTCTTGGTCAGGGTGTGCCATTGGTGCTGCAAACGCCCGGTGTTGAGCACCAGCGGGAAGTCATCGTCGGGCAACTCGGCGGGCATCAGGTGCGGGCGGGCAAAGAACTGCGCCTTGCCGCTGGCCGTGGGGAAGACGATGGCGGGCTGGTCGGTGACAGAGGCGGGCTGAACGTAGCGCAGCGGGTTGCGCACGGAGGTGTCCGACGTCGCGCAGGGCCATTGCAGCGGTTGCTCGCGCAGGCGCTCGTAACTGGCGCCGCGCAGGTCGTAGCCGGTCTTGGGGTTCCAGGCGCGTTTGATTTCCTCAAAGACCTCAGCGGCACTGGCGTAGCTGAAGGCCTCGGCATAGCCCATGGCGCACGCGACGCGGGCGATGATTTGCCAGTCCGGCAAGGTATCGCCGGGGGCTTGCACGGCTTGCTGGGTCAGGGTCAGGTTGCGCTCGGAGTTGATCATCACCCCTTCAGCCTCGGCCCACAGCGCGCCTGGCAGCAGAATGTCAGCGTAGCGGTTGGTTTCGGTGTCCAGATAAGCGTCTTGAGTGATCACCAGTTCGGCTTTGCGCAGGCCGTCGATCACCTGCTGGCGGTTGGGCACGCTGGCCACCGGATTGGTGCAGATGATCCAGCAGGCTTTGATAGTGCCTTCGGCCATGGCCTGAAACATCTCGACGGTGCCATTGCCGCCCTCAGTGCGCAGGCTGCCGGTTTCGATGCCCCACAGTTGTTCGATAAAGGCCCGGTCTTCGGCGACCAGCGCCGAACGCTGCCCCGGCAGGCCCGGCCCCATGTAGCCCATCTCCCGTCCGCCCATGGCATTGGGCTGGCCAGTCAGGGAAAACGGCCCGCTGCCGGTGCGGCAAATGGCGCCGGTGGCCAGGTGCAGATTGCACAGCGCGTTAGTGTGCCAGGTGCCTTGCACGCTCTGATTCAGGCCCATGGTCCAGCAGCTCATCCAGTTCGCCGCCTCGCCGATCCATTGCGCGGTCTGGCGGATATCCGCTTCGGGCAGGCCGGTGACGCGCGCGACGTGCTCGGGGGTGTAGGTGTGCAGAAAGTCCTCCATGACCTCCCAGCCTTCGGTGAAGTCGGCGATGAACGCCGGGTCGGTATGGCCGTTCTTTACCAGTAGATGCAGCAGGCCGTTGAGCAGCGCCAGGTCAGTGCCGGGTGCGATGTGTAAAAACAGGTCCGCCTTGTCCGCCGTGGTGGTGCGTCGTGGGTCGACGACGATCAACTTTGCCCCGGCCTTGACCCGGTCCAGCAGGCGCAGAAACAGAATCGGGTGACAGTCGGCCATGTTCGAGCCGATCACCAGAAACACATCGCTGTGTTCGAAATCGTCATAGGCGCCGGGTGGCCCGTCTGCGCCCAGGGACAGTTTGTAACCGCTGCCCGCGCTGGCCATGCACAGGCGCGAGTTGGATTCGATATGGCTGCTGCGGATAAAGCCCTTGGTCAGCTTGTTGGCCAGGTACTGGGCTTCCAGCGACATCTGTCCGCTGACATACAGGGCAAACGCATCGGCGCCGTGTTCATCGATGATTGCCCGCAAGCGACTGGCGGTTGCTTCGATGGCCTGGCCCATGCCGATGCGCGCCGGGTCGCGGTTGCGTTCCTGACGCATGAACGCATGTTCCATCCGCCCGCTATTGGCCACGGCCACGCCGCAGGTGCTGCCTTTGGTGCACAGCCGTCCGAAGTTGCTCGGGTGTTGTTTGTCGCCAGAGACTTTGACGATCAGGTTGTTTTCCACCTGCATGACGATGCCGCAGCCCACCCCACAATAGGGGCATACGCTGCGTACGGTCTTGCTGATCTCAAGGGGGTTCGCCATCGCGGTGCTCTCTTGCAGAAACGACAAAGGCGCCATGCTGCTCAACCGTTTTTCAACGGGAGCTGCACGGCGCCTTTGTCGTGGAGTATTGCCTGATAGATAGCCATCGTCGTTGACGGCCTTTGTATCTGTATAGCAATGGCTGGGCCAAGAGCGGATCGCGCCTGGGCAGAGTCCATGCACGCTGGGCTCTACGCGTATAGGAAGCATCGGGCAATGCAGTTTTCTGTTCAGATTTGCCGAGGGAAATCGCATCGGCATGGGGCAGGTTTGCGCGATGCGCACTGTTTTGGATCTCGCCAGATCTCGCAGCACACGCCCTCACATGCGACCTGCATGCCGCGAACACGGGCCTTGCAGGCCGCTCATGCATTTGTGGCACAACCACTGCATAGCCCTTGGTAACCCGCTGCGCTGTTGCCAGCGGGATACCTTGTCGATCAACGGCGATCGTTCGGCCCCTATTGGCCCAGGTAACAATGACTGCGTCAGGCTCAAGGGCCGGCAGCACGAACAGGCAAAGGCGCCTGGAACCTTTTGGTTCCAGGCGCTTTTTTTTGCGTTGAAAAAACCGGATCGGCTTTGATGGGTGCATTTATGAACAGCGAATTGGCGAGTGATCTGCAAAACCTGGTGGTAATCGGCAACGGCATGGTCGGCCACCACTGTGTCGAGCAACTGATCGAGAGCGGCGCGTTGAGCCGCTACCAGATCCACGTGTTCAGCGAAGAACCGCTGCGCGCCTATGACCGTGTGCATCTGTCCGAGTATTTCGGTGGCCGCGACGCCGAGTCCCTGGCGCTGGGTGATGCCAGTTTCTATCAACGTCCCGGTGTGACGCTGCACCTGGGCGTGCCCGTTCTGGAGATCGACCGGGCCCGCAAGGAAGTGATCACCGCCAATGGCTGTGTCAGCTATGCACACCTGGTCATGGCCACCGGCTCTTACCCGTTCGTGCCGCCGATTGAAGGCGCTGCCGGTGATTCGCGGCTGGTGTATCGTACCCTGGCCGACCTGGACACCATCCGCGCTGCGGCCAAAAACGCGCGTCGCGGCGTCGTGGTCGGTGGCGGTCTGCTTGGTCTTGAAGCGGCCAACGCGTTGAAAAGCCTGGGCCTGGAAGCCCATGTGGTGGAGTTTGCCCCACGCTTGATGCCGGTCCAGCTGGACGAGGCGGGCGGGGTGGCACTCAAGGCGCGTATTGAAGCGCTGGGCGTCAGCGTGCATTTGTCCCGAGCCACGCAGTCGATTACCCCCGGCAGCGAATATCGCTTCCGCATGAATTTCGCCGGTGATGAATTTCTCGAAACCGACCTGGTGGTGTTCTCTGCCGGCATTCGCCCCCAGGATGCGCTGGCCAAAGCCTGCGAGCTGGAACTGGGCGCACGGGGCGGCATCGCCATCGACAGCAACTGCCGCAGCAACGACCCGCATATCTCTGCCATCGGCGAGTGCGCGGCCTGGAATGGCAGCGTCTTTGGCCTGGTCGCGCCGGGTTACCAGATGGCCCGCAGCGTCGCAGCGCAATTGTGCGAGATCGATGCCGAGCCGTTTGTTGGCGCTGACATGTCCACCAAGCTCAAGTTGCTGGGTGTCGACGTGGGTTCCATCGGCGATGCCCATGGCGCCAGTGCCGGGGCGCGCAGCTATCGTTTTATCGACGAAGCCACCGCCAGTTATCGTCGCCTGGTGGTCTCTGCCGACGGCAAGCAGGCCATCGGTGCCGTGATGGTGGGCGACAACAGCTACTACGACACCCTGCTGCAATACATTCAGAACGGCATCAAGCTGCCAGCCGACCCCTCGTCGCTGATCCTGCCTCAGGGCGAAGCCGCCCCCGCGCTGGGCGTGGACGCATTGCCCGCCACGGCGACCATCTGCTCCTGCCACAACGTCAGCAAAGGCGCGATCTGCTGCGCCATTGATGCAGGCTGTGGCGACCTGGCCGGACTCAAGAGCCAGACCAAGGCGGCTACCGGTTGCGGCGGCTGCGCCGGGTTGCTCAAGCAAGTGTTCGAGCATGAGCTGATTGCCCGTGGCGTCACGGTAGATAAAAGCCTGTGCGAGCATTTCGCCTTTACTCGGCAGGAGTTGTATTCGCTGGTGCGGGTCGAGGGCATCGAGACCTTCGATGAACTGCTTGCCCGTCACGGCAAAGGCCATCTGGGCTGCGACATCTGCAAGCCTGCGGTGGGCTCGATCCTCGCGTCGTGCTGGAACCGGCCGATCATGGAGCCTTGGCTCGTCCCGTTGCAGGACACCAACGACACCTTCATGGCCAACATGCAGAAGAACGGCACCTACTCGGTGGTCCCGCGCATTCCGGGTGGCGAAATCACCCCGGATGGTTTGATCGCCATCGGCGCGGTCGCCAAGAAATACGACCTGTACACCAAGATCACCGGCGGCCAGCGCATCGACTTGTTTGGCGCTCAATTGCATGAGCTGCCGGAAATCTGGTCGGAGCTGATTGCAGCGGGCTTTGAAACCGGCCACGCGTACGGCAAGTCCACACGCACCGTGAAAAGTTGTGTCGGCAGCACCTGGTGCCGGTATGGCGTGCAGGACAGCGTGCAAATGGCCCTGCGCATCGAAGACCGTTACAAGGGTTTGCGTTCGCCGCACAAGCTCAAGTTCGCCGTGTCCGGTTGCACCCGCGAGTGCGCCGAGGCCCAGAGCAAGGACGTGGGCGTGATCGCCACGGAAAAGGGCTGGAACCTCTACATCAGCGGCAACGGCGGCATGCGTCCGCGTCACGCCGAACTGTTCGCCACCGACCTGGATGACGAAACCCTGATTCGCTACATCGACCGCTTCCTGATGCTCTACATCCGCACCGCCGACAAACTGCAGCGCACCTCCGTTTGGCGCGAAAGCCTGGAAGGCGGCCTGGACTACCTCAAGGCCGTGGTCATCGATGACAGCCTGGGCCTGGCGGCTGAGCTGGAGGCGCAAATGCAGCTGGTGGTCGATCGCTACGAATGCGAATGGGCCAACGCCTTGAACGACCCGGAGAAACTCAAACGTTTCCGTACCTTCGTCAATGCCAAGGGCGCGGACCCGGATATTCATTTCGTGAAAGAGCGCGGCCAACGACGTCCGGCGCGTCTGGACGAACTGAACCTGATTACTGCAACGGAGGTGGTGTGATGAGCGGCCTGACTGCTGTGATGACTGAAGCAAATACGACGTGGCGGATGGTCTGCGGGCGTAATGACCTGGTGCCCAATTCCGGGGTCGTGGCCTGGCTCGACGGCGCACAGATCGCCCTGTTCTACCTGCCGGACGCGCAGGGCGGTGAGCGGGTGTTCGCCGTCGACAACCGCGACCCACGTTCCGGCGCCAACGTGATCGGCCGCGGCCTAATCGCCAACCTGGCGAACAAACTGGTGGTAGCTGCGCCCTTGTACAAGCAGCATTTCTGCCTGGAGGATGGCATCTGCATCGAGACCCCGGACGAGCGCCTGCGTGTCTGGCCTGCGCGGCTGCACGGTGATTGGGTGGAGGTGGGGCCGATGGGCTGAGGGTAGGAAGCAAAATGACAAGGAACTGTGGGAGATTACCCGTCGTCCAGATGGCCGCGCTGTCGCGCAGCACACATGGGACCTGTGGGAGCGAGCTTGCTCGCGAAGGCGGTCTATAATGCAAAGAAGGTGATAAGGATGTCCCGGCCCGTTCGCAAGCAAGGTGGAGCGCCACCCCGGTGCTCCCACGAGTCCTCTGTTTGCTACGCGACAGCGCGTTGTCAGGAAGACGGGCACTCTCCTGCGGAACGCAACACCTACCGCAGACAGAGCCAATTCATTCGCGAAGAGGCCAGTACATCCGACGCATCTTTATCGGTCTTGATACTGCCTTCGCGAATGAATTCGCTCCCACCGGGCCTTAGGTGAACCTGGACCTTGATCGCCCACCAGCAAAACCACGGACCACGATGTACAGCAATGGCCCCGCCGACACGAACACGGCAGTGATCAGCAGGTAAGGCAACACGCTGACCAGGGAACGGCCCCGCGAACGTGCATCGTTGACCATCCAGAGGCAAGCGAGCCCTGCCATCAGGTAAAGGTCGATGACCATCTGCATAGTGTCGGGCCGGGACAGCATTTCAAGCCCGAAGGCCAGCAGCGACTGATCGGCAATCGCCATCGTCCAGCCGGTATAGAGGGTGAAGGCCAGTAACAGGCTCAACGCAATCCAGGGCGTTTTCATGCTTATCTCCTTGATGAGTGGCGTTACACACTAGTGATAGAGTTGCTCGCCACTCAATGACCTGACAGGTCATGGACGCGTCACTCAAGGAAGGTCACAGTCCGAGCATGAGCCGTCACTCTTTTCATCACGCCAAACCCACTGCCTGCGCCTCGGCAGGTGAACATCTGCGCCGCCTGCGTCGCCAGGCTGCGTTGAGTCAGTTGGAGCTGTCCTTGCTGACCGGCGTCTCGCAACGGCACCTCAGTTGTGTGGAGACCGGTCGCGCCAAGGCCAGCCCCGGCACTTTGCATGCGTTGCTGTCTGCCCTCGACGTGCCGCTGGAACAGTGCAATGACGTGTTTCTCGCGGCGGGGTATGCGCCTCGATATGTAGCGTCTGCCCCCGATGCGCCGATGATGGAAATGGTCAATGGCGCTATCCATCACATTCTGCAGGCCAACAACCCGGCTCCGGCGATCGTGATTGCCAGCAATTGGGACATCACCTCGGCCAACGTCAGTGCGGGGTTGTTGTTTGCGATGGTCGGCGTTGCGGCCCAAAACCAGGCCGGCCTCAACCTGCTCGACACCCTGCTGCGCCCCGGTGGCCTGGGTGACCACCTGATCAATGCCGATGAAATACGTGCGTTGGCCTGGCAACGCGCTAGTCGGGAAGCCGGCGCACATGCTGATCTATCACGCCTTCTGCAAGACCTCCCCAGCCCTCCCGGTCTGCCATTGGCCACACCGCCCAGTCCTGTGGTGCTGACCCGGGTACGTTTTGGAGAAGGAGAGCTGAGGTTTCTATCGACCTTCACCACATTCGGCATGCCGCTGGACATCACCGTGGAGTCGCTGCGCATCGAGCACTTGATCCCGGCTGATCCGCAAACGTGGGAGATCATGAGCAAGGCTTATGAACAGCATCTGGCTGCGGAGAGTATTACGTCGTAGGAGCGGCTTTAGTCGCGAAAGGCCGGTACATCCGCAGCCTTTTTCGCCTGCAATAACGCTTCGCGGCTGAAGCCGCTCCTACGACGTGGGACTGCGCTAGATCAAACCTACTTTGCGGACAACTGCATGATCATCGCTGTGGTCAGGTAGAGCCTCGGGGCGATGCTCGACAGGTCCATGTATTCGTCCTCCGAGTGCAACCCGGCGCCAACCACACCCATGGTTTCCAGCACCGCCGGTTTCTGGCTGTCGGGCACGTAGGCATATCCGGCATCGGTGCCGAAGCGCATGGCGATCGGCTCGACTTTGCGACCGATCTTGCCGTACAGCGTCTGCGCCGTTTTAGCCAGGTCTTCGGTGGCCGGGTTCTTGACCAGTGGTGGACGACCCTTGTCCATGCGGAAGGTCACCTGAGTCCCGTCGATCAGCTTGCCCTGCACAATGCGTTGACCCTCGGCCAGCACACGCTCGGACTCGCTCAGGTCCGAATAGCGCATGTCGCCTTCGGCCACGGCGCTGTCCGGGATGATATTGCGCTTGCTGCCGGCGTTGATCATCGTCCAGTTCACGGTCGTGCCCTTGGCCTTGTCACCCAGATCCTTGAGCTGGATCAGCTGATGGGACAGCTCCAAGGCTGCATTGCGTCCCGCTTCAGGGGCAGAGCCTGCGTGGGATGACTTGCCTTTGACGTCCACGAACACGCCGTTGATGCCGTTGGTGGCGACGGTCACAGCATCGGTGTCAGGCGGCTCATAAGAAAACACGTAGTCATGCTTGCGAGCCAGTTCGGCGATGATCTTTTTCGAACCCGCCGAGCCCATTTCCTCGTCCGGGTTGAACAGCACGGTGATGGTGCCGTAGTCCTTGAATTTTTGATCCTGCAACAGCTGGAGCGAATGCAGCACCATGGCCACGCCGCCTTTGGCGTCTGCCACACCCGGCCCGTAGGCTTTCTCGCCCTCGACCTTGAAAGGCCGCTTGGCCGCGGTACCCGGGCCAAACACCGTGTCGTAGTGGATCATCAGCAGGAATGATTTGCTGCCAGTGCCCTTGATCGTGCCGACGATGTTATCGCCGGTGGAGGGCGAAGCGGGCGTGGTCTGCACCGTCGCCCCCAACGCTTCGAGGCGTTTTACCAGCATTTCGCTGACGGTTTTCAGCCCCGGCGCCTGGCCGGTACCGGTGTCGATATTGACTAATTGTTCAACGGTCGCCAGATAAGCCTTCTGTTCGGCCTCGGCATTTTTGAGGAGTTGCTGGGGAGGTACTTCGGCGGCGAACGTCGATGAACAGAGTAGGGTGGCGGCGACGGCGGCCGCCAGAGCGGTACTGCGAACGAACATGCTGGATCCCTCAGATGGTGTTCAGGAGACCCTTTTGTAACACTTGATCGGCTTTTTGTACCCCTCGACCTTGGTATCGAAGAAGTCGAAGCCTGGCCAATGAAACAAAAAAACCGCGCAAAGGCGCGGTTTTAATGGGGGCTGATCAGCTTCTCAGGGCTTCGAAAAAAGCGCTGGGCTGAATACTCCGATTAGACGTTGAAGCGGAAGTGCAGCACGTCGCCGTCTTTGACGATGTAGTCCTTGCCTTCCAGGCGCCATTTACCGGCTTCCTTGGCACCGGCTTCACCCTTGTACTGGATGAAGTCGTTGTAGGCGACGCACTCGGCGCGGATGAAGCCTTTTTCGAAGTCGGTGTGGATCACGCCAGCGGCTTGTGGTGCGGTAGCACCCACGCGGACGGTCCAGGCGCGAACTTCTTCGACGCCAGCAGTGAAATACGTCTGCAGGTGCAGCATTTCATAGCCTGCACGGATGACGCGGTTCAGGCCTGGCTCTTCGAAGCCCAAGGCTTCAAGGAACATGTCTTTCTCTTCGCCGTCATCGAGTTCGGCAATTTCGGCTTCGATCTTGTTGCAGACCGGCACCAGCATTGCGCCTTCTTCTTCGGCGATGGCGCGAACCACGTCCAGCAGTGGATTGTTGTCGAAGCCGTCTTCAGCAACGTTGGCGATGTACATGACCGGCTTGGTGGTCAGCAAGTGGAAGCCGCGAATCACTGCCTTTTCGTCAGCGTTCATGTTCTTCATCAGGCTGCGCGCGGGCTTGCCTTCGGTGAAGTGAGCAATCAACTGCTCCAGCAGGCCTTTCTGGACCACGGCATCCTTGTCGCCGCCCTTGGCGTTGCGGGTGACTTTCTGCAGCTGTTTTTCACAGCTGTCGAGGTCGGCGAAGATCAGCTCAAGGTCGATGATTTCGATGTCGCGTTTCGGGTCGACGCTGTTGGAGACGTGGATCACGTTCTCGTCTTCGAAGCAGCGGACCACGTGGGCGATGGCATCGGTTTCGCGGATGTTGGCCAGGAACTTGTTACCCAGGCCTTCACCTTTCGACGCGCCGGCAACCAGGCCCGCGATGTCGACGAATTCCATGGTGGTCGGCAGGATGCGCTTGGGGTTGACGATGGCCGCCAATGCCGCCAGACGCGGATCAGGCATGGCCACGATGCCGCTGTTGGGTTCGATGGTGCAGAAGGGGAAGTTCTCAGCCGCGATACCGGATTTGGTCAAAGCGTTGAACAGGGTGGATTTGCCGACGTTGGGCAGGCCGACGATGCCGCAATTGAAGCCCATGGTGTATCCCCTCGAGTGATGTCAGGCCTTCTGGCTGTGCAGGTTTTTCATCGCCCGGTTCCATTCACCGGCGAAGATATCCGGCAGCACGCCGAGGGCAAAGTCGATGCTGGCGTCCAGTTTTTCCTGTTCGGCGCGTGGCGCTCGACCCAGAACAAAACCGGAGACCTTGTTGGCATCGCCTGGGTGGCCAATGCCAAGCCGCAAGCGGTGAAAGGTGTTCTGATTGCCGAGCTGCGCGATGATGTCACGCAACCCGTTATGACCGCCATGGCCGCCGCCCTGTTTGAACTTGGCAACGCCCGGTGGCAGATCGAGTTCGTCATGAGCCACCAGAATGGCTTCCACCGGAATGCGGTAGAAACCGGCAAGCGCCGCGACGGATTGACCGCTGCGGTTCATGTAGGTGGTGGGGATCAATAGACGAACATCCTGACCCTGGTGAGTGAAGCGCCCGGTCAGGCCAAAGAATTTGCGCTCGGCGACGAGATTGACTCGTTGCGCGTCAGCGATACGCTCAACAAAAAGAGCCCCTGCGTTATGCCGGGTCTGTTCGTATTCAGCGCCTGGATTTCCCAGGCCAACGATCAGTTGTATGGCAGTCACGACAGGGGCCCTTTTCTGGAGTTGTGGATAAAACCGCTGCAGGCAGCGGCAAAACTGGAGGAAAACTGCTCATTTACCATGATGTAAACTCCGCGATTCTGCCCGTTTTGCCTGACTTCTACAGCGGTCTCCCGAGCAACTCCGGCATTACCAAGTAATGAATTACTCGGCAGTACCTTCTGCTTCGTCTTCGGTTGGAGCAACGCGTGGAGCGTGAACGTTGGCAACAGCCAGGTCGTTACCGTGCGCCAGTGCCACGAACTCAACGCCTTTAGGCGCTTTCAGGTCGGACAGGTGAACGATCGAACCGATTTCCAGAGCCGATACGTCGACTTCGATGAACTCAGGCAGGTCTTTCGGCAGGCAAGTCACTTCCAGCTCGGAAGTTACGTGCGAAACTTCGCCGCCTTTCTTGACTGGAGCTTCTTCGCCGATGAAGTGCACAGGCACGATAGCGGTCAGTTTCTGGCCAGCTACAACGCGTACGAAGTCAGCGTGCATCACGTGGCCTTTGGCCGGGTGACGTTGCAGAGCTTTGATGATCACGTTTTGCTTCTTGCCATCAACAGTCAGTTCGATGATGTGGCTGTACGAAGCTTCGTTTTCCAGCAGCTTGGCAATTTCTTTGGCCAGCAGGCTGATGGATTCAGGGGCTTTGGCGCCACCGTAAACAACAGCAGGTACCAGGCTTGCGAGACGACGCAGGCGGCGGCTCGCACCTTTCCCCAGGTCGGAACGCAGTTCAGCATTCAAAGTAAAATCGTTCATTTTGTATCTCCAAATTAGCCACATTCGAACTGACGTTTGCGACCGACGTCAGGACGATATGGGCAAAAAAGCCCCGCCCTGACCGAATGTCAGGGCGGGGCGCTTTTCGTCAACAGGGTGTCAGCTCAGGGAAAACCCTTAGCGGAACATCGCGCTGATCGATTCTTCATTGCTGATGCGGCGAACCGCCTCGGCGACTACCGGAGCAATATCCAGTTGGCGGATACGGCTACAGGCTTGTGCTGCAGCGGACAACGGGATGGTGTTGGTCACCACCAGTTCGTCCAGCACGGAATTTTCAATGTTTTCGATCGCCCGACCCGACAGCACAGGGTGTGTGCAGTAGGCAAAGACCTTGGCAGCGCCATGTTCTTTCAGGGCCTTGGCCGCATGGCACAGCGTGCCGGCGGTATCGACCATGTCATCGACCAGAATACAGGTACGTCCTTCGACATCACCGATGATATGCATCACTTCAGAGTGATTGGCTTTCTCACGGCGTTTGTCGATGATCCCGAGATCAACGCCCAGGGATTTGGCAACAGCACGTGCACGCACGACGCCGCCGATATCCGGGGAAACGATCATCAGGTTTTCGAAGCGTTGGTCTTCGATGTCATCCACCAGAACGGGGGAGCCGTAGATGTTATCTACCGGAATATCGAAGAAACCCTGGATTTGGTCAGCATGCAGATCCACCGTGAGCACACGGTCGATCCCGACAACGGTCAGCATGTCAGCCACAACTTTTGCGCTGATAGCAACACGTGCGGAACGCGGACGGCGGTCCTGGCGGGCATAACCAAAGTAAGGAATCACCGCAGTGATTCGGGACGCTGAGGAGCGGCGGAAGGCATCAGCCATCACGACGAGTTCCATCAGGTTATCGTTGGTCGGTGCGCACGTTGGCTGAATGATGAAGACGTCTTTACCGCGGACGTTTTCATTGATCTCAGTAGAAATCTCGCCGTCGGAAAACTTGCCGACAGAAACATCACCTAGTGGGATATGCAGCTGACGTACGACACGTCGAGCCAGATCGGGGTTAGCGTTCCCCGTAAAGACCATCATCTTGGACACGCGCAGTACCTGAAGGCTGAGGGTAACCTGGATGAGTATAGGAAAATGGCAGGGGCGGCTGGATTCGAACCAACGCATGGCAGGATCAAAACCTGCTGCGCGTGTCCAA
>Ga0247734_1000081_pt1 | contig 84348 bp, 66 predicted proteins | sample UWRJL103311B2_FD_180933 | JGI IMG/M metagenome (GOLD analysis project Ga0247734, IMG submission 180933) | Plant litter microbial communities from Arlington Agricultural Research Station in Wisconsin, United States - UWRJ-L103-311B-2 | ecosystem: Environmental > Terrestrial > Plant litter >... | reverse complement strand
AACCCGGTTGAAAGACATTGTGCTGACATATCATAGGCGATAGTTGGAACGATACTTGAATCTTTGTTGAGGAGTCAAAGCCTCCTTCATGCAAATTCAAAACACAGGACACGTCAATAGGCGACTGCATCGCGCTTGCATACTGGTAGATCATGTGTGTTACAACCAGAATCATACATAAATAGGCTCCTCTGCTCCCTTCGCCTTTACCGAAGGGATGTGACTGCGACTCGTTTACCTTTTTCTAAGGATTCCAGGAATCCTCCTTTTCCATCCTTCCGAGAGGCACATCTTCAATCTTGGTTCAATAAACATAGAACCAGACATCCCGACTCTCTTTAGTCTTCAAAATATCTTTCTCACTCCCCTGCTAGCTAAGAGAGCTACTTAAAAGACTACAAACCACGGATATAGGCTTAGAGCTAGCGACATGTTTGGATTGGCATGCGACATGGTTGGGGCTTGTACCCCCAAAGGACTAGTGTGAACCGCAACTCCACTGTTGAATACCACCCGATTTGATATTTCGGCAGGTTTGCATCGAAACTGGGTATACTTTCGTACAGGGCGGAATAATTCCCAGTGGGTCACCTTATTTCACCATAGAACTTTCCACTTATTTGTAGGAGTGCACAGACGACCCACTGGGAATTATTTGGGCCTGTACGAAGTAAATATGCGACACATCCTCGCCAGAGTAACCTTCCTCTTATCATTTTTGGTAAAAGCTTGAAGCCCCTCGTACTTTCTTCATGTCGAAATCGAGGGGCTGCACCTTTTTAATTCGAGCGGCTAAGCAGTCCAACCTGCAAGGATAATGAAGACGGCTTATACGTCGTCTATCCAGCTGGTGCTTTGTTTGAACTTCTTCTTTCAAGTGTTGTTATTTCGAAGTCCTTCGGTATACTTATACTGGATGTCTTATACTGGATGTTCATCAACTTTGCAGTTAATCATATTTGTCTGCCAGCGTTAAGATCGAGCTCAAGCGACTCGACGGTTGAGCGTCATTGATTGAGCTCAGGCTGCAGGATGCGAGTAACAGATCGAATTTTCATCCCGAATCACTGGCGTATGACAGCTTCTAGTTAATAAAAAAATCGTCAAGAAGGCCCGAGCAAAGAATTACATGTAGTCACATGATACCAGAACTCTCTAGATCACATTTGCTATGTTGGCTTTTGCAGTTAACAGTGGCTCGAACTCAATTGTCTTTGCATTAAAAACATCACTAGCTCTACCATTTGGATAGAAGCCTTTCTGCATAGATTGCAGAGGGTCGAGAGAACTTTCTCCAAGTGTTGGTGAGCTTCACGATGACAAATCAAAGGGTATGACATGGAGATGTCCATGAGGAACGACGAATGAAAAAAGCTCTTCAGTCATGAAATGCAGTAAGTTACAAATGTCGATCGTTTATCTCTTCTTATGGCTGATCTCGAGTAGAAGACCTCGAGTAGAATGGTCGCAACTTCTCGGCTATGTCACGATGCAGACTACTGTCGCGCGATTGCCAAGCTCTTTTCTATCTTCGCTGTCCACAATCAAAAGGAGGATACACCAATCTGCAGTATGCTTGGTACTTCGTATCGTGAGAGCCGAAGCACCTGGTTACCAGCTATTCTACGGGATTTGGACAGTAACACGGTGCATTGGAGCTTTTGAGACTGAGGAAAATTCAGGCAAGGATGGTTGGGATGAGGGCGCCGGACGGCCGAGACATCCGAGTTCACAGGAGTCGAAAGGTCACTTTATGAAGAACAGCAGAAAGAGAGACAGAGGTGGCAATGCTATTGAAAGGGAATCGAACAAACATTCCGCGGCATCGCGTCGCCACTTTCTCATGTGTGAGATGAACCATAACAACGCTGTTACCATGAATCGTTGACCGATTAGCAGCAGCTGGTCACATCCTTGTACCGCAATGTTTGCGCACAGACGCCCCGGTCCAGACCCTTTTATTTTTTAATTTTTTAGGATGCTGTATGAGGTTCAAGACGCGGGACTTGTCGCCGCGACTCCTGCTATGGTGAGCAATCATACAGCAGGGAGTGGAGAAATGAACTGGAGCTTGTCATCTGATATCTAATGGCTGGGTGAGATCACGAATAGCATCAACGGCCTATACAGCACGAACGGTATGTGATTACCCTGTGCATATTAGTAATCTGTACAGTACATCTGCGCTATGCCAGCATCCGTACAGTGAGGAGAGATGGTTTGGCAGGGAGTTGCGCGGAAATGCCTTGAGGCAAAGGAAATCGCTCCGAGTGGTAGAAACTACCTTAACAGGGAAAGTGTTGTCCTACAAGAGTCCTGGTGAGCCAAAGGCGGGAAACTATATTGCTTGACGTCCTATACATGGCACAATGCCAACGGTCTCAGTCGGAAGGAGTCAGACGTCGAGAGGGGCGTGTGCGGTCTGCGAATGGGCTATGCTAGCTACAAAGCGCGAGCGGCACCTTGCCTTCGATCACCTTGATCCTTGATCTACCTCTCCCTCCCCCAAACAAAGCTTGCTGCCAAGGACGCGGAATTACTTACTTACTCTAGCCTCCACGTCAGTTTGGCCACAACGGGTCCATAATTGAACTGAGCAGATTGACCGTGGGTTCGATAACATAGAATTACCATGCCAACGAGATAATGCATGGCCGGCGGTATCCACATGGGCCAGCTACACTAAGGTGATAGAATTTATGTAGCCCGTTACACCATTCATACTATTGGCCAGAGGAATTGAGCTGATCCTGGATGTTCGTAGAGGTCCTGGACCCCGCTAGGTATCAACAAAGCTTCGCGCTAGCAAATGTCATAGTGCTTGCGTCCAAACTGATGTTTAGAGCTGGTGAAGCATGGCTGCGGATACCTAGTGCAGAATGACCTGTACAACCACCGTCATTAACTACATATCAATCATTAGATAACACCAACTTTTGGACCAGCGCAGGCACTTCACAATATCCCTCAAATTTCTTCGACTGGTTGATTTGGAATCTATTCAGAACCGTCCATTTCTCACAAGCGTTTATCCATACACATTTTCCCACTATTGTGAAGCCATGGTAAGCTCGTTGAAATTTCCTCCCCAAACTATATATGCTGAACGTTTCTAGCCTATAAATGATGCACATCTTGCAAATAACCCATATCAGCCTCATGAGAAAGGTATCATTGCACTGAACTCGTGCAACGGGATTTCAATTAGTGGAAGCAGCTAACATGAAGTATAGACAATCGGCAGCATTCTTCGAAGCATGGGAAGCAAAAGCGGCCCACAGGTTATGTGAACGGCAGTGGCAAGCCACCCAAGCCGGTATGGTCTTCAGGTCATGCATTTAACAAGTCTGGTTAATCAAGGGAGCAGAAGCCAATACCGATTACACCCAAAAAAACTGAACGGCGATGAGTTCTGAGGATGGAGGCAAAGAGACAAAGTGTTGATTTGTCTGCAACGCCCAACACCTAGACTCATTTCTAATTGAGAGAAGCTTGCATGGTTTATTCAATTTTGGATAGCGTTTGTCGCATGAATGTAGTTCGATTTTTCTTCTACCTGATGCTATTACGGGCGTCTTTGTTAATCTCCAAAACCTCCAAAAAACGATCTGATATGGCGTTGGGATGCTGTCCTTAGAATGCAAGTCATAAATTGACAAATCTGGGAATGCGGCAGTTATTTTTTCTTGGAGTCAATCAATATGTATTTACTGGGGGAGGGAAGAGCCGTAGCTCCATAGTTTAAAACCTGCATTTTACTTCTATGACTTCTCAATACAAATTGGAATCATTGTATGGAAAGTGACGTTGGTCAAGTAGCGAAAACTGCCATTGGTTTTCGTCCTACATATGCAGGCCCCGGGGAGTGGCACTCTCCCAGGAATATAAAAGGCAGTGCCTACCCCTTAACTTGCCTTCCCTTTCAACGTCCACATTGATCTAAACTGCACGTGCCAATTAATTTCCCAAGCCAAAGGAATCAAATATCGCTGAAATCGCAAACTGAACTAATTCAACTCACTTCTGCTGTGAAATAGTAGCCTCGCATTAGGCTCTAAGTTGTAATAAAAGGTACCAAAATCATTCATCATTGATTGGCCAGTGTGGCTGCGAGTGGGTGTGCAGTCATGTTGAAGATGGTGTTTCCAACCCCCAATCCTATCCCACCAACCAATCGTGAAACCAAGATGAAAGAGCCGCGAAAAGATCGGGCATCGAAAGATGAGCCTTTGTCTGTTTCTTTCAAGATGGTCGTTCTATGCAAGTGCACAGCAAGCTTCAACTCTCTATCATGTCTCAGGCAGACGTTGCAATGCCATCAGCGGCACCCTGTATTGTATCAATACCAATGCATGCTTACATCCCCGATCTTGACAGTGAGGAACGGGCTCTACAGGCTAGACAAATGGCTCCTCTATCTTCGGCTGGATATCAACAGATTCCACAATCGGATCAGCCTCCAGGTGCTCATGGAGCAAGATCAGCTGCATCAGACCGTCCTAGGCTCGATGCGGATAATGAGGAGACTCAGCAAGGTAACATGAATCATTCAAAGTTATGAAAAACTCACTTACAACATGCTCCAGCTGTTCCGGTTGGCACAGCACGATCAAGAATATGGAGAACATTCCTGACATCCTCTTCGAACAATCCCTTTTCTACCTCGATACCCAAAAGAAAAGAGGAGGCAGACCAAGACGATAGCAAATATGAACGGTGTAAGATAGTTCTATTCAGGAACAACTTATCAGCTTTTGGTTTAACACAAGATATAGTGGAGGATTTTGAAGATGGTATTCCGCAGCTATCTCGATTGATGGACTCGGATAAAAACTTTTTTGTTGTGAGATTATTTGGTCCTTACGCAGCTAGAATTCTCCTCCAGCGAGAGCTCCAGCTTAATACGCTGATCAAGCGACTGTGTAAACTTGACCGCGAAGATGCTGCTGATATAACACGACAATATAGACTATGTACTACTACATTTTCAGAACAAGGGGATCCAGCACAAACTGAACTACTAAGAGAGATAGAAGTAAAACTTGGGGAATATTGTAAGTACAGATGTTGATTGGCAGTCAAACTTGATACTTATCTTCTAGATGACTTCCTCCTCAAGTATATGGAAGTCAAAGCACTCGGTAAACCAACAAAACGCGACCAGCGAAGCATCCAAAGATGGATATCAGACCATGCACCATTGGTAGATGAGGAGTCAGACTTCATACTCTACTTTGACGACCTTGTAACAGCGAAATCACATCTCAACTCTACCGCCCCAAGTAATACTATTGAAGACACGATAGAGTCATATATGGCTAACAATCCCAACTCGCACCTGACGGTACAGTGATAGCCATATTTAAATTTGGATTTCCTACCATGTTTTGGGTAGAGTGCTGATGATAATTTAGAGACTTCTCCATAAGTTCATCATACTCGAGAGCAAAATCAAAACGAACGACCCAAATGTCGTCCACTACTCGTTCGAGAGCCTTTCAACACTAGCGAGAAACATTCAAGCCTTGCTCGCGGTGGCATTTCTCCTCATTCCCGTTTTTTTGTTGTTTCTCGTGCCAATGTCTCGCGCGTCTATGGCTGGCACAGTTCTTTCCTTCGTGTTTGCATTTTCATGTGCCTTGGCGATACTATCCAAGCCTAAACCTCAAGAGATGCTAATCGGTACTGCTGCGTAAGGCTAACAGATCCTTATTGTTGTTTCTTTGCTAACTCTGCGTGGCTATGGCGCGTTTCTCGTCACTTTTTTAGGCTCCATGAACTCAGGCACCGCACCAGGAGTGGCTCAGTGCAATTGTCGGACAGGTGTGCAGGCATAAGACCTCCTTCCTTCATTTTGATGCTGCGTTTGGAAACATAATCTAGGATTGGGGTGCGGAAAAAGCAGATACTAAAATCGTGGAACGCGTGGAGGGCTTGGTGTGTGTAGTTGCTCATGTGGGTTCATTGACGGGAGCTTCTCTCATGCAGCCTTGTGCTTGTCGACTTTCTTTTGAACCTACTTGACTATTTTAGCAATGTCATACTTCTCTAGAGGGTCTTAGACTTATGAGGCATGTTCATCTGCACATTGATATCATCTGAAGTGGTTGAAGCTCGTGTGGAAGGTTGGATGCGTGTTGTTGATGTTTCGTTTGTGGAACCAGCCTCCAGTTCAAAAAAACTCGGAGGGGCGTGACCAGTGACCAAATGTGGCTGTACTGACGCCTTGGTCTTATTTACATCAATTATTAATGGTTATAGTGGCAAATATGCTCTTAGGGATCATATAATCTAGCTAGCGGATAAGTCAAAATATTTAGATTGAACAAGAAAACTTCATCATTATTTTGTCACGTGTTACATGAATTTTCCTCCTTTTTCGAGAAGCTCAAGAGAAATCAAGAGTTTGGTGTATCCTACTTTGAGATTGCGACCTACACTTCAACTAGTAGCTATTACAAGAACCCAACCATGGCTACAACAACCATTTATCAATACTCAGAGGAGGCTAGTTGATAGTCAACGACTGTAAACATGCCCGGTACTAAGCCCTACCCGTCAACACTGCCTCGCGAGTAGCTACGTGGCATTCCGTTTTCTTTCAAATTACACCAAAGCTTTATTTCTCGCCTAGCGTGCTGAAAGTCCAGTGTGGCGTGCTCGAAAGAATGTGCACTCGTCCCCGGCCTAAATTTTATGAGAGTTAGCATGCCATTCTTTGGGGACCACGACGCCGCACACCCCTGCATAAGCTACAGCGACGGCGATGGCAGTGGCTGTGAGCCCCTTGTTTAAGAGTTCTATATCTTCCACCCAGTTCCAGAGCGGGACATCCAACCAATCATTCCAAGTCGCAAGCCTACAACAGTCAGCATACCCCCATGTGGTGAAACGAATTGCAATCTGCTACTGAAAAATGTTGTAGCGAGCCTAGCTGAAATCTAGCATTTGAACCTACCATTTCACAACGAGAGGGTTGCACTGAGATTTAGCTTGGTCCTGGGAAGGCACTAGGATTGTTGATATTTCAATTCGAAACCATCGAATTGTTGTGGATCCAAACAAAGAACTAGTGATTGTTTTCTTCAGAATAAAGAGTGTATGCGCGTCTCTTGTTCTCCTGTCCCCTTGTAACACTAACAAGTAGCAGCGACTATTCTCACGTTCATTGACCGACACCTATATTTTTTCTCCCACTGACAGAATTCTATTAGTAAGATCCGTCCCATATTTCAACGATGTTGTTCAAACCACGCTAGACTCTCTGAACCTCAATAATAAGTTTGGGAACAAATTTGGCCCCGCCAGCCTTTCAATTCATGGGTTTGATTCCAAAGCTGCTTGCTTATATTGACTGATAGTCCTTTACTTATCCTATGACTGAAAGGGATTGTTGGCGTATAATGTAACGAACCCTGTTGCGCTGGATTAGAGGTTGACTATAAAGAGAGAGAAGATGGGGCAAAATGAACAATATAAATACAATGAAATGAAAGAACGTAGCGCAATTTTAAACTCATAGTAAGAGGCGTGTTGTTACTGATAAATTTAGCTTTGATTTTCATAGCAAAAGAATAATTTCAAGCTCGTGGCTAAAGGTCTCTATTGCTGGACCGTTCCCTGTTACTTGCCTGTTGACAAAATTGAGATACTCACGCCTCCGTAAAACCATGCGGAAGGCTTCGGCTTTGAATCAGAGCCGACTTCTCCCCAAACATCTCTCTTGATAGAGAAATTCTGTGGTCGAATCCAGGTTGGGTGGCCTTCAACAGGTAGGAATTTTAGTTGCCGGTATAGTATCTGAAAAGAGTTACTGCACGCTTATCTGGAGATTGTGGCAGTTCGAAACGTTGCTGATATCGCGATTATTTAGGGGCGACTTATATTGACCTTTTGATCGGAGAGGACGTGTCCAGGATTGTTGAACAGCCTCGGCACTCTTCTTGGGTTACACAGGAATCAGAAAAGCAATATGCAACTTAGAATTCATCTCCTATAATCAACCCCGCCATGCGATAACAGTACGCACTACAGAAATTGACCACCGAAGATTGGGGTATGCAATTCATTCATTCTTGGTGGTGCTGCATGGGACCAAGACCTACGCCCAGCTACATAGGAAGACAAACCAACCCCTATTATAAGCGAGCCTGGCGGAACCTGGGTGCCTCAGGTCATACGTTCGAGAAGGGACGGGCCGTTACCGCTTGCGCTACTGTACACATAATTTGAATTCTACTCTGGTTTCATCAGTAGCGTGGCGGCCGTGTTTAAGTTTTGGTGGAATGGTTTGGTGAAGAACAGAATAACCTCACGCACCTCCACTCGTGCTTCCAAGTTGCGGATCTTGAATTTGTTAGGAAGCGACTTTCACCCATCCTCAGAGGTCTCTATGTTTTTGAAGAGACAATGTGTAGATTGAGGATGTAGATGATTGTGATACCTAGAGGGGTTGTTAAGTTACGCAAGTGGAAAGAATAGAATGTACAGTACATCAGTGCTATTGTCCTGTTGCTTAAAAGTCTCAAATATCGATACATATAGATGTTTATCAACCATTCCATCTACCAAATATTGTTCCCAGTGTTGCTTTGATCCAGGAGTTGGTTTTTTGGGTACGGGATCTTCGGCGACCAGCAAAATTGACTGGGTTTTCATGGACGAGGATGCAGATATAGAAACCTCACGCGAGTGGATTTATAGGCAGTGCGATTAAATGAGATCTGTAGACACGGGTTTGTGTGTTATCTACAAATTCCAACTGCTTCCGCGGAATGTGCATTTTCTTTCCACGATCAGCTTGCAACCCTCCCCATTTGATTACAATCATCACCTCCAACATTCCCTTTGTATGCCTATTAATGCGCGTCATTAAACAGGAAGATCAACCAGCCTAAGAATCTGAGCAATATGGTAGTTCGTGGTGTATTCAACACACGAATTGTGTAGAGGAGGCTCGAGAGTTCGCATTGCTGTCGAGTGGGGATTCTATAGGCAAAGCAGCATATAAGGAGAGTTAGCTCAACTCCAAGCTCCATGATGCGTTCATATGTCCTCACTTTCTCGCTCTATTGAGAATTGAACTAAGCTGGCGTTCAATGTTCCGAATGCTTCTAGGATGCTCAGTAGTTTAATCTTGTTCACTGCTCCTCCGCCTTCAATGTGCATTGCAGGACTTGCAAAACGCTTCAAGCATACAGCAAGCCATTCCAAAGGTATTGGTCATCTGGAAATAATTGATACTGTGCTAGATGCTGTTTGTTGGATAAAAGGTCCGTAGGAAAGGGGATGGTGCGTGGAAGGAAGGGCGATGGAAGCTGAAGCACAAAAGCGGAAGAATTCGGAAGACCTTGACGAAGACTTAGAGTAACGGAGGTTTCTGTAGTGGTACATATTCAACCCCGAATTATGAACAATAATGATGCTCTTCTCTCCCATAACACAACCTCAATTCGCATCTGATACTGAACTGCCGAGGCCCCCTCTCTATAGTACCCTGGCAAAATAGCAAACATCCCAAACGCTACCTCCCAGACACTTTCGTCGCGTTACGGCCTTATTGAGCACAAGTAATGACTGTCTCGAGACGCGCAATGACACGAACAGGACAAAACACACTACAGGCGTAGTGGCAAACCCACAATCATATACAAGCCACTCTGTTTTTTCAAAGTCAGTCGTCGCTATCTTACACCGCATACTTCTTTGTTGCTGTTCCCTTCACCCATCATCACCAACGACTCAGGGTAAAAAGAACGGAATGGTGTACGGCGGAGTATTCTGATAGGGTTCTTACTGCATGACCAGCCAACTTGATTGTCTCTGTAGCGCATGACTGGCACCTTCCTGATGGACTGCCAGACATCATGCCGGCCACCTAATGCCATATATAAGTACGGCCACAACCCAGGACAGAGCATTCAAGTAAAGTTAATTGCGTTTAGCAAAAGGGGCCAGAAGCTTTTGAAAGTTGTCCTTAGTTTAGGATATGGGCCGGGCAGATCTTCTCTTATTCTACAGCTAGTGCTGATAAGCCTATGGTTCTGTATGCTTGGCTCGTTCAAATGCTGTACTTGCGATTCTTCAAGCTCTCCTCATCTTCTAACGCTGTCTTTGATTATTACTAGTCTTTGATAATCTGTTCTTGGATCTTGCTATTGTCGCGTTTGATTTCTGGCCATGGTGCCGCAGAGCACGTGATACCGTACAAAGATGGCGGGCTTGGTGTTTTGAGGTCGGTGGTGCCTTGCTCCCTTTCGAGTATTATCCCAGGCTCGTTGTAAACAAGAGAATAGGCAAATTTTCTTCCTTTTAGATCAATAAAGGAATTCATTCAAGTGACTCTGAAGAGAAATGTGGCCTGAAAGATCTGATTAGCTAAATTCTTGTATGGACAAAGGATATTTGCTTTCCATACTCTGGGTGGGTGGACGCTTTAATCAACCTCACTTCACGTTCAGCGAGTACCTGTGGGGAGAAATGCTCTTCCCTTCTGAAGGCACACCACCAGACTTCATGGTGACGTAGCATGTTGAAGGTTCTATGACCTCAAATGCAAGGAACTGTTACTGTCGTGTAGTTGGGACTATGAGTAGCAAATATATTTTACAGTCCCGGGTCTCAGTGTCCTAAAGTTGAACTTTCAGCTCCTGGAAAAGCCGCTCACCAACCACCACCCAAAGATGTGGGAATGTTTTTCCGGCCAGTCAATCATAAACTATCATAAATGTGCGGAACGGCGAACAAGCGCGCTTGAACGCTTTCAATCAGCAATTATATTGTTTCCGGGCGTAACTGGTAGGGGCACTTTGGGAACTGTTAGGGCTATGCGAGTTACCCCAGCGCCGCTATAGCTTATCTCCGCCAGATACTTTGGGGATGCTTTCGAATGGCCTTTGGATGGCGCAGGGGAAACACGCTGGCAAGAGGGCATTGAATCAGCAAAACCCAAGGTCGCTACCCCGCCCCGCACGGCAGCGTTTGTCTAATGTAACGTCTACTGATTCAAACCATAATGCTCTGCCTAGTTGCCCATGCAAGGATGGTGGGCTGTCACATTGTGGCCGATACTGATTACGAAGAATTGTCAGGCCCCAGACTACCAGACCAGGTTGGGGATTTCGTGGCCCGTTTCTTTACCCGGAATCCATCGGCATTCATCAAAATTCGAAGGGGGATACCCTCAGCTCTATGCATGCTTCCGGAAGCATGTGATTGGGTGTAAATGACGTATGATTATCGCCAGAGCCACCGCCATGAAGGGATTGAGCTGGTCTAGCATCTAGCATGAAAGGGCCCTAAGCTAGAGGGGAGTTAGATCTTGGACCAGGGAACGAAGGACAGGGCTGGACAGGGCTGGACACGGGCATTGCGGTGAGAACTGCACAGGATTACGCGAATTAACGACATTGGATGGATCTAAATGTCCAATCATCAAACACTGCTGGATTGAACAAAGCGCGATTGTTTACTTTGTTATAACGACACCGCTATCGCCATCATCAGCATCAGTGAAAATGGTCCTTCTTTAGGCCACCTTCCTTCGAGCCTTTTGCAGCTGCTTTCCACTAGGTAGTCTTCTTGAAAAAGGGAATCAACTGATTTGGGCGAGTCTAAGCATGTGGCTGGGGGAGGGGCCAATTTCATGCCACATCTCTGTCTCTTTAGAAGCCGATGGCTCAGAATGGAAATGTGCTTTGTATGGATAAAGGGCCAAGCAGAGTCCACTCCTGTCTCCAAACACGAGGGATTTCGCTCGCATGCCTTCGGTGAAACACGAGCAACAATTCACAAAATCATTGTCGGATCACTCATATCCTTGCGCATGCTTTTGCATCCACGAGTGGCAGGAGTCACAAACGGGTTGACACGATACATAGTAGGGTAGGCTTCACTAAAGGAAAGCCACCCACTGTCCGCACATATTCTAAATAAGGTGCAACTTCTGGCCGTGACCTGAAGTTACTTTCTTCCTCAATAGACCGGCAGTAGATTTCCGAGCTATCTTCAGGATATCATAGGAAGGAACTATGGTACCTGGTATTTGGTACACATCTTTTCTTTCTTTCTTTCTGGCCGCTGAAATATAGTGGCCAGTGTAGTCACACTTTGACATTGAAAGGATCGATCAACAATGAATCGCCCAATAAATTGGATAGGGTAAATCAGCAGACTGAGCCTGCGCCATATGTCCCTTCATCAGTCAACACGCCAACGGGCCTAGACAACAAGTGGATCCCTTAGAGCCTCTGCTCGTAGTCGGTGTATCCCATGGTTAGATCTGCGCTTGGGGGAATTTGGTTGTCGGAATTCCAACCGTGCGCGATTGAAGCACGGGGGTAAAAAGTCCTTGATCAGCTGGAAACTAAGCTGGTCTGGTATGGGACGCGCTAGGAAATAATAGATGTTCATGGATGGTGTTAATGAAGCCTATGAAGCGCGTTTGAGCTCCATTTGGTGATATCGAAACGTCTTGATTAGAATTTCTCACAATGGAGACAAAGAGATGGGCGTACAATGTTCCCCACCTAGTCAATGCCGTAGATCGATGGTGTCTAGCAGTTTGATTTGTATTGGTATATGCATTACGATGTATGACTAGATCTCATTATCTGTTTCTCAATGTTTATTGGATTGCCAGGGGAGGTTGACACCTTGCTCGATTTCTTACACCCTAGCTTGTCACCAGTTTTCATGGCTCTACAGCAACGGATCTAAGTGAGCCACTTCCAAGTTCTTCGAAGTATTTCGTTCCCATTCTTCTTCGCGTCAAATTCACAAGAACCTTCAAACTTCTCTCAAGTTCCATTTACAAAGGTTCACCACGAAAATCACTCTTCCCAACTCGTTTATCAGTCGAGGTTTGCCCCCGAGATTTGCCCCCGAACTTTCTTCGGTAAATAAACTCCTTGAACTACTTGCTGTTGCTCACGAAAGCAATAGATTTCAGCTACGTTAGACAACTGCAAGCAACGGTAGCTTAGTCAAATTGCAGCATACGCAAAGATTGAGGTATGATTCAGTAGGCTTTCTACCTCGAGAATGCTGTCTCTAATATGGCCTAGGATCAAACTTCTCGTAGTTTGTGCCCACTTGACAACTTCTTATCCACGAAAGAACTCACAGTTTAAAACCCTAATCATCTTGAATATACCACACACCCCCGGCACATTTACATCCGCAATGGCACCTGGAACCATCTCAATATACATTCCAGATGTTCGCTGTGGCATGTTTTCTGGTCCAAGAATCGATGGGCAGAGTCTTGAGATGATCCCTCCGGTCACTTCTTTGCATTTTCATAACTCGCACCATGCAAAAGGGAGAAGGAGTAAGGTACTTCCTAATCATGGTGATATAACTAAGGGTGATGAAGCGCCGGTAGGTTCACACAACCTCAAACCTTGAAAGAACAACGCCCCTCTAACTAATTGAAGGAAGTGTATGAACAGAAGAGCAAACGCTACAATGATTGAGAGATTAAGGGTAGAGCAGAGTCACAATTGCGGAGACTGTTGCTTTGAGAGACATTATACCTCCTCTAAACATCTCTACATACTTAGATGAGGATGAATTTGTACAAATAGAGCTCTCAATAATAAAATGGCTATGCAATAGTGCTTTTAAACCAAGGAGGAATAGAATGAATACACAGTATTTATCTTTCAAGCGGAAATAAAAGTCAATTTAGTATACTCCTAAGCTAAATTTAAGTCTTACATTGCTGAATGTTTACATCCTGATTATTTGCTTGAAAATTCTGTAGAAATGGGTATGTTTACCCCCGTATAAAATGTGTCTATCAGATTTCTGCCCCTATAATCCCAAGTCATAAGCCACGGAACTAAACGCCGGTACCTGAATTTTCCACCCATACGATCAAGCATGCCAGATTTCCTGTCACGTTCTACCTTGCGGCTCTAGAATCACCGTTCTTGCTACATTCTCATCAACGCCATTAGGCTTGTTGGAGAATGAACCTCGAGCAGAGCCTCGCCATCCAAATGATGTGAAAATAGAGTAGTGTTGTATCGTCGTCATTTCATTTGCTCGCCTGCTGTAGGAGGGTGTCATCGTCTTACCAAAATAGAGCAAATGGATGTATGTGCCAGCCTCAATTATTTCAGGCCGCAAGATTCAGACGGAGAACATGTAAGGAATATTCTCGTATCTCTCCGAAAAAATATCATGCTAGAATCTCTATCATGGCCACCACTGCAGTACTCAGGGCCATTGTTGTCGACAAAGTGCAGAGCTCCCGAGTTGGAGGCTCAGCGGTAAGTTGCAGCATCAGTGCTAATGACAATGGTTCAGCCTCAGCATCCTCTTCTCAGACGATCAAACAAGAAGATGGACTTGAACGTCGAGCAAGCCAAGCGTCTGAAACGAGTACTCAACAGAAAGACGATGAAGAGATCCTAAATGCAGTGGGGATCTTGGCGCCAGGCCCTGATCGCTTCAATGAACATAAAGGTAAGCCTAAGACAAAAGAATACCAATCAATCTAAGAGATTTCCGGATGGCTGATGCATGAAAGCAGGATACCGCATAGTTTCCTTCTTTCGAACAACATGGCACAAATTGACGGATGTAGCTGGGCATGTTTCAGCAACTTCATTGGGTATCAGGGAACACAAGAAGAAAAAGAGCAACTTGGAAGATGATAGAGTCATTGAAGAGAAAAGTAACTTACCAGGCCATCCCTGCTGACCTGACATATAAACTAAACGGTAACCATAGTTGAGGACTTTCCAAATGGGTTTCCAAGATTGGCATATCTCCAAAGTAGCAACAAGAGCTTTGCTATCTATCGTGTTTTTAGATATCTATGTGCTCGAGTTCTCATCCACAAGGAGACAGAGATTGATGATCTTGAGAAGCAGCTGGCGGAACAGGATAGCGCTGATGAAAAGAGTAACCTGAGTGAGAGAAAAAATCGACTTAGGAGTGTAAAGTATAGTACAGGATCGCAAGCAGCACATCCTGGTAGAGCACAAGACTCATCACACCCCGAATTGATCCAAGTAATCTCCGAGAAGCTAAAAGAATACGGTAAGACTACTCTGCTGTGACATGATAGACGTACTAACGGAAAACCCAGCGAAGTTTAAGAACTTGGTAAATCAAGTCGCCTCCTTTGAAGAAGCTCCAACAAGAGATCACGAGAGCGTACTCAATTGGATCTTAAAAGAAAAGCCCCTTTGTAATGGATCATATGATTTCATATGGCACAAAGGTGATTTTGCTTCTTTGAAGGGATCTCCAGTCCAGGGTGGTGGTTCTGGAAAGGCTGGATTCTTCGAGAATATCATATTGGCATTGGCCCCGTACGGTCTTTTCAACGTAAGTACAGCTCATCAATATAGAGTTCTTTATTGGGGAAAGACCAATTGACTAACACCATGGACAACAGAAGTTCATCCAGCCGGATACTGACAGAGGTTCGGTGAACAATTATTCAAACTTTCGTTTTGAGCTTCTCAGAAGAACCCTTGTGATTATTACAGCAGCTGGAAGCATTCTTATTCCCGTCTTCATGTTGTTTCTCTTAGATATAGATTCGGTTGTAGCTGCCTTCATTGTCTTCATTTCCGTGGTATTGTTTTCCATCATGGTATCGGTTGTGGCAGATCCATCGGAAGATAAACTCTTCATCGCAGTTATATCGTAGGTACAATAAAGCAACCTTATGTGTCGCGAGTGCTAATTCGATAAGATATTCAGCCGTACTTTCAGCTTTTCTTGCAGCCATGAATCAAGCTACCAATCTTGGAAGCAAAACCTAACGATCGGGTTTGGGAGGACTTTGTCGTAGCAATGACAGGGTATGAGTTGGGACATATGGCCAACGAAAGTGTTGTTCAGTGCCAGAATGGTTTCTGGACTTGAAGGATGTTGTTTGGATCTACTTTCGTAAGCTTGAGCTTTAGGCAGCGGTGATGAAGGGCCTGAGGGCGTTTGTTCGTGTTTCTTCGTGTTTCTTCCTGTTCTGCAGTTTTTGCTTTTATTTCTGAATATTGCTATAGTATGCTTTCATTTATGCTTCGAATGCGAAACTCAGCGAGCCGACAGAGGTAATGACTGAGGTAAAGGAGCTTGAGAGGCGCTATTAAGATCTGAGGAGGCTGAAAAAGGGAAATGACCGACGCAAGCCTGTGTCACTCTGGCCATGCTTGGCCCCAGGGGGGTCCGTGGTCAACCATGGCCTTTTGCTGATCTTTTTAGCACCCCTAACAACTTCTTTAGTGGAAGGAATACTACTTTTGCGTCCCCATACCTTTTCAACAGTGTAAGGTCTCATTATGTGGAAGGATCAAGCAAAACAAAGATCTCAGGCTTACTCACGTGACATAACCGGTCTTTTTCATTTTCTTTCTCTTTTTCCCTGGCTCCTATTACTACGAGACATTTCACACACTTATAAGGCAGAATTTATCAATTATATCAATAACATTTTATGAAACTTTCTGTATCAGGAACCGTGGTTTCACGTGAAGCACGAATTCTATCTTTGCTATGGTATTCGAGTCACGCACCCACACCATTAAAGAGTTCAAGTCGAGCAGAAGAAACCCCAGATGGGGCTATGTGAGATTGATTCTATGTTCTCTATCTCTAAAAGCATCTTTAAGCTAGTGACATATTTTGCTTTTATTAAATAAGATTGTGTCTAATCGCTAACGAACCCCTTTTAGGGGTTAAATTTAAGCGAGGAGATTTGATGCTAGAAACTTTCAAACTACTCTTATGACGCGAGACACAAATTGATATTAGACAGACAATAACGCTGTATTTTCCCATTTCAATAAATCAATTATACCAACCTTTAGACGTTTAGACCACCGCACCACCGCACCACCGCACCATGGCTCAAAAGTCTAGTCTTCATCATGGCTTAGCAATATTGTCGAAGTAAAATCCCAAATTATGAACGTCATTTCCTCCTGAGGCGTGTAGCTAATAAATATTAGTGACACCAAAATTTGGGCAAAAGCTCCGAGATGAGAAACCTACAATCAATCTTCCACCCACTGACTAACGACCAAGCTCTCATCTGGTCGATAGAAATCTTGCGGGTACTGAGCACTAGGGTCCCTCTCGTCCTCCAAGAATCCTATCCAAACTAACTCCCAAGCCCTTCGAAACTCAGTTAACAACACCTGAAGTCTTCCTTTTGGCATATCCAGCCTCTTGACACCTTGAACATGCTCCGCAAGCTGCTTGCTCATCTCAGTTGCCCACCTCCTCACTTCATCCAGCGGCCGAACTCTCAATTCAAATGTCAAAGCTGAACATAACACATGATTTGCAAAGCAAGCCACTTCTCGTTGCCACCCATGAATCTCGTTCTCAATAACCTGCGTTTGATCTGTTTCTAAAGGCCGCATAGCATAGGTGACCAGTAAGCTCTTGAGTCTGTCTCGCAAGAAGTAGGACTGTTCGACTAGGTGAAGGAGGTGATGGGGTGGTTCCGAAAATAGCTTAGGGTTATGAAAGTAAGCTGAGAAACCATATCGGTGCCCCTTGCAATGAACGCATGAAGGTGATTGCTGAGCTATGGGTTCTGTTGCGGCAGTAAATAGGGGGACTGGGTTGACTTCAGGGATATGACGAGCTGGAGGGAACCCAGAGATATATGGCGAAGCTGTATCATAGAAGTCCGGCTGAGTTGGGGCAAAATAGCTTGACTCAGGTGGTGTCGGATACCTTGGTAGTGGAGAAGGAAAGCGAAACGACTCGAATCCCCTGAATGCCTCATCGCTAAGAAAATCTTCCTGGATCTCCATGGCCCTAACTTACTTGGAAATCTCCAGGGCTAGGTAAGGTGTGGTTTATTAAGACTTGGGAATCCAGGTATTTTGAAAGGCCTGTCTGAGAATAAGAGGTTAAGTTAGAGCTATGAGAAAGGTGAAAAGGTATTTCTGGCCATCCAAACATGAAGAGAACTTTTCTTATACTACTACACACATCCACACCTAATTGTTTGATTTAAAATTTAGATCAAAGCAACCAATATATTCTCTGATAAAGCATTTCTGTTTTCAGTATATGCAGCAAAACAGTTAAGTTGGCTTTTTCTTTTACGGAACCTGCAGGGTGGCTTCTGCCTTTGATCTAAATATTTGTTTTGCTTAGAAACGTTCTCTACTCTTGAGGGAGATAAGCAAACTTCCGTACATACAATAAATGAACTGATTCACCACATACGGGGTTAACCTAGTTGGTAATACCGATCTATTTTCTGAAATAAGCTCCCGGAAACTTGTGTTTTCTATCTATGAACCAGTTTGAATATACTTCGCTTCTGTGGTGAACTTTCTTTGTTGAATTAACTACACTCACAGGCTGCCACAAATCTTTCGAGAGCACTGAGAATCAATACTTCTGAGCCATGATAGGCGACATTAGTGCTACAAGACTCTTTGATGTTCTAATCTAAGCTCGTCTAGAGACTGTTGACAATACCTAAGCCTGTCTTTAACCAGTCCAGGTTTCTCATTCTATGCTTTGGCGACAGCTTGTACTATGAGTCCGGTTAAACCATCTCAAGTATTATTGCTTGGTCCAACGCTTATGACCTGGATAGCTGAGGACAGCTGCCCATTTGAAGACATTCATTTGTTTTACGGTGATCTGCAACTTGTGCATATTTGGTTTTAATGGAGCGACGAAAGCAAGGATGGTGTTGTTTTTGATAACGAGAATGATTGTGTGTACTTGATACACTATCCCAACATGTATGTTGTTTGTCAGCGGACTTGATAAACATGAAAACAGCTGGAGCTCATCATTTTAGGAAGACTTAAGCAGAGTATCTATTCAGGCATCAAGCCACTTACACCGCTCTGCTATGATAAAAGGGAAATGATCTAGAAATGCTATATATACACTAATACTGGTTTATTACCACTGCTTTACATAGTCCTCACTGCCCATTATCATCTGCGCAAGATTTAGCCTCGCACTCCAAACTATGACATCGGTAAATGCTTTCTCTCTGATAATGGCTGGATCTTTCTGATTAATATCACTGTCTTTACTGATACTCCCGGCCGGACGGTGATGATTAAAGAGCTGTGGCTCAACCGACCAACAATTTATACCCATCTCACGATTTCGGCACATGTATCCCAACCCATTGTCGATTGCGAGAGAATCACCTCCTTTGATACCAAGCCAGTAAAGTATTTTCTGTGCTCCACGCAGTGAAACAGCATATCCAAAAGCGCAAATTGGACCACCGACTCTGTGTATTACCCGACTACCTTCTGGTAGATGTTTCACTCCCATGAGCCAAGGCTGATGTGATTGCGGTGCAACTGTTGGGTCGTCACTGATAATGTATGTTCGAAAGTCGTCCTTGGGAGGAAGCTCTCCGCAATGTCCGGGCCATATTATATCCCAATCGTCTCCGTACGGAGAGTGCTGGTGCTTAGATAGAGGTATATTTGAAAGTGTGCGGACCCCTTTGGCCAAACCGGGCATTTGAGATAAAAGCCGAACATCCCAATCGGCATCATCTTCCATGATAAATGCACTAGCTATGCTTTCCTCGACCACCCTAAGTTGAATGAAGTGAGATTATGCGATTTTAAAAAGCTAGCTCGAGGACAAACCTAGAAATGACATTCAGATGACTTCTCCAGCATCCCAGCGTCCCATTCTTTAATTCCACACCCTAAGAGGGACCATTACTCGTACTCAATCAGCTTGATCAGAGGTACTCACTAATGGAAGGGCTTTTTCTGGAACATCATCTCCTCTTACAGCATCCACCCACTCAACTTTGAAACCTGTCAAAGAACTTGCAAGAACCATGGCATCCTTCTTATCCGTTCGCTCTTTGAAGCCGATGCCAAACACTCTCTCGAACTATGAGTATTTTGTTCTTAGTTTGGAACAGTGTAACGGAAGTAACATGAAGAGACAATTACCCCTAGAGTTGCGTTACTCGAACGGCCAATTTCTGAATATGTGTCTAACCCTTTCCTTCTGACTGAAGCTGGCAAAAAGTTGCTTTTCTGGCATGATACCTGTTTCCCCTCCACTTTTTGTGATGACAGACAAGGGTCTATAGGCCTCGTAGAGTAGTAAAATAGACATATTAAAACAGTGAGCAGACCAAAAGTTAAGATACGGTGGTGATATCTCCCGCCTGTCAACGTGCAGCCACGTAGTGCTTGCCAACTCATATGCATAAGTAGTTAACTGATATCATGAAATCATTGAAGGTTTGAAACCGTAGCTAGAAAAAGCGAAGAGTATTTTCTTAACCTAATTTTGCCTATTCTATAAAGCTCACATGATGAGAGCCGGGCAACTCCGGGTAAAGAACCATTACGGTTGTGTATCGGATCGGGTAAAAGAGCTTACCTGCTATGCCTAGATGGAATTGTTAGGTAAGACCGAAAGATTAGTTTACGATAGGTAGGTCAAGGTAACGGTGCAAAATCCCAAAGAGAAATCATGCTTTTAAATATATCCTACATAATGGCTGAAAAGATGTCTCAGATTATGGTCCTTTAGTTCAATGTTTAATCTAGCAAGTAGAATATGTAAAGATTTAATAATTAGAATGTACAAAAAGTTGTAGCGTACTCCTGTGAGTTTTGATAATGCTTTCACCACCACTTCTCATCGTCAGGATCCAATTTCCCAAAAGATTGCAAAAGGAATCCTGCATGATACCAAAAGGCCAAGCACCAGGTAGCCTATCGAGGTACTCTGTCCCTCATCCTTGTATGGCGCGCCTGCGAGGAGTTTCTTGTGACGATAGTGATCTAAGGGCGCCGCATGAAGATATATGGCAAACCAAGCCGTTGGTTCCTGAGAAATCCTATTGCCACAAACTATGAAATCCTCTTGACCTGCACTGGAGGGGCCGAGCGAGCACTCGGCAAAAGTCCCCTTGGAAAGGTTGTCCTAAGAAAAGAGTGCTACAAATGCGCTATAGCTATATATGGCCAATTCCGGCATTGGTCATGTACCACCAGTAGACACATGTGATTCTCTTAAGATACCCAGGCTTTTGTTGAAATATGGTTTTGCTGCTAGGGAAGAAGAATATTGTACCCCAACTCGCTTCCACTTCAAACAGGGAGTTTTGGTCTGCTGTGTCGAAAGGAGGGTATTAGCAGCCTGGCTGAGAAAAGAGCAGATTGGCATGGCAAGTTCGAGGCGATTCAATCGGGATGCAAGTATCTAATGCAATGAACTGCTGCGATATTTGGTTATGCAACTCTTGGCTCGTTGCGAAGATGAAATATACGATGTAATCTGAAGAGGAAAATTAGTTTGAGTGCATATGAGTCTGTGTCGGCAATATAATCTTACATCGAAAGACCGTTAACAGAACTGTTGCTGTGGTTCTCAACTCTCGACAATACACTATTTTCCTTATCCCATCACGTAGGACACCTCATTCTCCCCGAAACAATCAAGTAACAATATCTTTGCCTAGAGGACGCGTTCAACAGCATCGTCGAGCCGAACTGGACCATTGTCACTGGATAACCTTATATTCGGAGGTAACAGCGCACTTGAGGTTGCTGTCGCAATAATAGCTATGAAGGAGCAGGAGAAGAATAAGAACTTCATTTTGGATGAATCTAGCGCAATAATTGAATGGTGGTCGTCGATAAATGTACGTTGGCAGCGTGAGTCTCCAATGTGGCTCTCGCGTTACTTTTGTACCTGCTGGCTAAATGCATGGCGTCCAGTTACTTTCGTAAGTTCAGCTTATTCTTGCCTCGGTTGGGATTCTAGCCAATAGCGTCAAACTGTGCCGCACTTCGCAAACCAATCCTGGAACTGCCAATTCGCTAACCGGTTTACGGAGCACGGATTCTGTATTGGGAAACTCTCAATGTGCCTAGTCTGCCAGTGTATCAAAGCGTACAGCCATGTGGTATGTTCCGCGGGTAAGCTCCTGGTTTCATCTTTTTGTTGGGGACTGCGAGGAGAAGAATACGAAGTACACATTATTACTGTACACAGACTCTACTAACTAACTACACGGGAGCCATGAGGAATGGAACTTACTTTGCTAGCCCCAGCAAGCAGTGACGATATTGAATACTGGGATCTGGTGTAGATGAAGAAAGCCATAGCACCTTGGTTAATAACATGTTCGACCTGAGATTTACCACGGTATATCCATATCTGTGCGTGTTTAAGCATATTGATTGTACTTATGCTTATCATATTTATCTTCCTCCCAATCAGTCTCTCGTCAGACTCATCAGCAAGCTGTGGTTTCTGCCATGGAAAGATCAGCATGCATGATCTAGATTCTACCATCGACTAGAGCGTTTCTAATCATTCCTGATCTACAATATGGGAACTTGACTATGGGATCTAGACCATCATCCGATAGATTTCAAATATATAGATCTTCTATTTATCTTTGCTCCAACCCTGTGACCTTTCCTTGATAATCCACAAACCTTCCCTTGTCATCAGCAGAATTTAATCCCATTCTCTCTCTTGTTTAAAAGGACCTGATCAAATCCAATTATTTCCATCATTTATTATTGCCGTGGTGATAAATGGGCACTGTCTGTACTAAGGTTAGTGCTCTTCCAAGAAAGCTTTTCTTTCGGACGAAGGATCCCAGGAGCCGGGAGCCGAGACAGCTCGCAAACGGTATTTGTTTTGTATTATCTCCACACCCAACGTGCTCTAACTCTCTCTGGGTATTTAAGAGTTTGTAGTTGCTGACTTGTTGAGCAGCTCAGTGATTGGGCACATGAACAGTGTGCCCTCTCACTTTGAACAACTTCATGTGTGGCACTTGCTAGAATGAAGAAATAGCCCCATCGGGACTCGAGAAGCAGCATTAAAAGCCAATGGCTGCAGATTTGTGGACTCGGACCCGGTATAACCAACCATCTTCTTCCAGTATTGCAGTTTCACATCACCAATTCTGCCACCTACAGTACTGCACCAACCCTAGTGATAGACTTCTGGTTTGCGAGAATACCTGATATGCCCCATTATTGTTATTGAACAATCCTTTATTAGATACCTGGAAGAGAAACTTCGATAACGCAGTCTAGATAACACTATCTACGAATTCACCGTAATATCCTTCGGTGTGGGAAGATTGTTCGTGATCTTTTTTCTGAAGAAGTGCTCCGTCTCAAAGTGGTCGAGTTGGCTTTACGCCGTAATATCGAGTAGCAAGGCAAATGTTTCTATGTAAGGTATATACGGTCGATGAAATAGGTGAAGAAATGTTAAAATGTCTATGCCATACATCGAAACTGTTTAGCCCAGCAGCACCAACTGGCAGATACTACGTATACCATGCTCCATAACCCGAACTACCGATGTACTATAATGCTCCTTATAAGATCCAGCAGTTTTGATCTTTGCAAGTGCATTAGTAGCTTTGCTGTGTATCTCAAACTGATGGAGACGAGTGTTTCTATGTTGCTAGCTCAAAGCAACCAACTCCATGTAAGCAACTGCAGTTGAGATTCATGAAATTTGCAGAAGCTGCGAATACAAATCTCAGTAATCAAAACTGCAATAGAAAAAGCAGGAGATGAAGATGCAACCATGAGTCAAAGAAGTTAGGTTAACAAGCAACAAAATACCCGAGATACAAAGCGTAGAAACGGCATATACGAAATATTTACCCACGCAAGACTTCTTTTGACCGGAACTACATGGACATAGCACAGGGTTCGAGTATGTACTTTGAGTTCGCATATTTGCAGGTTGTGGCAGTTAATTTATTATACATGTGTAATAGCTTCGTATATCAAGCTTCGTGAAGCATCCAGTCCTCGCTTTTCTATGCTGCTTCCAAACGCCTTGCTTAGCAAAAAGAAAAAAAGGAAAAGAGGAAAGACTCAGTGATATCGTTGACTGCTGTAGGCACCAACCCGGTATCTATCCCCTCCCTTAGTCATGACTTCAATCACAACTTATTTAGTCCATTTCCACTACTCTTCCTTCTCAGCTGCTAGATCAAGCCAACCAGTCAAGTTATCCACCCACCACATCAACCGCCAGTAGAGACTCGCCTGGGCCCAGTCAAATTCCCCTTGCTCTGTTTTGGGAATCTGGCTACCAATGATATCGCTACTGAGCCATCCTAAAATTGGTATACTGGCAAGTAAGCGTTGCCCGTATGACTGTTGAGGAAGAAGAGCTTGGTCTGCAGGAAGTAGTTTGATACGTCGGGCAGTGGGGATTGCGCGACAGTAAAGATTTGCGTCACCCGCAGGAGGACTAGTCAAGGTGGCAGAAGAGCTAGTTGCTTGAGAGATGGTGCCGGTATCCAGAGTCTGGGTCGAAGACATGCTAGCTGGTGGAGAAAGGGAAATATCTCCGGGAGCAGCTTGTGAGCGAGACATAGCGCTTGAAGGTCGAGTCTTTTCGGCACGAGGAGTTGCTCCGACGGCTGGAAGGGCTACATCGTTTACTGGTGGGACGCCGCGATATATTTCCGCCCAGACGAGATGGCCAAGAACTGTTTGGGGCGAACACTCAACAGCAATCTCCGCAGCTTCAACAGACTCGAAGGTAACCTTTATCCAGTGTTTGCCACCAGCAAATCGTAGTGACTTCGCTCTTTCTTCAACTGTGAGAGGCTTGTTTCGTAGTATGGCAGGATCCCGTTGGTCACCCTTGTATTTGCGTTGTTCTATGGGGGGATCTCGCGAATAGTCCTCGCAGATTCGACCGGCAACTCGCTCAAACTGATTAAGAGCTGCATATTGATGATACCGACTGAATCCGCGAAGCAGAACTTCAGTAGGCTCCTTGTGAACATATCTCTGCGACGTTTCATCATTGCTATCAGCAGAGGTGAGAGCGTTCGAGGTTGATAGATTTGGTTGTGAAATAGACGAAGGGAGTTTCGACTTTCGAATCGGATTTTGCGCTCGTATGGCCTCTTGTTGAGCGAGGTATGCAGGAAAGATTTTATCAGCAGCTGCTAGAGTTGGATCTTCTCGCTTCACCGCTGGTGTACCAGATTTCGATCTTGATCTTCGTGTTGACTTTCCAAAAGATCCTGTTTCTGGAATAGCCCTTCGAGTTCGAGGGGCGAGCGGATTGTCGGCACTTCCAAAGATGTCAGAAAAAGCATCCATGATTGAAGATGCACCTACCCATATTGCATGCCATAGGGCCTTTGTACTCCATCGTTGCCTATATAAAGCTCGTCCTCGGGAACACCGTGAATGGGAAAGGGGGGCATGTTCGAACTGGAATTTAAATGTTGATTCAGGAATGCGCTGGAGGTCTCGAACGAATTTAAAATATACAGTCTTTTAACCCGCTGTGCGCGCCCAATATTGCACACAGTCTCCAGTAGTCCGTATTTTCCTCTGATTCCGACAGCAGTATCGTTTGAAGGAGCGCTCAGTATTAATTCTTTGAATGCGATATTCCCGTCAAAGGTATCACGAAAGTTGTTATCTCGTTGTCTTGGCGGTCCTTTTATTTAGGCTAGTATTGATGGGGCAACAATAGCACCAGGCAGAATAAGTGGACCACTAGGGAGCTTTGCAGCTTGCTTCAACGTCATAAAAAAGTTGAAAAGTTGCAACGCTTATACAACATTCACAAGAAAAGAACCTGTCCAGAAATCATAGTCAAGATGTTTCGCTTCGTAAGTATATCCAAAGATCAAACGCACTAATAATGGTAGCTAGCATATGCCAGTCAAATGCACTTTGATCGTGACTATTACTAACTGCTATCTAATAGCACAAAACCCTCGATGTTGTTACACTCTTCCACAAGGCTAGCTCCCCAGCTTCGGTACGAGTCCATAGTCTGTTAAAGCAATTGTCAGCTACAGCGAGCGAGCATGCTACAGAAGACCAAGCAAGTGATCATTCCGCCCAGACTAAAGCTCAGAGAAGCGAATTTGAGCTCGAAGTCACTGAAGAGCCCCCTACCGAGGACCAATTACGAAGCATATTGGAATATTTGGGACCAAACAGCGCTGGAACAGCCATTAAGGGTGCTGCGGATGAAGCGGATGCGTTGCGGAAGTTGAAGGCGAATGGAAATAGCTTTGAGCGACCATTCGTAGGGCTCACCTAGTTATAAACTTGTTGGATATGGCTAATGAGATTGCAGACTGTTGATTGGAGTAACGGAAAGGCTGTGGCTGGCGCAAATGAATCGGAAATCCTAAAGCTGATCGAGGCGCTTCCTAAAAGCAAGTAGGCGTATCACAACTCCGAATGTACGAATATGAAGTGAAGTGAGGCGGTTTAGGATTCGGTGTTTCGTGAATATTCGTAATCCTTACAATCATGCTTTGTATTTTGCTTCCTTGTCATCTGCTGCGTTCCTTTTCAAAGTACGAGCCTAAATTGTGCCGACCTTTGAAGCTCATGGTTGACGAGCAACTTGATCTTAAGTCCAATATCCTGCTACCAGATAGATGGAAGTCATATTGTTGTCGCTTCTCGAGAACAATATATATCACTATCATAGTGCTAGTTACGTTATCACGAGTGGAAGTCCTTTCGTTGTAAAGACAAGTTTATTACTATATGGAATACATTTTGACAACTCACTTAATAACATAGACACCTTGCTCAAATTTGAGTACTTCTTTCAAATTCGTATCATCTAATGCGATAACGCAAGGATTAACTATTGCCACAACACAAAGTTAAGCCAGGCAATTTCTTAATGCTTTCCCGCCATGGCAACGTGAACTGCATTCATTATTGAGACAGTTTAGCTATCAGTGAATAAATGAGAATATGCTGAAACATCACGCTCGCCTTGCTTGTATGCCTTTGGCATTGTTCATAAATTTGGATACCATGCACTGCATTGAGATCTATACATGCAAACGGGGTCAAGATGGTCGTCTGCCAAAACTTTGTATGCAAAGTAGATATCCCTGATAGCAGCATGTAAGTCATAAATGTACTTAGATGCTGTTTAGATATCATCGAAGCTTTAGCCCTGAACTAGCGGAAGATCGGGTTCTCTTTTGTAAGCGTATTCTGCTCTTTAAATGCATTTTCCGAAACCAACAGACTGTGATTGGATGAACTTGTATCTGTATATTTGACTTATATTCACTTTTAGGCGGCCGCGAGGTTGTCCTTAAATTCACCCGTGCCTTCCCCCTTCGTTGCGCCAGTACTTAAGCACCTCTCTCAGTCCTCAACTTCATCCTCAACATTTTCTTTCAACAACTTCCAGCGTTGCTTTTCGCACTCCTGTTTTCTTGACGACACCACGATTTCACGATTTCACGAGCCTACGATCTCTCCCTTGTACTCTACAACTCTTTGCAGCACTCTTCGCACTCTTTTGTGAAATCTCGACGAGCTCATCGCGCACTGCTTTCACAATGTCCCCATCAACGCTCGCCATCCCCCCAAACCAGCAGCAAATTGCCTACTACCAACACATTCCCCCCCAAACACTCCATGATGCCTATAACATGGTAGCCGATAAGGTTCGCGTATCTGTCGAGACTGCAATGCCCCGTGCATTCTTCGATGTTCCTGCAGCTGCAGCTGCCCAATTCTCGACTGAGCTAGGCAAGAACCCGAAGCGACCAGCTCTTGACCCTCCTCCTCCCCCAATTGTTCGGTCAAATCTTGAGCGGGAGATATACCGAAAGGCTGATCAGCTTCGAGCTCGATTTCCGGACCTTGCTCGCACTGTTAAGACTCTCACATCTTGGGATATGTTGTATTACTATTTCGATGGACAAGATCTTCAAACTGAAGGTTAGTTACAGCTTAAAGGTTTCTGGAGAAACACAAGCACGTTACCTGGGATCGAGTAAAAAGTACAGGCTTTCATAAGGGCATTTTTCTAATATTAGTATTATAGGAGCTGCTTTCCTTTTTTATGTTCTCAACGCCCTCAGTAATCAGAACGAATATAATCAGGGCAGACAAGTCTTGTTACAAAACTGGAGTCGTGCATGGATTGGCTCCAACTATGAACGAGTATTTCTTCTCACTATCTGCGCTCCCAAAAGCCGTCACTAAGTTGCATATAGGTTCGGGGTCTTCCTAATGATTACGACCTCACCACTCTCATCACGGCCGAAGATAAGCTTAGTATGACGGACTGTAGCCCCACGGATTGGGCGTTTCTGAAGGTGGCAATGGGTCATTTTAATAGCGAGATGAAACCTCATGTTGAGTGTTCAGGCAGTCAGCGCCATGGGCTGCAACAACGGAAGCAGAAAGGCAGTCAACAACAGTTGCAGCCTATGGTCCAGCGAAATGGTGACGACCAATTGCGAAGCCAGCCACAATATCGCCAGCAGCATGGCCACCAAGGTCTCCAATACAACGAGCACCGTGCTCAGCAAGTTGGTCAGCAGCACAACCAGCAACAGCAAGGTCAATCTTTCGTACCTCAACTGTACCCCGTAAATGGGCAATCGCAATATCAGGCATTGATCAGTAAGTCAAACTATTCCAATTTGGGCGCACTACTTCTTTAGATGTCAGTTTCCTAGACTAATATTTTGTAAGATTCTACTCCCCCTGATCTTAAATATGACGCCACCTCAGGCCGCATCATGGAGGACCATCGGAACCAAGCTGGCCCAAATAATATTCAGCAGTTTGCTTTATATCCGAATATTATCCATAACTGGCAGGAGAGACCTCGTGATTACCTGAACGACAGCCATAGCCGCAATGATCGTAATGGTCGTCAACAATCTCGAGGCAACGGACACAATAGTCAAATGTTCTCTGATCGGCATAACACCTATCGAAAGCAAAGCGACCGCCAGTATAGCAACACTCAAAATAACCGCAGTGGTTTCGATCGGGGAGGTATGTCTAACAGCAGTTCACGGCAGAGCCCACGACGAAACACGGAAGTGCCGGGGAGCATGGGTGTGTATTACTCTAAAATCTTTGAGTTTTATGAGACCGTAAGTATGGGCGTGCTGACTTTTATACAAGGCCAACAACAAACTCCAATCTATGTACGCAATTCACAACGATTGGGAAATCCAGTTCAGGACGAGGCTAGATATGGTGGTGAGCAACGCTTGTTCTCTGACACAACTCGTCAGAAATTTTCCAATGATGCTCGATATTACCAAAAGCCGCAATGGCAGAGTTTGTCTACCTGTGCATGCCAGAATCCTCATTCACTGATAGTTGTTCGCTCAGGTCTTAACAGTTCGCGAAGTTCTTACTTTAAAGGCAATCCCAATGTCATTATGAAAGCCAAATCAGTCAACTACTACTATAATTCTGATTCCAAGGGCCATGAATTAGATTACACTTCTCGTCAAGTCTTTGTCTGTGGTACGTGATGAATGAGCATCTTCTATGGTCATTTGGTCTCGTTTAAGCCTCATTTATCATTTCTAACCTGGTCGTCTTGCAGGTGCCGGTGTGGCTGCATTTCTCTCCCACGAGCTAAAAGACATGTTGGAAAAGGTTGGCCGCATTGATTATATCAGTTTCTTGGAGGGCGCGGAATTCACAAACCCAAACGCTAGCTCATTTATTGCGTAAGTTCAAATCAGTCACTACTGAAGGTAAACAACTCATGAAAAGCTCAGTTTCGAAAAAGAGGATTCCGTACAAAAGGCAATCACAGAATTTAATGGTGCCTTTTTATCTGATGGCCGTCAAATTTGGGTCAAACTCCCGGGTGATCGAACAAGATCAGGCAGTCAATCGAGTTACCATTCTCAGGAGTATCGAAATTATTCTGGCCACTACCAGCGTGATACTCACAGTCGACAATCTTCCATTTCTCAGCGACAATATACTTCTCCGGATGCGCCAAAATCAAACAGTCCTTTAACAGCAGGCTTTCAGGCTCAACTCAGTCCTCCAGCAATGAGTGATATGCAATCAACTGTAGCACAATTAAACCAAATGCATGAAGCTGTGACTGGCATAACTCAGAGCACACCAGAGCGACCGCTTGGTAATGTATCACCTTTTACGGAAGGTGTAACTCCTTCCAAAGGCAAGGGTAAGGGAAAGAAGATGGGCAGTGTGCGTGATTCAAACGGACCGACTCCAGCTCAGACTCCGACCAAATCACGCTCACAATCAAACATGAATGCCAATTATCTGGTAGATATCACAAACAAGGATAATATCTCCTCACGAGAATTAGTGGGAGAGGAGCATACTGATAAGACTCCTGCTCTTCCCCCTCAAAATGCTCAAAAGGAGAACGTTTCATTGAGAGCTCCTAGCAAGGCCTATGCATCAGAAATTATTGCACCTGCATTTCATATTGATCAGAAGTATATCTTGACTCCTGCGAAGCAAAATCCCAGTGCCCAGAAGGACAATGAATTTTCTTCGGACACCCAATTTACTTCCCAAGCTAAGGCCATCATACCTTGGCAATCCAAATCTATCAAAAAGGATGTTGCACCTACAGAGGATGATATCATTGCTACGACCCTGGATAGAAGCACTCTCTCTATAGATTTAAAATCTGTCCCTGAAGAGGCAAAGAACCCAAGGCATACTAAGCTTCATCATGAGATCAATGCGTCATCAACCGGTGAGAGTGTCCCTGATTTCAAGACAACCGATGGAGCACTAAATAACAGTCGAGAGACCATGGATCCTCAGAAGTCTGCAAAATCTACCAAGAAGAAGAATAAGAAGAACAAGAATAAGAGGGGGCCAATCCCAGATTTCGCTGGCCAAAGCTCATCATCGATTGAGACATCTCCACTCGCCGGCCAAGTTCCATTTGCGAATTTCACTGCGGAATCCTCTACCGGCCACCCAAACTCGACCGATTCATCGGCGATTGATACATGCCTTAGTGACTCAAGCTTTTATAACAAGGAGAATGGCAGCGTCAAGAGCACAAACCCACCAGCCACGAAGCATATCCCGGATAGGTCTGACAGTGAGACAACCTTGTGTAATAGTCCTGCCAAAGGCGATAAAATTGTTTCTGGGGTATCCAAGATGGATAACGGGATTTCCTCAACCACCTCAACGCCAAAGCAAAAGTCTAGTGGCAACCACAAGTCACGAAAATCTAGCCACGCTAAGAACAACAGCAACCAATCGACCAGTAGCAACGAATCTTTGCGAAAAGTTGATAGGAAGGCTTCTAGGTGTGATAAAGGCTTCAAGCCTACTATAGTTGGGTCTCGTGCTGATAACGCGGCCATAAAGTTTGCTGCTGAACCCGACCATTCTCTTGCAGTGAGCGCTGCTGGCAAGAGTCTCAAGCGTGATGGCGGTAATAAGGTTATTGTTCACGGACAGGAATTTGTTAACTCTCTTGCTGGTGATAAGTTCCGACTTGATGTGGCAGGCCCAAAGGCTGTCCCAAAATTCAAGTCCCATTCTGATCTTCAAAAGCAGGTACAGCAGCCACACAGTACTTCTAGAGACCATGACGATACACAGTGGCCGGCTTTGAACGATTTTAAAAACTCATCATCTGCCAGTATTGGTCAAAAGCTTATCGCTTCTTCTGCCGTTCGACCCGTGAGTGAGCGGATTGGTGTTGTTGTGCCAGCCATTCCGCTCAACATGGAACGCCGTCGTCAGTTGTAAGTGTAAGCCTACGCCAACTCCTTTCCGTGTTCCTTCAATGCAGGCTGACAGCTTGCAAGAGTGATAGACTCAGTGGTTTGGCCAATTGTTACGGGATGCTCGGCCATTAATGATAGTGACGGCGTTGAGGAATTTGACACATTTTGGGGGGTTTAACATAGACATATTGACTGTTCCTTCGAGGTAGATTTTACAGCATTTCCCCAAAATACACTCATCTTCACGTTTGTGGAGGAGGTGGAACTTGAGCATGAGTAGAACACTTTGTACCATGGCAAGCAATGGCGAATCTCGCCTTAATTGCAATCATTAATGAATAATTGTCTTCCTTCATGGTATTCCCTTCGTCCTCTAAGTTCTATTCACTATGCTTTCATTTGGTTTATAGAAATCTCATTAGGTGCTAAGGTATAGGCCTTTTTTGCTCAAGAAGGACATCTCACACATTCGGCAAACGCACCTCCATGGGGGTATAAACGTTTGCTAACCAGTTCTGCAAACCATGCAAACCAATAACTTAGGCCACCGACGCCCGAGTTGCCCAAGGTATCAGATTAAAGGTAATTCAGGACTGAGTAGGAGGATTACCTACTACACCAGTTTAGCTAAGGACCGAACTCAAATTGTTCCATAAGCAGGTCTAACTACTATCTCTTAAGTTCTTCGGCTCGTTGTGTAGGTGAGTACTTTATAGTGTCAGTGAGCTCAGCTGGTCATTGGCTAGAACTTCACATGATCCATAAGTATGTAAAATAGCTCCCGAACTTTACCCCGCCCCACCCCCACCAACCCACCAAGGCCACAATTTTCAACCTCATGTCCGCGACGAGCGCAAGATCTCAAGCAAGAAACCAGAGAGAGAGCAACAGCTCTCTGCAATCCTTTGCAATAAACAAACACACTTCATACTTCCCTCACGAACCCTCAAAATGCACAACCCTCCACCAACAAAGATAACGGTACTCATTTCTGGAAACGGCTCCAACCTCCAAGCCCTAATCGATGCCTCTACTACCACCATGCCCCATTTGCAAATCATTCGCGTCATCTCCAATCGCAAACAAGCTTATGGACTTTCGCGCGCAGAAAAAGCCTCCATACCAACTGCTTATCACAATCTGATCGCGGGAAAATATCTTGCTGCAGGAGAGAAAGACCCGTCAGCCCAGCTACGAGGTCGTGAGAAATACGACGCCGATCTCGCAGACCTGGTGCTTGCAGACTCACCCGACTTAGTGGTTTGCGCTGGTTGGTTACACATTCTCGCCCCGTCGTTCCTGGAGCCTTTGATCGCTAAAAACGTCCCCGTTATAAATCTCCATCCAGCATTACCCGGGATGTATGATGGCATAAATGCTATCGAGCGCGCATATGCCGATTTTCAGAATGGGAAGCTTGAGAATGGGAGGACGGGTATCATGATACATTATCTTATTAGCGAGGTAGATCGTGGAACACCGATTTTGGTGCGAGAAATTGAGTGCAAGAGTGAAGAAACGCTGGAGGAGTTGACGGAGAGGATACATGAACAGGAGCACCAGATCATTGTAGAAGGTACTGCAATGGCCATTATAAAACTCTGGGAGGGTAGGAATGGGAGCCCACAGAAATAGGACACATGCCACACATTGGGTGAGGCCAAAGGTAGGGCTGTCAAAAAGTATCATAACACAGTGGAACAGGGGGCTGTGTAGAAAGTCGGGATGTTTCTCGTTCTACTAAGAAAAGTCTTGTTTCAGGACATTGAGACCTTGTGTGACGACAACATAGGTCGACTCAATGTTAAAATTAAATATGGAAGATCGTATGTCAACTAGAGAACGAGAAAATGTTCAGATCTAGCAAAATAGATGCATCGTAATAGAGTATGCGACGCCAAAAAGAGTCAAATAAAAGTGGTTCATGCTCATGAAAACAGACCAATAATACTAATTTCTATCCATATGGCACACGAAAGACATCGCGGGAATCAAATTAGCCTCAACTGAATATGTTGGCATATAATTCTAGTAGTTATTCTTCATATATTGAAGACTGTGAATAAGCCTCATTCACATTCTTCACCACCTCAGACCTTTTCCCGGCTGCAAGTTCTCCCAAAACTTCTTCATGTAGAACATTCGACAAACAGAGGAAGTAATTTGTTGACCAATCAATGGTCTCATTTGTTGTATTTTCAACGGATGGTTGGCATTAGATATTTATGTTTGTTTTGCTGCCTTTCTATTTATATGAATGTAAGAGCACAATATTCCATGCTGGGTCTTCTTACTTATGAGTCGAATATTTCACTGTGTGGCCGTGTCCGCGCTCATAATCCATGTGCCTCTGTGTACTGATATATAAACTGTGCATCAAACATAGATGTGGAGACTCAACTTTGTGAATAACGAACAAGACAGTGTATGCTGTAATTCAATTAAATTAGCGCGGGTAGCATCTTACCTAAAAGGCCCAATTAAGAAGTTTTGGCAGCCACTGCAAGTAATGACACCTTACCGACTTTACTAAATAGGGTATACAATCACAAGCTCTCTTATATATAGAAGAGCATCACACTTCGATAAGTGCCCAGGCTTGCTTATTTAGCAAAAGCTTTTTCTAAAGCCAACATTGCTATATACCTATGCTGTGTCATGTCGTCTCCTTCAAGCCACAGAAAGCCCCCGAATCATTGTTTTTCATTTCCATTCACTCAGAATGTTAGAAATCATACCTCAATGCACTAGGAGCATGTTCTCTTGCATCTTAATACGAAGAAGCAAGTTCCAATACTTTTACTTGATAAGGAAACGATAACTGAGAGTTCAGCTATCATTGCGTCTAGTAAGTGGCTTTCAATACTGAGTGATTATCTCTAACTTGTAACTCTCCTCGCATAATCATCTAGCTATCTTCACTGGGTAAATATTGACTCTCCACTTTGATGCAGTTTCTGACCTTGTTCCTGAATTGTATCTCATGGGCGAAAGTTCTCTCGAAACCATCAGAGTCTTCGAACACCTCAATCGGTTGTCTAGATCTGTACTAGCAGCGCCTTCAAGCTACTATTCAGACCGAACCTGTTCTCTAATAACCCCGTCGCGTTTGAAGTGATAAATGCGAAAGGAATACAGCGAATTGAGGAGTCCTTCAACTTCATCGAAGAAAGATCGAATGGGGCATATGCAGCTGGAGGTGCCTTTACTGTCGTAGGCCCTTATCTATTCGTGTTCTATAGGTGGGGAAATGGTGAGGGCATTGAGATAAAGAAATCATATCCAAAATATGCAGCATTGATAGAGGATTTGGTAAAGTGGGCTGCAGTGAAGGATACATTGGCAGCAGAGCGTATTGATTCAACCTTATGAATGAACTGCTTCCTATTTCAACTTAGCAAGGAAAGTTCTATGGCCGCAGGCAGCAATACCGGGCTAGCATCACAGTATTTCGCATCACGAGGAACCTCTTCTCCTCCTTAGGCTCCACTGAATACAAGACCCATCTTATTACACTGAGGAATCTCCCCTCATTTGTGAAGTAGGTTCCCTGACATAAAGTCTTCATTGAATGGAAAGGTTAAAGCTGCATACCGTGCCTTAATACTTTCCATTATGCCTCATACTCCTCCACGTATGAGCTGGAATTCAACCGGAAGTAATCAAGCTACAATAATATGAACCTTCTATGTCAATTAAACAATCACTATCAATATGTTTGGTTTCATTCTGTCACCAAATTTCATGAATATCTGAAGCAAGAAACACAATTACAGAGGACCATATGACACCTAAATTAACCGCTCACCAAACAATCTACTTTTTTAGGCATTTTCCGAGCAGCTCTATGATACTTCTGAGATTCCAAGTCATATGAACAACGAATAGAAAGCTGCCTACTATTACTATAGAAAGAAGAAACTGTTAGTCTAGGAGCCATGGTTGGAAGTCAATTCATCTGTTTAAGCAGATTTTGCAAACATTACTGAAACCTCCATATGTGGCACACATGTTAAAATATAGCCCCCCGTAGGTCCTAGGACTGTTCTGGATGACATCGTTCCAGGTAGTCCTGACCATAGGGACACGGTACTTTGGTGGTGACTGGTCTATCTTCCCAAAAACAAGAAAAGGACAGCACAGTGTGAGCTCGCCCACAATGATCTGCTTCTTCAGTTGCTGAACCCATTGAACTGAGCATAGAGCTTATTTCTAGTTTATACGACAACCACTAAATGAAAGAAATACGTGACCATACGTTACGTAATACCAATTTAGCCAATCTAGTGAAAGCATCTCAATTCGGATGTCTCTATTTGTTATTGTAGTTGTAGGTAATAGAAAGTGTTGCTTAGTGGGCATGAGCAAGCAATGGTATGTACGAATTAAGACACCTCAAAAATACTCGCGTTGCACGTTCCCTCACATCCATAGGAATAGGCACAAGTCCACGGCGCTAATTTTAGTGTGGCGTTTCCCCCCGGGAATGAGCTATCTACCAGTATTAACCTTAAACCAACCTTCCTCTTCCACCTCACCACCCCTAGGTAGATCCATTAATAAAATGAGTATTTTCCTACATCGGAGCAAGCTCCTTTTTAGCCATCCTATTATGGGTGTTGCATTTATTTTGTACAGGCCCAAATGATTCCCAGTGGGTCATCTGTGCGCTCCTGCAAGTAAATAGAATGTTCTATGGTGAAGTCGGTGGGTCGACCCACTGGGAGTTATTCCGCCCTGTACGAAAGAAAGTTTCTGGTTTCCTGATTAGAAACAAATTGGAGCAAGCTGATTAGTTGAGCGGATGTCAAACGAGAGTGCAACGCCGGGGGGCCACTAGGATCACGTCCAGGGCACTGACAGGGCATGACAAGGCATTACCGGAGATCGCGACACACTTGGCTACTGAGCCACCATCCTATGGGACTACAGCATGAGGATACGAAATTGGCAGTTCCTTGACGTATACTGGTGAGTAGTATACTTGTGTACATATACACATGTGCGGCCCTGTGGTATGTTCTCTCTCATCCTCTTCTTTCCCTCTCAGTTTTCACGCTCGTCTCTTTCGTGTCCTTTCTTATTCTCTCCACGGAGGATTTCAAGATGTATTGGGTTTCCTTCCTTGCGGTTGCGCTCGCCTCCCTGAGTGTAGCAAATGCTCAAACTCAATATACTTCGACGAAGGCAGCAGATATCGCAGCAGCGCGAGCTACTGCGAGGACGCTAAGCCCGACCAGTTCTGTGAAGGGAAAGAAGTTCGATCGCTTTGTGTCTATATTTTTGGAGAACACCGACTTCGATATGGCTGCAGGAAATGGTGAGCTTGGCACTGATTTGTTTTTAGCATGTGAAATTCTAATATGAAATGAAGTGGACATAAACGCTCTGGCGAAACAAGGCATAACTCTCACCAACTACCACGGCCTTACGCATCCTAGTCAACCTAACTACGTAGGCGCCGTTGGTGGCAATACGCATTGGGTACTTCTCGACACGTACTACCGCATCCATTCGAGGGAGAAAACGATAGTTGACCTGTTAGAAGCGAAGGGAGTCAGTTGGGGCGAATACCAAGAGGACCTTCCGTACTCGGGGTTTCAGGGAGACTATGTCAATCAAGTAAATGGGAAGAACGACTATGTTCGGAAACATAAGTACGTCGGGGGAACCCTCTTGTTCTTATCAGGTGGCAAATTACTGACCGTCTGGAACTTCTAGCCCTTTGATACTTTATGATTCTGTGAGTATGGATCTTGATCGGTTGGCCAAGATCAAGAACTTCACCATGTTCGACTCAGACTTGAAGAACAACAAGTTGCCACAATGGATGTTCATTACGCCAAATATGAGTAAGTCCATATGATCTCCACTACCTACAGAACAAATGAGTGCTAACAAAATTAAAGCAAATGACGGCCACGACTCGTCCATCGAAGTAGCAGGAGCTTGGGCGAAGAATTTCCTTGATCCATTACTCGCAAACCCGAGTTTCATGTCTAACACGCTTGTTCTATTGAGTAAGCACCGTCGCCATTCTGAGTGTATTTCAGTAACAACAACTAATACCATTTAGCCTTCGATGAGACAGAGAACTATTTCTCAAGCAACACTGTGTTCTCAGTCCTCCTCGGTGATGCTGTTCCAGCAGAGCTGCACGGAACTACGGATGATACCAAATACAACCATTACAGTATAATGTCAACAGTAGAGAATAACTGGGACCTGGGAAATTTGGGACAGGGAGATGCGAAGGCAGCCCCTTTCTTTAAATAAATTGTGAAATTAACACAAAACTTCTTAACACATCCTCTATGTTTTTCTAGCCACCCGCGTCACCTTGATAGGTTCTAGACTAGTGTCTGGAAAGAGATACGGATACGGACGAGAAAAGAAGTAGAAGTTCAATTGAATAGCACAAGTTGGAGTGAATTGGAATTCACTTGAGAAAAGTCCCGTATTAAAGTTGTGAACTAACCAAGTAAGCAAAATCTGGTTGAAGAAGCTATATATAATGAGGTTCATCCATTCTCACCATGCAGTCAAATTCCTAAGATGCCACAGCATACGTCAACCAAAGTCGGCTTCAGATGGCATCTCAGAAGTGTGCGCGAAATATACCCGGACCTCAAACTCGTTTTTTATACTTTATGAAGGGTCTCTCTTTAGGCTTCAAAGCACTATGAGCATTTGCATCTGACGCCGGCACTCCCGAAACAGGTTTTCCAAGCCGATCACACAATTCAAAGTCAAAGTTGGCGAGGAAGTAAGCTGTAATCATGAACTGCTCCAACTTCGCAAAGCGCATCCCAAGACATGGATGTCTACCTACTCCCCATCCAATGAAAGCATGCGGTCTTTGCTTATCTTCTGCACGCTCAGGGAAGTAGCGTGAAGGATCCCACTTTGTTGGATTGGTGTATATGGTTGGATTCATATGGACGTCGAAAAAGGAGTATGTAGCGTAAGCACCTGGTGGGATCACTTCTTTGGTATTGCCGATAGGGATGTCTAGTCCAGAAACGTTTTTCCGGAAGGCGGTGCCAGTTCCGTTCACGCGTATGCTTTCCCTCAAGCACAGATCGAGTAGTGGGAACTCGGATTCCCACGCTTCGGCCGAGAGGTTGTCGAGTTTTTCCTTTAGGGAAATCTCTGTATTGGGATTGTATTTATTTGCTGCAGCTTCAACTTCCTCGCGGATTGCATTGAGCCAGTGGTGGTCGTGGGCGAGATAGGTGAGAATCCAGGCTGCGTTAATACCGCTGTTCAAAAGGCCTGCGAAGAGTGCTCCAACGATGAACTACACCTTGTTAGCAAGGTTCATGGCTGATACATGTAAAAATAGGAGATGTACTTCGGTGATCTGCCTCATGTCGTCACCTTGGTCAATCAGATACTGTAATGGATCATCCCCTCTACTTCCTGATTTCTTGCGGTCCTCCACAATTCTTCTGAATATCAGGAACAATTTTCCCCCTGAAATAGTTTGCTTGAGTTTTGCCAAAGATGGAAAGGAGGGAAAGAGAACTGTGGTTGCCGCAGCGCTTTCGTCAATCTTCGTAAACAACTGTAATGTTTTTTCTAGTAGAACGGGGTCATCAGCAATATCAGTAATTCCGACCATACGCATCGTCAAGAGGTAGACAACCCTGTATATGCTCTCGAAAGGATCAGTAACTTTGGTCGGATCCGCCTCTAAATTCTTTATGCTAATATGAATATCTTTTCTCAACTTCGGCAGCACTTTGTCAAATTAGATATCCATCTGAAATTATTCATTATAGAGTTGCTCACTAGCATCAAAGCTCTCTTTCTTTAGCATTCGGACAATTCTCCTCTGGAAATACCCTCCCGGGCCAGAAAAGTCATTGTCAAGACTCACATTATCATTCGAAGTAGAATTTGGTCCTTGTCCGAAAAGCGCGCCATAGCCTTGGCCGAAATCAAGGCCTCGTTCCTCAAAAAATGTTTTGCGCCCTTGATCACCTCCCAGTCCTATTACAGGAAGCTTTCCTACCCAGAAACTGAAGCTATTAGTAGGACTTCTCTCCAGAGATGCGCGAAAAAAATCCCAGCGTCTAGTGAAGAATCCGATAGAGCCCAGGATAGGTAAGGTATCGCTAGTTTGCTTGGGTGAATTCTTGCTGAATCGGTAACTTGTGGTGGTTGCAAGGACAGGGATACTGATAATGAATAGAAGAATGACGGAGAGGATGCTTATGTATGGAAACTCATTGAAAGTGTTCCAGAAACTGGACATCTTAAACAGGGCTAAAAAAATAGGCTTGCGTTTATATGAAGCAATGGGTCAACCTTTTGTAGATAACTGTTTGTGTTGTCGATTGGGGCACCAGGCTGTTTATATGAACAGGAATTGGTCCATTCAACGAGGTTGTTGGTTGCGTTGGGTTGGTTTGCCTTTAGCCTAGACTGTAATGCTTGAGACAGGGGATCAAGCATCTGGGTAGTTAAATACGAGGTCCGTGATCTGATTGGAAGCTAGCGCCAATGTAGGAATATAAGGTTAAGCAGTACTTAGTTTCCGCATTTCAGTTTTGCGAGCACGTTGTAATGAAGTACTTACTCACAATAAGGGCTTGCCGTACTGTGAAATTGTGCACAGTAAGATGAACCACTAGTAAGCATTAAAGATAGTGGATTGCCTGGTTTATTTAAGGGCTGAAAGATAATTTCCGGTACAAGTGCGTACATCGTTCATACATATGGTACCGTAGTGCGTATCAAAGTATTTATTGTAGTCAAATGAGCTCTGCTAGGCTTGCACTAGCTAACTTTGAATCTGTGCTAGCCTCCCTGCGTTGTTTCTTTTCTCAGGGTACAGTGCGCTATACTCTCAGATGCCTTAAGCTAATCAAGTCACTTGTGCTAGATACTTCCTAAGTCAGCAGCATGACTTTACAATCATGGCCACTATTATCGTACTACAAAAAAGTACAGTCGTAAGGATGTACGCAAGTTCGAAAAAATATCTCAATTATCTCGCTTGGAGAATGGGATATAATCTGCTTTATATTATTCGCCGTCAATGTCCTTTTTTAGTGACAGAATTAATACGGAATGGTCTAGAATTAGTTACCGTACCTAGCAGAGCTCTCAAAGAAAGCCTAGTAATCTCAACCATTTTCAAATTCCGCTCGCCTCGCCTACATGGCAGTCTCTTCCCAACTTTCTTAGATTCAAGCCATGGACAACATAAACCTTTAGCATAGCTCCTACGAAGTGTACACTATGATCGTACCTCAAAACATAAAAGGGCTGCAAAACGCGGGTGGCCGAAGGATTAATAGAATGGTCACCAAAATTGACGGCAGAATATGAGAAATGGTTAGTGTATACCGACACGGAGACAAACACTTTTCAGTTAAGACTCAACTTCGTGGTGATGCAACCGAATGGTATTGTATGAATCATTACTAAACTCCACTGGTATCAAAATGCCCATTCGCAAGAAGCACAAATAAGTCATCCTTTCAAAACTGCAACGCTGAATTATGCATCCGTCAATACTCAAAATCTATAATTAGGCATTTTGGTACTAGATTGAGCTCCGTGAGTAGATGCCGGTGCGTTATCAGTAGGAACCGCCGCATGCATCGTAGTGTTGCCAACACTGCTATTTTGTCTATCTGCATAGCTCTGCGTTGATTGGAATCCAGGGTGATATGGCTCAATATCTAACCTTGGTGTTGATGCAACTGGTGCTGTGGTCTTTCTACTTCTTCCACTTTCTGGGTTGGCAGTATGGTCCGGGTCGGCAAATGGGTTTCGGCCATCATCGTCGTCGTCAGACACATTAGGTAATGTCTCGCCTGGAGGTGGAATTGGAGGTTGTGACCTCCCAGATTTCCAAGTAGGTGGAACTGGATTAGACAAAGTAGGCGGAGGCCCTTGAGGAGCCGCATAGCCTGATTCTGTATTTGGAGGGAATGATCCTGTGGGCGTACTAACTCCCATTATTTTTCTCGCATTCAAGACTGCGCGCTGGTGCTGGCTCTGGGCTTTCGACAACTCTTCATTTGTCTCGATTAAAGTTTCCATGGTATCATTGTCTGGTGCAGGATTTTCCGCAACCATGTAAGCTTGGACACTTCTCTGGGCAGACTGGCAACGATCCGCAAATTCTCGCACCAACTCATTGTGAAGCAACTCGGATGGCGGTGTCGATTGAACAACTTGGGAAAGGAGATTTGCGGAGGTTCGAGCTTCTTCTATGCGCGACGCAAGTTCATGTGGGTTAGGTAGACGGCGGATGTGGTGGTTTCGTGAGAAATAATTTTGGGATTGGGGATCGAAGGTTGGGGCGTTGTACATTTGTGATGGTCCTCCTGGGCCCTGAATACACGTTAGTTCAAAAGAGGTCCAGAGAACGTGGAGGCAAACACACGTGTATTTTAACCATTCTCTCGTGCTCTTTTTTCCACATTTCATTGACCAATGCTAGACCCTCATCCCCAACCTTTTCTCTTTGAAAAGTATCAAGAGTTTCCATCAATATCTGTTTTACACTCGGATCCCGCCCCACCCTCAACAACTCTTTGACGGTCTGCACAAACTTCGCATCAATATTTCTTGTAAATGTTTTGCCTGGATTGTCCGCAAGAATCCGAATAAGCATAATGCTATTATACTGTATATAAGGCTTGTCGAAGTTCTCCTTGCCTAGAAACTTTCGGATCGCTAGGGCACATTCCCTTGCTGCAACAGGAGATGACTCGGCGGACTCGACAATGGTTGGCAGAAACAGAACTTCTTCACCCTGAGAGGATGTTAGATCTGCATCACATTAGATGTGGATTAACAACTTACAGATCCATTCGGACCTCCAGATTCGCAGAATAATCGCTAAACGCCTGTCAGCCTTGTCCCCCTCCTTCATTACTACCTGAATAGCACATACCACACTGCGCGCTGCATTTGCCTCCGGTGTGTCTAGTTGAGTCTCTGGTGATATGTCGTCGTCTGGGGCCGTTTCTCTAGCTGAGCAAAGGTCGGTCAGTATTGCCAAATCATAATGCAACTTGGTGCGTACGTTTGCGCTTCAAAGTGTCCGTTATTTTGCTTCTCATCGCCTTCATATTTGCGAGCTGATGGGTATCTCGAGAGTCTTGCTGCTGATTGATTCCAAATATGGGAATTGTTTTAAGTTGTAGTGTGGTGATTATTGTTGTTGTTGTGGATGAATCTTGCAGATGAACTCTAGTTGGGATCAGGGGTCCCGGCGGTTGAGGTCCTAGGTAACTACGATGTGCTTTGACAAGGATCGCAGATGAAGTTCCTTCCGATAAAATATGCCTCCCTCCTGTGTTCCTTTGATTAATAGTTTTTGGATAATAAGGTAAGTCAGAGTTTATATTGCCGTGACTGCCTTCGTCGCCCAGTCGTCGTCATCCCTTCACTTTTGCCAGTAGTATATACGCCAAGCATCAGCATAGCCTCAACTGCAGAACTATTACGAATACCACGCGAATACACACCTTTCTGTCTTGCGAAGTCTCTATTCTAGAAAGTAGACTATGTAAAATTGTTTAGGTGAGATTCTAATGACTTATTCGTTGCAGCTTTGCTTCTAAGCTGATAAAGACGGAGCATTTCCATTATATTGATCGCCGTACAAGTACCAACTAGCTACGTGAGTCTACCTGATTTCTCACCTCCTCCTGTCTTCCTGGAGACCTCACAATATGTGGGTTATGACTGGTTGGTTTTCTGAGATGTCTCTCATTATTTCCACCATATATGATAAGCCAAGACTCTTCGAATGTCGAATACGCGTGTCGAAATTCTTATAGAAGGACAAGATGGCTCCAGTCCAGTTACTGACAGTCCACTGCCAAGACAATGGGCATCATATTAGTAAACGCGTATGCGGCAAGTGATCGTACAAATCAGTGTGCTTGGGAAGTTTTCTTTCATTCTAACCATGTATACTCCGCCACATGAGGATTATTTAATGTAGTGATGCGTTAATGAGGTAGGATTAAGGATCAGCACAATATAAATCTCACTTCATCATCCAACTACTAAACATAGGTGATAATTATACGTAAAAGTATTATATCTATGGTGTGGTAAGTCTAATAGCCAAAACTCCAAGAGTATTATGATATTTACACCATCCATGTCCCACTGTCGTCACATATCTTACTTTTTACAGTTACATTGGTCACAACTTCGAGTTAACAGGTAACCTTTCCTCTTTTAGTCTGACGACCCCCTGTGTATAATGTTAGGATTGTTCTTGAAACCGTAGGAAGAGACTTGCCTCTTGGAAACACGTAGCTACTAGTGTGCCATCCTTCGTGAACATATGTTGCGTAACTACTCCCCGCCCGTCGCCACTCCAAGGACTTGACATCTCCGAAAACATCCATTCATCTGCTCTAAACTTTCTCGGCTCGTGGAAATAGATGCTATGATCCAAGCTAACCATCATACCAATCTCAGGCCTCTTTTGTGAATTGTCCAAATCAGATCCGAAACCCTCTTGTTCCTTCAATCGATTCACGTATTTTTCTCTCAGTGCCATCTCCTCATTTTGTGACTCAGTTCCTTTGTTTTTGGCATTTGTTGGTGCTCCAAATCGCCATAAGTCATGGATCCGCGAAACTGTACCTATGAAGTAAGAATCCGACATGTATGCAAGAGCAGATAAATGCGCTTCGTGTCCTCCATCTGGACTTATTGATCCTCGTGCTTTAATCCATTGCCTAGTCCGCTTTTCGTGTGGATTCTTGCTTTCTTTATTGAGTATCTCAACTCTTTGACTTGTAAATGGCGTGCCACCATTCATTCTTAACTCTAGAGCATCCATTACCAAATTTTCGTCTGGTGGTATTATATTTGTTGGTAACGTCACGGCATGATTGATAGTCTTCGTTCCACCAGAGTTTTCTCGCACAAACGACATGGTAGTTGTAAATATGCATTTCCCACGCTGCCGTGCCTGTACTGTCCGAGTTGCAAATGATTTCCCTTCTCGCACATGTTCAACGTAGTACATGACAGGTATTTCGGCATCGCCTGCGAGAACGAAATAACAGTGCATGCTGTGAACGGTAAAGTCCGAAGGGACGGTCTTCATAGCTGCGGAGAGACATTGTGCTATTACTGCTCCACCATATATTCCACGGGCTCCAGGTGGATGCCAGAGAGGACGAGTATTGGTAAAGATATCCTTTGCAAAAGTTTAGCAGTGACCAGAAAGCGATTTCATGAACAGTTCGTAGCTTACGGGACCAATTACTCCAAGCTCTGTGAGCTCAAGAACATTCTCAATTGCAGATTTTGAGGGATCGATAGGAGGTGGCTTGACAAGTGTAGGATGATCTGCCATTGTAGACATAGATGGAACAGTTTCGCCGTCTTTTTCGTGAAATCCACAATAAGGAGGAGATGGAAATATTTACAACTTTAAAATATTCTTTCAGGAAAGAACTTATTTGTTCAGTTGTTGCGGGTCAACAACTATATTATGACACGGCAAAGTTTCAGCCGAGGCTAGATACCGGAATGCCAAGCCTATGGTAAAACTCCAGATCACATGTATTTGGGCGAAAAGTGGGGCAGATAAATAAGCCTTTGTCCAGGGCTTGAAATTGTAAGATTATGTTTCTGAGCTCCTAACAATCCGCACCTATGCTAGGTAATTGCGATATCCTAAAGGGGGCAACTAACAAAAACTTACTCAGGCCGTAATTGCGATGCACTATAGCTTTACTGCATGTGACTTAAGTTACTAGATCACACCACGTCACTTCAATTGCTACAAAATTTCTCAACAGGCTCCACACGATCCACTGTCTTGGACCCTGTCCTGAATCTGCGCCTTGCTTAACATAGTTCTCTATCAAAGTTTCCAGATTTAACTCCTCTCTCGCCCACAATCAATCGGCAAGCCTCCAAAACAAGGCGTACTCTCCATAGTTGTCACGATCCAAGGGAAGGAAGCACTGGACACTGTATCTAGACATCAGAACGCTAGAGACATGATAAATCAGACACTACTTCCACGATTTGAGAATCCCACAAGGTGATTATAATAGTGCTGTGAAGGTAGTGTTTAAGGACCTGAACCTGTCCCACGTTTTCGTTAGAACACTGTCTTAGAAGATCAGTGGCATTTGTACAGTATTCTGTCAGACACATACATTTAAACATTTTGTCTATTTTGCATTAGACCAGACAAGTCAATTGAGTCTTACAAAGTACAACAAAGTACAACAAAACACTAGGCATTGAGGAACCTGTGAAGCGTGTTCGTATAGTCCACTTCACCTAGCTGGCGTTCTCGAAACAACTGTAGCACAAACCCATGCACATTGCTTTGAATAAAGCTCTCCCCCCTCCCCCTGAATTATCTTGCTTTGATTATGATTGAGATTAAGTCGTCCATGTTTTTATACCGAAGTGTGTAGGAAACTGATGCACTTTTGAGTATGTATTCGGAGAACGAGGAAGTATTTGAGAAAGATGACCTGTCAACCATCATTTCTAAAGAGATGTTTGAATAAATTTCTGTAGATGTAAGAGGAGCTCGTCAGATATACAAGTAACAGGTCGGCTTCACTCGGAAGTAAGCTCATCTGGGACTATTCCTGTAAATGAAGCGCTCGTGACTGTTCACTGATCCTATGAAGTTTCACTTTCTAACATATAGTACTAAGTTTAACCATGCATGCCACGAGTAGACGGCTTTCTTGAAGTAAACAATTTGGGCGCTCGCCAAAGTACACAATTTTTGATAGTGGATAAAGTTGAGCTTCTTCCAAGACTCTTAGGAACGGAGCCCTCTCCGTCTGTTGTCCATGACTCTAGCTTAGCAAAGACGCAAGATGTGTCTGGTTTGGAATTGGTTCTCAGTTGAGTTAGTATCCTCCAGCTTCCCGATCATATTAAGACTTTTTAACGTGATTAATCTCCAGGTTTTCAGAAGGAGAAGCCGACTTCCAGAGAGTTTAAGATCACTACTAACCTCATTTGTATTGCCCCTGAAATAAGCGATCGTTGGGGTTCCGTCGCTAAAACCAAACGCTAAATAAAGTGGAGCCCACGTTGATTTCATGGAACGACTAAGCACAGCACAGTATCCACACTTCACTTGTAGCTACATATATATATATATATATAGTCCTGACTTGAGAGATATTCGAGAGCGAATCTCTATTTGCGTGACCTACCAATCCATAGAAAACCGCAAACATGCCTCCATTTCCAAACTTTCAGAACGCCACCAGGTTTCCTCCCTTCGCAGCATGTCCTCTATCTACCGATGCTCCACAACCTCCAAAGTATGTAATTCCCCGTCTTCGATGTAGGACACGGTACTAAGGATACGCAGTCATTATCTTATAGCAACAGTCCAAGACAACATGACGTTCTCAGAAACGCCAACTTTCATTTGTAAGGACCGCGAAAATGTGTCATTTGCGCTAAAATTGCATGCTACGGGAGGTACTTCTGATGTCTCGGGATTGAAGAAAGGAGTTACTGTTGTCGTTAAAGGAGCGGAGAGGAGTGGTGTCGTTGATGGAAAGCAAGGGTTTGTGGGTGCACTGGTCGAGGAACTTCAGGTATATTGTTTTCTTGTTTGCGAGGGGGCTGTTTTGTGCTTCGTTTTGATCCACTCCAAATTTGACGGTATTACGCTGGGATATGTGGAACAACTGACATGAAATTAGTTGATTCCTACAGGCGTCGGTAATTTAATATTTATGAGTGGCAACCCTCTGATCGTTGCTACGGAAAAGGATTCCGATCCTGAGACAGTATTTTGCGACGGATGTGGCGAGGAGAAAAAGAGGATCGACTTGATGAAGTGTAAAGGATGTGAATCGGCGTGGTATTGCAAAAAAGTAAATAAATCAGCTTCTTTAAAGTTGTGGAGCTAATCAGATCTCAGGAATGCCAGAAGAAAGGTTGGAGTGATGGAGGTCATAAAGGTGATTGTAAGGTTTTGAAAGCAGTTGGTGCCATGGATTTGGGCGACAGAGGATGGAGTAAATAAATCGTACAATATTCAATAGTGAATGTAATTAAGCAAGTTCGTCAGAGCGGATTACAGAATCCCCTTAGGTTAACTACTCGATTCCAAGGAAGGTAAAAATTTTGGCCGTTACTGATCTGGGAGTAATATGTGCTAACATACTTGATAACGGAAAATTTAACATTGTGTTTTACTGCTTATAGCAAATGACTTCTTATTCACACGCCTAGACTAACTAAGGAATACGCTGAATCGCATATAGCAAGAAACGTGGCAAAGTTGTCCTAAACGTGAGCGTCTATCATATGTCCTCGACATTGGGTTTCCTTACACGAACTCCCTCACATTAGTCCTTATCCCAGAAGGATCATTTCACAAGAAATTTATACAGTATCCAAATTTGCTGAACCAACTTGAAAAGTGAACCATGTCGTCCTCAAAGTTAGAACCGAATTTGGGACTTAGATTTAGGCCCCTGGTATCTAAAACCCCGTAGAAGAGTTGTCGTGAGAGCACTTGTAGCTCTGCCTTCTCTTTCACCTGTCCTCAAATAATTCTTCAACATCTAATTATTTAATCACTCCATCATCTGACGACACTGCCATTGCTCCAGCCTCAATTCCAAGGTCGTCGACCGTCTTCTTCGTCCTTCCGGAGACCGAGCTCACAAGAGCAGCTGCTGCCACAAATCCAGCCCCGACAAACAATCCCCATTGGCCAACTTCATACATCTTCTCGGCCCCAGGAATACCATCCTCGTCCTTTAAAAGATACATCTCGTTAATCACCAGAGTCGGTATAAAAATCAGAGGTGTTAAAACTAGAACCACCTTCCGAAGAAGAACAAAACCGTTCCTGGCAGATGAGAATAGAGAGAAGCGACCCACCGAAGCAACTTCCGCGATAGGTGCTTGATCGTATGGGTATTGGTTCGCGTAAGGATTCCTTGTTTTGCTCGTAGATGACGGAGTTCCGACGATTGTGGTAAGGCATGAGATCAGTCCAAAAGCGATAGACGTGAAGACCAAGCCAGCAATGTGAGACACGATCAGGCCGTAGAAGTACCCGAATACTGGCTCAAATGCCGTTCTATGTGCATGTTCAGGATTTCGCAGCTTTAGCTTTGGAAGTGTCGCGTTGAAGATGCAACGTTCTGCGTCCGCGTGCTCGGTTTCCGTTCCCTCAACGATATTGTCCCATCGGACCAGTAAAACATAAGTGATTATCGTCGCAACGATGACCAAGGCACCCCAGATTCTCAAAATTGGCCTGGCATTATTACGCACATTTTTGGTCCATAGGAGTAAGGGCAAGACAAGGATGGATGCTGCTGAGAGCACGGCCCAGAGGCCAAATATATCGAGATTTACGACTTGGGTACGAGGAAGCGCCAGGATGAGAATTGCATAGAGCGCGGCCGTCGAGGAATAGGTGAGGGAGAATGCAAAGGTGCCCTTTATGAGCGGTGGTGGAGTTGGGTACACCACAGAGATCAAAATGGAGGCATAGTAGAGATACCGATGGAAAGGAAGATAGGATGGGGACAGAGGGTAGACGCATATACTTGTAGGGGTGGTTGACATATCCATTGAGAGCTAGCTGGAATCTGGATAGTGGAAAGAGGGAGAAAACATTCACATTAGGAGATATATTATTGAAATATATTATTGATATATATTGATTCTCTGAAGCAAAGCCAATCAGGTAGTTGTGCTGCAAGGCCGACATCATCGAGCATTTTGAGTTCCAAGGCTGAATTGAGCCTTGTGCTAAAAGAGGCTGAGCTAGGTTAGCGTGTGAGGTATACTCCAGTATCGAGACGGCACGGAGGTACCGGTCAACTACCTCGGCAAGTTCAAGTCACACATGGAAGGCGTCATTGTGAATGTGATTGTCAGACCATTGATTAGTAGAATCCAAATGGTACTACTGTATATGTATATAGCCTCAGCGTACCCATGAGTTTGTATCTCGACGGAAACTTAGAGAGTAACAGCCAGATCGCCACAGGGTACTCTCGCTTCCCTAGGCCAGGGGGCTTAAATTTACTCGCTTGCGACTAGCACCTACGGTAATTCAAAAAAGGGGAAAGTCGATCACTGAAGACAAGTAGAGTAGAAAACGAATACGAAGTGATGCCTGAATTTACTCATAGCAGTGACTCAAACATGGCATTGATTGCATGAGGTTTTTTTTTAATAATGTCAATCAATGCTCTGTTAGAATCTTACTGCTGGCCTTCCCCGCACTCATGATGAACCTTGGAAAACACCCCGCTCTTTCATTTGTTGCGGCTCGCTTAGGACTTACTGTGAGCGTAGGGGGAGAAGCTTAAGTAAAGGAATTATTACCTCGAAAGTGATATACTAGAGTCGCTTTCTACAGTTTCTGTGTATATATTCATCATCATGTGGTCTAGATATTACAATAAGAAATCGTCCCAGTGAATGCTCAGGTTCCACAAGAGCAGGAGCCAGTTCAAGCAGAGTGCTGGGTAGTCACACAGGCGTACCCAATCTCCTTGTGGTTAGACTCGATTTCAAACCCCGTTTTCACCACAACTCCAGTTGACTACGACTGGTGTTCCAGCATCTCTAAATAAATAACCCTTTACGAGACCTCTGCTTCATCTGCAATATTTACCGTCCCCTCATAGCCGCCTGGTCGGAACGCCTGGTCGGTTTGTGTTTTAGCGGGGTTCATTGGCTCCGCCAGACAAGGCTGCCTAGAAGTGCTTCTACATCAATCCAGTGAATTTTCTATGGCCACTAGGCATGTATTGGACTTACCTCGCGAGATTCGCGATCAAATCTATGTTCTTGCATTCTCCTCATCAACTGGCTACATTTGCCATAGTTTGACCTATGACTCGGATCCACCTATCCGTAGGCTTATCGGGTTTCGCCCGCCATCAAGCGCATGTTGGTCAGACAATGTATCAATACCTTTGCTACAGACATGTAGACAAATCTACGGAGAAGCTCAAGGTCTTGTCTTTAAGCATAACATTTGGGTAGGTGGCCGGGTTGAACATTTTGCACTTAGATTTCCCAAAATCCAGCCTTTGCTTGGCCATCGTATACAACACCTCTGGGTTGAAATCGATCTCACTTATCGGAGAGGTCTCGAATACGCAGCAAAATCTCTACAGATGTTGCGCACATTGGCAGAGCAGAATGCACAGCTGCGGTCTATCACTCTCAGAATAGCGACAGGCAAATATGAGATGATGAGATTGATAAACCTTGATCAATACGGCGAACCAGTTTGGCTTGATTCTGGTCAGTTGAACCCGCATGTTGGAGAGAGACTCCTGGAGGAGTATGTCACGGTTTTCCTAGATGCGTGTGGCCAGAGATCATGGCCAGGAGTGCAAAGAAAGCTGGAATTCGAAGTAGATCGGTTGGATGAGCGTTGCAGCCACGACCCTGGGGGCTTTGTCAAAAAGCTTCATAATGCCTTCGGAGGAGAGTTATGGTTTCGACATCAGAAGATAGGGCAGTCTTCAGAGGCAGGCGGAAATGCGTTCTGTGATAGACTTTGCTATAAGGACGGCGAAGAAATATCAAAGCCGTTTGCAAAATCCGCTGCATACCATGGCTGGCAAGTGGTTTGGTTTAGAGCAGATAATGAGTCGTACTGGAAAGGAGCCATAAATTCATAGGCGTTGGGATGTTGAATGTTATTTTTACTCAGCCAAAACGCCAGCTCCATCCTAGAATCCGCCCAACAGCCACTACATATTACTAGTTAGAATCATCTAGACTATATTCCCTCATACGGCCTATAAATAAATAGGCTTGTAGCGAAATACAGTGGCTATTGTTTTGGAACAAGTGCTCTTACAACCCCCCTACATTTGAGATTTAGTCCTTTCTGCCCTTTAAATTTGTATGTTGGTATCGCTCCATAGTTTTGAAATTGTCGTCTTTTGTTAGGCAAATTTCTCAATCACTCGCTCTACGTGCGAATACTTTCGTAGGTGGGAAAGATTAGAATTTTATATTAGCATTCATATACGTCTGGTTCTTACTCACTTAGAACTGCTTAGTAATGTCTTAATTTGACCAAAGTACAAACTACGTGCCATCAAACCACTGAACTAAGGGCTGCACGTCGTGTGGCAATGCTCATCACCGATTGTTTCAGTAACTTGGGCCACGTATGGATCGCGGAGCAAATATGGTATATCGGATATGAGATCAGTCCTTGGAATTCATCGATGGACTTTACCATTCTTTTCATCTCTATCAAACCATACCTTTAGCATCCGCTGTGTAATAGTCCTGTCAAACTTATAATATCGGAGAATAAAGCTTCTATAATCAATGTAATCTGATTGTTTCCGTCCGATAATATTTTCTTCAAGTTGGAGAATCCAACTACTTTTTACTGACGGAGACTACTACAAGCTCCAATGCATCATTCATTACAATTGGTGCCATGACTGTAACATTACCATGACTAGAATCACCTCAAAAAAACAAATACACTTGTGCGTTGCTAGACCCTGTGTGATTTGGAAGATGCTAGTTGCTCAAACAGCTCACTTCTTCCGAAATATGTCATCTGGGGTGCCAGGACCAGTCTCCGGATTCTCAATTGCGTCAAATATTACCTCCACAAGTTATTATTCTTATCTACATCCAATAATGTTTCCCAGATGCGAAGATTCTGGAAGTTTTTGTCCGTCGCATCTATGTCACCATTCTCCTCGTGATGATGTGATATCTTGGCATTGCAAGCAACCCCTTAAACATAACCTTGCAGACAAGTGATGATGGCTACCTCTGTCCTGTTTCGTGACAGGTTCCGAGAAATGCAGAGGGGAAAGCCATGAATTCTTTGGTGGTGAGGCCTACAAAGCTTGGATTAGCGGGTCTCGGTGACGGCAACTTTTTGAGAAATACCAATACATGTTGGGCACTATGCTACCAAACCTACATATAAAATGGGCGAGACCCCAGTTCGTGACAGCCATCGAAGTTGACTTCGACTGACTTGAAATTTCCTAAATCACCATTTCCAATTCCCTGGAAGCTGATAGCAAAATGAGCCAACTCCTCGTAACTCCATCCACTCCAAAGGAGAAGCACAACAGATACGATGATGAGAAACACGATTCTCCACCACGTACTGAATCCATAATCGATGGGGATTCCGAGAAGGGAGATCCGGACTATGGATCTTATGATGATCATATCTTCTCAAATCCAGAGGTCGCAGCGCATTGGGCGGCTGTTTACGAAAACGCGAAATACGAAGGAAGGCATAGGTTTGATCCGACATTCAAATGGTCTGCAGCTGAAGAGAAAGCTGTGCGGAGAAAGGCATGCTAGGGTTTTTGCTTCTTATTTTAATTCTTATTAATTCGGACTAGATCGATGTTCGAATTATAACGTGGGCGTGGGCTATGTTCATGGCACTAGATATTAATCGCAGAAACATCAATCGAGGTGAAATCAGTTCAGAAACCCATCGTTACTTTGTACTATAACGCTGATGATATTTTTTTTTTAGCAATCACTGATAAGATGCTTCCTGAATTGGGCATGAATACCAATGACTTCAACTATGGCCAAACCATTTTCTTGGTGTCGTTTTTGAGTGCTGAGCTTCCGTCTGGACTCATCTCCAAAAAGGTTGGACCAGACAGGTAAAGATATGCCTTCTGTGACTTTAATGCCTTGCTGATAGACAAACCTAGGTGGATTCCATTCATCATCGTTGCTTGGTCTATAATTTCGGCATCTCAAGCAGCGCTAAACAGTAAAGTTGCGTACTACTCTGTCCGATGTCTTTTAGGGCTATTCATGGGGGGCTTTATTGTAAGAACTAGTGGTCTCAGTATCAGTGATAATCTAACCAGTGCGTTTATAGCCCGACACTGTTCTTTACTTAACCTACTGGTAGTAAGTAAAATTTCTGGAAATATATTGAGCACTGGAATTTTGAGGGGTGGAATCACCCGACAAGTCGAAAGTGAAGTTACTAAGACAGTGTGTGAGGGTGTTTGACTCCTGAAATCTACGTTCAAGAAAAATCCTGAGCAATCTAAGATAAGCAAACTAACTCCAGGATTTCCACCAAATAGTAAGGGCAATGAGTTACCTACCCGCCTTGCATGGTTCTGGACAGTTCTCAGCTCATGTAATATGTAAGTTCATAGTTTACTGGGTGAAAGACTTCTGCTGATTTATATACTAGACTGGGGTCTCTCCTCGCAGCAGGCGTACTTCAAATGCGTGGTATTCACGGATGGAGCGGATGGCAGTGGCTGTAAGACGTGTTCGCTTCTCTACCTCGTAAGTGAGGTTCTAACATGAACTAGGTTTTTGATTGAGGGACTAATAACTGGCACCATTGGAGTTGCGAGCTGGATCATGATGCCGGCAAGTCCTTGCCAGACTAAAGGAAGGGGACGCGGGAAAAAAGGATGGTTCACAGAGCACGAAGAGATGATTATGGTGAATCGCCTGCTCAGAGATGATCCTTCCAAGGGAGACATGAACAACCGACAAGCTGTTGGGCTCAGTGGATTGATTAAATCTTTCAAGGATTATGATCTATGGCCTACTTATATCGTAAGTGAGTTACTCTTGATGCGTATTAGTAGACTCATAGGATGATAGATTGGCCTCACTGCGTATATACCACCCAATCCACCTTCGACATATCTTAGTCTCATTCTCAAAGAACTGGGATTTAGCACATTTAATGCAAATCTCCTTGCAATTCCGGGACAGTTATTTTTTCTAGTAAATGTACGCCTCCCTTCCGAGCACTTTAGACGACAAATACTAAAAGCTTCAGCTTCTCATTATCACGAAAGTGAGCTCTTACTTCAAAGAACGATCCATTATTTCCAGTTGCTCGAATATTTGGATAATGCCATGGCTTGTTGGCCTCGTGACCCTGAAGCCAACAGCAAATCTCTGGCTCCGGTACGCTCTACTAACTGGTCTCCTCTCATACCCCTACTGTCATGCCATTCTTGTTGGATGGAACGCGAAGAACTCGAACAGTGTTCGAACACGAGCCGTATCCGCGGCGCTTTACAATATGTTTGTCCAGTCTGGAAACATAGTTGCAACAAACATCTATCGAGAAGATGACAAACCACTTTGTAAGTATTTACTACCGATGTCTTCAAATATACCACTAATACCTGTAGATCGCCGTGGAAACAAGATCCTGCTTGGAATCTGCTGCGGCAATATCGTGCTGTTTTACCTGGCGAAGTTGTATTATATCCGCCGCAATAAGGCCAGGGATGCGGTATGGAATGCTTTGACTGCGCAAGAAAAGTTTGACTATATTGCCACAACTAAGGATGAAGGTGCGAAGCGCCTAGATTTCCGCTTTGCTCACTGAGTAAGCCGGAAAGTCTAATTGTGATGAAACAGAACTGTTAGAGTGGCTAGTTCTAAACGATATATTTTTGATTATAGTAACAGCTTACCTTGAAAGTGTATGTTTTCTAGATCTGAATAAGAAAAGCAACAGAGAAATTTTGAGTGTGCATTTCTTTCCAATGATTTTTTCTCCAACGAAAGATCTTAGATGAGTTAGATCCAACTACCCACGATTTGGATGGAGCTCTACCCCTTTACGGTTATCTAAGCCATCGGTACTGGTCGATCCGAGAAATACGTTTTTGGTAGTCCACTTCGCCAAGCTGAGCTCGATCCAATTTCAGCCAAAATAAAAAAATGTTTTGTTTTGATCCCAGTCCCAGCAGAGAGACCGATACCCGATTCCCGACCCGATACTTCTGTACTGTAGCACAATCCTTCTGCAACTAAAAATAGAGATCCGAAAAAATAGGCGCCCAAATTTAGCGAATGAAACATGAAACAAAACGGCTCGGTTTAGCTGACCAATAAACTAAAATAACACATCAGATCCACGGAATTGAACAACAGATTAATAAACTTTCATTCTTTAGCCAACACCAGAACGCCTAGAATACATGTGAACAACTTTTCCCACCGAGAGCCACACGCTACACAGCCCACTACACCCCGCCGGATAACTACATTGCATGGTTCCGGTATGGCTCATATCCAGTATCAACATCTCTGTTTGGCAAAGCACCACTCATAGGCTGCAACGGAATTCCTCTTGGTCCAGATTTGGTTGCTCCCCTGACCAAAGCTTCCTCATCTTCATCATCTCCACCCCCAAAACCCCTGCTAATCAGAACCTCAGCATCATCACTATCTCGTGTCTTCTTTTTGGCTGCCGTAGCCTGTAATACTTGATCCTCATCAATCTGTTGGTACTTGTGCCTGTTCCAAGTAGGTATCTTCGCTAGGAATCCAGGCTTAGCCTGGGAGACTGTCTTGATGCCTTCATGAGACTCCATGCCGCCTTTGTCCATTGCATTCTGACCGAGCAGACCAACGTGTTGCATACGGCGGCTTTGACTTTTGGTGCGACGAGCATGTACAACGAGAACAATTGTACATATTAGAGAGGTGATGGTTGCAATCCAGCTGAGAATAAAGAGCTTGTTGCCCAAAGCAGATTTGATGTTCGCCTCAGACAAAACATCGTTCAACGAACCATTGTATTTGGTGAATATCGATGATGCAGTTCCGGAAGCTGCGATCAAGAGAATTGTGGCGGCTGCCGAAGTAATAGCACCTGTAATCAAGGCCCGTGGAAGGGAAAAGAGGCTCAGAATCAAAGTACAAAATATGAGAAGCTCCGCCATGATGTATCCAATACCCAGGAACCATGCTGCAGTCTGATATGGAGAAAGGCCATTGAACGAGTCTTTGAAGGATGTTGATTCTAAGTTTAAGTCGCGAAGTGGATTGAAGTTGAACCCAACTTTTCTGGTGCAAATATCGCCGCTTGTAAGGCCAGAGGTGCAATAGCCGAAAAGTGTAACGGTATATTCGATGCTAGCATTGGAATTCCCAGTACCTGTAAGGTCACTGCCAGCTATAGCCCCGAGGTCCTTCAACCAGATTGAACTCGAGAGAGTACCTGGTATAGAAGAACCATTGGCATTTGTCTGGACACGAAGTCAGCTTCCTGATGTGAAAAGGGACAGGTGGAAACTACTTTGAAGAAATAAAAACTGGGTAATATGTGCTTGTTGGCACCAGCAATTAGAATGAGAAGAGCAAGTGTAAAAGTAACAGAGGACAGCGCTGCTGCCACGAAGCCAAGTTTGCTCATTGTAACTGATTTTACAGAGCGTCTAGTTCGAAGTCGGCGGGAGTAAAGGCTTTCTTGTGTGTTGTGCTCTATTGTAGAAACAAGTTGCATTTTTCTTAACATTAAGAACCAAAGGAAAAATGAATTATCAAGACAGGTGAAAAAGAAAAACAAATATTCTGGTAATAAATGAGGCATATAGAGCCCCATGGGATGTTTAATATTCCTGGCCAGTTTAAGGTTGGGAAGCCCCAGCACTTAGGCTCTTGGCTATGCACTGCGGTCTACTTCTTCTCAGCGTTGGGTTTGGCATTGATTGGCACTGCTGGCACTTTTCTGGGGCTTACGATAGCCGACTATAAGCCGCAGCCTATCCGGACCAACCGTGCAGTCCGAAGCTAAATTTAATCTCGCCGATGTGTAGTACCAACATCCTCAAATACAGTCAGCCCCAACACATTTGCGTTCTAGCGATTACCAGTTTGCTGTCTCGGGTGTGAAAATAGCCGCCTGCCGCTGCCCAAGCCTGGAATTGTTGTTTCCGGGGGCTGATGCTCTGCAAAACGGATACCAACATGCTATTTTGAAACCTGACTATGCTCACCATCCAGCCATATCCTCACATAATAACCCTTGTTCGTGCTGGGATTATGGGTTATGACAGCCTTTCAACGTGGTCTATCTATCTGCTATTGTGGCTGTTATTATGTGTGAATATTTGTTCATATATATTTTATTTCCACCTCTCCCTCCGTACCATAACTCATAACATAACATCTTCTCTTTGTTTTTCCTATACCAGTGAGGGTTTTACATTCACTTTCCTAGTTATCTTTACTGCTTGTTTTCATTCACACCTTAATCATGCTTCCCATAAGTCCTCTAGCCTGGGGTCTTGCGCTCTCGGTTTCTTCTGCTATCGCGGCAAACATCGATGTAACGGTCGGCAAAGGCGGTTTGGTCTTCGATCCTCCATCCATCAAAGCTGCGGTTGGAGATACTATAACTTACAAGTTCTTTCCTAAAGTAAGTTTTTCCCCCTTGATATAAGTTCTACCTATGCTAATCTTCTAGAACCATGCTGTGGTCCAATCAACATTTGATAAACCATGTGTACCACAAGACGGAGCGTTTTTCTCTGGATTTGTGCCCACACAAGATAATACTACTGCTGCCCGTACAACATTTACTATCACTGTCAACGATACTAAACCGATCTGGTATTACTGCCCTCAAAGGGCTGGGGACCATTGCCAGAAAGGCATGGTAGGCGCAATCAATGCGTATGTTCACAATTTAACCTGAATTCCTCATTTCCACTTTTTCATCTCTAACAACGTTTTAGTCCAGATTCTGGTGACAAGACATTTGATGCATTCAAAGCTTTGGCATTGAAAGTTGACAAACCCAGTGAGGTTCCTGCTGGTGGCCTTCCCAGTGGTGGTTTGCGCAAACTCTCCGTTGATGTCGGTTTGAATGGCGAGTTGAAATTCACCCCAAACAACATCACTGAGATCGCAAGGACTGTCGTTGAGTTCAGCTTCAATCCCAAGGTACATTGTACTACTTGAAAAATAATCTTTCCAGGAAGCTAACTATACACAGAATCACACAGTCACTCAGTCTAGCTTCGCAGATCCCTGCCATCCACTTGCTGATAACAAGGGATTCTCTAGTGGATTTGTTCCAATCACTTCTTCGCCGTCAAATGTTAATTTCCAGATTGTTATTGAAGATGATAAGAAACCAATTTGGTTTTACTGTGCACAGACAAAAGGAACTCATTGCCAAGCTGGAATGGTTGGAAGTATCAATGCACCAACTTCCGGAGACAAGACACTCCTCCAATACACATATGGCGCATCTATAGCTACAAACAGCACCGCCCCACCTACTGCCCCTATTGGGGGAATCCTCACAATTAATGGGAAAGAGATCAAGACTGGAACCAGCAGTGTGATTGACACTAGTGGAGCCGGTGCAGCACCTCCAGCTAATGGCAACACTCCAACTCCTCCCACCAATGGCCCTGCTGGATCGAACCCAAATTCACCTCAGGAGCCTCCTGTGAAGACTGCTCTCCCTTCTCCACCAGCCCCGGATGCAACTTTAACTCCAGAAATGCAGAACATGGCCGGAGGACCACAGCCAGCAGCTTATGGATGGGCACCAGCCGTGTCCGACAATGCTACTCACCTTTTGCAATTGATTAATTGGGTCGATAATGCTTTGATTGATCTCTTGGTGAACGGACACAGGGATGTTACTGAAGGCAAATGGAAAGGGAAATACCCACCCACTATCCAGAACGTTGTTGGTTCCATGGGAGCGCAATCAATCGTTCATCGCTACACTTCGACTGACTCCCTCACCCATTACAAGAAGCCTGTTGTCAAACCTTGCAAATACAAGTTCCCTCAGAACAACATCGAGGAATTCGTCAAGAACTCTTTGACAATTGTACTTCTCGAGATTGGCCTCTTGCTAGACACCATTGGACTTGTGGTCAGCACCGACATTTGGTTAGTCGCCCCGCTGGCTTCTACAATCGGCTCCAAAGCTAGAATGGCTGGTCTGATCAACATGATGCAAAACCATATTCCCGCAGCTGCACCACGTGAAGTTGCTATGCCGGCTGATCTTGTTTACTCGTACATTATGAACAATTACGTCGAGCCTAATTCATGCCCCGATAAGCTTCCCTTTACCACATACCCACCGCTCCCCGTCGTCAGAGGACCAGTGGAGAATAATATCCTAAAGAGTATCACCGTTACTTTTGATGATTCGAAGAAAGCGGGCTTGAAAATGGCATTCTTGGGACCATGGGGAAAGACATATTATGAAGCTGTTACCCCTGACCCAAGCAAGCCAGGAAGCGGAACGGTGAACGTACCTGCTGGTTTGTCTGGGCATGTATGGGGTGTTCTGGTTAGTGGTGAGGTGCAGAATGCGCATGATCTGCATACTGTAACGGTGGCTGGACCTGAGATGATATGGGTATCTGAGCCCTGAGTCATCGATTGATGAATATTTAATGTGCAATGTATTGTATTTTTATGGCGTAAAGATGGCAGGCGTATCATAGAGACATGACTGAGAATTATAATTATTCTATATCACCTCTGCTTTTCAGATGTGAAATGTCTTTAGAACAAGTGCAATTTAAGTCGTTGGAACGGTAGTTGTTACTCTTTTTAATAGGATATACGAAGCGTGGAGTATACGTCAGAGTAGAGGCTTATTGAGGTTTATCATTCTGTGTGGCGGAAACAACACACCTTCCCCCCTATATTCCTCGCTTAACAGATCGGCCCACATCTCTCATCAACCAAAAAGAAAACCCCCTCCATCACCATCATTGCTACAAAGAGCGTTCTACTACCCCTTATAGAATCTGAGGGGGAAAAACAAAAATTCAAGATCAGCCTTTTTCCGAGGTTTTCTATGGAAAAATACCCTCGATATCGACTCGAAAATTTTCTTTTCGTCCTCCAATGCCTGTTATCGATTTCCTCACCTTCCTCTAGCACCACCGTGATGCTTCGCTACGCCAAATGCCGGATCTTTAGTCACCCAGTTTGGGCTCTGGGACCCTAGCTTGGATTTGTTTGTGCTATGAGGCTTTAATTTATGATATTTATACGATTTTTAAACAGGGAGGTAGGTTTATGTGTAATAGGTAAGGAGAGGTTTTCCCGCGTGGAGAACTCTTTCCTGAGTATGAGCGAGGGCTTAGCGCTCCTCCTTACCCTGTGTAGCATGTTTAAAATAATAGAAATGTTTAGAAATCCTTAAGGGACTTATGTTTAACAGGAGACTCACTCTAAAACGTATGGTTAGTGCAGCTGACTTGCTCCTCAGTATTGTCGAATTGAGGTGAATAGAAAAGCAACCAAACCACTCTAAAGTGTCTTCAGATTCACTTTGGGATGCCTCTTATCTAGAAAAATGTTATGTCTTCCATCTCACGCGACATTGACGTATCTCATCCATCGACTGAGCCCGCAATCAGCTCCTTCAATAGTAATACCCAAAATGACGCGCAGCTTTGACATCGACGGGTAATAATATGCAACCGTGTGTTTTCATTTTAATATTGCCTCTGCTAATATATGATGTAGAAACCTCTACTTTAGGGAGAAGGGGCTGCAGCGTAAAACCGCTCCAAACGTTTCAATGGTACCTCAATCCGATATCCTCACCGCAATACGTGCCTTCCTCCGCTCCTACCCTCTCGAAATACCATCTCGGACCAACCAAAATCTTGTCCTTCGTAGTCCTGGAGAGTCAAGCGGTACTGTTGGTAAGTGACACTTCCCAACTTCGAAATGTGATTTTGGAATGAAAGACGAATCTAAGCTCATCCACCGCCAGTCCTGCCCCTCTGGATACAATCCGCCACATTCAACCCAATCAGTCCACACTGGAGCGCCTTCATAACCCTCCTAGATGCCCTACGTCCCCTCCTCGAAGTTGTTGGCCGCATCTTCAAGTCTATTCGTCCCTACGACTACACGCACGCCGAAAACATATTCCTGTCCGAAATCTGGATGTCCGACCCCCCCGTTCATCGAATTCCCGGCCGCCGCCCCTCCAGCGCAGACTGTTTCTCCAGCTTGCGCATATCTGCAAACTTGGCTCTTACACCTGGGCCGTGCAATTCTGAGAACACTGTCAACTTTGGCATTTATGGCGGCAGCAAGGCGGAGTGGGCATTGATGACATTTGTGGGGGAGGGGAAGCCTAGATTGGAGTTTCCAAGTTTGGTTATGGGGGAAAGGGAGGGACCAAGGGATGAGATGGGATTGAGAGTTGGTGCAGAGGATTTGCTGGTTTTAGAACCGGGGTTAGAGGTGGGCAGTAAGCCATTTGTCGGCGAGTCGTATCAGTTGGAATTCTTTGCTCCTAGTAGACAGGGTGATATTTAGTGAAGGGATTGATGATGGATTGCGCATACTCCTGAGATAACTCTCAGTTTCTTGGTCTTTAGCAGCCTGGAAGAAAGAAGTGCGCTAGGTAGGTATAGTCTACTTGCGAATGTGATAGTAACCCAAAATGCGAGCGTTTTGTTTTGTAGCCTTACCCATAATGTTTACTTGATGTGTTTGAGCTGACAATCCTTGAATAATCTCAAGGGTCTGTAAGTCAATAACCTTTGGGACGGCCTAATAAGATGTGTAACAGCATTTCTCAGCTTACAGTTCTCTGCTGTACTCTTTTGCAAGTCGAAGTACCAAAATCGTTGTTTGCAAAGTCCAGCCACAGCTTAGCAACTACAGATATTATGAGTATCGAAACTGGAAGCACTGCGTTGAGGTTTGAAATTGTAGTCACTAATAAAGCCTCCTAATGTTTTTGAAAGGTTGTTTTCAATTGAGCTCCAACGTATGAAAGGCCCTAAAAGTCTTGTGCAAAACTTGAAAGATTGAGATTGAGATTGAGGACCATATTTTAGAATCTGCGTTAACATATATGGTAAGGAATCCGACTACTTTGGACAGTGCGTCGTACGTCGTTACTTGGAATGACAAGATTTGACTAGTTGCTAGCCCAAAGCATAAAGGGTCCTAAGAAGCTTGTGCTTCTCTTGACACACGGTGTAACGTCTTGGCCAGCTTATACTTTCGTAATACAGTAGTAGAAAGTCACACATATCTAAGCTGACTAACGAGGCCATCTCAGATTTCACAAATCGCCCATTTCTTTTCTGGCTTTGCCTCTCAGTACTGTATTGCGTACCTGCATGGATGTTCAAGCAGGGAGGCGAGGGAGGTAGGAGCCGGGAAAAAGGTACGATCGTACTTCGTACAACAGTCTAGACCAACCGGCTGCAATTACTGGCCGCCTATAAATTGGTACGAAGTAAAACCTGGAAATGCCCCCTGTCTACTTTATTTCATGTTTGAACCATGGGGCTGGGCTGGCCTGTAAATACTGTACTGTACTGTACAGTATAACTGGGACGTGCGGGATTGTCGCGGGATGACATCACTGAAACCGGGGATGGAAAAAGGCAGGGAAATCAATCTCCGCATCAATAACAGGAGTAAGCTGCTAAATAGCAGAGTTCCTCCAGAAATGTCAACGTGAAATACTCGCTGTCATTCCGTTGTTCAATTGATTTCCCATTCTGTTCTTACAACGGCACGCACCTCATAAGGGCTCTTTCTAAACCTCGCTCATTCTCTCGCGTCACAGCAACCACCGTCATGGTCTCCTCAATTTCCAGCATTTTGTTTTCTGTTCTGCCAGTTGCCCTCGCTGTGCCTCATCCTATGATCACACCTCCGCCTACATTGTCAAACCGCTCACCACCAACAAGAGTCCGACCATACCAGCAACGTAGAGACATAATTGATGATGCGAAATCCGAGGTTAAGGGTCTAGGCGATTATGTAGGCAGCGTCCTGGGAAGTTTCCCATCCTACGTCGCAGATGGTGTACCCAATTTTTTCCAGGACTTTCCTACTGGAAGTCAGGTTCAAAAGAGTCTTGGAATTAGCGATGGTGATCTAGACGCTGCCCCTACGCAGGTTTTGAATATCCCGTAAGTTCAATTTGTGTGCTTGCTTCAACACATTTGTTAATAATGTAATAGATCCTACGCGAATTGGACAGAACAAGGCTGGAACTTACGTTTCCGTGGAAATGTTTACAAGCAGCCCAATGTTTCGGAATCGAAGCTCAATGACCTCGCGAACATCTTCCTAATTGGTACAGATATCGAATCCCTCCCAGCCTCACAACAAGTACAAGCACGAAACTTGACTGCATCAATATTTGTTGTGCAACAAGGTGATCGGAATGTCTCTTTTCACCTGGAACCAGCAGATACGCAGGGAGGAGATGGTGAATCCGGTGGTGGAAATGCTGTGACCCCTAAAGGAGGAGCACAAAACATCACACTTGTTGGCCAAACCACCGACCAAGGCGATTACGATCAATTCCTTACACTAGCCAACCCAGGAGGTGCTTTGAAAGCCGGAAATACCACCACCACCCTCCAACGTTTGAACGTCTATGCTGACGGCACCCTAACGGGAAATGCAACATCCTACCTCGTACCTCCAACTGGAATGACCATAATCTCCGACATCGACGATATTCTGCGAATCACTAAGATCTATCAACCAGCTGAAGGCCTGCTAAACTCCTTCGCCCGCCCCTTCACCCCCTGGCTCAACATGCCTGAAGTCTACGCCAACTGGAGCAAGAGTCTTCCCAACATGCATTTCCACTATCTGACTACCACCCCCGAACAAGTAACACGTAACTATATGGATTATATTTACAAAACTTACCCCGGTGGCTCTTTCGACACTCGTCCCCTCAACTTTTCCGATGTATCTGCTACCCTATCCATCCGCCGCTATCTGCTCGATCGCATCTTCCAAACTTACCCCGAGCGTAAATTCATTCTCATGGCCGATACATCCAACTCGGATGTGATGAAAGCCTATCCAGCTCTCGCAACCGACTATCCCGGCCAGGTGCAATGCATCTTCCTCCGAAATACAAGTGCGACGGACCCAGAAGATAAGTTTCCTTACAAGACGGATGGGTTCAAGGGATTGAATCAGAATACATATATGTTCTTCAACGTGCCAGATGATTTGAAGGGACTAGATATTGCAAATGGACAATGTTACAACGCGAGTGTGAAGCAGAATGTTACCTTTAGCACACAGGGACTGCCATTTGGCTTGTCCAAGAGTGAAGCTGGAAGAATGCAAATGGGGTGGAATGTGGTTGTGTTTGGAATGGTGGCTTGGGGACTTTACGCCGGTTTATGATAGTCTGATGAGGTTGAAATTTAGGTATGGCGTTGGGGATTATTTGACTTGCTATCTGCAGTCGTGTACAATGTAATGTGCTTCTGATAAAATATCACTTTACATATAAATTTTGGGGTCAAGTGTGTACAAATGGCTCTTTGTGATTCAAATGACGGTATCCCTTACCGCACCTTTCTGTGACTAGGAAACTTGGCCAAGTTGTCCATCAAGTCAACATATAGAAAAATTATAACACCGGTGCCCCAAAAAGAAGCTACCCTCAGCTCATGACCTACTCTCAACCGAGCATTAAGTGAAATACAACCCATTGCCCTTGTTACCCTCATCAGAATCCCCTCACAGTGCCACATATCCTACGACAAATGTTAGCACCAATTCAAATTTTCTTGAAAAAATAGTAAGGTAGACTTATCCCCAAAATTCTGGAGGGGTTGTCTCTACTTGCATTACCATAGCAGAGACAACCCAGGACTACCATCCCAGCTGGCCTGCCCTATTTCTCAAATCCCACAAGCTCCGATAGGCCAGAACACCGCCAGATACTTCTATCACACCGCACAGATAATCGAATTACCAAAATACCTTTCACTCGTGAGATCAGATGAACCTAACGCCGCTACCCAAAACAGACAAGCACTAAGCTTTGACTCCAACTCTAGATGGGTCCCATCCTGGACGTCGTTAGGCTGTCCTCCTTCCAAAGTAAAGAGTAGTCTAGGTTCGAACAGCAGTGAGTGCTCAAGAAGAATCCCCACTACTTCAAATCTTTCACCATCCCAATCTTCACGTTGGCTCCCTCCCAGCCATCTACCAAGGTAGAACGCTAGCCAAACAACAGTCGTAACCAAGAACAAGCAGATACCTTAGCACAATCAAGAAGCTTCTTTCTGTTCGTATAGCAGTGCCCTCTGAGATAAGTTTTTGTCTCCTCCACGCCAATGTCGAAACATTGCGCAGGGCAACAAGCGGACAAAAGACATCAACAAAAACCGCAGTCATCTCCAGCATCCTGCCTACAGAATAGGCAGGATATAGAGGAAGTGGTGCCCAATATCACAAAGATATTTGACTGAGTATCGGCGTTCTCCATCACCATGGGACCGGGCACATGGGAGAAGGTTAATGCGGCTGATCGGGATCACACGCGAGGTGACAGTGCCTGTGGGTGTACCGCGGCATTGGTCTTGTGAGCTGACTGCGCAATGAGCGAGTTTCAGGTCTGAGATAGGTTGGAGGCAATGTCCTCTGAGAACTTCGGAGAAGTAAACAGACAGGAATGGGATAGCACGTGGGACGTCTTTGCTACCTATAGTCGCACAATTTCATCTCTGTAAACCGGATCAGAAGAATGCGAATCAAACATGAAAGCTTCTGGAGCATGACAAGGGGACTTGGCTTCGTTGCACTAATGTGCACTTAGTGACCATCTCCTGCTTTGTGTTTCTGTTCGAAGGCTAATTCGAAACCTCGCTACAAATGCTATGCAAATGATTCAGACGAGTGGGGTTCGAAGCCACCACACAACCGTAAGGAAGTGGAAGCACACGCATAGAGAGACAGTCTGCTTGTTAGCCCCACTTGTGCTCAGCTATCACATTCGATAAGAATTCCAAAGCCCATGTCGTCCAAAGTTGATAGAAATCATGATGATCAACTCAATAGCTTGATAAAGATCCAGAGACATCTTCACAAGAAAGTGCCTGTACCATCCCACATCGCATCTCCTATCCACATGTACCCTTTATGCATCAACGAAGACAGTCCTAGGGGATCAGAGTATAATGTCCAGCCGACAAACCCGACGAGCGACCTCAGCGTGAGGCTCTTACCAGAATGGCTCATGGAAGATGTCCCTTTTAACGTCTCTCGACATCTGGACTATTCCTCCAAGTTTTCAATCCTCAGTTCGTTGAAACCAGTCAGCCTCTCGGCATCATGATAGCCCCTCAGCAAAGGTCTAATAGCTTGGAAGAACAACTATGACCGCAAAGCTAAAACCGACAAATACTTAGGGTTAAGTTCTGAACCTTGTATTCCTTGTCAGGAAAAAGGCTCAGAGGACTGTAGGGAGGGCGAAATGCTTGATTTGCTTGTGCTGTTTGAGAGCGAAAGAAGCTCTATGATTGGGCGTTGAATGGAGTATCGTGTAGCATTCGAGGGACGCGTTGAAAGTTTAATTGTGCAATCAAGAGAACCGATGCTATTCCTGTTAAATGAATCCGTCATATTAATAAGAGAGAACATACAAGGCCGGAAATAAGGTGATTGATCATCTGAAAGATAGTGGTTGGTGATGATGTGGAGAAGAAGCGGAGAGGATAACGCCAGAATATTGATGATTGCTCAGAATCGCGCTAACATTTCCTAGCGTCATCGCCAAGTCACATGACCGATAATTTGTCATCAACGACTCTCATCATTTCATTCTACTACTTTGTTCAATAAATGGAGGCAAATTTAGAAAGAGGAGAGAAATTTTCAACGTCTGCATTGAGAACTGTTGTCACGCTCAGACAAGTGATCGGAAGAGCTGCTTTTTAGAGATCTGGCGAGAGTCTCCATAAAATTCACTTGTGAGCATGCACACCTCAAAGAAACTGCATGTCTTGTATCGAGAAATAGTTTTCCAACTCGACATTTGATACCAACAAATCCAAGTCCCATTAAGTTTGCAGAGAGGTGCGTATGAATATCACTCGTTCTTGTGAGCATCAAGATCGAATATCTTTATACTTGTCATGGCACGAGATGCATCTTCGAAGAGAGGCCAGCCTCCGCTGGTTGATGATCTGCTTCAATATGGCCAGTGGGCCTTTAATCCTGAGTTACCAGAGGAAGTTAGACAACCCAATATACTAAAATTCAAGTCACTGATAGAGAGGTAAATTTGTCTATCACCCTTTTTGGTTCTCGCTTACCTTCAATAGCACAGGAAACTTAGCCCTCATGCCAGCTTTGAACCTTCTCATTCAGCCGGGAAGAACAGAACCATGGTTAAGAGAGCCATTAATTTCAGCTCTGGCTACATTGCCACTGAGAAACCGAGGGGTTCAAGATACCATCGAGTTCATCTTTTCAATTCATCCAAGTAGTGCAGGCTACAATGCTGCAGCCAACGCAGGAAGAGGCGCTCCCATAACGCAAGAGGCTCTTAGTGCAGCCTCGAAGCTTCTGTCAACTCCACCAATGGGAATGTCACCCGACTGTTGGTTTACGGACATTGCGCCTCAATTATTTTCACTACTTGATGGTGAGGGCGAGCCCGAGATGGATAGAGCAGCTGCATTCGTTATAGGTTTCGGGATCTTAGGACGGAAGGCATATGGTGCTCCAGGTATGTATCACTCAGTTATTCGCGAATATTATATTCACAAGCTACAGGCACGGCGGGCTGGAAAGCTTTTGTGGATCCAATTCTAAGCTGTATCAATCCAGATCCAGCTTTAGTTACCAACAGACCTGAAGAAATACTGAAAGTTGGCCCTCGAGTTTTAATCAGCTCTTCAGAATTAGCCAAGAGCTTGCAGAGACTTACATCACTCTTGACTATCCATCCTCATCCCTCTTTAGCGAAACGTTTACTTCGGCCGCTGATTTTACCTTTATGGTCAATGTCATCCTGGGCGAAGGGAAATGAACTGACCCAGCGCAGCTTCTGTATTCCAGCTCGCAAACTCCTGAATACCTTTCTTCGGCTTTCTTCCTCATCCAAGTCTTCCGCACTGAAGGCTACCAATGCAGCTACCATAAGTGGCTTAGAGGTTATTGTCAGCGATCTTTTGTTCAAAGGAAGATCCAACCAAGCTGGCGAACGCTGGAAGTATGAAACATGCGCTGATGGTGGAATTCAAATTCTACAGTTCTCAGTTGAGGATAAGGGGGGCCAATCTGAGACAGATTTATCAGCAATCGAAAGTGCAGCAGATAACTTGATTACACTAGTAAAAGATATCCCAGAAATGGAATCGGATGTGACACGACTATTTTTAGAACTTTGTAAGAAGTGGCTAGCAGCCTCACAGATAGAACATACCCCCTCGGTAATATTCAGAGAAGCACCTATAGAATCGCAGAAAGCGATGGAAACACAGCTTATTGAAGCTAAGGTCATGCAGAGAATGATGATCTCGATTCCAGAAAAGCTTGTTGACAACTCTGCACAAGTTCTTGATCTCGTGTGTAGGATATTATCGGACTATGATCAAGGTGAAGATGGAAAGGAAGACGTCGCTCCTGTAGCCTTAAGTCTATTAAATCTGGTTCTGGCGTCTCCTGGGTTTCGCGAGGGCCCTGATACTGAAATAAGCTTGGAAGGAATAACGGCATCGCTAAACTTGATAGCCAAGAAATCAGATCTGGACCTCGCAACTACAGCTCAAAATCTTATAATGCTTCTCAAATTTCGGAAAGACATGGATGATTCTGAAGCTGCTGCCAATTCCACCACAGATTCACAGTCAGAGGATCGTAAAACCTACAGCCTTGCTCTTTCGTATCTTACCTCTGTGGAATCACCGCCACCAGTTCGGTCACATGGGTTAGAACTCATTTCTGGGTTGATCAGAGCAAATAGCCCCATTGTTGATATCCCGGCTATTATCGTGCTATTTTGTTCACTATTACAAGATGGCGATGAGTACATCTATCTACGAGTTATCAAATCTTTTATTGAGCTTTCGCAGAAGCATCTGAAGGCAATAATGAAGGATCTAATAGACAGATACGTGGACGTTAACGAAGACTCGGAGCTTGATCGACGTCTCCGGTATGGAGAAGCTTTATTACAGGTGATCCAGAACTCAAGTCCAAGGTTTTCTGGCGACATAGCACGTACTGTATGTGAAGGTCTACTATCGATTGCAGGTCGCCGCGGACATCGACCAAAAACCGAAAGGGAACAAGAAAAGAAAAACCACTTGAAGCGAAAGAAAAACCAAGAAGCCGAAGATGCTTGGGGTGGCGACGTCCCTCAGCTTGAAGATCAGATATCACCGGAGAGCGAGATTTTAGCACGTATAGTGTCAGGCTGGGAAAGCAAACGGGGAGCTGAAGATGTACGAATCCGAGCATCTTCGCTATCCATTTTGGGGTGTGCCATCGAGGAAAATGTGGCAGGAATAGGATCATCTTTGATTTCAGCATCCATAGATCTGAGCATACATATTCTTACCCTTGAATCTGAACCGGAGAAGGGCATTTTGCGGCGCGCGGCGATCCTCTTGATCATGAGTTTTGTGCGGGCACTTGATGCCGCTCGCAGCGAAGGCAGGAGGCTGGCTTTTGGCTTTGTTGGTCAAAGTCTTGATGATGTGCAACGTATCTTGACATATGTGAAGCAAACGGACAATGATGGACTGGTCCAACAACATGCTAAAGATGTCATTGAAGGTCTACAGACGTGGCAGATGAACTCCTTGCTGCCAATCCAAAATGAAGAAACAGAGGTTGAGCAATTGGCTGGGCTTTCGATCAAACCGATAGGAGGAGATAATTCGAGGATCGGAGGCAGACCGAGGATCGAGGAGATAGACTAGAGTATTGTGAATTGAACAAAGACTCTCCACATCTTACCTCAATGATGCATTACCGTTCCTTGACACACTCCCAGATACTTTCCCCCCTATTGTTTCTTTCTTTGTTTTGAATGTATGGTGTTCTGTAGGAGTGCATAGTAGCAACTGAGCACGTGATACATACTGAACAATACCAAGCCTCGACAAGCTTTTAAATGCCTGCCTTGTCCTGTAGTTAATGAAGATTTGTTGATCCAGTGGGGCATATTTCGCCGACAAAAGATATCTCCAAGAAGTCAACTCTGCCACATGCTATAGATCGTATGTCCACTGGATGTATATTGTACGGTAGCAGGCCCCAGCCAAAGTTTTGTTGTGATAGAAAACTGGGACGAAGCAAACACCATACTACCTACATGCATACGCTGTCACAGTTCTCTAACAGAACACGAATTGCCTATTATTCAAAGAAAACTCAGCCCATCTACAATAGCACTAATGCACCCAAAAATTGGCATCATCGGTGGGGGCCTAGTGGATGCATGCTGGGCGTGTATGCTCAAGATGCTCAAGATTCTCATATTCGAGTAATTGGAATATTTTGAGTGGATTATTACTATACAATCAGTCTACCAAGATCCGGACTCTCCTCAGTGAACCACTCCTCTGCATTTAAAGCACTGAAAGTTATCACATGGTCCTGCCCAAGCGCCAAGATGGAGGGTTTACACTCAGTATGTAGGTGATTGGCCAAGCATCGTTCAATCACAACTCTCACCTATCGCTTAGCGCCGCTACTTAACGCTGTCTATGTATGGTACCTTATTTTGAAACTAAATATCTCTGAATTTCAGGCTCTCGCGGTCCTATTTTGGAAAGGGACTAGAATACTGGTTCTGTGACTATAATATAACTGTTGTGTGTGAGTCTGGGATTGGTCAACCTTGAACAAGACTCCGGCAATAAACTGCCAGTTGATTACATTTTCATGTATACTCCACATCGGTGCAGTAGAGATAAGTCTAATACAATCGGCGGTTATACAGCGCGAGTTTTTTTGACTAAGCTAAATATCATGGATTCCTTTTTATCCCGTCTCAATGTCACCTCCACCGATGGCCAATTACCACATCAGTTAAGATGGCGTTTAATTCCAGATGTGACTGGTAAAATCCATTTTCTTCTACTCTATTCGCCGACCGCTTCACCAAGCGCTGTTCCTTCAACAATCCTTCCTATGAATTGTCCTGCGTGTTCAAATCACGAGGTTTCATGAGAGCCGCATATTAAGCAGCCACATAACCAAACAAAATCGAATCCTTTCCACAAAGCCTGTGTCGTTGCTTGAAAAGAAGCCTCATCGGTGCAACTTCAGACTGTCTTATTTCCTATTCTGACAACCATCCCACCCCGCAGATCCTCACCAAGAAAGCCAAGTTTGGAATGTACTCTATGGGGGCGGAATCCTTCTAAGTACAAAGATACAAAAGCTTCAGATCTGCAAAAAAATCCTTTGACAAACATTTGCTGTGTTCGCCAGCTACACATTCCTTTGGAAAAGGAGATTTAGAAAACACTCGTTTCAAACCCGACAGGCAAAATGCGGTCCATACTAATCGCCATCCTCACATTCATTCCCATATCCCTCGCCAATCCACTCCCACAAACCTCAGCTATAAGAGATGTGGAAATACGAGGAGCTAAACTAAATGCTTTTGTGACTGTGCTATTGGACCATCTTCCGAAAGTGAATGGAGCAATTGACAAAGTCGCTGGTATTATGACAACATTTGAAAAGGTAGTAGCTTTCATTACTGGTGAAAAGACTACATACGACGATCTTTCTGGTGGCTGTAAACCTTATACGATTGTATTTGCAAGAGGAACTTTAGAATTAGGAAATGTTGGTGTTTTGGTTGGTCCACCATTCTTTCAAGCATTGAAAGACAGGCTAGGAGCAGCGAATGTTGCGGTGCAGGGTATCAAATATGATGCCGATATCGATGGATATTTTGAGGGAGGCGATCCAGCCGGGAGTATTGAAATGTAGGTTGAATATCCACTATATGGAGGCTAACACCAAAAACTAACACGAAATAGGGCAAACCAGATCAAAGCAGCATATTCGAAATGTCCAAGTACCAAACTAGTAGCTTCTGGCTATTCACAAGGAGGACAACTTCTCCATAATTCTGTTTCAAAACTACCAGCAAACGTTGCAGCTTGGATTCACTCTGGTGTAATCTTTGGAGATCCATGTATGTTTTTCCTAATGGCTCCTCCGGTCTTGAATTAATATCTTGTAGTGAACGGAAAGGCGATTCCCAATATGCCATCCGCAAAGGTCAAGACATTCTGTGACAAGTCGGATAATATTTGCGTTAACGGTGCTCTGATCATGTCATCACATCTTGCTTACGCTCAAAACGCAGATGCTGCCGCTACTTTTGTAGTATCGCATTGATATGTGAAGGGCAAGTCGAGGTGTGAAGTATTGGCAATCCATAGCAGTACATGACTGGAAAGAACGACTCGGCCGTGATATTTTTGACGTATTAAAGGGTGCTCAACAAGTTGGTAAAGCACTGGGAGGATGTGAAGATATAGAAAATCTCAGGAGCCTATCTAATGGCCGGAAAAATGGGTGTTGATTCAATAGTCAATAAAATTAATAAAGGGGAAGTGCGACATACTTGGTGTTAGGTCCCTATTATGATCATAAAGAAAGATATAGAAGCCATCCTTTTCTCATGATTGTGGGCATTTTTCAGTATGTTAAGCCATGTAGTCTGCGGGAAACACTGTGAATTGGAATGGAAGAAAAATCTCGAGAAAAGTCAACAAGGTCTCCCTTCCCCTCTTGACCATCTGTAAATATTCCCATCTACTGGCTCCACTAGTACCAGCTGGATTGGAAGTAGTTGAGGTCTCCAAGCATTAGCCCACTCGATATTGGGGTCCTCTTATGATGAGGTCAAATCATGATGGATCGCGGATGAATGACTCCCGGGATGGCACAGCCATACTCGGTATACTAGTAGCCTTTCCACGCGGTTTTGGGATAGAGCATAAGATGGATTCCGAAGGATTGTGAGGAGTGATCCATGTTCCTAGGATGTCGCGCTGCTCTAACGAGTCCTTGGACTTTTAAAAGCGGCGGATTCTAAAATTTGACTTCAACAGACAAGACATTAACCTTCCAAAAGCCTATAAACTCTTACAATATGATTAAACAAGAAATAAATGCCAAATGACCTGTAGTTAACATCTAGAAACAATTCTCTAGCTTGGCCCTGTGGCTTTCAATTGAAAACTAATTTTGGGGGGGGTCAAATCCGCTTGTTCGATACAACTCTTTTGTATTGAACGCTTTGTGTCACGATTGACCACATCCTACGATAGTATTTCTAAATTGGTTCGGTTGCCCCTCGATTCGATGTCTTCTATGAGGGATGGCATTACTGTTTGGGACCTTTGGTGGTCCTTCTCGCCTATGGTCTGAAGGATCTGAGATGGGTGATGCATGAGGTTTCGGATCAGGATCATATCCTCCTTGCAAATTGTTGGAAATCCCTCCATTTCCTGCGCAATTGTACTTGCTTTCACAGAAATAAAAATGACACCTTTTATTACGGTACGTAATATCACCATAGGTCTCTGGATGCTTGTGAGACACTACAAAGTCTACATGTGCCGCAACTTGTACCCCTAAGTATTTACCTACTGGCATTTTTATTTCGTTTTTGGGGCCTTCTTCTACATTTAGGGTTTCAAGGAATTATGAGACTCCATGGTTTGGTCCTCTTTGGCTCTTTAGTATCTGCTGCTCCGAGCGCTCCGATATATCCACGCAATGCATCCGAACCGATCGATTTCAAGTCCATCATACCTTCAAGAAATCTGACATGGCATCCTTGCAGTTCATTTCAGTGCGCTATTTTGGATGTGCCTCTCGACTACTCGAAACCACAAGGCAATCGAGCATTAGTACCTCTCATCAAATATCCCGTGAAAACAGGGCCCTCGAAAGGCATGATCTTAATGAATCCTGGCGGGCCAGGTGAATCAGCAATCGACTTTCTTGTTGATGCTGCGAAGATTACGCAGAATATTACAGGCGGTCACTACGATATGGTTGCTTGGGAGCCTCGCGGTCTAGGCCAAAGTATCCCCTCAGCTAATTGTAGTGGGCAAGCAGCGATGCCTAAGTATCATCAGTTTACTATACGTGGAAACGCTTCTAGCACTACTCAAGGTACTTTTCTTGAGGGGGTTTACGCAAATTCCAAGGAGATTGGGGAAAAGTGCAAAACATCAATCGGTGGTCCGACTGATGCTGGACCTCATATGACGACCAAAACCGTTGTTCAGGATATGGTAAGTATACTAGATGCATACGCGGCTAGCCCTGAAGGGAAAATGGTCGAAAGCCCAACGCTTCTGAATTATTGGGGTTTTAGCTATGGTACTATTGTTGGACAGACTTTTGCGTCAATGTATCCAGACCGAATCAACAGAGTTGTCATGGACGGTGTTGTTGATGCTGAGGATTATGGTAAAGCCAGTATGAACACTTGGCTTGTGAATGCAGACGCGGCGTTTACAACCTTTTTTGTTTATTGCCACCTGGCTGGCCCGAGTGCTTGTTCCTATTTTACCGGAAATAGCACGGGTGACATCTTCAGCCGCTTTGAAAAGACGGTTGCCCGCTTGGATGCGGACACAGCTAGAAAGCAAAATTGGGACAACGCTACGCTAATTGACAGTACTCTTATGGGACTTAAGCTTCTAGCTTTCCATGCACTTTATTCACCATTATCAACCTTTAACGAGACTGCAGGGCTGCTTGTCCTGTTAGAAAGAGCTGTTCAAAATTTGACTTTGGAGACGCTTTCCGTCCTGGAAGATTCAATTGGTGAGCAGACTAAAGGAGGAGCAAGTGCAATTGCACAGCAAATCTCGATTTCATGTTCCGATAATGGCAATGCTTTATACAAAAAAACTTTGGCAGAAGTTATGCCAGTCGTCAACAAGCTCAAAAGTCAGAGTTGGATTGGAGGGGAGCCGCTGGCTAAGAATGTGGTTTCCTGTACTGGGTGGGGAATTGATGGTGTTGAAAGATATACTGGCCCCTTTGGTGGAATGACGAAGAATCCGATGATATTTGTTTCCAACACTCGAGACCCTGTTACGCCCGCAATAAAGTAAGTTGTATTCATATCGCGCATGGTCTTTTCTCTAACCTCCAAGTAGTGGACAACGAAGTGCTGGAATATTCAAAAATTCCCAGCTTATAACAATAGATGGCACTGGGGTATGATTTTCTTCGCTGTTTATCTGTTTTGAAGTCGCTAATTTAAAAAATTAGCACACTTCGCTCGCAACTGCTAACATGTGCGCATATGCCAAAATCGGTGCTTATTTTCAGAACGGAACTATGCCAGGAAGTGATAACTCCTGTCAGATAGAGCCTGGACCTTGGAACATAACCATAACGGGAGGATTTGAAAAGAGGGATGATTGGAGTGACCTTCAGAAACGAATGAAGACTTTCAAGTGAGCTGCCATCTATAGCGGGCATCTCATGACGGCTTGAGAGGGGAAAGTAATATACTTTCCATGTATATATGTATATAAAAATATCATAGTTATGACAACAACAAGGCGTCCTCGCGTAATAAGACTACAGAGATATATCATGCTATCTGTTGTGTCTGCTAAATTCTGGACTGTTTTCAGAGACTCAGATGTCGATTTCAAACAGGCACAAAGAAGTGAAAGGATAATCAGGTGCTTTTAAAGCACCTAGATGTGAAATTGGCAGCTCAAATTTCTTCCTAATATGAAAATATTACATCAAGTCAAATTAGAAGTCTCTATGAAAGAATCCACGGCTGATAAAGTATCTCGGGTCTCTAAATAGGTATTTCCCTTATTAGTACTCACCGAATCGTAATTTTCTGTTCACAAAACTTAGTGTGAAAGTTAGCTTACAATTAACGATTTCATGATACTACATACAATAGTCGGTTTTTACGGTCACCATGTATTCCAAACAAGCCAAAGTTTAGATGTACAGTACATTCTTGGTTGTGCCACATTGTATGCTCTTTGCGCTCTTGATTTGACGCCTTCGAATCCTTGTTCTGACAGGGCGGCTGAGTACATATTGCAAGCGCTGCTTGGGGGCCATCATCATGTTGCCAAGTAAAGCGGGTCCAACATTCGGCCAATCTCAGCCGCTTTTCCCAGCCCAGGGCGGCCTCTGACACAGTATTAAAACACATGTTGTGTAAGCCAATCTTAGAGGCTAGTAGAAAAGTACTGTACAGTACAAGTGTATATACAGTATGGTATGTCTTTCCGGTTCAAAATATGAAGACTGTATGGATTCTTGCCAGATTATTTGCAGACTGCGATCATCAGTGAGTAAACGTGCTATGTAAAAGTAGACAATAGAAAGGTGGGTTTATGCACTGTACTAATCTACATGTGGTGGGTACATAACGAGGATTATGGTCTGGGGATGAGATGTGCATGAGTATCTCCGTAAAGCACTCGTTCGATCTTAGTCTAATGAGCCCTTAGAATATGCCCCTGTTCAGCGCGCTGTGCCGCAATCTTCAAAAATCTCCTACTGATCTTATTATTAGTATACCTCGATATTTTTGGGGTCTTAATCGTGATATACAACCACCAGCACCCAGACTCATGCGATTGCCATAGCAGGAGACATGGCTGCTCCATTTTCTGATCTTGAAGTTGCTCCGAAAGCCTCTGATCTCGAAGTAGCCCAGAACCCTCCGTTCAATTATCAACACAAATATGATCAGGCAGGATTAGAATATGCCAGAATCGAACCAAATTCACCCGGACCAAATTCAACAGAACCCCATCTCGAATCCCATAAGGAGGCAATCGATCCTCCACCGCCACAGCGCCGTCGTATTTGTGGGTTGACCCCCAGAATATTTTGGATAATCGCGATTGCTCTTATAGTAGTGGTCATTGGAGCAGCAGTGGGTGCTGGTGTTGGGAAATCCCTCGCGTCAAAAAGTAATAATATCACTGGAGCTACTCCTACTCCAGGAAGCCCGATTCAGTTATCTAGTATGTCTAGTACATCTTCCACGAGTAGCATACGTTCCACAAACTCGAACACCCCCTTAAGCAGCGGGGGATCTACGGATTCAAACACACCTTCTCCAACAAGCAGAAGCACAGTTGCATTTACTACGACGCAAGTTATCGGCCCCAAGTATACTCTTCAGCGCGACTGCCCCTCAACAAATAACTCGCTTTACAGCATAACGCTTGGCTCACTCAGTATGAACTTCCGCAAGATCTGCGAGAAGTCCTACCTCAATTCCCAATCTATACAAAGCAGCATCAATGTCCCAACGTCCAACCTTGACAGCTGTATCAACTTGTGTGCCGCATGGAATGTACAGAAAGCTTCTTCGATTGCATCTGGCCAGGACAGTGTTTGCAATGCCGTGTGTTGGCGGAATGGCGTTTATCCAAATGATTTTCCAGGCCAGTGTTTTGGCTTCACCACGCAAAACTCATCGAATGCCTTTGTGGTTCAGGATGAGAGGGAGTGCGACTCTGCCGCATGGATCGACCAGAAGTTTTTATGATCAAGGGGGGTTGAGACTTGATCAATTGGAAGCAAGCATAGCATCTTCCATATATTAATTAGACGCAACGTCAACACATTCTTCTACTATTCAGCCCATACCAACCTCCATCAATACCGAATGCGCCGAATGTATGAATTTTCTCGGATTACTTCTCAGGACTGGGAAGATGGTGTCCGGGAATTTTGATTGCAAGGAACGCTTTTCGCGAATACTGGGTAATAATCCACAAGTAACATGGGTGTGTAACTGTAAGACAGAAACTCCTGGTTGAGCAAAGGTCTTTATAAGAGGAAGTCATGGTGAGAGCGGAAGAGATAGAAAGACAAGATCTTTTGAGTCAGTCAGAGAGCGTAGTTAGATAATCGAGTAGCGATAGTTTAAAAAAACACACCTTTTTACTCTAAGATATTTGTACACTAAATCATAGATGGAATAAGAAACTTTGGAAATAAAAGCCTTTCTTCCAATCTATTCTTGTTCATTTTAGCTCATAGTTGATGCCTAGAGCTAAAGGTTTCCAATGCCTATGGAAGCCAAACTCGGCCATAGTGTTATTTTATGGCTATATGAAACTAGATAGGTATTTTCAACACTTTCCAGTCTTCATAAGTCTGTATGTATAGCTTATGAATTCCCATAAATTATAAAACTCAAGCTCGTCGTTCAAAGAACCACGAAAGTATCTCTGGTCTAGAATCTCTACCTTGGCTCGGTTAGAGAGTCATCTTTCCTTTGCCAACCATATCTTTCTAGGTTCCTCAAATTCATCTGATCTCTAGTCATTTGGCAACCCATGGCTACGAAACAGATTCTTCTTATCCAAACTTACATTGAAAGAAAGGCTGCTTCGACTCTTCGCTCATTTGCTCCCTATCCTGTCCTCTCGTAACCATAAATCCATTGCCACTAAATCAAACTATATTTCTGGCAGGAAAGAGTTCTCTACTATTGGGATATTCTCATCACTCCAGGGAAGGTTTTCTAGACCTTAATCCTAAGCATGGAAAAGGGTCAAGCGAGTGGATGCATTGCGTCTAAATATAAGCCCATCGCCAACTTCATTCTTGAAATCTATTGCACTTCATTCATCCCAGCTTCACTGTGAGATCAATTTCAAATAGCCACAGCATAGATATCTTAGAACATGGAAGCTCGTCTGAAAATCAACAATATCTCCTCACCTATTCTCTCACCTTTCCATTTTAGGTAATACTCTTGAACGCTTACCGGATTAAGTTCTAGTAGTTTGATATATTTCGCCAGTATAATTGAACCCGGGCAGAAATTGCACCCAAGCTTTGTTTACCATCGTAAATCAGTTACAACAATATCGCGCGCCTTGTTTACAACATCGAATACCAGCAGTAGCCCGCCGTGTGCTTCCAAGTACTGTGCATGACCAAAGATAATCGATGATCGACAAGCACCGGGCACTGATTCAAATTAAGAAGTTCTATTGGGTTACTACGGGCTGTGGCTGTTGTAAGATGGAGAATGTTATTCCGATCCCGACTCATGGCCGGGCTCAGCTGAGCATTGCCAAAATGAAGGTAGTCGGACAGGACCTCAGTTTAAATGATGTATTTTCACCTCTGGGATCTTTCAACATGTTACGAAGAATTTAACTCAGGCCCCAATCGCTTTTATTCAAAACCTCCTTGACAAAATTGTTCACAAAGCGCCATGCGGATCCTTAGCTTGGTCGTTATCATTGGAGCAGCATTTGGTATCCCAGCTCCACGTCAACTTTTTAGCCATGGGCCGATTACTCGTGAAGTTTTGGACACCCGCGGAACGAGTTGGGATAATGTCGTTGGAGAACTGCCGCCGACCGAGGGTGATGGAATGGAAAGTTCAAATAAGTTTAGGGCCAGAGCTAACGACTTGATGGAATATATACTAAAGAGGAAGCACGAAGAAACAATTCTACTTCGCAGCGCTGGTAGTCCGTTATCTCAAGATCCTTACGGAACTGGAAGAAGACTTGATAAAGATAGCGTTGTAATTCTGCGGAGCCCTAAACCTCCTACTCGTTCCGGGACTCTTAGTTTACCACCACATGATGGGAGAGCAGTTGATATAAGATCCCAGAAAGTCAGCCATAAAGGGAAGAGAGGTGGGGGACCGGAACTTCCCAGGGCACGTCAAGAGGAACCAGTTGAGGTTACGACTTGGAAAGGTCAGAATAAGAATTGGAAGGGCAGGAGAACTGACTGGTTGAAGATAGGAGGACCCGATGTATCTTCTACCATTATACGTGGAGAGAATACAGCCGGAGATATCAAGATGGAAGCTAGAGGCCAAGACTGGGGCAAAATCAGCATTCCAGGGACTGAGGCTGCTGCTGTCCGAGATACGAAAAGAAGCAAAAGGCAAGATTGGCTAGAGGAACGCGTACAACAGGATGGTTTAGCTGAAGAAACTGACTGGCATTGATCTCTCATTAGGAGTAGAGGGTCTGTTGAAGATAACACAAACTCTGTTAAAATCACTGGCAGTGTCGCGAGTAGTTTTCAGAGTAGTTTTCACGTGTAGTTAGTAATCAAATTTGCAAGTAACAGTGTCTTTGAGACTCCAAATATCAACAATTTAGAATTGTTGAGTGTCTATGCTTATAAGAAACGTATCCTTTGGGGGTCAGTGAAGTAGATTAGATGATCTACATCTCATTCTGACAGGAGTACTGGCAGTGTGCTAGTGCACGTACATCTCCGAAATTACTCCTACTGGTGGGCATGGATAGTCCCAAAATCTCTACTGAGGTAGGCCATTGAGTCCATCATCCACCTGGTCCTACTAACTCATGGTGGGGGTATCTTCTATCCTCTGACTTCTATATTTAGCGTGAAGCTCCTTGTACTCGATCCTCGATCGTAACCCAATTCAACCATTTAATAGCGTATTAAGCTCAAGCCACCTCTTCTCTGCCAAGCTCACAAGACTGTTCATCTCTTCCATCCCCACAATCATCCCTCCTGCCTTTGATATACCTAATAGCTTCGTCTGTTTACTTCCACAATCTACGACCACCGTAATCGACTCCCTACACAATCCCTCTTCGAACGTATCAGGATCTACTAGAATCCAATGCTTCTTATCGTTCGACAGCGCTTTTTCCTTTGCCCTAAAAACCACCGCAGTAACCGCAACCGGCCTTCCATTCAACTGTAACCCTTTCGACTCCTTTGCGGCATCCTCGCAAAGGATCATCTCCCGATCCGGGTCCCAATATGCCTTTGGTAATCGCACGTTCTTCAACGCAGAGACCACAGCCGCCCACGCCGCGTCGAATGGGTTTCCATCCAGTGAAATGAACAGGATATCGATATACAGAGTCCAAAAGCCTTTGATCTCCGGTTCGGGCGTCTCCTTCGCATCATCATCCATCATATTTTCATCGCTGAGATCAGGTGGCTGGTACCATATCCTCAAATCATCTCCATTAACCAAGTTGCTAGAATGTAACAAAGAATATATCCTCGTGCTTAGACTTTGCGCCAACGTGCTAGGAGGTTGACCTGGTAGAAAAGCAGGCGAGCAACCGGTTGCCAACTCAATGTTGGGAACTAGTAGATCCAGCTCTTTGACTTCACTATATCCCTTGCTGATGGAAGGCCCTGTGGTTGCTTTATCCATACGAAAACCGGCTGCGTTACTCGCATGCAGTATCTCACCCCGAACGCCACATACCACTGTTGTATCGCCTATCCTGACAACAGCACTGCCTTCCGCATGCGTGAGTGAACCATTATTGAAGTGCGCCTGCCGGAACTGGGTGGGCAACCTTGCGTTTGCCCGTCTTGCTGGTGTAGAGGGGGCATTTGGTTGCAGGTGTGCGAGAAGATATGGGTGTGGGGAGAGCTTTGCGAATGTCTCCCGAGGGAAGGAGAGAGTGGGTTGGGCGGTGTTTTCCATTGTTCCAAGTTGCTGGGATTGAATTTACCGTGTCGGTGGCATGGCATGCTCTGGTTGATGTCGAGAAATTTCGATGTGGATCAGGCGGGTGCTCCCGCAACCAATGCCAAGCAATTACAAGGCTGAAGTTGATTTATGATGTGATACCAGCTTACGGGATACTAGGAAATACTGCTCATTGGTTAATAAAATATAGAGCATTTTGAATACTAAGGAGGAGGGAGTCTATCCAATGTTATCTAAATGGAATTAAAGAAAGAGGCAGAATCGTGGACAGGGAATTTCCTCCAAGAAGTTGACATTATGCCTCGTTATTAAATGCTTTGAAAGATTTAGCTCAAGGAGCAAAAGGTGAGAATTGCTCAGATGTTAGAATTCTTTTGGGTATAGGAATTTTATAAGGTGTGAACTATTCCCTCGATGATCTCTGAAGAAAGAAATATTACATCTCGACTCTCTATTTAAGGTTTGAGGTTCAATACTAGACATTTGTTCGTAAATATTATGGTAGAACAAATTCTTCTCGGTGGAAGTGTTTCTTTAATAGATGCTAATACTTCCCACTTAGATTTCTCACGCTCAACTCCCATTACTAGTAGAAGCAGCTTATAAAGGCATAAGTATGCTTTGAAAGCCCTAGCGACATGCTCGCTTAAGCCCCTATTCAATGAATTCTAAACCTCCAGCCATAAATCTTATCGCTCCTTCAACAATACTCTTCACAACTTCTAGTTCCTCTTTGGTCCTGGGGGTATAAATAATTAGATATTCTTGCGGCATCAGGGTTCCAGCAAGTGTCATTCGCTCGCCCCACTTTGCTTCAATAACTTTCTTACAGTCGAGTGGGCTAAGCGCTGTATGTATTGAAAACTCGCCGCTTCCGATGCCAGCGTGGACGTGGGCAATTTCTCTCTTCATATTTTTGGCGATGGTATGTGGTGTAGCAATATTGTCATTGAGGAGTAAAGCATCGCCTGCTTTTTCTAGGACGGATGTTTTCACTACGACATGTTTTGAGTGTTTTGTCGCGAGCTCCGCCATTGCTTGAGCTAGAAGCTAAACAATCTAAATAAAGGCTATAATTATAGGAACAGGTATATGTACCTTGTGCATATCATCTCCAGTCAGTTGCGAAGACTGTCTATTCGGTGCCATAAACTTTAACATCTCAGGTCGAGGGCCTTCTCGCTCTTGTAGATTGTCTGGTAGGAAATTCTTCTTGCCAGCCTTCCCTCCTTTAGCCTGCTCTTTAGGATCATCGTATGAAGTTACGTCAAAGGGCTTGGATCTGAGAGGCGATAGACAAAGTTGGAGAAGGTAACCGAAGATATTTTGAGGGAGTGCAGTATCGGCTACCTTGAGCCATGCTTGATAATCGTCAAACATCACGCAAGGCTGTGCTTCCAGTAGGTGGTGGTGAGTATAAAAAAATCCTTTGAAAAGAAATGATGGTATGAGTGAAGTTTAGAGAGTTCCGTTTTAGTTTTATTTGATACCACCACAGTGGTGAAGGGCGTGAGAATAGGTTCCAAAAAGTGATATTAGGTGCGAAGTATCAAGACTTTATGTACAGTACAGCACTTTAGATCTTCAACGGACTTGCATGTACTGTAGATACGCCCCTGCATCGCACACCGAGGTACACCAATAGGAATGAGTTATGTCTCTGTCTTACTGCGGCTGAACTGGTGGTACGAACCCCCTGGTACCAATCATCAACTTGGATCCACATCCATCACAAGATGCTCTACGCCCGCTGAGCATCTGATTTAGTAGCTTTCACTATTAGGAACATTGGACGCTCGCGGTGCTCAGCCCAGCTAGGCTTATCCTTAATCTGCTCAGGACTTGGACCCCATTCGTTGATTGCTGCCACCTGGAAGCCAGCTTCCAAAAGTATAGTCAAGTAGGTGCCTATCGTCCGATGCTGCTTGACGACTCCCTCGGCAAACCAATTCGTTCTCCGTTCTCCTTCCTTCAGGTAATTGTCTAAAAGCCAGACTTGTCTCCCTTCGCCGACTTCTACAAATTTGGGATCCCGAGGTGAAGTATATATTGGGTGCTCAACTGAAAATATAAAACTCCCTCCTGGATTGAGCGATTGATATACCTGAGCAATAAGCTGTGGGAGGTTTTTCAGGTAATGGAGAGCCAACGAGCTATAAACGACCTCATAAGCGAGCGGAGAGAGTTCAATAGTCTCGAGATCGGCTCGGAGGTAGGTAATAGCTGAATCGGTGGGAAATTGCCTAGCTTTAGACAGCATGTTTTCAGATACGTCGATGCCGTAAACATCCTTTGCACCATTTTCTCTTGCCCATCGACACAGCCAGCCATAACCGCAGCCTAAGTCTAATACCGTCAACCCACGAACATCAGGAATAAGGGCACGGAAAGACTCCCATTCTGGAGCTCCCGAAAGACCACATGCTTGCCTAGGAAGCTGACTGTAGCCCTCAAAGAAGGCTTTGTCGTCGTATATGTTTTGCGCCATAGTATTCGCTCTATATATAGGGTTTGAGGATAGGAGGATAGGAGGACAGGAGGACAAGAAGACTGCTCTTACATTCAGCCAGAAGGAGATATTATTTCAGAGTCTCTTTTCATATACATATTTCTACGAGCGTGAGCTCAAGCCTTAATTGCGTGATACTGTGACTCGACACCGAGCGTGGCGCCCAGAACCACAAGGCTTGATTGATGCGTTGATGCGTGCCCCACCAAGAATCAACAACCCGACATCGCTTCCCGAAAATAGTAAATTTCATAGCTCTGAATCACCTCACATACCTATTCT
>Ga0247734_1000079_pt1 | contig 85208 bp, 78 predicted proteins | sample UWRJL103311B2_FD_180933 | JGI IMG/M metagenome (GOLD analysis project Ga0247734, IMG submission 180933) | Plant litter microbial communities from Arlington Agricultural Research Station in Wisconsin, United States - UWRJ-L103-311B-2 | ecosystem: Environmental > Terrestrial > Plant litter >... | reverse complement strand
ATCGAAATTCATGATTCAACGGTGATACATAGAGCACCTTAGCATGATTAGAATGGGGATTTCTGGAGTCCGCTAGGCATTGTAGAAGTTGGGCTATTTGGTTCAAATATAATAAAATGTATAACAGCATCTGACACAGTAGCAAATTATTCTTGTATTCGGTCATGGATTTCAACTTACCCTGGTGAACCATTTGTTCGTGTTGTTGTCTCACGTCGTGATTCCGCTAAGATACAATTCTAAAAAAGAAAGAAAAGTTAACTACTAGTTGTAGGTTTTCGATCTCGGTATGGCTCAATAAATCCACTTAAACGTCGCCGTTCTTCGTTATTCTATTACTCTAATAGTTGTAACGGCTTTGATATGGCAGTCTTAGTTCTAGTAGTACGGTAAATATAGAGAGGTGTATTACGTGAAATGTGGGATGTATTTAGTAGCTATTAGTGAGTATGGAAATGATGGTGACATGGAAGAGGTGGATTGGCGGAGCCGGAACACAGAGTGCCATGTGGATCGAAGGAAGTTAGTTAAGTGGGAGTCGTTTAGGAAATCCCTTGCTCTGACTTTTATCTGGATATTATTACGGCCTTCAGTTTCGTCATATTAGATGCTGCGACTGAGGTTATGGTTCCTACTAGAGTACAATGAATATTTGTCACTGCTAGTCTACTAAAGTCTACTAGAATGAATAATTTCAATTGTTATATTGTACATGAAAGAAAATATATTTTCGTGTCCACGTCTATGTTTACACCAACCCCGTGCAAGAAAAAGAAAAGAAAAGACAGAGAAAAAACGGTACATACCCGTTAGAAAATGATACTCGTACTTACCCTTTCCTCACCTTCTCCAATAACGAGTGCCAGTAGCCTGAACTCGCCATTTATTATTTTTTGTCCATCCAATCTCTGACGGCACGCCTTCTAAATGTAGTATCCAGGGCGCCATTCGCCCCATTCACCTCCCAGGATGGCTGTGCTGCCGACTTTAGTTTCTTAGCAGCGCGAGTTTCTCGAGTCGAGGTAGTGGAAGCTCTCTCTAGTATGCTTGATCCTATTTCGAAAGCCTCGTCCTCGTCAGAGTCGTCTTCGAATGCATCAGATGTCTTCCGCTTTCTTCCGCTAGCTGTAGCACGTCTGGTATACTTTCGCTTCGGTGCGTTTGGTTCACGGGGTTGTCTTGGGCGACGCGCTTGCTGGTTCGCAACTAACTCATCGAGATTGTTCTTATGTACATCGATTGAGTTACCTCCCCGAATGCCACGTACGGATTGCCTTGTGGCGGGTTGTTTTCTGAGATGCTCTTCGGTCAGCCGCAATGAGAGACTGTTTTTATACCAACCATCCAATCCTGGTGCTCGGTCTCCCAATGACGGTGCATGCTTCAGGTAATCCTCCACAATCTCCTTCATAGATGGGTAATCGCGTGTTATGGCCATCTTATTTCGCCCTTCTTTGAATTCTCGACAATCAGCAAATACTGCAACACCGTGTCGGTAGAGACCTGGAAGATCCATGAATTTCTCAAGACAATAGAGGTGTACATAACCAGCATTGTGGTATGGATCCTTGTTCATCCACTCTGGGTTGTATCCCCACTCGTCAATGGTAACTCTATAAGAACCTTTTTTGATAGTATTGTTCGCAATAGGACATTCCTGGAAACGACATGCCGCCGAGTCTTTGGTGGGATAGCGCTTGCCTGCATCGGCTGGCACATTGCCAATCCACAAGATGGGCCTGGAGCCTAGAAGAGGATGGTTGTGGGGGTGGTTGACTAGGAAATCCTCTAGTTCACCTGGTGAAAATTTGGCCTCGGGATCGAGCTCACCTTCCGCCGTATAGGTGAAGGTTCTCCCGGTAGCTGGGCCTACCCACTCTGCTGGCACAACTTGATTTGGTTCATAATAATCATCGGCATTAAAGTTTTCAATGTTAGCAGTACGAGCGTTTTTCGGTTCACCTTCTTTTAGAGGGACATTGGCTTTTGGCTTAGGTCCGGGCTTGTTTCTTGTGTTGGAAGCAGCCTCTAATTGTTGTCTCGCTTCTTGTTCGGTCCGTAGGGCTTGTTGAGTATTGAATAATTCCTGTTGCAATCTTGCCACCTCCTGCTTAAGTATCCTCACTTCTTCCGAAGAGCTGGAGCTTTGGTGTGTCTGTCCATAGCTCATCAGTCCAGAAGAAGGGCTTGAAACATGCTGCTCTGGGCGATTGGTATGAGCAGTGAGACCTCCGAGGACATTGGGGTCAATATTGTAGGGGTAAGCTTGCACTTGCTTATCTAATGCTGTGTAGTGAGTCTGAGGATGAGGGAGAGCTGAGAGAGTATTTGAAGTGTGAGCAATGGCTTCTGGACTAACCGTTCCTGTACCGTTTCCAAGAGGAGCAACCTCTTGGATGTTATGGAGATGACCAGGGAAACTAGACATTGGATTATTAGTGTCGAGCCAATCTGAGGGTAGACTATCTGGATGTTCGTTATTAAACTTCACCAGCTCTGTTGTCCAATGCTCGAGATCACTGTCCAGAGTATCGGTCTGTGCGACGTTGTAGTAAGAGCTTTCGCCATATCCCGTATATTTAGGGTATTCCATGATTACCAATTAGAGTTGCGTTACTGTGTAGGTCTATGCGAAAGAACGAATTATGAAATTGATGTATTTTTAAATAAAAAAACCACGTACCTGCCGTGAGTTGGAAAATAAAAGTATAGCGAGTGTGTTAGATGTGAGACCAGAACTCTGTGCAGAGAGGTGCTGTTCAACTCATATATAGATACGAAAATGGTGAGCTATTTATAGTGAAAAGAGAAAAAAATGTTGAGTTAACAAAGATGGAACATAGTCAAAGTGGACTTCATTGTTCAATTTCACTCTTTGGCGGTGTTGAATAGCACAGTTTGTTCTCCAATCCAGTTTGTTCATACCTTTTCGGGAACAATGAACCTGAGTCTGGCAACAAAGGGAAACTCAAACATTTGTCAAAATCACATTGATCCGGGCTTCTCTAGTAATAAGGAGCCCTCCAAGTCTTTGTCGAAGGTGAATGATGGAGTCATTTTCGGGGGTGATTGTTGGCTCATGAGCGAAAGAATAAGAGGAAGTAATAGGCCTTTGTCAAGCTGGCCGACGCTACGAACAATACTCGCATATGATTTTCATCCTTCTTCTCTTCTATTCTCTTCTTGTAATTTATCATAAGGCTATCGAAGCGCACAATTGCTTTCGAAGTGCACTACTAATTGACGAGCGATCAGTGAAGCAATGCAACTTGAAAGCAATCACATCAGATGGAGGGTACCTAGCTGTCTGCTTCTAATAACATCGCTTTCAAACCTGCGACTCTCTGTTTCTCTATGTGTGTGTGATACGGAAATTGATACATTGTTCAGGTATTTCTTTGTATAGGTGTATAGAATAAGATTGGGGTCACTATCATTGGACATTGGCTATGATGGTTATCTAATTGCCAGAGCCATGAATACACAATAATTTCACGTGCAGATTATCCCCACAAGTAAAAGTGATATTCGTACAAGAGCAAAAACATACACCAATACAACTAGTTATTAACGTGAAGCTACAAAAGTAAAATGTTAATATACTGGGTAAGATGCCACGTGACTGTACCTCGGCACTTTGAATTAGTCAGAAATGTTGGATGCATTGCTACGCCTAACAGGGCAGGTTGGAGCGGCAGGGGTCAGGGCAAAAATGACGATGATGTTGTCCAGGTGTATACGAGATAAAGTACGTACCTCACTCAGGATATTTGCGAAGAGCCAGAGCATGATCCAAACCCGACATACCAGCTCACCAACTCCAACATCTCACCTAGAACCTTAATTACCCACAGCATATATCTTTGTCGTCAAGTTTGCTATATCGAATCTATGGTTCCACCTCCTGAGCCGTTTATCGATTTCCCTAAACCCCCCCTCGAACAACTCTCACATTTACTGTTACCCAACCCACGGGCCGGAAGCTGAAGATATGGCGGAATCAAATCCGGTGCTTCAAGAGAAGCTTGAGGAGCTTGAACATGAATTGGAGGTTAGTGGAAGGTTCTTCAACTTGCTTAGCCCAAGCTACATTTGTTATATGCGCCTACGGGGTTTGGCTCCGGCTTGCATGTATGATACATAATGTATGCTAACTACTGCTATTCACAGGAGGGAGATATAACGCAGAAAGGGCATGTATTATTTGCGCGTTAAGGCGCTCTCCCGCAGCTACCGCACCATGGTTCTCAGGGCTTTCGGTCTAACTTCTCCTCAGTTACCAGAAGCGTCGAACATTGCTACTATCCCAATTTCAAGGAACTACAGAGCTCAAAGGTCTGCGGATACATTCCCCTGACAATACCGCACACCCGTCCAATATAAATGAGGGCTCTCGTACTGCGTCACTAGCAGCACTCAACTCAAACCCGAGAAATGTTGTTGATCAGTATAGCCAACCGCCAGAAATACCTCAGCAGTCGCCTGCAAGACCTATTTCTCGTAGCAGATTGGATACTATGGCAAGTGAATTCAGTGGATTTGAAAATCATCGTGCTCAGCAGCCACCCCAACAATTGCGACTTGGGGTTCATAATCCAGCACAGAGAGCATCATCATACGGGCGTGAATCGTTATTCCTCCCGGGTACTCCAAGATCAGCAGAACCAAGGTAAGTTCACTTGTGTTCATATTTCACGCCTCATGGGACAGAGAATGGGGAGCCTGCGGGCTGTCTTGAAAGTGGGACATTTCTTTATTTATCATTCACGAGTCGGAGCAGGTTTCGGACTACCACGCCTGATATAAAATAGCTTTGCGGGCACTAATAGTTAAAAGTATGACCACAAATACAATGGCATCGGGCGCAAACTATGCATTCAATCCGGCATATCAAACTGGTTATATTGAACAGCAGGGACCATATGAGCAAAGTCAGGCCGGAACGATGATGGACGCTCATGGAACAATGCTTGGGGAGACCCAGCAAGGATATTTCCAGGATTTCGCTGGCCAACAAGCATATGATGGTCCTCAGAATACCTACGGCGAGAATGGACCAAACTCATACCCAGATGCTGGACCTCACAGATATTCCTCGGGTGATGCCTTCTCGCCTACTGCAGCAATGGCTCCGCCCATGCTATCAACCAGCGACCTGCCAACATCAGCAACACTTGAATACCAAATGCCTCTAGAACCGCGAGATGTTCCATTCGCAGTTTATGATCCTCACGACTCGAATACACCAATGTCGAAATTTGATAATATCGCTGCAGTATTGAGACATCGGAGTCAAACGAGAGCCAAAGCCCCTGCATACTGGGTGTTAGACAGCAAAGGAAAGGAAATTGCATCGATTACCTGGGATAAGCTAGCTAGCAGAGCTGAAAAGGTTGCACAAGTAATCAGAGACAAGAGCTCTCTGTATAGAGGTGACAGAGTCGCACTAATTTACAGAGATACAGAGATCATTGACTTCGCAATCGCATTGCTAGGCTGCTTTATTGCTGGGGTGGTGGCTGTGCCAATCAATGATCTTGATGATTACCAGAAGTTAAACCACATTTTAACCTCAACCCAGGCACATCTTGCACTCACTACCGATAACAATCTTAAGACATTCCAGAGAGATATCACTACACAGAAGCTTAATTGGCCGCGGGGGGTAGAATGGTGGAAAACCAACGAGTTTGGAAGCTTCCATCCCAAAAGGAAGGACGACACGCCACCACTAACTGTCCCGGATCTTGCATATATCGAATTCTCACGAGCGCCCACTGGGGATTTGAGAGGCGTGGTCATGAGCCATCGCACTATTATGCATCAGATGGCGTGCTTAAGTGCGATTATCTCAACCGTACCTTCGGGTAAAGGAGGTGATACATTTCACAGTGGTCTTAGAGACAAGAATGGCAGGCTCATGGCTGGTCCTTCTAGCCAAGGAGAAATTCTTCTGTCGTACCTGGATCCGCGCCAAGGAATTGGCATGATTTTAGGTGTTCTCATGACTGTATATGGAGGGCATACAACAGTATGGTTAGAAAGTAAAGCCGTAGAGACGCCTGGTTTATACGCGAATTTAATTACAAAGTACAGGGCGACATTGATGCTAGCAGACTACCCGGGTCTTAAGAGAGCCGCTTATAATTATCAGCAGGACCCGATGACTACTCGCAACTTCAAGAAAGGCGTGGAGCCAAACTTTCAACACGTGAAGCTCTGTTTAATAGATACCTTGACGGTAGATAGCGAGTTTCACGAGGTTCTGGCTGACCGGTGGCTTCGCCCAATGAGAAATCCAAGAGCTCGTGAATTGGTAGCTCCTATGCTTTGCCTCCCAGAGCATGGCGGAATGGTTATCAGCATGCGAGATTGGTTAGGTGGTGAGGAGCGGATGGGTTGCCAACTCAAGCTGGACGTGGGTTCTGACACTGAATCCGTTGAGGAAAAGACAGTGGTAGAAAAGGATAAATCTACCAGCCCTGGATTTGGTAGTTTAATTGGCGGCGCTCCAACAACTTTAGCAGAGCAACACGATAGAACAGAACTTAGCGAAGTTCTTCTAGATCGTGAATCTCTCAAGACCAACGAGGTTGTCGTTGTTGCAATTGGTGAAGAAGCACGGAAAAAGAGCGATCCTAATACCTTACGTAATACAGTACGCGTTGGAGCATTCGGCTTTCCAATTCCAGATGCAACAATGGCTGTCGTTGATCCTGAAACTAGCCTACTAGCATCACCTCACACTGTGGGAGAGATCTGGGTAGATTCACCATCACTTTCTGGAGGGTTCTGGGCGTTGCCGAGATCTACCGAGCAAATATTTCATGCTAGACCCTATAAATTCGCGCCTGGGGATCCCACGCCTACGATGGTGGAGCCAGAATTCCTCCGAACCGGCTTACTAGGAACTGTGATCGAAGGTAAAATTTTTGTGCTAGGTCTCTATGAAGACCGAATTCGACAAAAGGTTGAGTGGGTTGAGCATGGTCACGAAGTTGCTGAACATAGATACTTCTTTGTGCAGCATCTGATTGTGAGCATTATGAAAAATGTACCCAAGATATACGATAGCTCTGCTTTCGATGTCTTTGTGAACGATGAGCATTTGCCTATAGTGCTACTCGAATCACCTGCAGCTTCCACAGCTCCAGTAACTTCTGGGGGACCTCCTAGACAGCTAGATACAGCGCTTCTCGATTCACTATCAGAAAGATGCATGGAAGTTCTAATGCAGGAACATCACCTCAGAGTTTATTGCGTGATGATCACTGCTCCTGATACACTGCCTAAGGTCATGAAGAATGGCCGAAAGGATATTGGAAACATGCTCTGCCGAAGAGACTTTGAGCTTGGTCTACTACCTTGTGTTCATGTTAAATTCGGTGTTGAACGAGCGGTGCTCAACTTGCCTATTGGCGTTGATCCTGTTGGCGGCATATGGTCACCCCTCGCATCGCAAACAAGAGAAGATCTTCTGTCGCCCAGCGACAAGCAGTATTCTGGAATTGATCGCCGTGAAGTTGTGATTGATGATCGCACTTCGACACCTCTGAACAATTTTTCGAGCATTGTAGATTTGCTTCAGTGGAGGGTGGCTCGACAAGCAGATGAGCTTTCCTATTGTACAATCGACGGTAGAGGTAAAGAGGGTAAGGGAATCACCTGGAAGAAGTTTGATACTAAAGTTGCGGCTGTGGCTATGTACTTGAAAAACAAGGTAAAGGCGCGCGCTGGAGACCACTTGATTCTCATGTACACTCATTCGGAAGACTTCGTGTATGCTGTACATGCTTGTTTTTGTCTAGGAGTGACTGCAATACCCATGGCTCCACTCGATCAGAACCGCCTTAATGAAGATGCACCGGCATTCCTCCATATGGTAGCAGACTATTCTGTTAAGGCAGTCCTCGCCAATCAGGAGGTTGATCACCTTCTAAAGCAAAAAGCAGTTTCTCAGCATGTGAAACAATCAGCTCAAGCTCTGAAGGTTTCCGTGCCAAATGTGTATAATACCACTAAACCTCCAAAGCAAAACAATGGATGCCGGGACCTAGGGTTGACGATGCAACCGTCATGGGTTCAGCCGGGCTACCCCGTATTAGTATGGACTTACTGGACTCCAGATCAACGACGAATCGCTGTTCAGCTGGGCCATGACACTATCATGGGAACATGCAAAGTCCAAAAAGAAACTTGCCAAATGACAAGTTCTAGGCCTGTTCTTGGATGTGTTCGAAGTACTAGTGGGTTAGGTTTTGTGCATACTTGTCTGATGGGGATATATGTTGGTGCTCCCACTTATCTAGTATCTCCGGTCGAATTTGCTCAGAACCCGATCTCACTATTTTTGACTTTGTCGAGGTACAAGATCAAAGATACCTACGCTACACCTCAGATGCTTGACCATGCCATGGCGATCATGCCGGGTAAAGGATTTGCCCTGCATGAGCTTAAGAATATGATGATATCTGCTGAAGGAAGACCTCGAGTTGATGTCTTTCAGAAAGTCCGATTACACTTTGCAGCTGCTGGTCTTGACCGGACAGCTATTAACACGATATACTCCCATGTTCTAAACCCGATGATCGCATCGCGATCATACATGTGTATCGAGCCTATTGAACTTTGGTTAGATACACAGGCGCTACGACGTGGGATGGTCTATGTAGTGGATGCAGAAACAGACAAAGCTCTCTTACTACAGGATTCAGGAATGGTCCCTGTCTCTACACAAATTGCGATTGTTAACCCAGAAAGTCGTACATTGTGCCACGAAGGTGAATACGGCGAAATTTGGGTAGAATCTGAGGCCTGCGTAAAAGCTTTCTACGGATCTAAAGATCCCTTCGATGCCGAGAGATTTGATGGCCGGACGATAGATGGAGATCCAAATGTTCAGTATGTTCGTACTGGGGATCTGGGATTCTTGTACAACGTCAGCAGACCAATTGGTCCAAACGGCGCCCAGGTTGATATGCAGGTACTTTTTGTGTTGGGCAGTATTGGGGAGACGTTTGAAATGAATGGTCTTAGTCACTTTCCCATGGATATCGAATCCTCGGTAGAAAAATGCCATCGGAGTGTGTTGCCTGGAGGCTGGTAAGATCAACCACTTTCTTATTTCTCCGTATAATTACTAATATTAGAATAGCGCCGTGTTCCAAGCTGGTGGGCTCATAGTCGTACTAGTCGAAGTAGGCAGGAAGGCTTACCTAGCTTCAATCGTCCCTGTTATCGTGAATGCCATTCTCAATGAGCACCAGATCGTTGTAGACATTGTAGCATTCGTTAACAAGGGGGATTTTCCACGTTCCAGACTCGGAGAGAAGCAGCGCGGCAAAATCCTTGCAAGTTGGGTTACTCGTAAGATGCGTACAATGGCGCAGTTTGGTATAAGAGATCCTGAATCAGTCTTGGCAGATGCCACAGAGCCCATGGAGCCTCGAGGTCTCACAAGCAGTCTCCGAACTGGCAGTGTAATCGCCAGTAGCCTGTGTAATGTAGAGCAGGCGCCGCAAATACCCGAGCAGCATGAAACAGGTCGGCAAAATTTCGCCTCACAGGATAACTTTGCTCCTTTACCCACAGGAATATCTGAAATGCCAGCTATCAATTACAACGAGTCGATAGTAGAGTCGCCGACCACAGGGGCTGGAGCATCAATGAAAAGCGATGACACGCCGACAAACGATCGCGCAGGGCATTTCGAGCTATCTACAGGTGATTTCCATCCACAGAGGAATGATTTTCTCGACCTTGGTGGGTCATTCCAGGTGCCTGGGTTCGAGAATGCCTCAGATACTGCCCCCCCTATTGGTCCAAAGCCTACCAGAAACTCCATACTGCCTGCAGTTGAAGGGCGTGAGGGTGATATATGGACCTTGCCCAGCCAGAAACCCGCTGGTGGATTGAGAGTGCAGAATGCTGGGAGTGACGACGAGGATGATGATTGGAAAAACGATGCAATGATGCATATGAATCTTAGCAATCGCTAAATGGCAGTGAAAGATTTGAGACACGATGAATAACGATATGATATCCATGTATATGCAGTCCTGGGAAGCGAGCATTTGTAGGTAGATTTTGGATTCAGCCATGGCGTGGGAGTTTTGGAGAGCTTCATAAAAGTAGGCAATTTATTACAGCAACCATGGTGACTCTGGAACTTTGGAACGTTGGGCTTTTGATCTGGACTTCACTCATGGTGACTAGTAGAGTCTTAAGATTAGCCGCGAAATAAGAGTTCATTTTCAAGGTTGCTTTCAATTGCACTACAAGAACCGGGAATTCTATCAAGGGAATTAATGGGTTGGTTTCCTGAAGTTCACGTGATGGTATAAACAGACTCGATTTTCTCAAAACCGGCATAACCTCAGATTACAAATTGACCTCTCGATGGGGAGGTGTTCCACTAAGGACATGTTATCCCAAAGAACCGTCCATTCTTCCTATTTTGTTTATTTCCCAACTGTGTGTCGTATTAATGCCAACTCTTCTTCCTCGTGTTTACCGAAGTTCTGAAAATCAGGTGAACCTCATAGTAGTGAATCTTTTTTTACTTGTGAAGCTATTCATTAAAGTTTATAATCTCTTCTAATTTAACAAAGACTCAGTTACCTCCAACAATAGTACAGAACTCAGTTGCTATAAAGCAGATAATGTGGTAACATCTTCAGTAGAATAATATTCCCACTGGTGCCACTTGAACTCTTGTTTAAAACTTTTGATAGCAGACACGATCTTTATAAAAATAATGTCGGATCACTTAGAATACGGAGCACTAAGGCAGTGCTCTTTGTATTCAGTAGTGATCGATTATTTTTGTAAAGTCTACGTGGTGATGGTACTGATACAGGGCCAATGCGGCCGTATGCGGCCGCATGGTCGGACACTGTAAATCACGTGAATTGAATGACACGTGACACATGCAGTTCGAGGTTAGATTATACCGATAAATAACTTATTAGATCTCAATGTAGAGACTTATAATTGGGGTTACTATGTTCTATAAAATGTCTCTTCAATAACGATAGATTTATCCTAATAAATTGAAAATACTACTATACTTAAGCTTCCCAGTCGTAAACCCACTTCCTTAGGACTAAAAGCTAAAGCCATCGTATTATTAATGAATCAAAGACAAACTTCTGCCCAAACCATACTGCATACCGAGTTCCCTAGCGGTAATGGTGAAACATGTTTATAGCAAAATCTTGTTTAATAAAAGGCTTGCTAAGCACATTTATTTAAGGCCAGGCCGGCAAAATAGCTAGAAGAAAGATATATTTAAGAAGCGAAAATAACGATGAATAGCAAGTATAAACAACTCTCTAAGCTAGCTCAGTAGGGAGAAGCGGCCAAGAGATGTTTTTGTCGTTCTTGGAGTAGACAGCTGGAGAGAACCCGGTCGGGAGGGGGATTGGCCTTTCTTCAATCATGCCTGGGATCTGAAGAAAATCAATCATGGAAAGAAAGCTTACGATTATTTTAAAAATAGCAAGCATTTTGTGTTTGCTTGATTTCGCTCTGTAATCAATATATTTCATTTTCCTAACACCAAAAGACGGGATGCTTTTAAGATTAGCTCCGTGGCTTTTCGTGAGCAAAACGAACAAGTGGATATTTTAGCAACAAACGCAACCGACACCAGAATCATCACATTTCACATTCTTTGTGCTCACACCCATAAAAGTAAAAGTCAAATTACGTCACCGCTTCTTAAACCTAAAGGATAATTCATTCTCCAATCTTTTGTCTTTATCTTTGCCCAATCCCTTGTGGGAACCTCCAAATGTATTAGAGTCCTATTCCTTCCACTGTCAGGCGGGGATATAAGGTGCACCGCACCAGTCGGAAGGGCCACTGCATGAAAAGCACGAGCCTTAGGTTTATCAACCAACAAGACTATTGTCATTTGTCGATTCGGAAATCATTAGATCGGTTCTGACAAGCAGGTCGTAAGGACGCTCGTCACTCAGATAGAGAGATTTGATTTTCTGGGATCTGGGGGTTAGATGGCGAAACCGGAGGAAGCGCCTGCATTTCAGGTCATTGTCTTGGTAAGCCCCTGATGTGGTGGTGTGCGATCAAGGACTCGTTTCTCTTTACCCCCTTCTATCATGCATGTCGCAAGGCTACTTGCATGCTGTTGGACAGCTGAGCTATCGATAATTACACTTTCAATCTCTGTTGCGAACCGGTTTCATGGTCACGTGCACTGTACAACTCCATTTGGAAGAGGACTACCTACCTCTGAGCTTTTGTTACAACAGGAGACAAAAAATACAACACTTCTTGTGCTCATCCTCCTTAGCACTCTGCCAGAATTATATATATTCACACTTTGTTTTCAATGTTTTCTGGTGGCTCTGTTCTAGCCTCAATGCGTGGCTGACACAATATCTCCAGGGCTCTGGGGGTGGTCCTCTGGAGAGCAATACAACAGCGTTTTTGGTGCGCTCATTAAACAAGGGACCGGAGAAAGGGTCGATATTGGCTGTGGATGCTGGCGTACATCTGTCAGCTATAGTTAAGATACTGAAGAACAATCTCCCAGATATTGATAGAGCTGATGCCCAGGGAATGTTTACGGTGCCTGGCGGACCATTCGCAGGTCTCAAATCTCCTTTCAAAAGTGCGAAGGCGATTGCAGCTTACATAACAAGTGAACTTATCTCTACCTATCTTATTACTCACCCTCATATGGACCATATCGCAGGCTTTGTTATCAACACTGCTGCCATACAGGGTCCCGCCCGTACAAAGCGACTTGCTGGTCTGCCTAGCACAATCGATGCATTTAAGAACCACATATTCAATAATGTAATCTGGCCAAACCTGACGGATGAAGGCGGCGCAAATCTGGTTACTTATACCAGGTTGATCGAAGGTGGTTCTGTAGCTATGGGAGAAGGTGACTCTAAGGGCTATCAGGAGATAAGTGAAGGCCTTAGTGTCAAGACATGGGCGATCAGTCATGGCAACTGCGCGAATATTCATCAACATCGTGGTGATGGTCATCGCTTTGTAGGAAGCATCAGTGGTTCTATCTCTACCCACGGCGAGATATTGTCACCTGGATTTAAAAGTCAGATAGATGTTCGTCGCCAGATGTCTGGTCCAGTAAGTCACTCTCGGGAACGACAGCATGACTATTTTTCTTTGACACAGGTTCGTTTTTGCCTCGACAGTAACTTTCCAGCTAATTCGAGACTCCGTGCAGTCGGAATCACCCATCTCACAGGTCTTTGACCAAGCATGTGTCGTGAATAGCTGTATGTATTTGATCCGAGATATCGGCACTGGAAAGGAAGTTGCGATCTTTGGCGATATTGAACCCGACTCAGTTTCCCTCACACCACGCAACGCTTTCCTCTGGTCTAAGATAGCGCCTGTATTTGAAGCAGGTCGTCTTGCCGCTATGTTGATCGAGTGCTCATATGACAACTCGGTTGCGGAAGATCGGCTCTATGGCCATATGGCCCCCCGGTATCTCATCGAAGAGTTGAAATCATTTGCTGCAGCGGTAGAAACATATCGACAACAAAAAGAGCATGAATCAAAGGAGGCAAAGGGGTGGAAACTTGATGGCTACCGCAACCCAATGCCCAAGGCCAATACCAATACCCTGGTGAACAATGGTAAGTCTAATTTCCATTTTTCTGGCTGTGAAGCTCTTTCTCACCCTTTCTTTGGATTTCAAATCTGGTAAACCCTCACGATCTTAAGGATCAATGCTCAAATTCTGGTTTCCCTAATCCTTTAATGACTAGAAAGGACGTTAACACTTCGTAACAGAAATCCCCTTAGTGAGTCCCTTGTCACGACCTTCAGTCCGTTATAGCGGTGTTGAGACCATAAACGAACATTCTTTTTCCCACAGTGAAGCCAAGAAGGAACTTCCACCGACCCGTAACAAAGCGATACAGCCCTTAAAAGGTCTCAAAATTTTCATCATACACGTGAAAGATAGACTAGATGATGGCCCACCGATCCGAGACATCGTCAAAGAACAATTAGATGGGTATGAGAAAATTGAAAATCTGGGTGTCGAATTCGTGCTTCCAAAACAAGGAGACGCGTTGTACTTCTAAACTGGGATTGTCTCTATTTTTCTCTGGCGTTCTTTTTTTGGTTCGGTTATCTGGTTACTGGCGTTCTCCGGATTGTTAGAAGGTCACTTTGAGGCGCTAAAGATCAGCGTTAGTCTTGTTCTATTTGCACGGGGTGGTATGGTTCGCGGAGTGCCTCTGCATGTATAGTGCTCAAGAAGGCGTTTAATGCTTCCACAAGAGACTACCCAGGTGTGGTGTGAAATATCAGTCTTTGCAACTCTTCATTCTCTTAAATATCTCATGTGTTCAAGAATTCAATATGTCCAGCCAATGCTAAGACACTTGGAAGATTGAGGACAAAATATTTTCATTTGAGTATGAAAACAAATATATCAGCCACTTAGAGTGCAATATTTACCAACAAGGTTACACGGTATATTGTTAACCTTGTTGCCAAAACAAAGACGTGATGAAGCAATTGAGGCTATTCTAAAAGCTCTTTATCTCAAGCTTCTGCCTGCAGCCTTGTCAACATGGACTAACATATATTATAACCTATTATAACCTGCTAGACCCAAAATCTAAGACTGTTGCTTTTGTTATCTCAAGCCTGAAAGAAATGTACTATACTTTTGATCTGATTCCCACGCCTCAAAAAATGAGCCCCTATCGTCTAATAACTCCTTTTTCCTCGCTAATGCTAACCCAACCTACCCGGAGTCCTATTAGTAGAAAGATTTTTCTATACCTTTTATTCTTATAGTTAAGTTTACAGTGTTTTTAAGTTTTATTTAATATGAAAATCAAAAATTGTCACGGTTTGTCATGCACTATGGTGGCATGGCAGACAGTATCACCTCCGGTACTGTCAGTAGTTAGTTAGTCAGCAAACATATTATACCCAGGGGGAGCTTAAACAGCAATAATAGAAATCAGCTTTACCACGATCCTTAATCTTGATACGTCACTCCTCCGGTGCCCCATTTGCCTTAGTCCTTATCAAAACTAAACCTAAATGATAACTTTACTATTTTTATTTTATTTAATTTAATTTACTAGGAGTTCTATTAGTTAAAAGGTCTTGTATGTTTTATTTTAATGCATGCTTATTAGAATCACGGGTTAGATACCTTCGGTGGGTGATGTGTGCTCTGGAACTCGGCCATCTGATACGAATGCCTGTACTCATCGAGCGTAAAGCGATGTGGAGTGAGGTTCACCATGGTGATATATGTACGGCCAGTTGTGGCTGCATATTCAGGTTCCATTATGTACCAGGGCATGTACAGTACTCGCCTCGACACACCATGTCGGGCACCGACTTGGTAACATATGGAACAACCTATATCTATGGGTAAGTTTAAGCCGACAAGAGAGACTCAATTACTTACGTCAACATATAAATCAATATAGCAGTCTTGTTGGTTGCTCTCAGGCTCTCTCGGTGATTGGCTTGGGCTCCAAGGCACATATGGCTAGCTATAGCGTTCTCCATACTGTGGGGTGCGGCACCAGGGGAGCCTCATGCCGCGTTACTCCGCCCATCTTGCCTGCTCCTATCATTGGCCAGTTGCTTCGTACTAGGTTCCACTACCAGACCCGACGGTCTGGTCATTCGCTGATGGCAACCAACGGCGTATCTCAGATGCACCCACCCCAAGGCTACAAAATCGAGGACTTGGCAGATGTTTGTATATTAACCATCAAATTGCCTGCACATCGCTTGGCCAGTCTTTTGTTTTTCTTCTTTGTTTTTGTACTGTCCTTCCCCCGTTCTAGACTTATAAGATTACATGGACTCATCAAGTGTCTTATTCACTGTCCTTACGCTAGCTCAATATTAGCGTATAGATCTCACGCGACGTTACCGTCAATAAGAGTCTTCCTTAGTACTTATCGGACACATCAAATAAAACATAATCTTGTTGTCGAGTACCTGTTTCCTAAGTGCGTTCAAAAGGAGCCGGGGAGGCTCAAAGAGAAACTTTTCCATTACTATTGATTCATTATCTCTAGAAGACACTATATTGTTACATTTCATTCACTGAGCTGGTTGGACAACTGACTCCCTCGCTGCTGCTTTCTTCTTTCGTCTGTTGCTCTTACATTTCATCACACAGCAGCTGACACAACAGCTGATGAGTAATAAAGAAATAAGCGGTACCCCAACCACCAAGAACCACCAAAACTCTGCGCCAAAATACTCGATGCTGCTATCGATGTCACTCTTGTGTTTATTAAGATCGTAAGCACCTTTAGGGATAACCTCACCGGGCGTCCATGTTGGAACCAACATTGAACTAGTTAGTTCGGGTAGCTTTGGCGTCAAGGTCGACGTGTCTGCTGCCTCCCACGTCAGGGCCCAAGCCTGATGTATCATGACCATCGATCTATCCATTGGCCCCGTAGTAATCGGCGAGATCTTTGCATCAGCAAGTACTTGGTCAAGCGAGTATGCTGTGCGAGTGCATTGATATGGGCCAATTGTCGAGAGGTGATAGTATTCACTGGTGGAAAAGATGAAGCCACTGTATTGCCACAGTTAATGTCCATCTTCCGAGGGGAAAAGGGTGGGGAGCGGGGGTAAATTATTGACCTGTTGCAGCAAAACGCCGTCGTAGATATGGTCTGGGAACTGGGTGCAGACATTGAATAGTATGTCCAGGCACTGGGGCAAACACCTGGGCGAAAGTGAAGGGAGTCCTGCCTTGGGAGAACAATTCGGTCCCAACCGGAAGGGTGACATGATGCAACATGCTGCGAGACCAATACGCGTTTTTCTGCTGTAGATTTAGATATGCCTTCACGGAGTAACGCCCAATCAAGTATGGGCACACTGCTGAGAGTCCAGTGAGACTCGCATCCGGGAGGTTGTAAAAATGGCGTAGTCAGCGCAGCCAGCGCGGTGGCAGTTGCAGTCGCAGGGCTAGACGGTATGGTCGTTGTGGTGGTGGAAGAAGACATGCTTTTGAAGCAGGACCGGCATGAATATAGGGCATGAGGGTGGGAATAGCTTGGGGGAAACGTCGCATCTTAATTAAGAGTGCCAAAGCGGCCAAGAAGTGAACCAACCGCCAAGATTTCATATGTACAGGCTAGGGGTCAGTTATATTGGGATAAATAATCACCAACAGCAACAAAAAAAGCCGGATGAGGGAAGTCCATGCTAGCTGCCATCTTGGGCGAGATGGAGAGTGAGGCCATCACCGCGGTCCAAAGCCCCTGTTCCGCGGGGTTGTTTCCGGATCTGTGCGCTTTACTTACTATTATTATTTTAGTGCATTGCCCCGCGTCCCCATTGTTCCTTCGTTCGCTGGGTCAGGCAGCGCTATATCACAACAGAGGGGAGGTTCCTCAGAATATAAGAAGGGTTCTTGTATACAGTGTAGTCTAAGGAAGAGACGAGGCGTTGCCCCTTCTCGCGATGTTATATACTGTAAGACGAGTAGTGAGGGGCTAAGGGTGCCTTAGACTACAACACTAATTATCCTTTATTTTATTTTCAAAAAATAGTAGATAATTCTAAAGTATTTTATAGTAAAGCTAAGGTATAACCTAACTAAGCGAGGCTTGGCCACGATTAGCGTTATTGCCTTACATATTAGTCACTACCATTCTTACCGCTGTTAATATTGCCAAGACTTCCCAGCCTTGTATTTTGTATATGTATATCACTTCGATCCCCATCAGTTAGAGAATCAAGCAATTAACCAGTATCAATCTATTAATCTTCCAACACTTGCAAGTGAGCAGCTGCCAAGATGGGCCGCTGGGCGTACTATGACACCGACTCAGAGCGCCTGCCAGCAGGTATGGAACGGATCGGTTACGATGCAGACACGCAGGAATACACTTACCGCGATAGTGATGGGAGTATATGGAGAGGTGCTTCCGGTGCTCGATATGGTTCGCTGACAAAAGTATCGAATGGGCGGAAGAGAGAATACAATAAAACCACCTCGGTAGATTCGACGTCGGTGAGTAGTGAAGCATATCTAATTTCTGTTACATCCATTAGGTTGAAGTTGTGCTGAGGTAAAAACTACCTAGTTGGACGAGAAACATGAAGATCCAAAATTGAGCCAACGAGAACGACGCCAACGATGGAGAGATCTAGCGCAACAGAAAGGAAAAGGGAGGGAGAGGAAATTGTCACTTTTTACACAACTATGTCTGGTCCTTGCAAAACCTCGAGAACCAGCGATTAAATCATAGCAGTTGGTTGGTTAGGTTGGTTGCAGTTTGACACGATTTGACGAGATTTGACGCGATTTGACGCGATTTGAACTTCACTTTGGTTTTCTTCCTTCTGGATTTTTGATCAGGACTTTGGAAGTTGGTTCTTTAGGTTGATTCGTGGTCCTCGAACCAAGCAGTTGTGTCCTGGTGACATGAGATGCCGCTATTAAGCTTTTTCCTCACTACTTTGTTTGGCTCCAGTTGATGTCTGTTGGTATTTACACATTTCGATGTGAGGCAGCCCACGCATCTAGAAAATAATTAAATAGGACAATGTTTGTCGGCATCTTGTTTGTGATTGGTAGTACGCCCTCAATGTTGGTAGATGTTAGGTGGTGGAGCATTGTTCTTAAGTCCATTCATCCTGCCATTAGCACATTCTCATGATCTGATCATGCATGGAAATTCTTGCATTTAGTAGAGCACATCTATGCCACATTTCAACGCCCACGGGAATCAAAACCACGGCATTTACTCATTGTGCTGTGGCAGTGCGTGGCATTAAGCACACAATTACTACACAATTACCAAGAAACTCACTGGTGAATATGTAGACATACTTCAGTTGCTCTTGGTTATCTTACTAACATATCAAGTTAAAGTAAGTTTTACATCATCGAGGACTTCTTACATCTAATTTAGAATCAGCGTATTTCTGGTAACTTGGAAGGCCCTATTTTCATCATCTTCAAGCTGGATCGCTTAGCAGAATCAGAACAGAAACAGGAAAATACCGAATGAAAAGAATACCAAAGTATATAAACACGAATCAAAGATTAGCAGCAACCACTGAATCTGGAATATGGAACAGATGAAAACGTCAATTGGTCGTAGCAGCTCGAATATAACAGCATGGCCTTCTTACATTTCCACACACCTCATTTTACACGCACTAGAAAGATGATTATATTTCTAACGTGGAGGTTGGGCAATTTCTATCTTTATGTTCGAGCTACTGGAAGCAGTATCAAGCGAAGCAGCCAGCACTATACTTTGGCCCATGATTGTTATGGGGTCATCACTCCATCTACCTAAAAAGAAAAGAAAGTTTCGAGCGATGTTGGCAGATTCAGTATTTCAGATGACAAGTTTGACTCGGGCTATCCAACTACTTGTTTGACTATGGGATAATCCAATTGCCTTTGGCTCCATGGCCTCAAAACTGTTATGAATACTCACAAAGTTACTTTTTGCATGTTATAATTCCTTAAGGGCATCGAAGTGAACAGGATAGAACCACCGCACTCTGGAAGCTCACAAAGTTGTTTGCTTTGCAAAAAGGTTGTACTGTCCTATATCAGTGACCTGTTCCAAGCTTTGAAGTTATCTGGCCAAAACCTGTCAAAACAAACTAACAATCCGTCAGCCAGTTGAATTTTAAAAGTGGTAGCTCACTCGCTGATCTTAGTGAGAGCTAGAAACTCTAGATCAACTCGTATATCATCCTTTCACAGCAGCTATATAATCTACCTCAAGTCCCAACTTAGATTTTTTCAGGCCAGCAACATACAACAAAGTTGAAGGTAGACGATGTACACCACACCGATCGGCTAAGAACTTCATCAGGGGCTTGCCAAATCCCATTCCATCTCTGCATCCCAGCCGACGATGTAAATGCTTATCTCAACCGAATTACGGGTGAAGCCCCTGCAGCTTCAAGACTAATTATAACAGTTTCGAAAGCTAGTTTTACCTGAGCTCACAATTCTTCAGCGGTCTTGCCATTTGCATCGGCACAAACTTTCCTGGCGCAGTAGACCATGCGAATCGATGTGTGGAATATGGCGACAAGGAAGAACGAAGGGGCAGAATTGAAGAGCGTATTTGGATTGATGAGCTCGATGTGAGATATTGCTTTAAAGGTGGTTCAAATTTGTGATTAGCAGGGAGAGTTGATCCTCAATGGAAACGTTCTTTTAAAAACAAAAGAAACGGATTGACGAAAACACATAGCAACGGTAGTTGATTTATACAAAAGATTCATTAGGTGCCCAGCCTAGATCTGTTACAAAGACCAGCCTGTCCAGTTCCAAACAACAGCTAATTTGCCTATCAAACTCGTGATCGGTATTTTTTTTTTATCTAGATAGAAGGGTTTAGATAAGCTACACGGTATTCGGTTATAATTCTTTTCTCAACTACCGAGAAAATCCAACTCCAGTGACGGACGGTAGCTATCGACGCAGACGCATGCCCCCTCCCACTCTTACATCTTATTTCCTCCGTTTCCTCATTCCCCTTTCCCTCTCCCGCATCAAATAGAGTCCATATCTTCCAATGATAGATTGCGAGATAGACTCAGAACAGAGCAAGTGCTTTCGATAAGGCACCCAGAATCCGAGCGTTGACCAGGTTTGGCCAAAGCATGCCTGTCGCTCATACAGCTTAGTGGAATGGGACTTCGATGGTATAGGTAAGTTGACTGGTAAAATGGATAAGTTCGGTGGTAATCCACCTCCAATGTCTTTGCTTATGCTCTATTGTGATATTTTCCATAATCCATCTAGCAGCCTTCAGTATGGCATCTACAGACACCAGCACCGGCCAGGAATCAAAAGATTGTGGAAGATTGGTAGTATCGCAAAGATCATTTGACGCTCACAATCCAAGCACGACACTGGAGGAGTATCTTCATTATGCAGGCATTTCTAGAGCAATGGAAGCCAGAGCAGATGCTGAGTCCCCACCATCACAGAACTTCTTCAATAAGATTGTAAGACGAGGAGCGAAGGAGCCAGAACCTATCATCTTCTCAGCACCATCCACAGCCGGCGAGAAGGATTTGAAGAACACTTCTGACGTCCAAACTGGAACTACAAGTGTGATATCCGATGCGGAATGGAATTCGGCTTCGCGAGCGGCTCGAACGGCCACATGGTCTGCGGTGTTCTACCTCATTACAACTGATATTATGGGTCCATACTCTGTTCCGTATGTTGCACTTCATCCTTAATAAAATAAAATTCATCGCAGTTCTAACCTTAACCACTTTGTAGGTGGGCAATGTCACAGCTGGGCTATGGACCCGGGATTAGTCTGTATATTATATTTGGAATTCTAGCTGGATGGTAAAGAAATGAACTCCGTTTTTGGATTAATGACTGATGATACATATCATAGGAGTGGCTACCTGCTGTTTACCATGTTTTTAAAGTTGGACTCTGATCGATATCCCCTGAAAGCCTATGGTGATATTGCCTTCAGAGTTTATGGTCCAATGGCTAGACACGGTGTGAACATCCTACAATCGATCCAGATCCTCTTCACCGTCGGTGTCATAATCCTGGGGAATGCTCAAGGTCTTTCGCAGGTCACCAAATACAAAGTTTGCTTTTCAGTTCTCAGTTTAATATGGGCTTTGGTTGGAATGCTCATTGGTCAAATCAGAACTCTTACAAAACTCAGTTACTTCACCAACATTGCTATTTGGATGAATTTGCTAGTCATGTTTATAACTATGGGTGTTGTAGCACATACTGCGCCTTATTACGATGCCGCAATCGCCACCAATGGGGTCAAAATGGGGCCGGTAATCACCACAGCTGGTATGCCCGCCGGATTGGGCTTCGAGAACCAAGTCGTTGGACTTATGCAGGCAGTGTACTCCTACGGAGGGAGCATGCTCTTCTGTGAATTCATGTCGGAGATGCGTCGGCCATGGGATTTCTGGAAAGCACTTGTTTGTGCACAGGCTCTGATCATGACAGTTTACCTCACCTTTGGCGTATTTGTCTACGCCTTCCAAGGTCAGTTCTCGATCAACCCTGCTGGGCAAGGAATTTCCGATTACGCCTGGCAGACTACAGTCAACGTAATTAGCATGACAGCAACGCTTATTGCAGGTGGACTTTATGGAAACATTGGGATCAAAGTGATCTATCAGAATCTTATCAAAGATGCATTAAAAGGTCCCGATTTGACAGAAAAGAAAGGGAAAATCATTTGGGCAATTATGGCTCCAATTTACTGGTCCCTTTCGTTTATTATCGCAAGTGCCATCCCGCAATTTAGCAACATTTCGGGCTTGGTTGGCGCCGCTTGTATTCTGCAATTCACATACACGTTTCCTCCTCTGCTCAAACTAGGGTTTGACATCCAGGTACATGCTATGCTGCCTGAAGAGGAGTTTAACCCGCTTACGGGTGAGGTTGTACGGGTAGACTCAGGTTCTAAGAGGTGGTTGCGAGGCGCAAAAAAACAGTGGTGGTTTAAGTTGTGGCTTCTGGTGTTTTCACTGGGAAGTCTGGCGACTGCCATCCTAGGCATGTATTCAAGCATCACGGCAATTGCTGCTGCATTTGCACATTCTAGTGTCATTGGGTTTGGATGTAAATCTCCTTTTTTGGCATAGGAGATCTCATTCCAAACAACCGCGCCTTGAGTAAGACATATATCGGACTAGTATCTACAAATTTACACTTCATACACGTTTTAAACGTCTACCTGAGAAGCTTTTGTTATTCCTGAAGGCTACTCGTTCAGAACTGAAGCATATTAATTAAGTGCGCAAATAATTCGCACTAAGGAAGCCTGCGCAACCCTACTTTTGTTCATTTTTAAACAAAATCCCCGAGCTATTTTGAATCGCATGAGTCTAATAACTAATTGAGCCGATTTTAGGTTTTTATTCCAACCCGTGCATCTGGCTTCATTTCTGACTTTAGCAACCCGCAAATCCAAGCTTTAGAAGTAACTTAAGTTAGTCGGATATTTAACAGGAGGAAAACCGCACCAAATAGACTATTCACAAATGTAAGCAAATAAACAGATCTTCATTTGAATCCAAAAGTTAAAATATGTACGGGCAAGTGAACAATGAAGCATCTATGTATGTATGTATGTACTGTACCTAGTCGCGAAAAGAAGGGGTATCGCTTGATAAGCAAGTTTCTCCACAGGCGAAACCGGCCTTAGGTTTAGAAGAAAAAATGGCAAAAAGGAAAATTAGTAGAAATCAAAAAAAGGGAAAGAAAAAAAAGATTCTGAAAAGGAGGGGATTCGAACCCCTGCGGACAAAGTCCATGAGAATGCTGAACTGATTTTTTGGAAACCAGCAAGTCACGAATATATTCGTAGCTTGAGTCTGCAATGGGCTGTTAGTATCTGCACGCTGATTTTGATGTCGAGTTGTTAACGTACCACACGCCTTAACCGCTCGGCCACCTTTCCTAATAATTGAAGCGCAGGTTGTAACCTCCTTTTATATACTGTTCTTTCGCCAGGTTCCATACTTTGAAGCCCAATCTAGCTTGTTGGGTTTGTGCTAAACTCAGTGGAATATTTTGGTACAGGATTCTTAATATCGAGATATGAATTCCAAAGCAGCCTTTTCTTATTCCTTCGATAGAAATTCTCGCTAAACCCCTACCAGACTTTCTTTTTGTCCTGACCCCCCCTCCTTACACTAGGGAGTCAATTGCCTCGTAATTTTGGACGTATATTCACCTACAAATGAATGGAGTACATCTATATTTAAAACAATAATGAGTTTCACATTGGCTTTCATTATTATAAAAAAGGCCCGCCATGTTTGAATTAATACCAAAGTATCTGGGTATCTAGGTCTGTGTAATGGCAGCCCGCGGTCCACTAGGTCAAAAGAGGACTTCATTAGCAAAAAGAGGCTCATCAATTTCAGTTTTAACCACGGAGATCTTAGCAGGTATGAACTCTCCAGGTTTGCTGAGAACCCAGGAAGAGCGGACTCACACCGTTTGCAATTGGTATTTGGACTACCACCAGCGTATGCCTCCGGTTCGCGCTACCTAACCACGGCGATTTCGAACATAACCGGTTTCTAGTACTTCCAGTCGACACACTACCTCACAATATTTCTTTTTCGTATTGTGAAATTACTATACACATGATTCTCACTATCCCTGAACAACGCCCTTAACCTTCGCTGCAAGCTTAGGCTTTGACTCGCGTTACTTATGCTTGCACTTGACTGCCTCCTCTGATATTTCATCGATTTTCTCGTTCTCGTTCTCATTCTCGTGCGAAAAGCCTCAGCCCAGGTTACTTGAGCACTCCGAATCGCACAATCTCGCAACATGAGGACTCCTCTTCCAGACTATCCAGGTCATGGCACTGGTATGAACGATGTGAAACGGGCAGAGATTGAGCAGTCCGAATACCAGTATGTATATCCAGACCCTGAGCAAAGTAGGTGGCCGAAGCTTAATGCCCCGTATAATGCCTGGTATGAGCAAGAGACAGGCGAGGTGTTGGGAGAGTTTGATGAGGAAAAGCGAGGGTGGAACAATAGTCCGTTTAAGCAGGAAGGCTGTGACCGGGTGAGGTGGAATAAGGTTTACTGGTATGATCAGGATATGGAGGTGGACACTGTGGATGAAGACACTTACTATTCTTGTCCAACATATACGAAAGCTATCCAAGCGATACGTGAAGTCTACTACCAAGCTGTGCCTAGTATGGGTGGTGGTGTCAAGTGGGGGCAAACATATATATATGAGCCGTGGGGGAGAGGCACGCCGGGTGTATTGAGGAATGAGAATCATAATACGGGCGATCTGAACAGTGCGCCAGATAGAATATTCCATCTGGAGTGTGTTACCGATATACCGTATCCAACCAGAGAAGAGAAATTGGAAGGAAAGCGCAGCCGTCTTGGTCTCTTGCGAGCGACAGCCCATGAGCCAGAAGAGAGCAAACCAGCATTAGATCCCATCACACTTCCGCAGTCGCCAAATGCCGGGTTTGCGCTTGATCCATTGCTGGCAAAGTTGAACAAGGGAATTGCGAGCCCTGCAAAACCTGAACGCTCCCCCAAGAGCAATGGTTGCTCTACTCCAAGAAAACCCCTAGCCCCTGAATATTCCCTTGCGTCCGAAAACCTTCCAGAATCCGAAGTACTGTCGGTGCCCAAACCAAGACCAGCATTGCCTCCTTTACCTCCTCTGCCTCCTCGGCGTACTCGACCGAGTCGCCAGATGCGTGTCGCCATCTTGCGTAGTATCAAGTTCGGAACGCAGGCCAGAAAATCGACAGTGAAAATCGATAGCTCTAGTTTGAAGTTGCAGCAAGCAAGAAAGCGTCGTATCATGAGGAACATAGATAACAATCGGTGCCCAGGGTGGGAATATCGGACGTATGTCACTAGTCCGCTGAGCGTGGGAGACGGATTGTAAGTCCGATTAGGCGCTGGGTAGTGTGAATTGGCCTGGCAGTTGGTAAAGATGAAGCAGATACTGAGAGCCAGCGAGCTGTCAAAGAAAGTCGAAGAAGACTTGCATAGGGAGAAGAAAGAAAGGACATTTCTATTCAATTCGCGAGCAGAAGCAATGTCAAATGGAATGGACATGAGAAAAAGCAGGCTGTAGGCTACTGCGAAAGAAGTTTTGTATCCATAGCAGCCTGATAGTAGAGATCATGTTAATGGAAATACCAAGATGTCCTGTAGGCCACTTGTATCGTGCGACATAGGGAAACATCTGGTCATCGCCTATGCTAAGCAAAAATCACCAACCATGCTCTCCCCTTCTTGAGTATCGAAATAATCCTTATCCTCTTAGGCATCCGGTAATACTTTTGACTTATCTATCTGTTCACACTCAAATTCCAGTTCACAGGTGCTTGCACAACGCAAATAATAGTGAATATGCCTGATATTCGCATCTCTTTCGAAGCAAGTCAAAACAATGATGGAAGCCATTAGATGGGACTGAACACACCAATACTTCAAAATCAACAAATAGACGTATCTGCTCAGTCGTGCTTAACTTGTGTTCAGACTACGAAAACGGAAAGTGAGGAGCATGCAAGGATAAGACAAACGCAGTTGGATAAGAAGAATTGGGTTTGATGCGCGAGCACCTACAAAGAAAATTGCTTGATTTGTGCAGCTCTTGACTCTTACTATATGCTACATTTCTCTTCTTCCTTACCACTATGCTATCGTTAAGCAAGTCATGTCAGCTAGCCTTGGATCGAAGTCCCACCGTCTCCAGTCCTGTTTGGATCCGCGCTATAAAAAACGCCTATACGCCATGTCCCATGTGAAAAAAGATTGTGCCTCCGACGCTAAGTAGCATTATACCTCTGTGCCCAACACCATTGCCATTCCCAATGAATTGAAAGTTATGATTCTATCCACAGCATTACGGCCGTTCATCTTCATGATTCCTTTGCCCAAGGCTGACACTCCTCTCTCTGGCTCGGTCATTCGCCATGGCGTCACTGTAGCTGGGAATTGGTGGTGGGGTGGTTCTCCTGCGATTCAGTGGCCGCCGTTCTTCAGCATGGTCCCCACTTCCTTCGCCATCGTCTGATGGCTGTGGACTGTAGTACTCGGGTGGTGGATGACCCTGGACTCCCAGGCCACCACGTGTCATGGTTTCTCCAATAGTGACTGTGCTTGATTCACCAGGGTCCTCGTTTGAAGGGATGTGCGTAAGATGTGCCAAAGAAATATCCGTAGGTGATCGAATTGGTCCAGGACTTGTAGGTGGTCCATATCTGAAGTTTCCACTTCGTGATCGTCCGTGTGTTGGAGGCGGGTATTGAGCTTGGCTACTCTGAGCTCCTTCTCGTCCTGCCTCAAGGAGGATGCTTCCTTGTTCACTACCGTATGGAGGAGGTGGTGCCAGACTGCCAGTCATTGGCGCTAAACCCCATTTCTTTACATTTGCCTCAATGAAAACGAACCCTGATTGACCAAAATTAACGTGTACTGTACATGGGCCATTTGCTCCTACTGCCGGGAACAGATTCTGAGACTTGAGGCCATGTGCAACGTCTTCCAGTTTCTTTCCGTTTCGTGTGAAGAACACGGTCCCGGTTCTAGGTCGATATCCCACCCCAATAACATCTCCCTGTACGTATTGAGGTCCATATGATGGGCCGTGAAACGGTTGGTTGAACCTTCGTTGTCCATGAGATGCATATGCGATTGAGTATTTGTGCCATCCTAAGATAAACATTAGCTTCTTTCCAAACATGCCAGGATATCGTTGCATACCTGGTAATCTAAATAAAGGATATGGTTTGGTGGCTACTCCAATGCTTATCAACGTTGATTCCGGTTTGTCGTATATCTTGGATTCCCAGTAGTAAACCTCATTTTGCTTTGGTAATGGCAGGTTACTGAGCACAGAGCATTCCGAATCAAAGAACTCGATTTCTGTCCGCCCTTCCACGAAACAGTTTGCTATTTCAAGTTCTGGCTCAAATTCCCACGCCGAGACGCCCTTTTCCTGGATGGCTAAATATTGTGACAAGGAAATGTCGGTAGGCAATGAGTCGGGGGGGTTCGCTTGAATGAATGCTATATAGTCATGTTAATACATTCCAGTGGTGTAGTCTAGAGCTCCCATCGCATCATAGAAGACCAACCTTTAGCTCTCAAGTATTCCGCCCGTTGTAAATCATCCATTTCTTCCAGGGCTTCCGCTTCCTCCCTTGCAAACGCCTGTTCGTCATCATACTCTCCAGGCCGCCCAATACGATCCAGGAAAATGCGACCACTGCTTGTATATCTGAAAAAATATACTATCAAGAAAAGCAAGGCTATCAATACGGCGCTGCCAAAAGAGCTCAATAGCCCGATGACAACGCCGTTTACCGTCGAATCGCTCGAGTTCTGTATTCGCATCCTTTCGCCACCGGAAGTGGCATGCAGTCCCGTATTCTGGCCCACGACCCAGGCCTGTATCTTCTTTATGTCGTCGGGGAGGGATAATATGGTAGGAGATGGTGATATGATGGAAGTGGTGAGGGTATTTATTCCCCGCAGAGAGTCGTCCATGATTCCGTGCCTATCTCCTCAGACACGCTCTCTCACTCCTACGCCTTCGCTGGGGATTCCTCCCACGGCTATCTGAATATGCGGGCCAGCGTTTCTCGGCCAGCGAGGCAGATAATGTTATCGACGTCAGGTTCGGTAGAAGCAAAGATGATGGGGGAATGTTTGTTGGTGATGGTCGTTGAAGGGAGTGCCTAAGTCAAGGTCCAAAGCAGGTCTCTGCTCCGCTTTTACACACAAGGTTCTTGGCTGTAAGTGGCGCTTCAAGATATCGTAGCCTCGATATCAGACCAAAACAAATCGTGTATGGAGATTAAGTGGGGTTTGTAAACAGAAATTCTTTGGGAAATCTTTCTCATAGGTCAACAGATTTCTACGGTGTGTTTGTATGTCTATGAATAACCCAACTCGTGGGATATGGTTAGCTAATTTCTTGAGCGGCTGTTTTGGGAGTGTGGTGACGGTTTCAGATGGCGCGGCTCTTCCCTGTCTCAATGCTCGATGCTTACGGGATATGGTATTTGAAGTCAGAAATGTACAGCCGCATCGGCATAATAAAACATACTATTATAACTTTATTTATTCAGTATACTACTGCGGATCCTTTTCGTCTATTAGGGTTTCGAATAGGGGAGAACAGAGCGCACGAGGCGGCTCTTAGCAACGAAAGCCAACCGTCATCTATAGTATTAACCACCTCAAGGCTTGCCATACATGTAGTAAGGTATTTATTTATAATATCATCTATGAGTTGTCTTGCTTGATCTACTCAACTCGCCTGACTCTTTGAGTTCACATAAGGGTCAATAGTATGATCACAGCCTTGGTCAGGTGCTGCTGCTGCTGACAATTTACCTATATTTTAGTCATGGTTCACCGTCGCAAGACATAACATATGTTCCAGCTTGTCGATATCGGCGTTGTCCAGATTGCTTAGTTTCTTGATAAGAGGCATACCAACGCCACAGGCCTGCATTTTTCGAAATGGCATGAAATTGTGGCTCCGCAGCGTCCCTCGACATTCAGCCTCCTCCTTCGCATTTATCTCATCCAGACATTTCCTCATCATCATCGCCACCCGCACCTCCCTTTCTCTTGTGATCAGCAGCTCTGTCTTGTGTCTTCTTCTTCGCATGTTCGATCCATTGCGAGTAAGCATCGGGCCCCTCCTTCAGCTTCTCTGCAATAACCCCCTTAAGAATCTCCCCTGCAAATCCCACAAAATTGTGTCGGCGGAGCGAGTTCTCGAATTGCCAATCATTGCGCTTGGTTTGCTCTCTCATCAACATCTCCTCATCCCCAATTTCTCTCGCCCGGACTCTCAGATCTCGAACCATGGCGAGAAGATTGAATCGAATCTCACTAGCTGGGTACCTTTCTATCCTTCGCTGTAACACTGGTATAACCTTTTCTGGGAACTCCTCGAATGTGCTTGCACCGTGTGCAATAGGTGCTGGTTGCAACCCATCCAATTCGTAGAGTATGCCGTTGATTGGCGTATATGCAATGAAGTGGTAAACATCATCATCTTCCGTTGCAGTCCGTTGCGTCTCATCGACGAAAGGGCTACTTTTCGCAAAGGAATTATGAACGTCTCTTATCAGCTCCGAATTACTGAGAGCTTCTCCCCTAAACTCTGCCGGAAATCCTGATGTAAACTCTTTGAAGTCGCGTAGTTGCGCACCAACATCAATCTCGCCATCTTTGTTTAACAACACTGAAAGTAGAGCCTGTGTACCACACGCATTCTGGATAGTCTGCGCTGCAAAAAAAGTGTTTTCCGCCGCTGCATAATCAAACTGGCCGTCTTTCGGAGTTCCATCTGTGTTTGCTTTTTCGCCTGTTGGGTATTTGAAGAGGAAGATAACCCCATACACAGGGCTGAGTTGCCGTAATAAATCAGAATCCAGGGAGATTAATTCTTCGAACTGCACATCCTTAACACCTAGGTTGTCGAGGAGGAAGGTGAAAACACCCTAGCTAGTTGTCAGTGTTCGTATAGTTGTAAATTTATTGGGAGTACTGACTGCATCAGACTCAACTAGTTAAGGAGGGAGTTAGCAATTTTGGGTATATTAGGTAGCAATTGAATTATTGGAAGCGCATACTGGTATTCCAACCGCCACTCATCTTGTCGTTGGTGAGGTATGTGATAGTTCAAAGTAAACAATCCTAGGCTAACAGTTGAAGCTCTCCAATTTATTAGTGGGGTGCCGGGGCAGCGAGAGGGTACGTAGTCTAAGCTGAATTAGGCTTAGTACATTTATAAAGAAAAACCCCCTTGGGATTGAAGAAGGGATTAGGCTGTGGAAGAACCATACATCTACTTCATACGTGTGGGTAAGAATATGGAAAAGTATATGAAAATGAAAGCTGGTCTTCAAATTCATCAGTAGTTGGGAAACCAAACAAATCTCTAATGAATAACGAATAACAGAAATTGTTAAGCTATAGCTAACAACTTGCGTGATATGTTGCAAAAGTCGAGATCTTTGAAATTGGCTTCGGATGTATCGGATTTAAAACGGATCATATGCCTCAGAAACTAGTCATAGGATTAATGGGATTTCTAGCCAGAGGCTTTACTGTCCTAAAAGCCAAGCAACAAAATCTTTAAGAAGCTTACACTTGGATAAAACAGCTCATGGTCGTCTTCTTGGAATATAGGACTAGGTTTGATTTATCCACTGTCAAAGCATTGCATGCATACAAAAGTTAATTAAATTTAACTAGCTGTCTGGCATTTCTCTCCAAAAGCCACATGAAGCTTCTAATGACTCTAGTGGCTGCTCACCCTGAAGAAATTGAGATGATTTTAACATATAACCAGCATGTGGCACTTAAAGTCAGCTCAGCACTATTTAATTTTCAAATTTTTTTATGATATTTGATTAGCAGTAATTCAACAAATCAGTGACAAAAAGCCATGTGCCTCGCGTGATGGGGTAGGAATAGGAATGGGCACAACACTGGGCAGTTGTTTCGCATTCCGGCAGCAGCATCGAGATCTCCACTGAAAAATAATTAAGGACTACGATTATTATTATCTATCCACAACTACCAATACAACCATAATCCTAGTGTGTATAATAACTAGAGGAGGGGAGATCCGAGCCTAAGAAAGAGTGGTATAGGTGACTCTGAGCTTGAGCTCAACATGCTGAATACAAGCCTCACATTAGATCTATAACGAGTTATGACATTCTATGCCCAAGCCTTTCGAAGAACTTGAAAGAACAATTGATCCAGCATATGGAAAAAATTAGATGGTTGGACAATAGGCATGAAAGTTATGAACAAGTCAGGGTTTCAAAATCGAAAGTACGTGGATTCGGAGAGCAAATACCTAATTGTTAACATGACGAGTACTGTCTTCTCACCGGAGACAAGAATAGGTTGCGAGGCATAATTCAGAAGCCAAATTGGCTGCGAGGGTTGTTCATTTCTGCTTGTTTCTAAGGTACACATGCATCTCGCTAATTAGACTGCATCGACTGCACAATGGCAAGACGGCTATTGGCATCCCCCTTATTTTCAACTTTCAACTTAAGAGCCAAAACACGCTCTATCAACATAAATTAAACTCCGTATCCATGCAATATGCTGAGGGTATCTTTAAGGACCGTGGGTATAAGGATCGTGGTGCTAGTAATCGTACATGATAATCGTAGCGAAATCGTAAATCGTAACTTCATTCATTTTCTTCAATACTCGAAACAGGTTTGATATTAAGATGAGATGCATAAATCTCCAAGGGCGTGATGTTGAGGGGTGGGTAATTCCTTGAATGTACTTATGAGAGGGAAAATTAGGTTTCGCGCTCTTTGCCTTTGCCTTTCGGGTCGACTGGATTCGAAATTAGAGGAGGGTAGTTGCTGGGAATATGCGGCAGCTGAGGGATTTGCTGCATATGGTGTGGTTGTTGTTCGAGTGAGGACGGCTCAAACTTGTATTGTTGTTGTTCAAGGGGTGAATGCTCGAACTTGAAATGCTGTTCGTATGGTTGGGGTTCCAGCTTGAAAACTGGTGTGGTCCTGGGCGAAATGTTAAAATCCTTGGCCCTCCTTAAATCCATATAGGGTTCACAGTCGGAATCACGAACCCTCCAAAGTTGGAACCTGAGCCCTGAGTATCATAAAGCGCAAAGTCTTCTCCATGATCTCCAAAAATAACTGATCCTTCTCCGTAGCTTGAAGCTGCTGGAGATGCGTATCCTCCGAATCCGCTTGGGGAAGGGATGCCTAAATAAGTATTTGCAAACGGGTCAATGTGTAGAGGGCTGATAGCAGTAGTTGACATCGGCTCTAGCGGCATTGTCATCAGGTGCTCTTGACTATAAGTAAAGGCCGGGTTGCCATATGGGGAAAGCGTGTTGACGTAATTATCCTCGAGCTCGTATGGATTGTTGCTGAAGGTGGGAAATGAGGCAGTACGCTCTGGTTGGACCCACCCCATACGTGCTCTAAACTTGGAGACCATGTCAATTGGGTACTCCATGAGATTAAGCGGAGTTGGGAGCTCGTTATCAGAGTTCTGAGAAACGTTGATGGAGAACAGTCTTCTAGCGATCTCTTCAATTGGTCCCATTGACAAACTTCCAAAGTACGCTGCCCCAACTTCAGGGAAAAGTGGCTCTACAACCAAAGCCATGGTATAGTAGTGTGCTAAAATGATAAGAGCAGATGGCGAGCCTCGAGTTTGTTGCAAAAACATAACTGGTAACCAGAACAACCAAGCGCGGAGCGGGTTCAACATTTCGAATCTCTGGGCAGCAGTATGGCTTGGTGAAACTTTGCGAACGCTACGAATAAAATTCATCAACTGTTGGATCGCCTTGGGATCTTCATTGTTCTCTTTCAAGTGATTCTCTACTTTCTGAAGTTGTGCGTATGCACGTTGTAGTGAGTCAAGGTCGGCCTTTCTTGGGTTGCTCAGCTTCTTGGAGTTTGGAACTGGTGATGGAGGTGCAGTTGGGAAAGTGCTCTGTTCTGCAATGAAGTCCCCGAACTGTGACTCATTCTTCCACGGCTGCATGGCATCGATGACCTGATAAAGATTAGCTAACGAATGGTGGCTTTGTCGGGTGTGCATACGGAAGATGTTCCATGCATCAACTGAGTCCATCCACGCCACTCGGTTGCTTGCCAGGAGAGCAAGAGGGATGCAGCTAGAACAGCATCGGAATTCTGTCTGGAAAATCCTCCAATGGCTTCGTGCAAGCCCTTGAGAGCAATACCGCGATGCTCATATGCCATGTTAGCTGTAAGAGGACATTCAGTAAGCCAAGCGAGATGAGTTGCCGAAAGTGCTAGAAGAGCATGCATGACAAAACTAGAATCAGTTCCAATTTTGATGAAACTAACGATTTATAAGCATTGCACATCTTTTTATGAGTAACTTCACTTACAGTGGCATTTGGCGGGTCCAAATGGTGAAATGACTAGCGTCACAATTTCCTAGTTCGCTAGAGACTGAGGCAACATGGTGAATAAGGCGGAGATCCTCGAAGGAAAAGAACTGAGGAGAGGGTGCTGGATAGATGTAAAGATCTGGGAATGGGAATATCCCAGTCTGTTGCCAATTTTCTATCTCGGCTTCAATTTCAGGAGTCCATAGAAGGTCCGCCTTTTCAGGCGTAACTTGACGTTCCTCTTGGACCGGCATGTCCATATACGGACAGCGGACGTTATGTTTGGTACAATTGCGGCTGGTAACATGTTAGCCTCGACTTCACTGAACCTTCCTTTATAACTTACCATTGGGGAAAGCTTTCATCACAACGTATGTGTCTACGCTTGCAAGTCTCACACCCTTTGCGTGATTTGGTATGGCTAGAAATTATGTGAGCGACAATCATAGAAGGAGGTTTTTTTTTGGAAGCAACATACCTCCTGCGAGGAGGTCCACCACCTGGTCCAGCCATTTGGTTGAGGCTGGAGGGATAATATAAAGAAAGAAGGCGACGGTAGCTTGAACGAGTGAAAGCCACCGGCGGAATCTTATCTTAAGGTGGGACAAGTAGGAGTATTTATGTCAAAAGAGGTTGAGCTTGATAATGAAGAGGAGTCAGGTACCAGGAGTTTTCTAAAAACCCGAGGCTACCGGATATTTGTAAGGCTTCTAATCCAAAAGCGAGTGTGGTGGTCGAAGCTGCACCAGAGAACCGGGATTCTCCTGGAGGAACGAAACTAAATGGGCGTGCGAAGCGGCGGCTGAAAGCAACGTAGCTATTCTTTGATCTGATGATAATATCGGCCGAAATGGGGAGATTTAAGCATAAAATCCGGGTTGAAGTTTGCGGATGCAAAAATCGGTATAATGGTTGCACAAATAGGTCCCTTAAGGCAACAGGTGATAGAAGCTTGCAGGAGAATTTCTCCGGGGGCGTGCTGTATAACTACGGCTGAGATCTGGGACGCAACGCAAAAGCGAATGACAGGAGCCAACGAGGGCTTCCTAAGGGCAGTTGGAAACACAAAGCGAGCGTGGTGGAGGAGAAGCTGGATGGCTGAATACTGATTTTGAGTTGGATCATAAAAAAGTGAGCGAGACTGGCATTCTTAATAGCCAGCGGTGCTGTGCCAGCCGTGTGGCAGAACCTCCTAAAGAAGCATGGTTCAGCGTGGCTAAGGGCCGTAGGGATAGGGTGGTATTGGCAGCGCTTGGGACATGCTTCATTGGGTACGGTAGAAGCCAGGGCATTGTAGACCGGTGGTGATGTAAAGGGTATGGGAGGAGTGGAGGTGGAAGGGGGATGGGATGGGATAGGATGGGATAGGTGGATTGGCCACGGGATGGATCACAATAGATGGGTCGTCAGTGTCAGTAGTGGATCAGTTGGATGGATCAGTGGGATGGAATTTCTAAAGCGTCAGTAGTGTAGGATGGGGTTATGCTATGCGACAGTATAGTATCGAGGCTATAGTTGTCCGCACGGGACGGATCATTCTCCGTACAGCAATACTTCAGAGGACGAACAGAGAGGGTATAGAGGGTAGAGAATCATGGGTCATGGGTTCAGACCCCGACTCAGAGACTCAGAAAAAGGCATCAAAACCCTGCGAGCCAGGAGAACCAACGTATTCCACGTTGCCGGGCCAAGCACAGCTCCTGGTGTAACGGGTGTAACTGGCCGCCTGAAAGGATGGAAGGGTGAGATGAACCAGTTTATCATGGAAATGTTGATAGATCGATAGATCGATAGATAGATAGATAGATAGATAGATAGATAGACCGATAATTAGCTCTGGCCAGAAATAACACCCAACTCATATTTGTTCTTGGGAGGGAAGAAATGGGGTATATCAAACATACCAGTAGTGGTGCAGACGATGAGCGTGTCGCCCGGTACAAAGACCACCAGTTAGGTAAGATGATGTAAACATGCCTGCGCTACCAGTACGGGAGCACAAAGGACAACTTACTTCCTAGTAGCATTGGACGCCGGTGCTACTAAAATCGTACTAGCGTTGTCCTACGAAGTTCTATACTGTATGCAGGCAAGTGGTGTTGATGTTGGGTGGAGTGCACTGGCGGCCGATGGAGTACAGCAACGGATTGGCTTGAAGCATTTGCCTCAAAGAGGTCCACGATCATAGGTACGAAGTAAGCTGCCAGACATTTCTCCCAAGCTGTTCCGAGCTTCCGTACCCCGGAATTTGAGTTTGGCATTTGAGTTTCTCGACTCTGTTGGACCTGAGAGTTGGATTTGCGACTAGCTGCACCTTGCCTCACTCACCGCAGATTTGTTTTGTTGTCTAGTTATTTATTCTTTAATCTAAAAGAATCTGGATGACAATGGTCACATATCGATCTTCTGATGTGATGCGTGAACTCGGAATAAGGTAAGACAAGGGTCCGATGCGCTGTTGCAGCCAAATGTGTCGTGGTGGACTGGTGGACTGGTGGGTCAGTGGTGTGAATATTGAGGGGAGTGATGCCAAAAATAAAACCACCGCGAGTCACATGGTGCCTGCAAAGTCGATACTACTGTGCGGAGCAGGCAGGGTATGCCCAATAGGGTTGAGCATAGACGTATTGTTTGAACTTCTCATAGCGTTGTCGGCGAATAAAGAAGAAAAGTTGCAGGTGTACCGACTCATTCGGGGCGGACGACAGCGGAAGATGACTGGGATGAATTGTGGCATTTCCTTGCCTTGGGTGTCCGTCTGGCCGCCGTTTGCTATTTCATATTATCAATATGTATTCAAGTATTCAAGTGCGTGAGGTGAGGTGAGGTGAGAAGGGGGGAAGGGGGGGAGGGGCTCAAGACCTCTATGATTGAGCAGTACTGTACAAATCCTCCGTGGGAAGTTAATGAATCTACTTGGTGAGATGGTTCTTCCTTACAGTAGTCCCGTCCCGCCCTCCCAACATTGCCGTTGGTTGTGGAGTGAGTGCCTACGGTATGAGTAGTATGCAGTGTACTCTCGGTACTGTATACAAAGTACAACAAGTAGCTACAGCGCAAGTACCGCAAGTACTGCAAGTATGATAAGTGGTGTTGTGGGGCAGAATCCTGTGTCTGGTTTCATCGCCCCATGGTCTCTCTCTCTCCCTCTCCTCCCTCGGCCTCGCTACATACTTCCTACATACATCGTTCGTTGTTCTTACTGTACAGTAGTAAATCGGTGCGCTTTAGCACTTATGATGCAGTAACCCGGGAGGGTCAAGATCGGCTCCTAGGGTCCATGACCGGGTAGATACTACCTGTAGGTAGGGGCAGTGAAGATGTTATCCCAAGCTGTTGTCCCAAGCAACCAGGACGATATTCTGACGACTTTCTCGTGTCCATTTTTGAACTTTTTCGTTAGGTTCGCGGCTGTGCAAAACTGATGAGTTCACCGCCCTTACAGATGGCGTTAATGCTCACGGGAGCTAGGCAAACCTTGCTATAATCGAAAAGTCATGAGGCTCTAGCAGGGTAGTCTGAAACTCAAAAGCTTGTGCTGAATGTTTTGGTTATTACAATCCAACTAGGGGATATTTCGCATTTGGACCGCACCAATAAGCTGGACGGAATGTATAGCATGACGGTAGTAACGGGAAAGTCGGTCGTGCTATAGTGAGAAGAGCACACAAAGAAGATCTAGTGGTTATCCGGTCTGAATTCCATAGGCAAACCATTGCCAAATCCTCTGGCACGGCGACTAGGAGCTGCTTGCGCTGGCCCGGATCTAGCATTTCCTTCCTGAGATCCCTCACACGCCATTACCGAAGAAGCGAGATTTCCTCTCCAAATTGCTAGGCATATAATTGGCTCCTAGAAGTTGTTACAATATGGACACAGACTTAGCAACGTTGATAGGTCGTCTGGCAGCGTTACATAATCGATGCGATCCGAGATCCTCAGAATTGTTGTTAAGATCTACTGTACCTAAATTTGAACTCAAGTGTATAACGTAAGTCACCCAGAGGCTATCTCCGCTGTTACAGAACCCGCCTACCAACTTCCTAGGCAGTCCTCCAAAAGAAAATAGGAAATATGCTTGTTATGAGATATGGTAAAACATCTCTTCCATTTCCATTAACCATTCAACTACATACAACATACTCAAACGCTTTTGATCCTATTTTGGTCTCAGATACATTTGATTTGAAACTAGTCCACTCTGTGGCCACCAAGGCGGGTATTGGCCCCGAGAATTTGAACTTTCACCCAAGTGTTAAACAAATATGTCATTTTGCCATGCCTCGGCGGATACCAAACTCTCAACTAAAGTGAGGCCATATTCCTTAATTCTGATTATAAATCCAGCTGAGCGTCCAAGCTTGAGCTTGCACAACACAGGCCGGAATAAATGGAAGCGAAAGTCTTGGGCATCCCACTGGTTATGACAGAGCTCAAGTATTTTGGCCACAGTGGTGGAACGGTTATATCATCCTCCATGATGAGAAATTGGTATGAGGATATTTGATATGCACTTGCCCTGCCTCGTCATTGGGAGTAGAAGGCCCGGTAATACAGCTGAACCGCCTTCAGACATACTCTGTTACTCATCATTTTGACCCAGACTGACCCGGGGAGACAACGCTGATGTGTTGTAATCGTGGCAATCATCAAGGTGATGATCTTTTGCATCGTCTCCGATTTTTGTCGATTTTCCTTCGGAGCCATCTTGACGGTCCTTGATATGCACAGTTTGCGCGCCTCATGAGCTTATTCTTTGTGTAAGCACTCTGATTCGATTGCCCAACGAGCCTTGCATGCAGAGAGTTTCCACTTTCTCTAATCCATGTGCGGATGCCGTGCAGGGCTATATTTAGGCCAAGCTAGAACGCCCAATCGAGTTTTCCAGAAGCTTACTGCCCCCTGGGGCCCGTTGCCGCCGTCCGGACTATGGAGGCAAGTATATACAACGTAGCATACATCAGAAGGCTGAGCTCAATGTAGTATCGCCGAGGTATTACGCTGGTGTCAGATTTGCATTGTAGTATTTTCGTCATGATGACTTATAGCCTGGAAGAGTGCTTTGTGGCCGTTGCAACAGATTAATGCGCAGAAAGGCCCGGCAAGTCAAAAAATCCCTCGATTTCCTCGGCTCTTTTGCTTCTTAGTTGAACTGGATGTTTACCTAATGTTTGGATATTTGGGTGTTGTGTCCAAGAAACGCAACGTAACAGGGTATGGAAAAATGCCCCAAGTTTCCTTAGCTCTTTCGATGCCATGAACCAGGCAGTTTCCCAGTGCACGGTAGATTTTGAGAAGAGGTTTGAGTTTGAACCAAGAAGGCGGTGAGCATCAAAACATCGTTTCCAGCTTCCTAAGCTAGAAAAGGTTGTTGGGACTCTTTGTTCAGTACCCATGAATGGTCCGTGAGGGAAACACTACCGCACCCTGTTCACCCGAGCGAGCTAGCCGAAAAGGTGTGAAACGAAAGAACTGTTCGATACCCGTTCTCCGGCGAGGAATGCGTGGTTTGGTTGAAGGAAAGTTTAAACGCTGGTTGCTGGTTGCTGGTCGGCACGGCATGGCATGGCATGGCACGGCACATTGTGCGGTGACCACGGTGAGTCTCTGTATGAGAAAGGATGTGATGATACTCCTCTTCGACGAACTAACGCATCTGCGCTATCCTATCAGGTTCGATTCTTCTGCCGTCGTAGGTGATATTCTGACATTGTTGTACTTAGCTGTCATTGGTGTTTCTACGATCTGAATAGCATTAGCTATCACGCAGCCAGTAGATTTTCTGAAGGATCCCTCCCCCCAATCATATGGGGGGTTCGTTCAGTTTGGCAAAGCTATATTTGCTGTGCTATACTCCGTTCATTAACCCATCATATTCTTCTTTATAGCCTGTACAATACTGTACAGTAAGTATTTTATGCTCTCATGGGCCACTGCCAAGAGTTGAGTAAAGCATTTCATTCGCCTCAAGGTTTCGAGGAACAAAAGTGCGAGTGACACACCACACAGTTATTGCCTGTACCTCAATCACACCGGATGATAGAACATTGGACCCTACTGTACGTTCAATATCGGATGTAAGCCGCGCTAGCAGGCTCAGGACGATACTGCAGGAAACCCGAGGCTGGAAAGAGAATAGCGGTTCCGACAGTAGGATCCTGGTCACAACGTCTCCAACCACCCGTCATAAGTACCGAAGTAAGTATCGTTGCATACTACTAATTGAGTCTACCAAGCCTCCTTGAATATGATAGACCGTTGATCGCTCAGACGTAGTTAGCCAGATCAGTTGTGAATCCGACCACTATTGGTGGTTGCTGCGCAATACCAAATATGGCGGGAATACCTAAAGTGCATTCGGACCTAGCGTTTAGCCAAGCTTTATGTCACTCGCATTAGCCGAGGAGCTTAAATCTATTTTCATCCATCCCCTCACACTTTGCTCCAGAGCGATCGGACCACTTGCACCCAACCTCTCGCCCAAAGGTCTATGCAGATGCAGCTAAGTGATGCCAATGGTATGGATGATGATGGGAATGCAGGCTTCCCTAGCCTGCCCATGAACAGGGTATACTCCGGATACGAACTATAAGACGGGCTATACTTCTCTTTGCATACCTTGACCCCGCCCTCCTCATCACTCAGCTTCGTTGGGTCGGTGGTATTATACTGTACAGTACATACTGAGCAGTATCCAGGTTATCTGCGAGCACCTTTAGGTCTTTGCAACCCCTTAAGTGATAAAGAACAAAAAGGGCAACAGCCGACAAACTGGTTTGCTTTCATTCTTTCTAGGCCAGACGATAGTCACATGTATGACTCCATTCGTACCTAGTTACCGACCAAAAAGCAACATCGAACAGATATCTTATATGCAGCGTGACTCGTCAATCAATCTACGCATATAACATCCGCAAGTAGCTGTACATGTACATAGTTAGGCAAAAAGGCCCGATCCAGATTACTGGGCGAGCATTCAAGGCATGGCTTTATCAGTGGCCATTGGAGGATGAATAAAAAGTTAACAAGCGCATGTTGATTAGCATATGGTAATCATACAATTAGGAAGCTGATTTTGGGTCATTGGAGATCTTGCATGCTAGGAAAGATACTCGCCAACGGGCGCACGTCAGAGGCACAGCCAATCCCCAACTTACAACTACCACATTCGTCTATCTCAACAACAAAGCCACATTCAAACATTAGCACTCCTTTATAATCTCAACCCAGCAATAAGAACAGTCATCAACTACCTAGAGAATTCTTATTCATCCTCTTCATACCCCTACATCATATTAACACGCAATGCCACAACATCCCTTTCAATAGTTATAAGAAGGATAACAAAAATTGCCATAGTAAGGCGTGGCTGAGTTCCGAACGTGACGTGGACCCTAACTTATTGCTTGCTTACCACCAATTATTGGCCCTACCAATACACACCCCAACGTTGAATATCCAATACTCCCACTCGCACTGGTGCTGAGCTTCTCAAGAAGCAGCCACTTAAAGCGGGCATTTTTGCGGGCACTGGTGTTTCACAAGCTGGCTTGAAGTATAACTGGCGGACGTGTCGTTTCAAGCTGGAGACGGGGGACTTGGGAAAACACAGCCTCAAGTATCGTAACTATGAGAGATTACAGTTTATAGAAAAGGAAATTAATAGCCTTAAGCCAGCTCGTTCTTTAGCGCTTAGGATTTAAGTCAGGGAGCTCAGAAGCTCCTGGTGCTTTATCATCAAGCAAGCAAACTAGTTCAGGGGCGATGGAAGGGGTACGTTATGCAAGTTGGGCTCCCCTTCCTGAATGGCTTAGAGAAGACAGCCTTACGAGATCTTGAGGCTTTCTTGGTTCTCCATAATCAGTAAACGAAACGGCTATCGTAGCTTTGATTTGAAAGTGAAAGCGGCGGATGCCGGTATGGATAAAATACCAATAGTCTGGTCTACATACATCTGCAGGACAGGTTCCCACAGATGATATAGTGACTTGAATGAAATATGAAAGTAACACCAAGCATTAAACATGCAACTTATAAGCGAATTAGAACCTAGAGGAGAAATCAGTGTGCAGGATATTGACACATAAAGCCCACAAAATCTAAGCAGTACTACTTCTGAATGTAGCAAAAGATTTGGCATAATTGATAGGCCGATAGAACTTTGGAATACTATATTCTCAGTATGTGGTGTCATTACTTATGCTCCATGCAAACTGGTTCTGCATCTCGAAGGTACTGAAATAAAGCCAGCCACATTTGCTCTACTCCCCTAGGAACACTTCTCCGGGGCTACCTAAGCTTCCCAACATTCACTCATCCCATAACATGAAGCACCAATCTGCGTCCCTCTAAGATGCCTAGCAAGATTGTCGCTCTCATCAAAAGCCAAAAAAAAATCTATCTAATCGCTATTGTTACCTCACAGACGCAGGTAGTGGTGAAACCCTCGCTCTCAAAATGCCCAGATCGCAATGCTATTTTTCTCTCCTTCGCCCCAACCATATTGCTAGATACAGCAGCACCTGAACTTCGTTCCGTTTTCGTTATAGCTTTAAGCTACGCTCCTATTTCCTTTGCGCCGCCGAGTTTGTCCCTAAAATGGATCTTTCTATTTACAGATTGTACGTGGTTCGAAGACTTTGCAGATCCGTTGCAGAAACATTACTGGCAAGATATGCGTTGATGTCAGGTATGAGCGTCTTGTATACATCCAGTGTCTATTATATTACAGTTAGTATTTGCTTCTGGCTAGCATAGCTAATGTTGCTCACATGTTTGAATAATTGCTGCAGATCTGCTACAAGAGGGTTTTTGGTAAAGTCATTCGTGATCACTTTATCATACCGTGCAATCATGGTAAAGAACCGAGGCAATTCCTTTTCCATAGATTGAGGGTTGTGCGCTACACACAGCGTGAATCCTTTGCATGCTGTTGCCTTCTCTGTAGTGTAATCGACACCTTCTATCGATCTCAAGAATGGTTCTGCGATAACCGCCAGGTGAGGTGCCATGATCTCATAATTCTGAAGACCTAGTCGGCCAAGTGCTATGGCAGCATTTTCGAGAACCGATTTCGGCACCTCTGGGTTGCCGAGAATCTCAAGAAGTCTTTGGAGAAGCTCTCCTACATAGGGTTTCATATGCTCTCCCTTCTGGATTGCTATCTCTCCAGTAGACCAGCAGGCATTGTTTACAACACTGAAGCCTGTCTCTATCTGCTCGTCTAGAATGTTATCAAGATTCAACTGCTTAATCAGAAGTGGCAAGAGACCTGGTAGAAACGGCTCTAACTGTGGGAAAACATATTTTGCGCAATCTCCAAGTAATGCATATGACGATTGTCGAACATCATTTTCTGGATCTTCCATACAAAATTGAAGAAGGTCGAACAATTTGGGGTCTGAGCCGGATACGAGGGCTGCAGACTGCTTGTCATCAAGCGCCTGAACGATTGCACTCAGTAGGTCCAAGCTCGTTACGAGAAAATCCTTATCAGGAGTGTCTAAAATTGGGTTGTTCACAGCTGCCATGTATTCTTCCAAATTCTGGCGAATGATCTTAACACATCTGGTGAAGACGGGAGGGGCAAATGGCGCGAATGACTCGGCGAGGGCAGACGCGACATAGGATAGACATTCAAGGAGCGGGAAGAGCTCTCGCGACTGGTCAGATACCTTGTTCCACCTAAGAATTAGGGCCGGCATCAGCATATCAATGAGTTGAGGTTGTGCTAAGCCGTGACCGACATGCTCAGCCAAAGTTTGGACACAGTCGTAGAGGATAAACATGTTCCTATCCTTGTACTTGCCAAAACATCGTACAAATTGACCAATGATGGGCTCACAGTATGGTGTGAGCCCAGGACCTGCCTTCTCTTCGAGATGGGCAAATGCTGATGCTCCAGCCTCCTGAACTCTCTTGTTTGGATCTAACATCTTCAGTAGTATTCCTTCCATCATCGGTAGGAAGTATTGTGCTCGTAGATTAGGATCAGCAAGATTAGCACCCCACGCAGAGTACCGTCCTAAAGTCCAGCAAGTGATTTGTCTGACTAGAGGTTCAGGGTCCTTGAGTAGCGAGATGAGGTAAGGGACGAGTTCTGGGAGATGAGGAGTCACAACATCCATACATCCTTCTGCGACTGCTCCAAGTGCAAGCACTGCAGCTTCACGGTATGGCCATTCCTCATGCTTAAGATTTGTCATGAGATAGGGAAGAATGGTCTCAAAAACAGGACCTCGAAAATCTGTAGCGAAGACATCCAAAGCAGCTGCAGAACACTTGCGTAGGTTCCATCGGTCCTCTGGGTTTCCGTCCTCATCGTCATCATCAAATTCTTCGATTTCACCCTCGTCAAGATCGTCTTCATCGTCCATTCCATTAAGTTTCGTATAGGACCCACCATTTGGACCAGCCTCCTCCACTTCTCCATTCCGAGTTTTGCTTTTGGCAAAATTAGGTTTGATGTCCTCTGCACGATCTTCTTCATCAGCATCATCCCCACCGCCTTCGAGCATTGCTATGTCGTCATCGCTGTACACCATGCTTTCAAGAAGCACAGGGATGATCTTATTAAGGAATGGTGCGAGTGACTTCCACAACTCGTTGTGTTCACCAACCGTTAGCCAGAATTCGGCAGCATCACAGGCCAGTTCCTCATCCTCGGTTTTCCGTTGCTGGGCAATCATATAATCAACCAAGCCTTCGATATGGGGCAAGATCTTGTCAGGCCGGACTTCGACTATCTGGACGAACGCGCGGCACACATTCTTGCGGACTTCTGTAGAAGGGTCTTGTGAAAGCTGGAAGAGGCGGTTCAGAAGACCATCTAAATTAACGAGTAAAGCCTGGGGCTTTTGAGGAATAAAAACATTAATACTGCCTAGAGCCAGTGACCGGACCTTTGGTAATTCATTCGTGGTGAATTCGATAAGTTTTGGTATAATAAATGTAAGAGGGCGCTGGCCTTGGTAGTCCTTATCTAGCATTTTTCTATTGTCTTCGCAGATCTTTGCCAATGCTGCCATTGCACCTTCTTGTGCCTCAGGTGAAATTGCCCGGTTATCATTTCCAACCAAAGCAAGTAATTCTGGTAATATCTGAGGCCAGCCTAGGATTCCTCCACGACTTATAATCTCAGTAATGACATTTCCAGCGTAGCCTCGTATTGATTGGTTCTTATCTTGTAAAGCTAGCGGAACTGTAGCACGGACAAGGGCAAGACTTTCTGGAGATATTGACTTGTATCCAGTTCGAATATTGTTCTTCAACATAATCGCCGCTGCCGCACGTACCGCATGGTATTCCTCAGTGGTATAGGAAAGTCCAGCTGGAACCTGCGCATTGGAAAAAAGATATGTGAGGTAGTTGTTGATATCGGGTGAGTTTTTAGCCTGAGCAAGCATCTGTATTCGAAGAGCAAAAGATTAGCAATTGCGTCGCAATACAATCTTCTCCAAGTAGAAGGACTTTGAGGATAGCCTACAATCTCTGCCTGCTTCTGTGCATTCTTGTTGTGCCCACTCAATGAATCCTTCAAACAACCAGAGAGTTGCCTCAGTGGCTGTTCCTCGGGTTGCCAGGCCATGGCCGCCATACTGGATGTTTTCGAAAGCCAGCCAACCCCTCTCTATGGTGGTTCAAAGAAATGCCGGTATGCAGGTACGCCGTTGAGGTAAGAAAGTGATCCTGCGGTTGCACAAAATTTGCTTGTGAGACGTTAGAGGGGAAGCGTTGACATCTGTAAGTGAACGTTAGCTCTTGCACGGTGGTCATGCAGACACGAATAGGAAATATTAGCTGAAAGAGCACCCTAGGCTCACTTACATGTTGTGGTAGATAGCAGGAGTGTGATATTGAGAGAGTGGTGCAAAGGTCCAAACTGTGAATTTGCGGTTGTGGTCTGCGTCGTGGGGTTGCGGCCCTCCACCTTATAGAGTGGTGCGCGCGGCCGCACGTATCTAAACGGTGCCTTTAAGCTTGGCGAAGGGTTTGAACAGTGAATAGGGACGTGTGTGAATAGAATAAAGTCGTCTGGAATAGAGTTGTGAAGGTGATCCAGCTTCCTTGGTTGCACCCACCAGAAGTGAACCGAGCGTTGTGGGTGAAGTGTGATCTGGTTTTTTAAGAGCCTCAGCTGCCACTACTATCAACTGAATACTATTAGCAATCCAAACTAAACTTGGTAACCCACTATGATATCCCAAAAATGTGTATCAAGTAGATGATAAGAAGGAATCTCACTATTTCGAAGGTCGTTAATATGTTGTCCGTACAGTCAGTGTCTTTCTGGGTGTGAAGATTGAGCAAACGGTGGGTGGGGTCAACTTGGATTTATATATATATAAAATAAAACTGCAATGCTAGGCTCTGCGCAGGTGATTTGGGGTACATACCGAGTAGGTTACATGTATTACACGAACTCTAAATTCTTATATCAAAATGATTTCATTTTATGACTTCCCATCGTTTGGTGTTGCACAGATCAAGGTTTAGGTCTCCTCCACCCAAAAAAATCTGCGAAAGAAGTGGAATATTATGCAACAGCAAAGTTCTCTACTAACAGAATTTAGCCATGTTAAGAGGGAGTGTCGAAATCTGAATCGAAGTTTTTTCTGGTAATAAATTAGTAGAAATGCGGTATTCCCTTTATATGTTTGTAGTTGGTATTGAGATAAGTCTATTGCGCTCAAAAGATCGACAATCTGTGTAGTCGATATGCCAATCTAACAAGATCACAGAGAATGAGTATTGTAACCGATGGTGTTCACCATTTGCTTTAGGTATGACATATAGTAGAGCAATTCAACGTCTTAGAAACAACCACAATTACTCGTGTAACATTTCCAGAATATATCTGTCAACTTGAAGTTGTACCTCGTAATACAAACAAACACGTCGTACAGAAGAAGCTGATAATCTTGAAGCCTTCAACGGCTGCTCACGTAACGCCGAAATATCAGAGGCCATATCAATCTGCGATGCTCTGAACATGTGGTGGCCTCCAGTCCCAACAACTCCCTATCAGTTGTCATGGTACGATCTTCTGAACAAGTCCCTACTTCACATAGGAAATATAAGTATGAGTGGTCAGATAATCTTGTTATTGTAATCCAAAGTCTTGGGTATTTCGTTATTTTCAATATAGCTTCGGTAGGGGTCAAGCGTAGGAGGTGGTTGGCGAGCTGAGAAACCGAAACTTCGAGGAAAATAGCATTTGGATGTGATTGCCAACTAGGTTTCCACTCGTATATCCTAGAGTCGCTAGCTCGATAATAAAGCAGAAGCACCTATTAGACTGCAAGCCGCGCAGAGCAAATATCTCTTCGTTCACACAGCATTGTATTGCGACCTCCTCCGTATGCCAGGTCCCGCAAACCAAAAATTCTTCCACGCCGGGATATTCCTTGGTCAAACTTTTCTGCAGACTAGGTAGGATAGAATTGTTAGGGGCAGAGCAATTAGCTCTCGCCGATCCACCATTAAAATGCAGCAGTATAAATGCACTTAAGTCCGCGTAACCGTTTGCCCCCAAGGCACATGTCGTTTTGAGTAGCTTGTAGGCGCATTTTTTAACCATCCAAGAGACCACCAACTCTTAATTATTATGAAGCGGTTTCTCTCGGCTTCTCTGGAAAGCTCATCAATTGCCATTGACAGGTTCTCCGCCAGCCTTGTTCACTTCCTCCATTACCACCTGAACGACTTTTTTAAACCCCTCCATTTCCTCCTCGACAGTCCCTCCAGACCCAGCGCTTGCAAAGCTTATAGAGCTCCCCACATATACAGGTTTGCCAACTCTACGTGCAAGTAGCTTCGCTAAACGTGTCGTAAATTCGAGCGAGGATTCATAGGTGAAGAGTGGTGTTGAAAGACATTGACCTGGGTTCAACCTCTGTAAATACGTTAGCAAGTTTCGTCAATATGAACAAGTAAGCACTGGATGACGTGAAACTTACATCTGGGAGAGCGTATACGAAAGACCCCAAAGGTGCGCCTGATGAAGTATCTCCATTTACAGCGGTTGTGAGAAATAACAGTATCGACGTCGTCTGGATGGTAAGCTGCAGGTGAATTCTGGTATCAGGAGCTCTTGGGAGAGGGAAAGAAAGCTCAATGGGTCGCCCGGAAGCTTCGGGGACTGCCATTTGTGATTGTGGTTATCGACTGGCAAGGTAACGCCTCAAAGGTATTGATTAATGTTGTTGATTTCCACCAGGTCAACGGGGTTCACGTGGGGCTCCACTTTAACCTTCATCTTTGGTTTCGATTGCTATTCTTTTTGTGTTTCTTGAGATGAGACGGGCTAGGAGATATCCAGTTTACTCATCTTAAGCCTTTATTGATTACTATCTAACACTAAATGCATGATCATATTTAATTCTAGCCATGCAAGAGCTTCATAAATCTAGTTTCACAGTTGCAAATTCTCTAGTTGGTTGAGATTCCCTAGTCCTACTTCAAGAAGTTTCTGGTTCAACCACTTCACATCTTCTTTACTATCCCCAGGTCCTCCAGCCCAATGACCCCAGATACTTGGGAACGGGAACATCTTCCCAATTCCGGGCTTCATATTAGCAACTTCTATCTCAGAATCTTCAGGTCTAGAATTACGAGAACGTTAGAACCGAAAAAGAGATTAGGAAGAACTCGAACTTACGGAAAGTATAAGTCTGTCTTCCCAGGAAGTACAAGCATTTTAGCCTTGATTGCCTGCATCGAAGCACGGAAATCTCCATTATATGGCTCCTGCTTGGAGCAGTCTCCGGATTGCCATGTATATAGCATAACTAGCAAGTTTTCGGGGTCTATCTTGTCAGCAGCGTCCTTCAGTCCATGCGATAGACCCTACCTTTAGACAGTGCCTATAGTTAACCAAATTAGCTCAAAAGAGATCAATAGTCATGGTTTGCAAGAACGAATAGAAGGAATCTAGGATTACCCATTTCTCCCAAAAGTTAACCATAAAGTCCTCAAGATCCTTAAATCCAAGTACAGTCTCAAACAGCTTCTCCCGATAGAATGCTTGACTAAATCCCCAGCCAGCTAGACTGAATCAATATTCTGTTTTTCCAAGACAGGGATATCTCTCAGATTAGGGTCGACATACCGTACACCCTTCCAAAAGCTCTCAAACCAACATTCTTCTCTTCCTCGGTCCAAACTCGATACTCCTCGCCTTTAGGAAGTACTCCATCCTCACATGATCCCGCAGATGGATGTTTCTTTGCTGCAAGCAGAGCACTTTTCACGCCTTCCAGAAATACCTGGTTATGCAATGAAGTTACTGCTGCTCCACAGAAAGGAATGCAGATGTCCATGAAGTCCGGATAGCTCGTTGCCCACTATGTCGACAGATCAGAAGGCTTGTCTTATACCAATTGGGAGCATACCTGGACGTTCTAAAGCTTGAAACCTAATAGGGAAAAAAAACCTTACTTGATATGTCTGGCCGGCGCCCATAGACCAACCTAGAACCGCCCGAGCATGTTTGATTCCAAGGTGCTCGGTAACGAGCTTATACTGGGCCCTGACATTATCATAGAACGTAACTTTGGGGAAAGGCTTGATATCAGAGTTTGAAGGGGAGGTGGATTGTCCGTTGCCAAAGAGTGCTGTGATTACAATGTAGTAGTCGGCAGGGCTCAATACCTGATCAGTGCCAACCAACCACTCGTTATCTTCGATAGCTGCAGTTTCCTCTCAGCCTTCGTTTCGAATGTGTTGGAAATTGATGAGCATACCTCCTGAGTACCAGCTAGGATAGATGATCGCAGGTGATCTAGGATCCCCAAATGCTTTGTATGCGATTTCGGCATTTGGTATGGATTGTCCAGATTGCAATTCCCAGTCACCCAACTTAAAAGTCTCGACTTTAGCGTACATGGCCATTTGAGAGGAGAAGTCGGAATTCGAAATTTAGTGATTTGCTGAGGGTATCTTATCTTCGGCTTAGTAGAACTGTTTGTTCTGTGGGCACACACATTAGAAACAATGCTCCCAGCCAGGTCCACTCTCGATTGACTGAAGATAACCCAATCGGTGTCGAGTGTTCCTTCAAATAGCCACATATCCCAATCCAGCACATGACGATGGATCAAATAGAAAACGAGTCCACGAGGGGTGAGTGAGTAGTCTTACAGTAGAATATTGAAGATCAGCTTCGAAGACGTTTTTGCCTTAAAGGCCTTAGAATTCCAGAAGGCCACTGTTGAGGGAAACTCAGCAGAAGGTTGTGACTCTTCGTATCACAAATGAGCCTCTAGTTGGAGATGTCTGATTACGTTTATGCATCTCTTGCGACTCTTCGGGAGCGGCTACGGGTGGTTGGTTGATAACGCTAAGTAGGAAGGTTCAAGTAGTAGTTTCTTGCCCGTATGTACTTTCGTACAGGCCCAAATAATTCCTAGTGGGTCACCTCCTTCATTATATACGCATGAATGAATCAGTAGGGATTATTTGGACCGGTATGAAAGTATTGAAAGTAGAATAAAGCTTTCATAGGAGCGCACAAATGACCCACTGGGAATTATTTGGGCCTGTACGAAAGTAACTTTAAGCCGTGTTGCAAGTGATCCCACACCACTTTTCCATAAACACACATGATACAGTAAAAACATCCATCATTACCTCCTAGCTTATCGTCTTCCTCCTATTGCACTATTTCACTATTGCAGGGGAGGTGAAGAACTCGGAGGACGTCACGACTGGAACGGCCTAATAAGGGATTACATAGTACTGTACAGAGTATTCATTCCACCAAGGTGAAGCAACCTTGGAACCGAGGACGGAATGGCATCCGCCCCCACTAACCTTGCTGTATCCCGTCATCCACATTTGCATCTTCCTGTAAGCTCCCAACAGTAGCTCCTATATATATTCAAAGACCAACGAATGCCGCAGATCATGATTCTATGATTCGAAGAAATTTCACTACTTTACCCTCCTCCAAAACTGCCAACATTCGCATTACTTTCAATCTTTTGAACCAGTACGCTCCTCTATTTCCGCACTTTGCCGTACTAATCCCAGCCAAGATACCCCGCCAACCGTTGTAAACACCGTCCTATATCCAATATGTCGGGTCCCATAACCTCCTCGAGCACACAGGCGCGCATGGATGCGGAGAAGGCCACACAACGCAACCCTCACCCGGATTTCAAAAAGGTCGAAGCAAGCCGTGAGCCCTGGGACAAGTCCGCCGCCTGGTCCCTCTCCCAAACCGCCGATCCAGGGTGGAAAATTGGAGGAGGGGCAAACGATGACGGGGCCTGCCTCAAGATCCCCCACGTTGAAATTGACCCCTACGAGAAAGGACGGCCGGCGATATTCAACTACAAGTTGTTGATTTCGGGGATCATTCCCAGACCGATTGGGTTTATCAGTACGAGATCTAAAGATGGAACGAGCACGAATTTGGCACCGTTCAGTTACTTCAATATGATCAGCCATGATCCCCCCTTGTTTGCAATGGGATATACTGGCGGGTTTGATAATGCGAAGGACTCGCTGAGGAATTTGAAGGAGTCCGGAGAATGTACTATCAATATCATCTCGGAGCACTTTGTGGAAGCTGCGAATGCCAGTTCGATAAATGCGCCATATGGAGAAAGTGAGTGGGCTCTAACTGGGCTGACGCCGGCTCCTTGCACAACTGTAAAGGCGAGTAGGGTCAAGGAGGCTATTTTTTCGGTAGAGGGAAAGCTTGAGAGCACCAGGGAGTTCGAGAGTAAAGGTACACCAGGGAAGAAGACCAGTGTTCTTGCTATCATTGAAGGAACGAGATTCTGGGTTAGGGAGGATGCAATTAATGAAGACAGAAACATTATTGATCCTGCGGTAAGTCGTCCTTGCTCGTTGGGAAAGCGAAATTCTAATGCAAACTTAGGTCCTCAAACCTATAGCAAGACTTGGTGGTATCACATATGCTAGAGTGACCGAGGGATTCGAGATACCTCGACCGGATTATGCTACAACGGTGGAGAACAACGAAGAAGCAAAGAAGCTTGTTACACCGAAATTAGATGGCCAGTGATTTCACTAAATTGAGACTCCATATATCTTTATAAACCGAGATAGATGAGAGAAAAAATGTGAATATCGCATAGTTTTTCTTTCACAGCTCTGTTTACATGATCCTTTCTAATCTATAGCATAGATAGAATAGCAGTTGTCCCTACCGGTATTACATATCAACCGCTCCGTCATCTGCAAAACTACTTACGTGACCCATCTCAGTTCTTGATTCAGTTCCACAGATGCCCCTCGTACTAGCAAACTGACGCAACCTAACCCCAATTGAAAAGCCGCGACAGAATGTAGCCGGATATCATCAAGCCTAACGACCCCTTGTTATTGTATACATTGGGCAGACATCATCGAGATTCCAATACACCACCCGGGCGGGAGTGGCAAGCTTCTCATACGTTGCGGTTGCGGTTTACACTTTCTAAGTACGGCCGTGTCATAGGAACATGGGGGGCTGCCAACCATAAACGGGTATTGACCAGCGCAACACTTAGCATTAAGCAGAATCAGCAGCAGTAATGAGAATCTACAAGGATCTACTAGAATCAACTCATACCAAGGGGGGACTATTAGGCAAGCTATCAAACAATGATTCTGCCGGCAGAAAGCTTAGATCGGAATTGTCTGAATTACTTTTCCTAATAGTAAGCCGCATCCACGAAGCAGTTGTGCAACCGCACTATTCCTCCAATTCATGTACAGTAAAACGGTCAGGAGCCTTGGCAACGAGATTGACACTTTGTAGTTTAGGTTTGGAAGAGCTCTGACAGCAGAAAAGTTGCCATAAACATGTTCTGGAGATCGATCGTGTAATAGGAAGGAGCTATGTTCGGATATTATACCTGTGGAAAATTATGAATGTATCCGCTCGATGATAGGAGAAAAGAGTGAAGGATCGAAATCCTAATTATTGTATTCAAATCCTTTAAAACGCATGCAGCCAGGTGAAGCTTGAAATAACGCGGAAGCGCTGCATGGTCAGTGTCAGGTGGAGGTGTCCACTGCACTTTCGGAACCCTTGTTTTCACGGTTTACCATGGTGTTTACCATGGTGTTTACCATGGTGCGGTGCGACCGCAGGTGCGTCGACCCCATCCAATCAAAATAGGAGCGGGTTGCTCGGAATGTTCCCCCTTTAACATAGATTTGGCTGCAAGAAATAAGTAGTATAAAGCACAGAGCAACTGGATTATGCCTCGAAACCAGACGAGCATCGCCTGCCTAATTTACAGATCCCATTCCCCCAATCATTTGGCTATCAAGAAGAGAGATTTCTTGAAAATAGGAAACAGAAAGACTACTTATGGGTACGTTATTCCATACACAACCCGGTTAAAACTCAAAGTTGTATACCACTATACATCAGTCTCGCTTAAAGTTGTTCTCTCTCAAATGACTCCCTTCTTCCCTCTTTGGCTTTTGCACTCACTCTCTCTTCCACCCACTGTATTCTGCTGAACTTCTTATATGGTCTCTGTACCCCCTTAAAGAGTTGTGCAGGTGTGCTAAACGCATTTAGCCTCCCTTGAAATAGTTATTGCCATCATTTTCGGCTTAGCTAGTATAATAATTGCCGCTATGGGGCTTGTTATTGGATTTCTGACTCTTTGTCGAATGAAATCTAAACGTGATGAGAGTGAGCATCAAGGCATAAATTAACTTAGCGTTGCACTGACCGTGAACGTCAGGAAATCAAGAGCGCCTGGGAGGGGAGCTTCCGCGTTACCACTTCCATCTCGAGCACACATTCGCATCAGGCGACTCGCATGGCCTGGGCAAGGGCAAGGGAATAATTCGTCCTAGGAGCAAAGGGAATAATCGCTTCAAGTTATGACATTTGGAAATTAGAGACTTTCTGAAGGTATTAAAAGTTAATGACGCTGAAGGAAGCTGCTTAAAGGGTTGAAGTTTTGAACACGGCACGGCACCGCCATTCGTGTTTATTGTGCAGAAGCTAGATCTTTGACAGCCTGTTTGCCGACTGCAATCCTTTCAAGTCAAAAAAAGCATCCAATCTATAGATTTCTTCCATATCTTTGCCTTCCTCGACCACTCGGTCAATAGCTCCATTGTCAAACGCAATGCCGTGCCATAACAATACTCCTAGATCTTGTGCAAGTTGTACTCCCTCCAAAACGTGACTTTCATGTAAGGCCGGTGTTTCATTTATCAGTACCTCCCAGAATATTCTTCGCAGATCACTTGCATCGGGGTGATATTTAAAGCCGGTAGCAGTCATTTCGCCAAGGATTTCTTCTAATCCATAGAGACCGACTCCAAACGGCAGATATTCTGCCTCAGCCCAGTCGACGAGTCCAAGAAGATGGCCTGTCAAATGATTGATCATCATGTTTCCGTCCGTTATGTCCCCATGTGTGAGTACCCAGGGCAATGCTTCCACTTGGTGTATTTGGCTGAGCACTCTGCTCGCGATGGGCCGGAACCGTGGCGGCAAGTTCGCGCATAGGGATCTGAGACGTGGTAATATAGACTTTCCAACAGCTCCCAGTTCACTTTGAGTTTCAGTTTGCATGCTCTTGTTCCAAGCTTTAGACAGAAATAAAGCAAAGTCCTTGCATAGAAGGGACAAATGCTCCCTTGAGAGTGCGGCCCCACCTTTTGATTCTCTGAAGTCCCTAAGAGAAACACCATATATTCTACCCATGCTATATACAAGCAACCCAGAGTTTGGAAGTGTACCAAGAAACTTTGTATCCGGAGCTAAACACCCATGTACGTCCCTAGCTTCGCTGGAGATGCGCAAATCAAGGCTGTAGCACTGAGGTCTAAATTGAACCACTTTATCACCGTCCACGAAAAGCGTCATTGAACAATATCCTTGACATGGAGCTAATGTTATAGAAGAATCTGGATAGCACTGCTCAACAAAAGTGAAGCAATCATCCTGATCTTGGATTGTAAGACCACAGCGCAGGAAGAAGTTTGCGACGGACCCTACTAATGCTTGATCTTTGGCCATGTTGTCATCCCTTTTCCAAGATGCATCTCTTTTATTTGGGATTTAGGATAATAATGGGGAAATAGATGTCTTTGTAAGGAAGGAATGGAGGAAGAAGATATGCTTTTAAATACCTAAACACCCCCTTCCCCTCCCCCCACGTGGCTGGCTTAATCCCACCTATCATGTACTGATGAATGCAGTAGGTTCCAGATTTGGTCGAAAGTTAGTTGGAGCTAACAAGATTGCATCAAGTTGTGAGGCTAGCCTTGCCAGTCAAGTGCAGGAACAATTTAATAACATCACTAAATAAAGTTTTCAGAATAGAGTTACTTAATGTCAACATGAAGTCTAAAATCCACCTTTCTAAGCGAGATAGGGGAAAGCGGAACCTAAGAATTTCGACCGGGGTGCCTATACCAAGCCTATTATGGTCACAAGTCTTTTGGAAACTCTTATCACGACCTCGAGTAACTGGCGTTGAGAAAGAGTTCATGATGACAATGAGACATTCGCTGTTTTCCCTTTGCGGATGGGTGGGTGAAGTTTATGACTAATAATAACATACGATGGATCCAGCGAATGACCTGCAGTTAGGCTAAGCTTAGAATAACTTATATCAGCATCATCCTACTGTACTACGCCTTGTCTATATCATCTGCTTCATCAGTCACTTGAACTCCATCTATCACGGAAATAGGAGGAACCAACGTGACAAGTGTCCCGGTTTCACCAAGCATTGTTTTTCGTCACGTTTCCGAATCTGACTTCTCCGTGTAACCACTGTTGCCTTTCAGTTTTCAACTGCTTGAAGACGGGGCTTCAGCCTCCTACTAATTTGACAGAAACAACAGAGAACATGGCCCTTTTGGACGAGCAAAGCGATAGAGTATTTGCACAAGCTTATGACAAGGCTCCCTAAATTGTAGCTATAAAAAAAAACCGGAAACCTTCCTTCAGCATATGGTCGGCATCTCACTCGTTTGTCTCCCGTTAGCCCTCTAAATTGACCAAGGTCCAACAACAGAAAATTCCCATTATATCAGACACTGCAATACATTCGAAGGACCCTAAACGATCGAACGTGGTGGGTGGTTTCTCTTCCAGAGTCTTGGTCATATTTGCTTTGCCCCGGTCTAGAGGTCTTACAGTATTACTTCTAACACATCTAGCAATCATAAAAGTTCGATAGCCGAGTTAAGCATAAACTTAGAAAGATGAATCAATCAAAAAGGTTGATCCTCTGTTGCGACGGCACCTGGATGGATTCGGACGACGGTTTTGAAAAACCTACGTTGATACCTTACGTCCCTACAGGCACTCTTCAGGTCCCCAGCAATGTAACAAGGATAACAAGAGCTCTCAAAAAGTTCGGCCATGATGGCAAACCCCAAATCATATATTACCATTCTGGAGTTGGTACTGGATCCAGTACTCTTGATACGATCACTGGTGGGTTCCTAGGCACCGGTATTAGTGAGAACATTCGAGAGGTCTATTCCTTTATCGCGGCGAACTACATGCCAGGTGATGAAATCATCATGATTGGATTTTCACGGGGAGCTTTTACGGTTAGGAGTATTGCCACCATTATTCGAGATATCGGTCTCCTGAATCGAGATGGGATGAATTCTTTCTATCCCATTTTCAAAGACCAGCAGAACTTTAGGAATGATAGATATCATGACATTTTTCCAACTGTACCCTTCTCGAATAAACCTAAAAATGCCCAGGAATACAAACAAAGGCTGCTTACAGTAAGTTACTCCGCTACATTATATTGGTATCTAACATTTTACAGCACAAGTTGACAAGAGTGGTCGATCCGGATGGCTCCATGATTAGAGTTCAGGCAGTAGCAGTCTGGGACACTGTGGGTTCTCTTGGTATACCAAATACTGCATTATTTGCTAAGCTCGGTCTTCCACAATCTACACGGGAGTTCAAATTCTATGATACCAGTCTTACGGGGATTATCAAACATGCCTTTCAAGCTTTGGCCCTTGATGAACAGCGTGCGCCATTTAGCCCTGCTGTTTGGGAAAGAAAGCACATGGAACACACTACTACTGATTTACGGCAAGTGTGGTTCCCAGGAGCCCACTCGAACGTTGGAGGAGGATATCCTGATCAAGAGGTAGCGAATATTTCACTGGCTTGGTAAGTACCCGAGCGAGCTGTAGTGCATCTAAGTCTTTAGCTGATTATAATATCTAGGATGATGGACCAACTTGCATCAATCGGAGTAGCGTTTCTACACAGTTTTATTGAGAAGATCTTCGACGAGAGCGTGTCTTACTACAAAGATCCACCTCCGCAGCGTAAAACTCTTTCCGACCTCATTCCCCGTAGACATAGGTCACAATGGGCGATTACTCCAATATATGAAAAACATAAGCCAGTGCGTCCCTTTGGCCTTGGTGCCATCGTAGAATCCAAGACGGGGATCTGGCATATTACAGGCAAAACCACACGGACGCCAGGTCTCTACAAACGCGCAGATCCGGATACGGGGGTATCCACAGGTATACCTATGTTACACACAAACGAACGAATTCACAGCAGTGTACGAATTCGACTCGAACTAGAGGGTCTTGGGCCAGGTGATATTGGAACATACAGATGCCCTGCACTTACAGAAATTGGGCCTTGGCGTCTTCGAGAGGTTCGCATGAAACCGAAAATCAAGGATGCGATACCCTGGGATGCCCGCTGGGGCAAAGTTAAGCCAGCAGAACCTCCCGATGATTTTAGATGGGTCTGGGAATACGACGGACCCGATGATGGGTGTCCTCAAGTGCGGGTTATGATTGAAGAAAATTTGGGTCCATATCAAAGAGAGCTGTTGCTGTTGAATAAAGGTAAGACTGCGTCTAGAGAAGTACTTGGCGAACTTGAAGCCGTGTGATGTGATCTGCTAACTTGATGGCCCCCTTTTGCGTTTGCTATACTGTTTCTTTATTGACTGATATCCTGGTATTTATGGTTGAATTGATGTACTCTATCTAGTGTATAGATGACAGTTGTTTCATATGTTGTGACACGTTCAAGACCCAGAAGTTGAGAAGATTTTGGGTCGCCTAAAGAAATCATAGCTGCACAACATGTGAGATGATAGTATCATTTACCACTAAGTAAATACACTTTATATTCAATCATGAAGTCCTGACGAATCCTGATGACTCCCAAATGTTGCGTTTCTACAGACATTATTATCCGATGCACACTTTCCTCTATTCTTAGTCTGAATCTTGAAATCAATGTTATTGAATGATCATCTAAGAGGAAAACAAGAACTAACTCGTCACTCTCGCAGGCAGAGCAAGCTATAGGCGTCGCAAGAAATGCACAACAAAGCATACTGAAAAAGACAACATTGTCTACGGTTTCCCAGCCGAAAGCAAAGGCAGAGGAAAATATCGAGAAGAGAAAGCTGACAAGGCCTACAAAAGTATCGTATACGCCCAGCCCGCACCTGTAAGACACGAAAGAAGGCAGCACCTGATGGAAGATGTAATATATGACGAGCGAGCTATAGAATTTTACGAAAAGAAGCATGTAGATCGGCCAGATCTAGTATACGGGAGACACGTAAGGGGTTACGATGGAAGGGGTAATGTTGTATCTGGATTTCCAAGGGGAGCAAGACGTGACAGGAGACAAGATTCGGGTGAGGTTATTGTGGAGATTGAGAACCATAGGCTACCGACTGGGAGATCTAGGAGGAATTAGCTGGATATGGATATGGATATGGATAGGGGTAGAGAGATAGTGTTAGTGGGATTGGAAGTGATTATGGGAGAAGAGGTATGCGATGACAGTTCTCAGAGCAAGGAAATGGTTCTCGAGTATCTGAGCGGGAGTTTCATGACATAACGTAAAAATTAGATAGCTAAGTTGAACCCAAAACAGTGGTGAATTTGTAACATTAAGCTGTGTTAAATACGTGGACTACTGAACTTGCTCATCCGTCCGTGTCCACGTCGTGTCTCTGTTCATCCAGATTTTAGACATCACTAAAAAGCTACCCCGCATCATTCTAGTTGCGTAACTGATCCTCATTCTAATTGATGATATTTCCCAATTTTGTTAATATACCAACGCAACATTTGATTACGGTTTCGTGTTAGCATTGAGGTTGGTGTAACGTTGAGTGTGACACTTCCACTAAATCATCTCACCTTTATTAAGCATCTGCGGTTTGTTACACATCGCATTTCTGCGACTGGTCACTAATCAGTTTCTTACTGGTTGGGAAAATGAATTTTGTGTCAGAAGCGTACTTTATTTTATGCTACTGGTAGTAATTGTAGGGATTGAAAACTCTATTGTGCCACATATGACAACCATTCATTAAAATTGGAAGTTATGGTTTGACGGCCATATGCTGCTTCGAAGTTTCAGGTGTCCTGGAGGCTGTGGGGTCCCTCATACTTAATGGAAGAAGCTACATTGTGCCAACTTAAAGGCGAGTAGAGAAGTGTTTGTATCTCCGTTTACGAGCTCCACTATGAGACAAATTTCCTCCTCTACGGTCTTAATATAGAGCGAGGAGCGTCTTCATGGCTTTGCTGTCTGGGATAGGTAGCTAGTCCATACACAGTGCGAGTTAGGGTATCGTATCGAACGTCTTATCTCTGTAGCAACCTAATCATGACATAGAAACATCTCCATCTTCTTCTCTCGAGTCCGAACCTGGTAGCTTATACACTTTATAGTGCAACTTATCCTCACCCAGAATTACTACTCGTCTCATATCTTCTTTCAATGCACCACTTGTTTGCTCTCTGATTTCCAATTTGGCTGGTACGAAAGACTTTTCGCAGGGAATTGCGTGTTTGGAAAATTGGCGTATTAACTCCTCGTTGGTTATTTCGAAGGGTGGTTGCGCTTTACTTTCCGGACCGTACGGAGAATATGGAAACCTTGGTTGGCCAACTGCGGAATTTTGGTATGGGATACTCAACAGACGAGTTTCTCCTATGGTAACATAAGCTATAAAGCATATTCAATCTCAAATGCTTATGCTTACCTGCTAGTTCCCATAATACCAGCATCACATGCGTGTCTACAAATTTAATGTCCTTGATCTTGCCGTCTCCCAGTTTAACGACAGTTGATGCAACGTGGAGCATCTCACTGATACCGTTCTCGATGGATAAACCAACCTGAAATATCTGCACTGTAGGCAATTTAGTAATTCATCTTCAGAGCTCTGAGTTAAACCATACCAGTACTGCTAGTGTTTTCCACCATCAGTGCAATGTTTATTTGACACAGAGAGTCATCCTGTGATGTCAGTCAATTCAGATATCTAGCTTCGAATATAAAGGTGACTTACAATATGGGTTACTCCCATGTCTGACGGAGAACTTTCTGGAGAAGCGCCTAACTCGTAAGGCTTTCCAAACAACACATTTCTCTTTTCAGATTCTGCGATTTGCTTGAACACAGCCTGCGCTTGTTGGGTGAGATGATCACAAAGAAGATCAACACGCGGTAGAAATTCCATGTATGGGAGCCCTTGTTCGTGCTTCTGAAGCTGCTCATCTAGAAGAGCGAAAAGGGTCCCGTCTCTCTTGCTAGGATCAACAAGATCATTAATATTTTTAGCTGGTGTGTCTGCAAAAAAAGGTGCGAGCGGGCTGGTGATCATGACTGATTGGAGATATAGGAGAACTTTCTTATGATCTATAGAAGCCTCTTTGTCATTCGACTCCTCATTCGAGGAATTTGATGAATCGAAGGCGAGCCGATCGATCTCGTATCTTAGCCAAGCTGAAAAGGCTACAAAAAGATCAAGCTCTTCCACAACTTGCATCAATATTTTGGATGCTACGAGATGCAAGCACGCGACCGTATCCATAATGAGGCTTACTTGATGACTTGTGAACCCGACATCATCATTAGAGCTCTGGAATTTGGCAATTCCCCACAAACGACTCAGGATCACGGTACAACGGTCTAGTGCAGGCAGCATATTCTCATGTACTAAGCGCCGTAAATTCTCTAAACCTGTGATGACTGCTTTGTCCCATCTTTTGTGTCCCTGGACTTATTAGTATTAAGATAATCTCAGAAGTGGAAAGCACATACTCTTTCTGCTAATTCATCGACTAACCACTCTTTCACAGCTGGAAAGGTATGACCGGTAGCAACAGAGTGATATAGCGCTTGCACAATATTCCTATTGCCATCCTCCTCAAGTGTCTCATTGATATTGCGGAGAAATTTAGCAGGCAGCTCCTGAGTGGATTTCCACTCAACGGTCATAAGACTTTGGACTTGACGAATATATCTCAAAAGATTTTGAAGTGCAGTTGACCGTGAGGCTAGCAAAGATAGGTACCCACTCGAAGCTGAAACAAATCGCAGGTCCATAGGAACAAAGTAGAGGGCAGCTGCTGGCCCCGTGGTTTTCATGAGCAGCGCGTGTGTAGAACAACTTTGATGAGAAGCATGGAGAATCAGATGTGCTGGCTGACCTCCTACAACAACAGGGGACTTGAAGGCACCGATCACAAATGAATCGTAAATGCTGAGATGCACATTTCCCTCCCGTGTACCAATTACCATCACGTCAACTGCTTCATTGTCTTTGGGGTCGAACGGCCGGAATAGAGGATCCAATGATGTCCTTGAGCTAAAAACCTCATCCCTTTGAAGAATCAATCAATCAACAAGAACTTTCTCTTATGCGGATGCTTGACTTACGAGCTTCCACCTGTGGTAAGGACACTAAGTTTAGGCATGCTGATCTCAATGTCAATCAACGAAAGATCGCGAGGAAGATCCAAGATGGTCTTGCTCTCCGAAAAGTCATCGTCTTGTGCGAAGATATCTTCCCAAGACTGACGGCTTTGCTTGCTTCTAATTGAAGCTGGTTTTCTGCTCGTAAGGTTGGACGCCCACCCCATACACGTGACTCCAGTAATATCATCGCCTGTAGAGAACTGATGGACAATCTTGCTACTATCAGCACCAACTAGACGTACTGATCCATCGCTCCAGGCAATTGCTAGAAGCTGTCCTGTTCGTATCGTCAGTAATTAAGTTTGAGCCGCCCGTCCATCTACAGTGGTCACTATACCATTAGGCTTCCAACGAATACTCTCTACTCTTAAGTTGCCCGATTTCTGCGTTGTACCATAGACTCGTTGCCCATTAAGGCGATATATGAGAACTTGTTGGTCGGTGCTACCAAGTGCCACCAAGTCCATGGATGGACAGTATTTAATGAGTTGTGCATTTGCTGTATGAGGCAGAATTTTCTCACTGAGTAGCTCGAGCTTCAGTGATTGTCCCATCTTGAGATTGTTTGTTGGCCACGTCTGAAGAGAGTATAGCTTTTCTACATAATTGAATGTTGAAGTTCTGCTCCGTGCTAAGGACTTGGGTTGTAGTATAAAGCTGGGAACAGAAGGCATTTGATTGGGAGGGGTGTTTTCTCGCTTAGCAATTTCAGTGGAGCGGAGCAGAGGTTAGAGGGTAGTGATTGCGAGATAAAATGAAAGTTTAGAATAAGTTGTTTCTTTATGTATGGCTGATAACATACTTGTCATAAAGCTTAGTATTTTGTGTTCTGCTGTCTCCTTAAGTATGGCATGATGCCTGATAATCTTTTAAATGCCTTTTTAAGACAGAAATTGTGGGAGCTCAACTTGGTGCAGATACATGGTATACAATATTCCCCCTTCCACTGCTTTGAGATTGGTTTTTATCCCGCAACCCGATTTCAATTGTTAATTGCAGTTTGACACAATGGCAGGCCTTGAAATCAAAGTTACAAACTACATCACCATAATGATTGAAAGTAGAATTCGAGTGGCTACAGGCCAAGGACTTTGTGGAGGTTTCTCTATGGTATGGCTGCTAATAATCAAATGTCCTTATGAACTACTCCCGGTTCTACGCCTTCTGCCCCGAACGACTTTTCATAGCAGTCAATTATTCAATCAAATAAGAATCAGCCACAGATTTGACTTCCTTGGAAAAGGAGATTGATTCGTCCATTTCAACGAGCGTGACATCAGTAACCTGTGAGTATCAGTATTGCAGGAAAGACGACTAAGGTGGTAGAACACTTACATCGACATCGATAAATGGCCGCGTCTTTCCAAACTTGACCTGCATAGGGAAGAACTCGTTCTCATCGCCAGCTTGAGCCTCGAATTCAAACGAGCCAGTGGGGCTAATAAAATATGAGTTAGCTCATAGTACTTCGGTCCGTGATATGTCTCTCCAATAAATGTGAGGGCTATGGATTACTCACTTTCCCTCATCTACCAATCCAATAGTCCATTCCAAGCTATCGCCAGAGACCTCGTATGTGGCATCAAAGCTCGATACCGCTGGCTCACTTGTCGCATATGGGATGATGACGGTAACATCCTTCAACGCATCACCTCCGGTAAGTTCATACTCAACAGTCACGTTATATGTATCATCTGCTCCGGGATTGACCCATACTGTAAATGTAATTGGGAGGGCGGAAGTATCGTCGTCCTTTGGTGTGGCTCTCCACCGTAGGACACCGACTGAGTTGTTGACGGGGAAGCCTCTTGTGGCTCCATTTGTCATTTGAATTATTCTCGAATTATTGAACAAGCTCTTGTCGACGTTAGGATGTGTTCGGAACTGGACGTTGTGAGTTGCATTGGCGACAAGATCTAGTTTGACTTTGGTCATGGCCGGATCAGATATTTTTAATTGTAAATCACCCTTGATTTCTATTGAGCTGACAGCACCTTCTCGGGAGAGCTTGGCATTGATGGTTTCCTGAATAGTAACATGGACCGAGTCCCGATCTACTGAGGAGGATACTCGGGAGGAATGTGCTGTTTCAGCTGGAGCTGCTGTAGGATTATTGGGCACGAGAGGCGTAGAGGCAGCTTCGTCAGTCTCTGCTCCAAGCTCTCCTCTAACACGCTCGAACATGTCTGTGGTCTTTGATTTTTTGCCCAGTTGCATACCCTTGCCCTTAGAACCGCTTGACTTGTAGGATTTATTTTTCTCTGCCTCATAGGAGTCGTATGTTTCCGTAACAGCAGAACGAGCAGGGGGGGTATATGTGGGATATACCGGCGTCCGAGGAGCAGCATTTCTTCCACTTCTCGAAACTTCTTTGCGTTGCATCTCAAGCTGTTTCGCCTTGCGCTTTCGCTCTTCGGTAGCTTCCAACTCTTTGTTCTGTTTGACATTAGCATATGTCCATATAAACGGCAGTTGCTATCCATACTCTAGAAATGATCTCTTGTATTCTCTCTTCGTGACTTTCCATCTCCAAAAATGTCTTAATTTGGCTGATTGTGAGATTCTCTCTGTACCCCAGTGTCACAAGCTCGTCAAAAGCACTAAGAAGCTCGTATGCATTCTTTAAGATTTCCCTCTCATCCAAAGATTTGCAAGTGCTGGAGACAACCTGGGCAAATAGGTGAAGAGAATCAATGTCTTGAAGAATGTTGGATTGGCGATTGGTGATAAGCACCATATAAAGCTCGTCCAGTGGTTGATAGACAAATCGTACATTGTCTTGCTCGACAGTAGTGTGTTGGGTTCCAGTATCTGCCAGCTTGGGGAAGGATGCGAGAAGAGCTTCAACTCTGGACCGCTGCATGTCGCGAAACTGTCTGGAGAGGACAGCTTTGCCCCCTCTGGTACAAATTGATGCTGCGAGGACGACCTAGGGGAAGAGTCAGTATTATCGGCTTGAGGAAAGTCTCCAGGGAATCGCGCACCATTTTGACAAAGTTTGAGACCGTGCTGGGGGTATTGTGGTGATGGGCGGTTTGGAAAGGTGTTAATTATGTTCCAGTCAGTTACCTACGACTACTGGCGGCCAGGAGTAGTTGTGTGGTCTTGGCATAGACGGGGCGGAGCGGAGCGGAGCTTTTAGACGGACAATATGGAGCAGAATATTATGTGAACAGATTTGGGAAACTGCTATACTTGTAACATATGAGAGATGTATTCTTTTTGATATTCTTTTTGGCTTCATTTTCCGGGGACAAGTATAGTGTAATGAACACACCTCAGTTGTTATTTATGACTGAAAACTAGTGTGTTTTCGCTACAAATTGAAGTTAATGACGCATGCAACGTGGCACCTTACTCTCGTTCCTGCAATACAATAAAAAGCATAGGTATTATTTTATAGATTGGACACAACCTACAAGACGCTATTTGCATTCAGGAAAGACCAAAGTCACTACCGCTTGTAGCTTAGTGTTAAATATTTAAACCGAGAAGCTGCCAAGCCGGACGCTAAGCGGGAGTTCACTGGCACCTGCGTTTCCCTACTCCGGACAGCGTACTTGTTCATGTTCGACTGATGCAGACTTCATTTCTTCTCACCACGACCATTACATTCATTCTACAACAACTTACAAATCTCTCATCCAACAAGGGAAATATCTGAGGACCTTTACCCCCCGGACAAGGTCAAATCTGTTTGCGATTCATTACCGACCCTCTAGTCATTCAGCACATCAAACACTTGCCTGGATTTTTGAAGTGGCTGCATTCTTTTATTGGACGCGTCCCACTTGCCGGATACCTTTTTTATTTCTTTCATCTCACCACTCTTTTCTACTACTGTTGATACTTGAAGGTACATACCTTCTCAACGCATACACTGATACTGGACTCTGTCTATCTCACAAGCCTTAGAGCCATCTGCTTGCCTATCGAATCATCACCAACGCCAAATTCTTGATTTAGACCCCCGACCTGCTATAGGCACCGTAACATACCCCGTATGCTTGCCTCCTCGCACTTCGGAAACACCTCATTCCTGGGCACAATGGTGGACGATAGTATGGAAATATCCTCGGAGCATGGCTACAATCCGGGCGATGAAGATATTGATATCGACATCGATCTTACAGGTGCCTTTGTCGATGAGGACCATGTATTAGAGGATGTAATGTCGAGCGATAATGACCGCAACCAGCGTCTTACCCCACCGACGAGCCACGATGATTTAATGGTTGACGATGACGATGACAATGAATCAACAAATATGGAAGATGCAGGTGCATCAGTCGAGGAAGATAGACACATAGAAGAGGAAACCCCTAACCACAATATGGATGATCGTGGCCAGGCTATGTCTTTTGATGCTGCGGAGGATGTTAATATAGCGTTTGATGATGAAGATACAGATGTGCAATATCATCAGGGAACAGAGACTAGTTGGGAATATCAAGAAGTGCCACTTGAACAAAACAGCAGACTTGATGAGCATCCACCGGAGTATAAAGAGGTCATTGAGCATGGCCACGAGGAACAAGCGCAAGAGCAAGACTATCATGCTGAACTCGAAGCGGCGGTAGCAGATCAGTACCCAGATACCGTGTTGGACAATACCACGAAGAATGAGGCCTCAGAATCACCGCCACCTCGAAGAACTTCTTCATTAGTAAGTTCACAGAGACTAAGTCCAAAGCCTGAAGGCAGTGTGAAAGCACCATCAGAAACACCAGCATCGCCTAGTAAGGCATTCTCTAGCGATGGCATAAACGAGACCGATGATAAAGTTGATCGCCATGAAAATGATCAAGTAGAGGTCAAAGTCAACGTCGAGAAGGCAGAGGAATTGACGAATGTTCATAAGGTGAAAGTCATATACCAGGACGTGGAGTATGATCTTTTTTCAGCGCCTGGATCAGATGATCCAGAGTCCTTTTTTCTTTCTGATTTATCTGTTGGCAAGCTTCCTCTGGCCTCTTTTTTCGCTGCCATTCGTGATATTATACGCGAGGATATATCAGAGGATGAACTATTGTTTATTACGATTGAGGATCTTGGCCTAGACTTTCACGAGGTTAGTTGTGTTAAGGCTACTGTTATCCAGCCGATGCTTACCATTATCGAGCAGGAATCCTCGCCTACGGAAAATATCACCCTCTGGAGCATTATAGAATTGCATCAGGTGCTGCAGAAGAACGACGGCGTGGAAGATCTACAGCCACTTTTTATTCTACTTGACAAAAAGATGAACTCATCACATAGGTTTGCAGATATGGTAGCACGCGCAGCAGAGGGTACAGGTTTATCAGAACTTACAATGTGGGATGACAGCAGTGAGCATTTGGAGCTGTTAGTAGATGATGTAGAGCTACACCAAGAAAATCATGAGTATGCCGAGGAGTCGAATGATGACGACAACGAGGAAGTAATTACTCCAGAAACAGCTAAAGTAGCAGAAACTAAGGCAGAGGAGAAAGTAGAATCGGAAAATTCCGACTTCATTCATGGAACTGAGCTACAACAGTCCACCTCGAATGAAATCTCTGCTCAAGAGTCTCCTGAGCTATCGGAGCAGTCGGCCGTTAGTGTTACTAATGTCACTGGAGATAACGCGCAAGTCTCATCCACCACCGATCTGCAGTACCCCTTCGCTAGTGATGTTTCTATCACCGTCCACAGCAATGATAAGTATATCGAAGAAGACGACCTGATCGACTACTCCGACGATGAACCTGACTCTCATAAGGCTAATCGATCTGTGACCTCTCAATCAAACGAGGTTGAGACTGATGAGACTAGGGCACACAATGGTACTTCTACCTGTTTCTTTTCACCTTGTTACAAGCCCCAGATCTGCTTTTGTTACGAGTGCAACTTGCTCATGCTCGCAGAATTTCAAGAAAAAGACGAAGATTTTGGAAGACGATCGCTTCCCCCGGCCAAGGAAAATGACACCATTGAAGAAGAGACCAGTTACCCTGAGGCGCTTGGTGCCAACTTAAATCAAGTGACTGTTGCATTGGAAGATGAAGATGGTGTTGACTATGATGATGATCTGCCCGAAGAGAACTCTCGATCAGTTGTCGAAGTGGTACAGCACGAGGACCCAACCAAAGGTGACGATGAGTGTATATCTGTCGAGCCCGAGCAGAATAATACGGAGCTTCTTATAGATGGTGAGATTTCGGTCGACGCTCAAAATTCCGAGTTCCCACAAGAGTTCGATCTCGGCGAGGACCCAGCAGATGGCCCTGAGCATAATCAAGAATACCTCGAAGACGAACTTGACCTTGGCGATGGTGATGATGATGAACATGAACATGACCAAGGCAATCTTGGCCTTCGGGGGAAATCACCTAGGACTGATAATTACCAGATAGGCGTTACAGATGAGCCTCAATCTTTGCCCAAAGATCTCAACGAGACCAATGGTCTGGAAGATCTAGTGGATACCGAGAGTGCTGAGAGCGAGAACACCCTTGTAGCTCACCCTGAAGTAGAACTTGAGGAGCTTGAGGATGAGATTGGCTATGATGACGACGAGGAAGATGCTGCTGCTATACACAAAGTAGCATCCCAGACCAACGAGTCTTTGCCTCTTGTTGCTACCGGTCCGAACAAGCGAGCACGTTCCGATGTCAGCTTCGAAGATAGCATGGAAACTAATGGTACATATCTATTCCACCCATGCAAACGACACAAGCGCTAATTTGCTTGTCTCATAGGCGCGAAACGTTCGAGATCTTGAAGTATCTTGCGTGCTGCATAGTAACCTCTTGTGCACAGCATCTTCCGGCCGTCACTATCGTCATTTGCCGCTCACTATCTCGGTAGCATCTCTACCAGATTATACAATTACTGAGCGCAAGTTCCGCTATTTGGACCGAGCTCTCCGACCATTTCTCGGCAGCTCCCAAGTATTTACACCCGCGTTCGGTATACTAACTACTAACCACCAGTACGGTAAGTCAATAGGGTTTACTCAATTTGGCCCCTTTCTAAAAGTACGATACCCCTTGATGCTTCATACCTCTAATACAGCTTGCCTCACCCTTCAAACATGTCCTTAGCATGTCGCGTTAGCATCATAATAATGGCTTTCTTTTCCTCCTTTTCGTGCATACTAGCTGGAGGGGAAAGTGGCTGCGGTGAAGGACAGTGGCCCCTTCGCTCGTGTAAATTACATCAATATGCCGGCTTTGTATGTGGAGTCGTTTGGGGTGTTTACGCGTCATTCTGGTGGAGATGCTATTGGTGGGATGGGTTTTAGTTGTTGAGGTTAGCTAGGAGTTTAGAGGAAATGCGACCTCAATAGCCAACGATACCGATAATATTTTAATCACAGCAGTATAGTGTAAATATTGATGTTATTATGACTTATAAGCTCTAAATCCAGTTAACTATCGCGCCATTATCCACCAAAAGGCGTACGCGTCGTTCAACTGTAAATTTATAATTCGCGGATGTCGCTAAAAATACCTTTAAGGTTTTAGAGATGGACAGAATTCAGGTCCACTTTTTAGTGCGAGTTTCAGCGCATGAGCCTCAACTCAACTGTTCACAACTTCAACATTATCACCTCGACAACTTGAGTGGCGTGTTCCTCAAAGATCGTATGCACCGATTAATTCTTCACAATAGCACGGGTTGTTTGGCGACCTCAAGCATTAAGACGGTTGCTCCAATTTGAGACGTCTACAGGGGGCTGGCTGGTTGGTCTTTTATACCCCGTCAACTTTGCGATCAACATCTCGCGATATCAGCAACACTGGACTTGTAAGGGCAGGTATCCGAACAGGAACGATTCTGCGCGACACTCTCTTCTCAACGGATTGACAGAGAGGCCTTATAGGTGAGCGAGCGCGCAAACGCTCCTCAGTGGGACATATTGGGATCATTAGGAAGGTTTTCAATACCGGCGCAAAGATGTTAGAAGACAAGTATGTTAGGGGAGTGATGATGCTCAATGGCGCATAATAATTGGGTTGTCGAGAAATATCTGCTAACGTGGGCTTTCAGATACATTGGACTGGCACTCGCCGTGTCGGGTACATTGGGCATAGGTTAGTTGTGAATGTGACACTCTTTTTGGTTATGTGGACTAATTTTTATCATAGGAACGAGCTTTGTTATCACCAAAAAGGTAGCACACCGATTAGAGTAGACGTCATGAAGAATTGCGCTAACAATGTCAAGGCACTGATTGATGAAGAAGAAAGACACGGCTTCGAAGGCGATGGCTTTTCATACCTCAAAAATCCAATATGGTGGGCTGGTATCATGTCCTGTAGGTGTCCTTATACCCACCATGTAACTATCACTAATACTATATAGTAATTGTTGGAGAAATTGCAAACTTTGCTGCATACGCGTTCGCCCCTGCTATTCTCGTCACACCTCTAGGAGCCTTGAGTGTTTTGATAGGTGCTGTTTTGGGTTCATACTTCCTGAAAGAACGGTTAGGGACACTGGGGAAACTGGGATGCGCCACATGTCTTATAGGATCTGTTATAATAGTGCTCCATGCACCCCCAGACAAGGAAGTTGAAACAATTGATGAGATTCTTCAATATGCGATCAAACCTGGTAGGTTCTCCATCCCCAACGCAAAAACGAAGCTAAACTATATAAAGGGTTCTTGCTATTTTGCACATTCGTGGCAGTATTTGCTAGTGTGATGATCTACAAAGTTGCACCTGTGTATGGAAAGCGAAATCCTCTCATCTACCTCTCGATATGCTCGACCGTTGGTTCTGTCTCTGTGATGTCAATCAAAGCTATTGGCATCTCAGTAAAACTCACTATGGGCGGCAAAAATCAATTCACGCATCCATCAACCTATGTTTTTATCATTCTAACAGCAGTTTGTATTTTGACTCAAATGAACTACTTCAACAAAGCTCTGAGCCAGTTTCCAACATCAATGTAAGCTATTCAGTCATCATTTCTCCGACAGGCTGGCTAATTCAAGAATAGTGTTAACCCATTATACTATGTTACATTTACAACCTCGACGTTGTGCGCCTCGTTTATTCTTTACGGAGGATTTAATACCTCGGATGCAGTTAACACCATTTCGTTGCTGAGTGGCTTTTTAGTGATATTCACGGGGGTTTATCTCCTCAATATCTCTAGAGCAGATCCTGATGGACGTCGATTGATGGACGGCTCCCCACGCGACGGTATTGCCACTGATATCGTGTCCGGGATCCAGACAAGACGGAGTATGCAATCACGGAGGAGCATGGATCCCCACAGAATGAGCGTTGGTAGCAATGGCTATGGACGAGCAGGTGACAGAGAAGGACTTATACGAGCTTATGACGAAGAAGAGAATGTAGGATTCGGTCTCACGGACCTAACCGAAGACAGCGACGAAGACGCACCTTTAAAATCCGCCAACGGAAACGGAAACGCGATTGGAAACGGGAGTGCATCGGCCAAAAAGAGCTTCAGTGAACCTATAGAGATGCCGAGAAAACCATCTCCACGTCCCAGGTGATTATCTCGAGCAATTTGGTCGTCTTTTTGCATTTTTCAGGTCATGTTATATGGATTACGGATTAACATTTGGGGCGGGGGAGCCGGGTTTTCTCACAAATTATCATGGTAAAGCATAAGCCGTACGAAGTCATACGAGGCACTGGCGTTGGGAATCTATGTACAATAGATAGTGGGACGTTTGTTTTGTATGAATACATGTCATGGAATGTGGTGCATTTGTATGGTGGAAGATTTGGCGTTTCGGCCTGTGAATCGGAAAGGAATTACTACCCATTTTGAAGCATTTAAATGCACTATTTTTTTTATGTACTATTGGGTTTTGAACAAAAAGGACTAGAAAACAAGGAAACTTTTGTGCTTCCACCTCTTCCTGGGAAGCGCAAGAGCTCGACTAGAGTATATTAACTACTAGGGATATCCGAGGTAACAAGGATACAACTATTTCAATTGGAGCACCCGAATTAATGCATCCAAAAAGCCTTCTAGACCGCAGAATCTTTAAAATATTTGCAACACTCGTAACTTGACTATATCATACTCATCCCAGGAATTCAACAATCACACATTCTGGTTATCCACCACAACAAATAACTTGAAATTCCTGACGCAGGATAGCTGTGACCTGCTCGTCTCAGCTAGTATGGGACTTGAATGCGCTTGATTGTTAGAGCCGTGAGTCTGGTTAGCGAACAAGGAACATGTGTGTCTGACAAGGTGAGGAGGGGTCAATAGCAACTCAAACATCCAAAGTCACGAAACAACTTGCATACTGAACAACTGTAGGAGTGTTTTTGTAATATTTTTGGGAAGCCATTTATTTCGCCAAGTGATTACAAGCCCGCAGAAAAGTGATGAACACTTGATTCAGCAAATAACCCATTCGCGCCTCAAAATCCAACCGCCAATTTATTGCTCCTCAGTTGCTGCTCCCTCCTCAGCCTGTTGCTCCGACGAACGAGCTGCCTCAGCAGCCTGCTGAGCAGCAGCAGCCTTCGCACCGTAATCTTGGGACATTGGCTGCACAACGCTCTGCTCCTCCTTGGGCTCAATGATAGTAACGGAATCTGGCAGCGACTTTTGTGGTCCAGACTTTCCTTCGGGGTCGGATCCACGCATGATCTTGACCTTGATACCCAAAACACCCTGGCGGAGAAGAACGTGACGAGTAGCGGAATCAATAAAATCCTTTGCTGGTTGACCGGAGTGAATCATGAAACCATCGGTGAACTTCATGCTCTTTGCACGAGCAGCACGTAATTTTCCAGACACGACAACCTCGCAACCCTTAGCACCACTCTCCATAATGAAACGGAGGACACCATAGCAAGCTCTGCGGACAGCGAGACCGTTGAGGAGTTTGTAGCGGAGGGACTCGCACTGTGCAACGGCGGAAAGACCACGGTTCTGGACCTTGGCAGCGTAGAGTGACACAGAGTTCTCGGGGAACTTGAAGCGCTTTTGGATGAGGGAGGTGAGTTCGCGGATTCTGCGTCCTTGCTCGCCGAGAACTTCTTGTGTGTGGGTTGCGCGGATGATGATGTCGGTAACGGTGGGAGTGACGCGGACCTCGACGCCAGAATATCCCTCCTCGGCCAATTCACGTTGGAAGAACTCGTTCAGTTCTGCGTAGAATACACCATCTGCAACGAACTTTCTCCGCTTCGAGCTGTGTCGCCATATCAGTATTGTCCCATAAAACTTCCATTTGGCTTGTAGAATGCAGAAAATTCTTACATAGCGGCACCTGGTACACCTGAAGCCATGTTGACTGTATTTGTTTTGGAGATTGAACCTGCGCGCGGTTCAATTTCAGGGTCGTCTTTTTGGTGAGAGAGTTAAAGATGGCGACGTGCTGTATAATTGTCAAAAGGGCCTGTTTGTGGTCGTTTAGCGAGCGTGGGCCAAGCCATTTAGAAAGGTAGCCCCACCTCTGCTGGTGGACCAGTCACGTGTTGATATGGCTCCGAGTGTAATCCTTATGGCCTAAGGCTGACAACCTTGGGGAACTCTGGACGATTCGGATCACATTTACTAGAGCCGCCTCATATACACAGCCTTGTACGGAGTATATCTACACTGCTCACCTACCAGCCAGCTGCACTCAGCAACAATACAATTCCTCATAACAAACCCTACCTCTTTCTATTGCTCACCCAAATGTTAAATCAAATTCTACTATGTGCTTAAAATATCTGAACTGCTGTTAAGCTACGAACACTTAGTGACTTGGTGCCCGAAGCAGTATGGCAGACAAGTTAAGGATAACCCAGGTCAGCACATCATCAGCACGTTACTTCCAAAGCTAACAAGCTCAGGTGGAAGAGGTTCAGGTTCTTAGCGGTGGGCAGTCTGAGTTAGTGACCTTAAGGTTAACACAGCACCATCTTGTTCTGGTCCAAATCATTACCCCGCCATCTAGCCATGAAATCCCTCCTTCAGACAAAAGACCAAGTCAAGCACAACCCAGATCACAATGGATAGCTTACCCCATGATTGCCAATTGTACTTTCCGGCCAACCCCTCCAACTTCCGGCCACTCTCCCTCCATTCGATTACGAGGTCGCGATTTCAGATTTATCACTTTAAATTTTAGCGATGATAGGCAGGCTCGGGATGCCTTCGAAAGCATAAAGGCAATGACTTGCAGGTTGGGAAGCATAGAGAAACTGTATGCTTTCAGCTATAAAGCCCCTTCACACCCTGTCAATGAGAAGGCAATCAATGGGTGGGAGATATATGATGCCAAAGCGGAATGGAAACGACTCGGTATTAGCGAGAAGGGTGTGGATAGGGGCTGGAGAATTTCAAAGCTCAACGTAGATTACGCTTTCTCTCCCACATATCCCGCACTTCTCCCAGTTCCGTCAAGTATTTCGGACAATACTCTTAAGTAAGTGCGCTTCACAGGATCGGAAATTACCAGTCAATGTCTTAATATTCAATGTTGTTACTATAATTCTATGATACTTTCACTGACTACGAAACTATAGTTATGCTGGGAAATACCGCTCAAGAGTACGAATTCCTGCCCTAACCTATTTACATCCGGTGAACAACTGCTCCATAACAAGAAGTTCACAACCAATTGTTGGCCTACGTGGTAATCGCAGTATTCAAGATGAGAAGCTGGTCAGCGCCTGCTTCTCTGCTTGTTCCCAGGGTGGTGAAGGTGATGGCAATGCCTCATCGATAGCATCCCGAGACAGCTCAGCCTCCAGCATAGATGACCTTGTCATGCCTGCAACTACAACAGAAGTTACTGATACGGAACGGCTCGAGGATGAGATGATATCGTCTTCCGGGATTGAGGTAGTACTTGAGAAACCGCTTATTTATGGTGCACAACAACACAACCTAATTGTTGATGCTCGACCTACTGTTAATGCTTTAGCCATGCAAGCAATTGGTCTTGGGTCTGAAAATATGGATCACTATAAATTTGCGACGAAAGCTTACCTCGGAATTGACAATATACACGTCATGCGAACTTCTTTGGAAAATGTTATAGATGCCATCAAAGACTCAGATGTCTCATCACTCCCCCCTAGCCGACAGCAACTTGCTAAGAGCGGGTGGCTCAAGCATATTACAGGCCTGTTGGATGGCTCAGCGCTGATTGCTCGTCAAGTTGGTATACAGCATTCAAATGTTCTCATACACTGTTCTGATGGATGGGATCGCACAAGTCAGCTCAGTGCATTGTCTCAGCTGTTTCTTGATCCTTACTATAGAACTATCGACGGGTTCATCGTACTCGTAGAGAAGGATTGGCTGTCTTTTGGTCATATGTTTCAACACCGCTCAGGATTTCTGAATAGTGAGAAGTGGTTCAAGACAGAAAATGATGCATTGGCTGGCTCTGCAATCCAGCCTGGAGGCAATGGGGATGGTCGAGGAGGTGATGCTATTGAAAATGCTTTGCTAAGTGCCAAACGATTTTTCAACAAGAACAGTCAGAACAGTCAAAGCACCGAAAATGCCGACTCGGATGGTGAACTATTATCCATTGACGATTCGCCAAAGCCAAAAAAAACACCGGGGCCCGTAGATGATCTTGCGGCTAAAGAGGCTACTAAGCCTAAGGAGACGAGCCCTGTGTTCCATCAATTCCTGGATGCTACATACCAACTCATATACCAGCATCCTAATCGTTTTGAGTTCAACGAGCGGTTCTTGCGGAGATTACTTTATCACCTCTACTCTTGTCAATATGGCACCTTTTTGTACAACAATGAGAAAGCCCGTCTAGACGCTCGGGTCCAGGAGCGAACAACTAGTGTATGGTCTTATTTTTTATCTCGAAGAGCAGAATTCACGAACAGAAACTATGATCCAGAAATAGATGATCATATCAAAGGCAAAGAACGACTCCTCTTTCCTAGACTCGACAAAGTTAGATGGTGGAATGAAGTATTTGGTAAGACTGACGAGGAAATGAATGGACCCGTAAATGTAGCTGCGGAGAAATATTTGGGAAGTCCGGGTGTTAATCAACCAGTTTTGACAGGAGTGGAAACGGCGAAGACCGCTGTTGGCGCCCCTGCGGTTGCAAATCGGCAGGTATCAAACAACGTTGGCAGCTTTGCCAGTTTGAGAGAAGGCATAGCAGGATTAGGGATTGGGAAGAGTTTAGGGAGTTCAGGGACCAAAAGTCCAGGTCATATAAAGAAGCAGATGGAAGTTGAGATGCAATGAATGACGATCATAGTGGATTGGTAGGTGCACTTGTAATGATTGATACGGGCATAGGCGTTTAGAGAGGGGCTTACATTACAGGCGTGACGGCGTTACTTTAGAAGTGAGTACTTCATCAGAGATAGATGGAGCTATTAAACAAGGCACGCTATCATCATGGCCCATATCAGATCATGTGTTGACTATTTATATGCTCTTTTCGATTTGATGTTTCTATCTTCTAAACCATGTTGTAGTTATAAAAAGGCTTCAAGGTTTATCTCCAAAGTACTGCATACGAATCTATTCAAAGTTAGTTGTGATCGTTCGACAATAGTGTATCTCAAGTTGAAAGAGATGGTGTACTTACGGAAGTTGGAATTTTTCCAAAACTGTTGGATGAAGGACACCAAGCTCCCCAATCCTCACCTTCTCACCATCCAACCTCAGATACACCGCAGCAGCCCGTTGGCCAAGATAAGTAGGTTCATCGATCTCCTCGATCCAATATCCGTCCAACTTGGTATTCTCAAGCCCCTCATCACGGGTTAAGAACGCCGTCTTTAACATCGACAACACCCGATCCAATAACCCATGTACAATCTCAAACCCGCTAGACTTGCCATAGAACGCAGCTGCGAAGTGACGCTCATTTCTGGATTTACGTTCTAGAGTCTCGTCTTTGAAGGCTACATCTGAGACCTCGAAAACTTTGATAGGCACGCTGTGTTTTTTGTTTTCGCGGATGGTCTTCAGAAGGCCGGGCAGGAGTGATGTGCGCACAATTTGGTATTCTGCGGTTTTGGGATTAGCAAGACGGATGGCGGTTTGGCCATCATCTTTCCGGTTGAGCCAGGCGAAATTTTCGTCGTGTGAGCAGAGGATTAGGGGCATAACTTCACTCCACCCTGCCATTGCAGCTTCTAGACGAACGATGTCACCGAGCTTGTTAACCATTAAGGGTTGACCGATGGTAGCCGATTTGCTGGGTGACGATCTAGGGAGGTTGTTGAATCCGTATGCAATTGCGACGTCTTCCATGATATCGCATTGATGTAGGACATCAGCACGTGTTGGTGGTACGGAAACTTCGATTATGTTCTTGTCTTTTGACGAAGGCTTGGCCGTGTAGCACATTTTGGTTAGCAGCTCACATATCCGTTCTGGCGATTCTTCGAGTCCGCAACATCTGTTGATATAGTCGACTTCGGCCTCGGCTTGACGAGGACTTAGATCAGGTGTTTGGCGTGTTTCTCCATTATGTTCTGAAATTATCTTTACTGGCTCAATCGTGAATGGTTCAGCGCAGTATTGGGAAAACATGGAAACCATAATGTTATTGACAATCTCAAGCTTCGTACGGTCAGTTCCAGTCATCTCAATGAACACATTCTTAGTGTTGACGGAAATTTTCGAATGGTTGCCGTTTATGATCGGTGGCATCGAGCAAACAACCCGCTTAGAATCGTATATGACTGGATAAACTGGCTTATCACGAATTATGTGCAGATATTTTCCTAAATGCTTGTCCCCGTCATAAAATTGCATCAACTCTGCAGCATCCATTTCTTTTGTTTGGTTCAGTGGGGCAAACTTGATATTCTTTGGTGGTAATGCTTCATATGTGAAAGGGCCTTGAATTGTGTCCAAATCGTGCGTACCGATAGCAACCAGTGTCCGTTGCCGGGCAAGATTCTGATGCAACTTATCTTGCAAAGATATGAAGGAGTCGTAGGATTCTTGGGTAAAGGTGACATTTCTCAAAATGGCTCCGGAAACATAAGGCCTCACTTTCGCCGTATCAGGATGAACCGTGATGGTTTCCATCTTCCCACTCTTGGGAGCAACCAGTCTATAGTTTGGCAATGGTGTCTTTTCACGGAAGATGTTCAGCATAAGAGCTATGCCTTCGAAGCAGAGCATATCATAACGATTGGCGGGAATCTCAATCTTGAGTTGAGCAGGCTCTTGCTTGCCATTGGCGTCAACTGGCCGCTCCGAATTCGAAGTATCTTCGTCCAGTTCTATCCCAAATTCAAAGCATAGTTCCTCAAACTCTTCCGTAGTGTATCTCCAACATCGTCAGCCTTGTCCAAATCGAGTCATCGGTAGACTCACTCTTGCTCTAACACCTTGTACAACTCGGCTTTGTCTACGCTGATGGTAGGCATATTGACAGTTCAGACAGATCTGTACACTCCAGCTTTATTAGCAGGAAGGTAGTTAAAGAATTAAACTGTGTGGTACGTTGTGTTGGCGCAAAGCGGTGTCGTAAATCTCAGGCTATTTATTTTATGACTCTCCCACCATCATGCCTCCCTCAAGTATTAAAAGCGGGTCCATGTTGAGCCTTGAATTTCTGGCAAATGAAGCGGCAGCCCAAAGTCCATCAACACAATTACAACAGCTCAAGAACGAAACCGCCTCTGTATCTCCCACCAAGTTTCTGGAGAACGAACACCCGACTCTCTATTTTTCAGACTCCGTATTTGCTTTATCTATCGGTATGTTCAATTGCTTTGCTCAGCCTTGCCTTGCCTCGCCTTGTGTGTCCACCAGCATGACGAGACAAGCTTCTCTAAACTCCCTCGTCATCCTTGCGGTCTCATTCCCCCGCCATATGTACAACCTCAAGAGCCATCTGCCTGTAGTGCGCATGAATTAGGATTATCTGCTAACGGCTACAGTCCCCGCTTCATCTCGAACGTTCCTGCTCAGCGCGATTTACAGCTTCTTCGTCAATAGCGCCTCAACGACGAGCAGGCTAGCCAACACGCGATCAACCTTCCACAAAACGAATATAGCAGATAGGAGACAGGTTGTGCTGAGCATATATTCAACTCAATCTTGTTATCGAACCGCCTTCAAATTTCCCAGTCATTATGTCGGACGGACCAGATAAGACGGATGAACTCTATCCCATAGCTGTGCTCATTGATGAATTAAAGGTATCTACTTATGCCAGCTGAAATAGCCCATCCAGGTGAATAACCCCATATGCTTACATATGAAATAGCACGATGATGTTCTTTTACGACTAAATGCCATACGCCGACTCTCTACCATTGCACTCGCTCTAGGAGCGGAGCGGACACGAGACGAGTTGATTCCATTTTTAGATGGTACGACTAAGCTCCAAATCCTTTCGTAATCTACTCGCTGACGCACTCTACAGAGTCCGTGGAAGATGAAGACGAGGTCCTTACCGCTCTCAGTGATGAATTAGGAAGCTTTGTCGAATATGTTGGTGGGCCAGAATGGGGGCATGTCCTTCTATCACCTCTAGAAAACCTAGCAGCTATTGAGGAACCTCTGGTTCGAGAGAAGGTAGGGAGGTGTCATACGTCTGTGAAATTCACTACTGATTTTCTGTAGGCTGTTGAATCTCTAAACAAAATCTGTGAAGAGTTATCCACACATCAAGTAGAAGAATACTTCATTCCCCTTACGATTCGACTCTCAAAAGCAGACTGGTTCACCTCGAAAATCTCAGCAGCTGGACTTTACAATGTTCCATACAAAAAGGCTTCCCCCCCTATGCAGGAGCAACTTCGGCAACAGTTCGGGCTTCTCGTCCATGATGAAACACCAATGGTCAGGAGACAATCAGCAAACAAATTGGCCAAATTTGTAAAGGAGATGCCGGCTACTATAGTGGTGGAGGAGATGATACCCCTTTTCCAACATCTAGCTGGCGATGACCAGGACAGTGTTAGGTTGTTGACTGTGGAGATCCTAATAGCGATTGCCGAGGTCGTGCCTAAAGAGCAACAATCAAGCCATGGCGTTTTGCTTACATCTTTGCGGAGTTTGATCGAGGACAAGAGCTGGAGGGTCCGGTATATGGTGGCTGACAGATTCGAAAAGATTGCCAAGGCCGTTGACGATGAAGTTGTCTCACGAGATCTTGTACCAGCATTCGTAAAACTGCTAAAAGATAGCGAGGCTGAAGTGCGAACTGCAATTGCTGGACAGATCCCAGGTTTCTGCAAATTAGTCGACCGGACCACTCTTCTCAACGATATTATGACAACCGTAGAGGATTTGGTATCTGATACATCTCAGCACGTGAGAGCTGCCCTCGGTACACAAATCAGTGGTCTTGCTCCCATCTTGGGCAAACAAGAGTAGGTTGTGCCTAATCGATTTCATAGAAGCTGCTGACATAATAAGAACCATCGACCACCTCCTCCCCATGTTCCTTCAAATGCTCAAGGACGAGTTCCCGGACGTCCGTCTCCACATTATTTCAAAGCTAGAGTTGGTAAACCAAGGTATGCAACGAATCACTCAAATCATTTTATTTGCTAATTATCTTAGTCATCGGCATTGAGCTCCTTTCGCAATCACTCCTCCCAGCCATTGTCCAGCTTGCCGAAGACAAACAATGGCGTGTTCGATTGGCCATCATCGAATACATTCCTCTTTTGGCTAGTCAGCTTGGTGTCAAATTCTTTGATGAGAAGCTAGCTGCACTCTGTATGGGTTGGTTGGGAGACACTGTCTTTTCTATCCGTGAGGCTGCTACACACAACCTCAAAAAGCTTACAGAAGTATTCGGAGTAGAGTGGGCAAACGAAGCCATAATCCCCAAGGTTATGGCAATGGGAGCTCATCCAAACTACCTCTACAGAATGACTACCTGCTTTGCGATTACTGTATGTTTCCATGATTTCATTAAATTAATAATACTAACGATAGTCGTAGACTCTTGCTTCGGTAGTCAGTTTGGATGTTGTGTCAAAGTCAATTCTTCCCATGATGGACAAACTCGTTGTTGACGACATTCCCAATATTCGTTTCAATGTCGCCAAGTCTTACTCTGAGTTGATCAGTGTATTAAAACGCCTGCCTGATGAAGGCACTGTTTACTCCCTTGAGAAAGAGCACAGCACAGCAGCACCGTCGCCTCGAGGGCTAGAGCTTATTGAAGAGAGGATTTTGCCTAATTTGGAAAAGTTGAAGAAGGATGATGATGTTGATGTTCGTTTCTTCGCTACCACAGCAGCCGCGTCGATCTCTGGAGAGCCAATGATCACTTCACCATAGATAAGATGACATGATAAATAATACCGCACTTCAATGGAAAAATGCACGTTTTGGGCCGAAAGCTGTGCCTAAACTGGAGGCCTTGCTGTTTTGTTGTTCTAGAAAGGAGCATGAATACCACCAGCATAGTCCCTTTTATGTCTTGATCTCAACCTGGAGTAGTAAAATAAAATCATTCAAATTCCAAACTTAAAACATCAACATCAATGCCTCAAACCACACACGTGACCAATATACACCGCCTCCCCATTACGGTACTCTATTTATTTTCTGCACTCAACATGGAGGGGTAGCTCCACCACTTGAGTCTGTAAAACTGCTCCCTCCTTTCAAGACTTCGTTGTCGATATATCATTTGTCTCCATACATTAGGGTCTGAAAGAAAATGGCATCCAACGATTCCTCCCAGCCCAGTCATCTAGAGCCGTCCCAATTAGGAACCAGAGAATAGTTCGCTCCCAACTTCCCCTACCTCAATCAACCCCTCTACTCACATATTTTAGTTGGGACAACCTCTACACAACAGAAATTACCAACCATAGCCTCGATCCCTCTGATGAAGGCACAATATGGTTCGATGACTCCTCCGCCGAGGATAAAGTAGTCATCTACCTTTCCCAAGCAGTTATAGAAAAGAAGTTCCTTGGTCCAGATATTGGCCGTCACAACTGCAGTTTCCTGGATTTGGGAACAGGGAACGGTCATTTTTTATTTAGATTGAGAGATAGCGAAGGGACTGACGATGAGGCGGTATGGGGAGGAAAGATGCTAGGTGTTGATTATTCGGTGAAGAGTGTGGAGTTTGCACGGCGGATTGCAAGGGACAAAGGTGTTGGTCCGGAGGAAGGAGAGAAAGAAGTTGAGTTTCGGAGATGGGATATCATGACTGAAGACCCGGAATTGGTGAAGGATGCGAAGAACGACAGGGGTTGGGACGTGGTACTTGATAAGGGGACTTTCGATGCAATTAGTCTTTCTGAAGAGAAAGATGCCGACGGGAGGAGGATATGTGAAGGGTATAAGCAAAGAGTTTGTCCTCTAATCAGAGAAGGGGGTATATTTTTGGTCACTAGCTGCAACTGGACGGAGGATGAGCTGAAAGCGTGGTTTGAAGGAGGAGACCTAGAGTATGTGGACACAATTAAGTATAAGAGCTTTAGTTTCGGTGGAAAGAAAGGACAGACTATTAGTAGTGTTTGCTTTAAAAAACGGTGGTTACGCTAATCACCTGTCTCAAATCTTCTGCATTTGCTTTGCGCTTATGCTTAGGTTTTAACGTTTATTGGGTTGGTTAGCAGAACTAAATCCGTGTCCACAGCTTATGTAGATAGGAACTTCATTTGAACTAATATAGGCCGCAAGATTTACACATTTGGCACACTCAGGAAGCCCTTCAGCAGTATAATAAATACTCGGGGATCAACTAACTAATTACTCCATATCTGGTAGCTTTGCCCTCTGTAGATTTCGGACAGCTTGCAATTTGCAAAAAACTCTTATATCCTATTTGTTAAAATGGAAGTTTAGGCCCTGGCAGCTTTCAGGGTGTGTAGAAGAACTAAAATTACCCTTGGGAATTATACTAAAAGCTAACAAGCTATTCCAGTTGGTGTCGAGGTCGTAAAAACCCTAATTTAGAATAGAACCGTGAATTAGATAGTTGAGAGTTTTTTCCTTGGCTAAGCAGAAAGTCTGATATCTGATGTGCAGCGGATCTAGAGTTGAAAATGGTGGTGGTCTGTGTTGGTGATAGACTTGGTGGTACAGTCATATTTTGAAATATTTTGATGTCACTTGAGCTTTTAAAAGAAAATTACGGGACTTAGCATGACTTTGGTTTGGGACTTTGATTTAGGACTTTGATTTAGGACTTTGATTTAGGACTTTGGTTTGGGGAGCCGGCTTGGATGTTTCACTGAGTTTGATAAACTGGATTATAATATTGCTGAGTGTCACAAATTTCCGACCACCCATGCAGTCCGCAAGAAAAGACACAACATGCTTTCGCCAACTCCGCTCATGCTTCAATTTGCAAACGTGTTTCAAATGAATTGTGTGCCTTATTCATGAAAGGGCTGATGTTTCCTGAATATCTTGGAGCAGCTATCGATGTGCAACAAAATCTGGGAGTTTTCCTTTCAATATAAACCAGTTACTAAAATTGAAGCAAATCTAAACTGAGAGTCTTGGCAAGTTTAATGATCCGCAAGAAAACTTTTATTTTTAGCTAGTAAAGCAGTTAGCAATGTCAGACGATTCTTGGCAAGAGTGAAGATCTGCAACAAAACGTTCAGACATTGTCATTTTGCCGTCCTATAAAAAAAGCACAGAATACTTCAGAATTCTTGGCGAGGTCTTCGATGCGCAACAAAACAGGCTCTTATAGGAGTTTGCGGTAGACATAAAGGCTAAACATAGATTTACATAACTTGGCAAAATTGACGACATGCAACAAAAGGTGAAATCTATGTGCGTTGCCGTATTTAAATCTAAACTCCTAAGAGAAAAAATAAGCATACCAAGGTCTGGAGTCTTGGCAGGATCTGCGATGTGCAACAAATTTTATGCCTTAGCAAGTATGTCTGTTCAAATGTAGCACAAGGGGAGATTGTTTCCATTTTATAGATACTACACGAAACCATAAATATTCTCCTGCTTCCTAAGGCTGCCTGCCTGGGTATGTTGTTGTTCAGTTTCTCGCTTAACTTCGCCCAGAAAAGGGGTTACCAAATCAGGCAGACCATCTGATGCCAAATCATCCTTGGCACGTCTTCAGAAGAGCGTACAAGGAGTCATATTCAAAGGCAGTGGATTGAATGAGTATGAATCTCGTTGGTAATGCCTTGCATTAAAGTGACAAACAAAAGTCAAATCATGTAGACTGAATGCTACACTCAAATATTAACGTTCCAGCTTTACTCAAAGCAAACAACACTACCCATTAGCTCAAGTAAAGTACGTTTATCGTTAGTGTTAGCCACAGTAGAAATCATATCTGTTACATTGGTCGAAGTGGGATTTAACTACTGGATAAATCTAGAGCTCGCTAGGCCTACAACCATCTTAGGCCAAATTAGAACAACACCACGTCTAAAACGTACCAAGAAAATTATCTCCAGTTAGTAGATAAAGAGTGGAACGCTTAGAGTGCAGTCTTATCTGTCACATAGTATTATGAATAGACAATCACTAGTGCCAGAAGTTAGTTTTCCTACGCTGCTCTACAGCTCACCTCTGGCACCAACACAACTATCAACGTCCCTTCCACCTCAGCCCACATAAAGAAGCCTCTTGGACAGTAAGAAACTTTCAAGACAGTAGCTAAATATCCTTGGGCTCTACAATAGATATCATTCTTCAACTACCAAAACCCCGCTTTCTGAGACAACAGATCGTGCGAAGGTTAGTATACCACCAGTTTTGTTACATTGACCAAACACGGCTCCTGTTTACCAACACAGATCAGACATCCAAACCATGCATGATACCTGTATGCGTTGCGATTCCAGCCTCCTCCTACGATAGAATCTCCGATTCAAGAGCGGTCTTGGCTTTAACGGTTTGGGTCCTGACCCTCTCGCTTCCTCCGCCTCAACCGGCGTTGGTTCCACCCTTTATGGTTATGGTCCTGAGTTTCGTACTAGGGATCCTGATTATCAAATCTGGAAGACACTAATGGTCAACGTGTTTTGCAAAGAGGGTCTAGTTATTTTCGTCCACGAGCAGGGTGCATTGAAGAAGCGACAACGCTGCGATACGTTTGCATGTGTGGTCGATTATACGCCCCGAAGAGCTCACGGCTTGGATGAGGTGGGGGCAGGGAGATGCGAAGTTGCGTAAACGCTATATTGTGGAATTTCGGGGCGGAGAGTATTCATCTGGTGATTGGCAAGAAGTCGGCTCGGGAGACGTCGTGGACCTACGATCCAAAGCAGTTACGAAATGGTTTCAGGCTCATGGGTTGCCCAATGATCGGGATCTAGATCCGGGGTTTGAAGATGTGAGAAGGAAGAGTTTCTTGTTTTCCACGATTGTCTATTTCGTTTGTTATACTAGTGAGGAGATGGTAACAGATTGATGGTTATGCATACTGTATAGGCAATAGTTAATAAAATAATGTAAACACTATCAAACTATGCAAAACAAAGAATTTAGTCTAAAGCTATGATTAAAATAGGGCAACACAACCTTCAGAATCTGGCAACTAGAAACTTGTTTCCATAATACAAAGACGTGGATCTAGTACATATCTCTCTAAACCCAAATTTCTCCAACTGGTAATGTATGTATATTAGCCCCCCCTATTCGACATGCCCAGATAACCTTCTTAACCAATGGTGTAAAATGTTGTAAGACAACCCAACGCAATTAGAATAAGGATAACAAGAACAAGTGGGACAGAAGTTGAAGCAGAACTTGTTGAATTGTAGAGGACCATATTACGACGCTTGAATATCAAAGTTACATTTCTGAGAGCTCGAAAGCACTTCCGCAGGTTGCGTTTTTTCACCCAGACCTTGTCAATTTCGCTGCTGCTATGTTTTCGTGCAATTACTAGGAATTCCCTGCGCTCCTCTGGTTTCTTTGCGGCTTATATATATGTGTGTATGTGTGTGTTTGTGGTAGGAAATCAAGCAAGCTGTTAAAAGTACTCATTGGGCAGTCTACCGAGTTCGAATTGTCATGTATTGTACGGAGGTTGCCATTTTACGAGAAAATAAGTAAGAGGAACTCAAGGTGTGTTCTACCAGTTTGAGAGATTGTTTTGCAGATTCA